>Ga0157367_1000065_pt1 | contig 50651 bp, 38 predicted proteins | sample AttbisABBM2_FD_113142 | JGI IMG/M metagenome (GOLD analysis project Ga0157367, IMG submission 113142) | Fungus gardens microbial communities from leaf cutter ant in Botucatu, State of São Paulo, Brazil - Atta bisphaerica ABBM2 | ecosystem: Host-associated > Fungi > Mycelium > Unclassified ... | reverse complement strand
CTCAATCCGGCACGATGAACAACACGGCCGGCAGCGTGATCGGCCAAACCGGCCTGACAGCGACGGTCGGCAGCGCGCTGACGAACGATGCGGGTCAGCTAGGCTCAGGCACGAGCGCGACGATCCATGCGGGTTCCCTGTCGAACCAAAACGGTGGTTCCATCGTTTCCCCGACGCTGGCCCTCAACATCGATGGCACGCTCAACAATTCTCTCGGTTCGATTCAGACGAACCAGGCCACCATCGCCGCAACCGACCTCCTGAACCGGGGCGGCAATCTCACGCAGTACGGCACGGGACCCATGACGGTTAACGTCGTGAACCTGCTGGATAACTCGCAAGGTGGCGTGTTTCAGACCAACAGCGCGAACCTGCTGTTGACGCCCGCGATGCTGATGAACGACGCCGGTAAATTGACGTTCGGCGGTACGGGAACCCTCACGATTGCGCCGAGCCACGGCACAGGCGCGTTCAGCAACGTCGGCGGTTCCGTCGTCAGTAACGGGCAGGCCGTTGTGCAGGCCGGCACATGGACCAACAATTCCGGCACCTTCGCGGCCCGGCAAGGCATCGTCGCCAACGTGGCCGGCGATATCGCGAACCAGCAAGGTCTGATTCGTTCGCAAGCGGCGCTGTCGCTGCTTACTGGCGGCTCGCTACTCAACCAGAACGGGGTCATCGCGTCCGGAACGAGCGCGCCAACTGATACCAGCACGCTCGCGATTCAAGCGGCGGCGATCCAGAATACCGCAGGCCAGATTCTCAATTTCGGCACCGGCAATATGACGGTGCAAGGCGGCAGCCAGCTCGGGAATTCGGCGGGCATGGTCAGCGGCAACGGTGCCGTCGCCGTGAACGCGTCCGTGATCAGCAACACGAACGGCGCGCAGATGAGCGGCGCAAGCCTCCAGGTGCAAGGCGGCACAATCGACAATTCCGCCGGCAAAATGGGGAGTTCCAGCGGCGACACGTCGATTACGACGACCGGCGCAATCACAGACACCAACGGTCAAATTGGGTCCGCGCACGACCTGACGGTGACCGCCAATACCCTGTTGGGCGGCGGCACGTATAGCGCGGCGAACAACGCACAGTTCAACCTGCAAGGCGACTTCAGCTTGTCGCCGGGCTACAGTTTCAATGCTGGCAATCAGCTTGGGTTTTCGTTGCCCGGCACCTTCACCAACACGGGCTATCTGTCGGCGGTCTACAACCTGAACGTATCGGCAGGCGACATTCTCAACAGCGGCACGATGATGGCGGGCAATCTGCTGTCGACGCACTCGAACACGCTGAACAATACCGGGTCCATGGTCGGTGGTAGTGCGTCGCTCGTCGCGAACACCAGTATTACCAACGTCGGCCCGACTGCCCTGATTGGCGCATCGGACAGCAACGGCACGCTCGAATTGCTCGCGCCCGTGATCCAGAATCGGGACGATACGACCGCGACCGACACCACGCCTCAAACCGCGATCGTCGGGCTCGGCAAAGTCGTGTTGGCGGGCGGCAAGGATGCGAACGGCAACTACACGAACGCGCAATCGATCCTGAATCAGTCGGCGCTGATTCAGTCCGGCAGCGATATGACGCTGGACGCGAATCAAGTCACGAATACGCGCCGCGTCATGACGACGACCGGCACCACGAACAACGTTGATCCGGCCGTGTTGCAGTCCCTCGGCATCAGCCTGTCGGGTTGCGCATCGTACTTCGCGGTGAATTGCGCGGGCGGGGGACAGATGATCGCCGGTCTCCGGTCAGATAACATCACACCGGCCGAAGCGGCCGCCATCAGCGCCCAGCCTGGCGGCATGTACATTGAGCCGCCTCACGGCGGCCAGTGGAACAGTGGGTACTTCTACACGACCTATACGGGCGTCGCAACGGCCAACCTGATTCAGAATATCAGCCCCGCTGCGCAAATCATGGTCGGCGGTAACCTCGATGCCTCTGCGACCGGGACGCTCAAGAACTACTGGAGCAATATCGCGGCGGTCGGCAATATCAAGGCCCCCGCGAACTACGATGCGAATAGTTGGGGCGCATCCGGCCAGCAAGCGCCAAGCCTGACGGTCACCTACTCGGGCCAATACCACTACAACAACTACGACAGCAGCGAATATAACTGGCAGTTGCCGTTTGGCAATGCCACATTCGTGACGGGCCATCCAGGCGGCTACACGCAGGTCGCCCCGGCCGACGTGCACACCTACGCCCTGCCGAGCTACGAATCGACGTTCGTATCCGGTGGCACATTGTCCGGGAACGGCGTCAATATCAACAATACGGCGGGCAATGCGGGCCTGCCGTCGCTCGGGCTGGTTGCCGGACAGGTGCCGAGTTTGACGCCGGGTTCGGTGACGGGCCAGCTCGGCGGCACAGGTCAGCGCGCGACGGTCCCCGGTGGCGGGCCGGTGACGATCGATCCGATCATCGCAAAGGCCACGGCACTCAACGTGCTGAACAATTTGACGATTCCGCAAGGCGGCTTGTTCAAGCCGGACACCGCGCCGGGCGCAACGTACCTGATTGAGACGAACCCCGCTTTCACGAATCAGCGTACGTTCATGTCGAGCGATTACTACCTGCAACAGCTCGGGATGAATCCGCAGACGGTTGAAAAGCGTCTGGGTGACGGCTTCTATGAACAGCAGCTCGTGCGCAATCAGGTCACGGCCCTGACAGGCAAAGCCGTGTTGGGCCCGTACACCGACACGCAGGCGATGTATGAAGCAATGATGACCTCGGGCGCGGCGCTCGCCAAATCGCTCGACCTGCCGCTCGGCATGAGCCTGACGGCCGATGAGGTCGCGAGCCTGACGAGCAACGTCGTCATGATGGAAACGCGCGTGGTCGATGGGCAATCGGTGCTGGTCCCGGTCGTGTATCTCGCGAAGGCCAATCAGCAGAACTGGAATGGCCCGCTGATCGCCGCGACAGACATCGATCTGGAAAACGCCCAGACGTTCAAGAACAGCGGCACCGTCACGGCCAGCGACGCGATGACGATTCACGGCCAGTCGATCGATAGCGCGTTCGGTGCGCTGACCAGCGGCGGCGCAATGGACCTGAAGACGATCGGCGATATGAATTTCACGTCGGCCACCGTCAAGGCCGGCAGCCTCAACCTCGACGCAGGCGGCAATCTGTTGCTGAGCACCGCAACGAATACGCTCAATCAGGTCAGCCCGACCGGTGCGACGCGCACGACCGTGACGCTCGGCCCACTCGCTCAGATCAATGTAACGGGCGATACCGCGATCAAGACCGGCGGCAACTTTGAGCAGAACGCGGGTGCACTGACGGTCGGCGGCAATCTCGGAATGGATATCGGCGGTAATTGGAATCTCGGTTCCGTTCAGACCGGCGAACATAAGGCTGTGGAACGAGCCAACGGGGTATCGAATACCGATATCAATAGCATGACGGGCAGCGCGGTGAAAGTCGGCGGCGAGTCAAATATTGCCGTTGGCGGTGATTTGACTGCCAAGGGCGCGCGGCTCGACCTTGGCGGTGGAGGCACGATCGGCGTCAAGGGCAATGCGACGTTCGGCGCAGCGAGTGCGACGTCGACCATCGATAGCAATAGCTCCGGCAGCGACCACCACGGCAGCTATGCGGAACAGCAACACCGCTCTGACGAAGCGCTGCTTGGCACGGCCGTGCATAGTGGCGATACGCTCACGGTTGCCTCGGGCAAGGATATCAATGTTATCGGCAGCTCGATCAGCCTCGACAAAGGCAATGCAAACCTGCTGGCAAAGGGGGATGTGAATGTCGGCGCGGCGACCGAAACCCATACGTCCGACTCGCAAGAAACGCATAGCCATAGCAACGTGGTAAGCGGCGTGAAGGTCGCAAGCGGCGCGGACCAGACCGCAACCTATAGTCAAGGCAGCACGATTTCGGCGGACGGGGTGACGGTCGGAAGCGGCCGGGATATTAACGTCACGGGCAGCAACATTGTCGGCACGGATCTTGTGAGCCTCGACGCGGCGCGCAACGTGAATATCACCACGTCGCAGGACACGGTGCAATCGTCGTCGTATTACGACAAGAAGGAAAGCGGCCTGTTGACCAACGGCGGACTGTCCGTGACCTTCGGTAGCCGCTCGATGGGCAACACTGATCAGACCAAGCAGGTGACGAACAACGCAAGCGTCGTAGGCGCATCGTCCGGCAACGTGTCGATCAACGCGGGCAAGGACGCAACCATTACCGGCAGTACCGTGGTCGCCGGTCAAAACCTCGACGTAACCGGTCAGAACGTCGTGGTGAATTCCGCCTATGACACGTACAACGACGCGCAGTCCCAGCACTTCAGTCAATCGGGCTTGAGCGTCGGCGTGAACGGTGGCGTGGTGGGTCTCGCTCAATCGATGGCGAGCACGGTTCGTCAGGGCGTACAGTCCGGCGATTCCCGCCTGGCAGCGGTGCAAGGTGTGGCAGCAGCCGAACAGGCTTATCAGAGCCGTGGTGGATTGAAGGATGCAGCTACGGCCCTATCGAACGGCAACGTCAGTGAAGCGGCGAACGGTGTACAGGTTCAACTGAGCATCGGATCGAGCCACAGCAGCAGTAATGAGACGACCTCGATCACGCAGGCGAAGAACTCGACGCTCATTGGCAACAGCAACGTGCATGTGACCGCGACAGGCACGACCGACGCGAACGGCAACGCACAACCCGGAACCGGCGATATCACAATGACCGGTGCGAAGGTACTGGGTAAGAACGTGGCGCTCGATGCGAACAATGCGATCACGCTGCAAAGCGCGCAGAGCACTGAGCAAGACACGAGTTCGAACAGTTCGTCGGGCTGGAACGCTGGCGTCGGGATCGGTGTCGGCAAGCAGACCGGGATCAGCATCTTTGCGAACGGTACGAACTCGCACGGCCAAGGCAACGGCAGCGCTGTGACGCAGACCAACACGACCATCGCAGCGGGCGACACGCTGACGATGAAATCGGGTGGCGACACAACGCTGACCGGTGCGCAGGTGTCGGGCGACAAGGTGAAGGCAGACGTGGGCGGCAACCTCACGATGACGAGCGTTCAGGATACGTCGAACTACGCGAGCAACCAGCATAGTGCAGGTGCGAGCGGTAGCTTTACGTTCGGCTACGGCGGCGGTGCCGACGTGTCGGTCGGCCACACCGGCATCGATGCGAACTATGCGTCGGTGAACCAGCAAACAGGTATCGTTGCCGGCAAAGGCGGTTTCGATGTGAACGTCGCGAACCATACGCAGCTCAACGGTGCAGAGATCGCGAGCGCCGCCCCTGCCGAAAGCAATACGCTGACGACGGGCAGCCTTGGATTCAAGGACATCCAGAATTCGATGTCGTACTCCGCTTCGACGGAAGGATTTTCTACTTCGAGCGGCCCGAGTTTTGCGCATACGGGCGATAGTGCGAGCGGCGTGACTACGGCGGCGGTGAGTCCGGCGACGATTACCGTCAAGTCCGATCAGCAGAACGGCACCGACAGCACGGCAGGTCTGTCGCGCGATACCGCGAACGCGAACCAAACGGTTAAGAACACGTTCAACTTGCAGCAGACGCAGAACGATCTGGCCTTCGCGCAGGCGTTCGGCAAGGCAGCGACGTTCGCGGTTGCGGAAGCGGCCACGCAGCTTGAAAACAGCAGTCCGCAGATGAAGGCGTTGTTCGGCGAAGGCGGCGCAGGACGCGATGCACTGCATGCGGCGGTAGCCGCGATCGGCGCGGCGCTGTCGGGCGGTAACATCGGCGGTGCGGTGGCGGGTTCGCTCGCGGGCGATGCATTGCAGTCGCTGGCGCAGCCTATCATCGATCAGGCGGTAAGCCAGTTGCCGCTGGACGCGCAGGCGGCGGCACGCAAGGCGTTGAACGAGGTCGTCGCGACGGCCGGCGGCGCAGCGGGCGGCGCACTGGCTGGTGGCGGTTCGTCGGGCACGCTCGCGGGTGCTGGCGCGGCGGCGAACAACGAGCTTTACAACCGGCAGTTACACGAGAGCGAGGCGCAAAAGCTTCAGCAGCTTCAAAAGAATCAGTCGCCGCAAGAGCAGTACCGCCTTGCCGCAGCGGAATGCGCGCTTGTGCATTGCGCAGACAACATCCCGGACAGTGATCCGAACAAAGCTGTGCTGCAAAAGATGCAGAATGACGGCGCGCAGTTCACCTACGAACAAGGGGTTCTAAAGAAGGCTGGTGCGTTCGATGGGTACGGCAAGCTCGATTCCTTGTCGGATGCCTACGACCGCAATCAGATTTCGAACCGTCTTGTCGGTGCCGTGCAGGGTGTTGGCAGTACCGCAGCGGGGATCGGGGCTGCAACAGGAGGCTGCTATACGCTTGTAGCCTGTATTGCGGGCGCGGCGGTTGCGGGCGTGAGTTTCGATTACGCGAAGGCTGGCTTCACGCAACTTCTGAACGGCAACCCGACTCCCACCTATGGCGAACTGGCATTGCAGAGCTTGGGAATGAGTCCGGGCGGTGCGGCGTTGACGTATGCCGGCTTGGGTCTCGGCGCAGCCGTCGGCAGCGTAGCCGCAAACAATGCGGCAGCACAGGCAGCGGCGAAGGGTGTCCCGCAGTCGATTGAGTCGATTCAAGCCGGGATCAAGAACGATTTGATGCAGCAGGTTGCTGATGTTCGGGCCACGCTGACAGGCAGTGCTCGGACAACCGGCAATGTGGGTGTCGCAGAAATTAGCGTTCCGGGTATCCAACCCCGAATGGTGGCATCGAGCCAAATTGACGACCCTACCGCAGCGCAGCAGGCAGCAGGACTTGTTGGGAAGGTACCGGAGACGTTTATTAGTACGGATGTGATGACCGGCGGAGATAGGCCGATATTATTGAACCGAAGTACAGATTCGGAAGCTAAAATTCTGAACAACATCGCCGCCCAGCTCGGGGACAATACGTCCGTTAGCGGAGTGATCAATTTGTTCACGGAACGTCCACCATGTACAAGCTGTTCAAATGTGATTCAGCAATTCCAAAACAAATATCCGAACATTACGATCAATGTGATGGACAATAACGGCGTGATAAAACCATCCAAGAGATAGGAGGTTATATGGAATCGAATGGCGATCGAACTACGTATGAAAGAATGAAGGCCGATGTGTTGGGGCTTTATTTCGATTTTTGCCGGGACCGTGGACTTGTTAGTAGATATTCGCACCTTGAGGTGCTAGGTTACATTGATTATGAATATGACGGAGTGTTTGAGAGTCGACTTGAAATTTTAATGTTTCGTGTGATTTGGTTGGTACTGTCAGGCGGATGGCACGCAGACCTCGAAAAGACAATGAGAGATAAAATCTCCAATCAAATTTCGACAGAGGGACTGGATGACCTTTTGCAAGGCGTGCCCGTTGATGAGGCCGAGTTGTTTAGACACGACTTGAGGATTCTTAAGTTTATTGAGTGACGACGCGAAGCTGGGCAGCAAGGCTATCAAGAAATTTTTGGCGCCATCTGCGCAAGCTCCCGGTAGTGTCAACTTGGTTTCATTCAAATCACTCGGAACTCATTGAATTGGAAAAATATCCTAAAAATTGGGATGCGGTTGTCAAATCTATGTGCACTGAATGGATCGACAATGACGTAACGAAAGAACTATCCCGGCGCGTCCCTGATCTGGATATTGCAACTGTAATTTGGGGGTGCATGAAGGACGATTCGCTACCGTGGCTGGATTATAAGATGCCGGCAGCAGGGCGAAAGACGCCGATGGATCTTATGGAATCGGAGGAAGGAAAAGCGGAAATTCGATGGATACTGGTTTCCAATCCTTGGTGGTCTGCGGTGGGAAAACGCAACGAGTCCATTTAAGCATTCGGTCAAAGCTGACACGAACAAACGGTGAACCGAATCGTTGTCCGAAAACGTTGTGGGAGCGCGTATCAATGAAGTCACGACTATGGTTGCTGTTTACGTCGCTTGCAATGCTAGCAACCGTGGCAGCTTGCGAGGCGTTACCACCTGACGCACCTCCGCGCCCACCGCCCAAACAGGAAATGTCGCCCGTCCTCCCCTCATGGTCGACCATGACGTGGGTGATGGGCTTCTGGAAATGGAACGGGACTGAATGGGTCTGGATTCCCGGTCACCTGGCCCCCAAGCCATAAAACAAATTCAACGCACGCATACGAATGATAATCCGCACATCCGCTGTTTTACTGTCGGCCGCTTCCGTTTCCGCCTTTGCGCAGCAAACGGCGGCGCCTGTCAACGACGCCGCCGCCCGCGCGAATGCCGAACAGCAACAGCGGATTGAACAGCAGCGCACCGAGCAACAGCGCGCCACCACGGTCGCCGCGCCGGTTGTGCGTTCAACAGCCCCCGCTCATGGCGGGTGGCCCGATCTGCCAGTTGAACAGCCGTGCTTCCAGATCAACGCGTTCATGCTGGACGTACCGAAGACGCTATCTGATGCAGTCCAAACCAAAGGCGCATCCGCACTACCATTGGACCCATTCGCATACGCTCGCGAATGGCTCGAACACTATCGGGGCATGTGCATCGGCAAGCTCGGACTGGATGCGATGGTGAAGGGCTTGCAGCAGACGATTTTGAGCCGGGGAGCGATTACGACGCGTGTGCTCGTGCCTGAACAGGATCTGTCTTCCGGCACGTTGAAGCTGACATTGATTCCCGGCACGATCCGCCAAATCGCCTTTGCCGATCCGAAGCTGTGGGGCACGTGGAAAACGGCCTTTCCCGCCCGCGACGGCGACTTACTGAATCTGCGCGACCTCGAACAAGGACTAGAGCAAATGCGCCGCGTGTCGAGTCAGGACGTGGACATGAAAATCGAGCCGACCGCGACGCCCGGCGAAAGCGACGTGGTGATCACCGTCAAGCGCGTGAAACCGTGGACCGTCGTTGCGTCGATCGACAACTCGGGCACGCGTGCGACCGGCAAGCTGCAAGGCAACCTGAGTGTGGGCCTCGATAACCCGCTCGGACTGAACGACATTCTGACGCTCGGCGCGAATCAGGATCTTGAATTGGGAGACAAGCGCTTCGGGTCGCATGGTTTCAACGGTTCCTATTCGGTGCCGTGGGGCTACTGGACCGCAACGCTGTTCGGCAACTCGAACACGTACTATCAGCCGATTGCTGCGACCGGCGGCCAGGTGTTCGTGTCGAGCGGCAATGCGCAGACCACCGGTCTGAAACTGCAACGCGTGCTGTTCCGGAATCAGAACGATATCTCGGGCGTCGAATTTCAGCTTTCGAAGCGATGGGGCGAAAGCTTCATCGAAGGCATCGATATTCCGACACAGCGCCGAAATAACACGTTCGTCGAGGCAGGTCTCACGAACCGCCACTACTTCGGTGCGGCGCAGTTCGACGGCGTGCTGGCTTACCGACAGGGAATCGGCTGGTTGGGTGCGACAGCAGATCCGTACCCGGACGGAGCGACCTACCGCTACAAGATGGCCGTGCTCGACGCGAACCTGTCGGTGCCGTTTGCGCTCGGCAAACAGAACTTCCGTTACGTCACGACGTTTCACGGTCAGTACACGAACAACACATTGTTCTTCATTGATGACCTGACCATTGGCAGCCGCTACACGGTGCGCGGCTTCGATGGCGAGCAATTGCTCGCGGGCGAAAAGGGGTTTTACTGGCGCAACGAATTGCAGGCCCCCATCGGAAACACCGGGCAGGCCGTCTATGCCGGGCTCGACTACGGTCATGTGTTCGGTCCGAACACCGCGTATCTGGCCGGGACACAGTTGGCGGGCGCGGTGATCGGTGTCAAGGGCAGCATCGGTACGCGCTTTGGCGGCTACGGCTATGATCTGTTCGCCGGCACGCCCGTCTACAAGCCGTCCGGGTTCCAAACCGCGCGCGTGACGGTCGGTTTTCAGGTGACGGCCCAGTTCTGATGGGGACGCCACCGAACCGCCCGATGCTCCACGGATCTGCCGACGCCGGCGAGGACAAAGCGCTGACGGCGTTTCTGACCGGGTTAATTGCCGCGTGCTTGGCCCCGAGCCATGAACCGCGTCCCCGTTGCCCGCGCTGTGACGGAGGCCACATCACCAGTGCGGGATTCCGGACGCGCCCCATCGGCCGGCTGCCGATGTTCGAGTGCCAGACGTGCCGACGCTATTTCAGCCGCACGGCCGGCACCCCGCTCGGCGAAAAGCACCTCAAAAAGCTCGATCTGTTCGTATCCCTGCTGTCGCAGCCGATCTCGTGCCTCGAAGCTGGAAAACGGATGGGCAGTTTGCCGGATGATATCGGGGAGCGGGTGAAGGTCTGGCGCGCCTGGCTGTTGCAGCTCGATCCGACCGGCCAGTGGGAGCGCCGCGTCAGGCTCGGCGGTCGACGGACCGAACTAGCGCCCACACCGTTGGTCTTCGACGAGATCGGCACGCGCGAAGATCTCGAGCTGACCGCCCGCCTGACGCGCGCATTCGATGACGTGAATTCGCTCAGCCAGCGACCACCGGCTTGCCCCGATTGTGGCGGCCGCAATACGCGCTTCGACGAATGCCCGAACGGCGCGTTCCCGCGGTTCATGTGTCTGCACTGCCGGCGTAAATTCAGCCGGCGCCGCGGCACGCCGTTCCTCAATACGAAGATGAACTCGCTCGACCGGATGCGCCTGTTCATTCGCCACCTGTCGCTGCCGTTGTCGGTCATGCAGGCGGCGGACCTCGTTGGCACCAGCCACGGGATGATCCAGAAATGGCTCAGGATGTTCAGCGAATTCGCCGATCAACTGGAGCCCAGTGGTTGCTTGTCGGCCCGGATTCGGCTCGGCGTCGAACCCACCGAGACCACGCCGTGTCCGTTCTGCGGTCGAGTGGGCAGTGCGGGGCAAACGGAGCGCGGGCATTGGACATGCGGAGGGTGTGGGCGACTGTTTTCGATGCGACGGGCGGTGATCGAGCGCAATCATGTGCTGGAGATCGTTGATGAATCGATGGCCTTCGATGATGCGCCGGTCACATCGGCGCGAACGATCGCGCGTGACTATCGAGACGATCGCGAGCATGACCAAAGATCGTGATTGCTCGGCGGGCATCGGCGACCTGAAGCGCCTGGCAGGCTCTCGATCACGGCCTGGGATCGAGACACCGCCGAAGCGAGCGAAGTTCGGGGTGCTCGCGCTTGTGGCACTCGCGTCCGTGGTGGGAGCGATCATCCTCATGGCAGTATTCATCGACGTGCTCGTTGCCTATCTCACGTCGACCGGCCCGGTTCGGCACTGAAGGGAGACGGTGATGCGAAAATGCACCCTTGCGGCGATGCTGCTGACGTCGCTGATGCTCGGCGGCTGCGGTCTGTTTGGCTGTGGTGCGGCAGCGAGCAACGGCGGCGCCTTCGGCAGTTGCCATGTTGGCACGCGATTTTGAAGGGATACATCGATGAGCAAATTGGCATCGCGTCGCAGAGGTCGAGCGGCGCTGACCAAGGCGCAGTTGTTGCCGATCGCGACCGAGAAAATCCGGGCGCTGTCGCTCGAGAATCACCTCGCGCTGTCGGTGGTGCGCGCGGGCAACGGCGAGTTTGAGCAGATCAGTTGTTTGTTGCGCGCGATCTATCTGGCGTTCTACCTGCGTCACGAGACGGTTGAGGGAACAGATCCGGACGTGTACCGACATGCGGAAACCGTGCTGGACCACTGCATCGCGCGCGCCGAACGCGGCGAAGCCTGGACGCTGACAGAGGATGAGGTGGCCGTCCTCGAGCGAGTGCTGGTGCTACACGACGCGCAATTGGCCGCCGCGCCGCTGCACCGGTACCAATCCGCGTGGGAGCGCTTGCAGCTTTTCATCGTGAGCGGGCAGCGCTCGCCGATTCCGGCCGGGGCGCCCGCCTAAGGGGTATGAACAAGGTAAGGGCAAAATCCTATCATAATACTTTTGGTAATAAAGAGGATGCCATTCATTACAATTTCGCGTAGTAACGCCTGATTTTTCTTGGGCTAACCTGAGCGGCCCTCTGCGATCCGGACGATTCGCAATGGCTACCCTCGAACGCACCGCGTATCCGCGCTTCCCCGAGGTTCTGGCACCGCGGGAACTGCAAGCCTGCTACACGCCGCTACTTGACGAGCTCGAATGGGCACGCCGGTCAACGCGTGGCGAGCGACCTCGCTTGGGTCTGCTGGTGCTGCTGAAGGTGTTCCAGCAGCTGCATTACTTCCCTTCGCTCGACAGCATTCCGGCCACCATCATTGACCATGTGCGTGCGGCTTCCGACATCGGCGACGCCGTGCCATTCGGCTACGACACCGCATCGTCACCCACGCTGTTCCGCCACTACGCCGCGGCCCGCGCCTACCTGAACGTGAAGCCGTACTACGGCACCGACGCAAACGCGATCGCGACTCGGGCGGCGCACACGGCGTCGCTCACGATGGACCAGTCGGTCGACATCATCAACGCCACGATCGACGAGCTGATCGCCCGAAATATCGAATTGCCGGCATTCTCGACGCTCGATCGGCTGACCGAACAGATCCACGCTCGCGCGCAGGCCCGCCTTTTCAAACGCGTCACGCGACGCCTGACGGACGAACAGAAACTTGCGCTCGACCGGCTGCTCGCGCGGGATCTGTCGAGCCGACAGACGGCCTACAACCGCATCAAGCGCCATGCAAAACGTCCGTCCCGGCAACACCTGGATCTGCTCATCGACCAGATGGGCTGGCTCGACGCGCTCGGCGATTTCTCGCTCGCTGTCGCGGGGATTCCTGCCTCGAAACTACGCTCGCTCGCCCAGCAAGCAATGGCGCTCGACGCGTCGGCGCTCAAGAACGACACGCTGCCCGAGAAGCGCTACACGCTGATCGTCGCACTGCTCAACCGCATGCGCGTACGCGCCCGCGACGATCTCGCCGACATGTTCGTGCGGCGCATAGGCGCCATCCACAAGCGCGCGAGCGACGAATTGGAGGCGATTCAGCGCAAGCAGCGTGACCAGGTCGAAGACCTCGTGGTCTTGCTCGACGGCGTGGCCGACATCCTCGCCGACGAATCGGACGAGACGGCCATCGCCAAGGCGATCCGGAAACTGCTCGCGCCGAAAGGCGACCTGGAGCCGCTGCGCGAGAGCTGTGCGGCGATCCGCGCGTTCAGTGGCCGCAATTACCTGCCGCTGCTGTGGAAGCACTTCAGGGCGCATAGGTCCATCATGATGCGCGTCGCTCGCACCCTCGAGTGGGATTCAACCAGCCCGGTCCGCACGCTGCTGGATGCACTGGACGTCGTGCTGGAGAACGAATCGCTGCATCGGGAGTGGATTGGTGCGGATGTCAACGTGAGCTTCGCGGCGCCGCGGTGGCGCAAGCTCGTACGTCGTTCCCAAGGCGACGGATCACCGACCAACCGCCGCTATCTCGAACTCTGCGTGCTCTCCTATATGGCGAAGGAATTGCGGGTTGGCGATCTGTGCGTGTCCGGCTCCGATGCCTACGCCGACTATCGTGACCACCTGCTGCCGTGGCGACAATGCGAGCAGCAGTTGCTGGACTACTGCGAGAAACTTGGTATGCCCACGACCGGCAGCGACTTCGTGCGCCACCTTCGGCAATGGCTCACGGACGCCGCCCGCAGGCTCGACGAGGAAATGCCGCACAAGCGCGAACACGTCGTGATCGACCGCCACGGCGAACCGATTCTGCGCAAGACCGTCGCGACGGAGATTCCGGCTAGCGTGATTGCGCTGCAGGAGCGACTCAACGCCCGCCTGCCGACGCGGAACATGCTGGACATCCTCGCGAATATCGAACACTGGACACACTTCACGCGGCACTTTGGGCCGCTGTCCGGGAGCGATCCCAAGATTCCCAAGGCCGCGGAGCGCTACCTGCTGACGATTTTCGCGATGGGCTGCAATCTCGGGCCGACCCAGGCAGCCCGCCATCTCGATTCGGATGTGACCGCGCACATGCTGTCGTTCGTCAACCGCCGGCATATCAGCTTGGACAAACTCGAGACCGCGCAGCGCGAGCTGATCGAACTGTACCTCCGGCTTGACCTGCCGAAACACTGGGGCGACGGCAAGACAGTCGCGGCAGACGGCACGCAGTACGATTTCTACGACAACAACCTGCTGGCCGGCTATCACTTCCGCTACCGGAAAATGGGCGCCGTTGCATACCGGCATGTCGCCGACAACTATATCGCGGTGTTCCAGCACTTCATTCCGCCGGGCGTATGGGAGGCGATCTACGTGATCGAGGGACTGCTGAAGGCCGGCCTGTCGGTCAAGGCCGATACGGTCCATGCCGATACGCAAGGTCAGTCGGCGGCGGTCTTTGCCTTCACGTACCTGCTCGGCATCAATCTGATGCCGCGGATTCGGAACTGGAAGGATCTCGTGCTCTACCGGCCGGACAGCAAAGCCAAGTACAAGCATATCGACAAGCTGTTCACGGCGACCATCGACTGGGTTCTGATCGAGCAGCACTGGCAGGAACTGATGCAAGTTGCGCTGTCGATCCAGGCGGGCTCAATCTCGTCGCCACTGCTGCTGCGTCGACTCGGTTCGGAGAGCCGCAAGAACCGGCTGTACCTGGCCGCGCGCGAGCTCGGCAACGTGGTGCGTACGGTCTACTTGCTTCAGTGGATCGGCAGCCTCGAATTGCGGCAGGACGTCACCGCGAACACGAACAAGATCGAGTCGTACAATGGTTTCTCCAAATGGCTGTCGTTCGGTGGCGACGTGATCGCCGCAAACGAGCCGGAGGAACAGCAGAAGCGTCTACGCTACAATGATTTGATTGCCTCGGCCGTGATCCTGCAGAACACCGTGGACATGATGCAGGCGCTGCGCGAGATGGTCGCGAATGGCGAGAAAGTTCGCGCTGAAGACATTGCCTTCTTGAGCCCGTACCCGACGCACAATATCCGGCGCTTCGGCCACTACAAACTGCACCTCGACCGTCGGCCGGAATCCTGGATCAGAGATCCGTTATACGGCCACGCACCCCGTCACGCCTCATCCCGCCCATGACTGCACGCCCGGCCACCACCACCACGTTTTTCGGCGACGTCGATACTGCTGCACTCTCGCGGCTCGAATCGAGCTATGACACGACGCGCCTCCTGGCCGCCGTCGACATCGTCGATCGTATCCGCGCGCAGCTGCACGATCCAGAGGGGCTGCGCGACGACCTGCTCGAAATCCACAGCATGGCGCATTCGGTGTTGAACGGCTCGCCGGTGGCGCCGTCGCGGCACGAAGCAACCTTGCCTGAGCAGGTGCTGGGCGCGCTGGACCTGATCGACAAATTCCTTGCGGAATTGACGCGGGTGCGGGCGATCCTCGAGCCCCTCGAAGCGCTGTATCCGGACGACGAGTTCGGCAAAGATTGAACGACCCATAAGCCTGTCAATCGCGGCAACCATAAATGTGACCCGTCGTCATCCGAGTATTCGATTCCCTGCACGATGAAACCCATCACGCGAAAACAAGTGTAAGCCCCCGGCAATGTCACCTTGAACCGTCGGGGTGATGAAGGCGACGATCGTGTCCACCTATTTTTTAAATGGACACGTGTACGCTATGGACGAGAATGAAGCGATTTTGGAGGCGGTGGAGCCGACGCGGCGACGCCGCCACAGCAAGGAATTCAAGGAGAAGGTGATCCGAGCGGCGATGCAGCCGAACGTGTCGATCGCGGCGGTTGCGCTGCATTACCGGTTGAACGCGAATTTGCTGCGTCGATGGGTGGCCGCACGGGAGGAACTGGACGCAGCGGACGAGGCACGCCAGTCGCTGAGCTTGCCGGCGGCGGAGTTTATCCCGCTGCAACTGGAAGCGCCGGGCGCGACGGCTGCCGCGACCGAGATTCAGATCGAGGTACGCCGGGGCGCGGCGACCGTGACGGTGCGCTGGCCGCTATGCGCTGCGGCCGATTGCGCGGCATGGTTGCAAGGGTGGCTGCGGTGATCCGCATCGAGGCGATCTGGCTGGCGACGGAGCCCATCGATATGCGCGCTGGCGTCGATACGATACTGGCCCGGGTGGTGAAGGTGTTCGGCGCGGCGCGTCCGCACCACGCCTACCTGTTCGCCAACCGGCATTCGACGCGCCTGAAGGTGCTGGTGTACGACGGGTTCGGCATCTGGCTGGCCGCACGTCGCCTGAACAAGGGGCGATTCATCTGGACGAACGGAGACCAGGCGATCGCCACCGCGCTCAATCCTGAGCAGTTGCGTGCGCTGGTGACCGGGCTCCCGTGGCAGACGCTCACCCACGATCACGCGATCACGGTCGTGTAATACCCCAAGGCCGTAAACCCGCAGCGGGTTAGGTTCTGGCAGACTGGCCGCATGAACCGACCCGCTAACCTCGACGCCCTGAGCCCTGACGAACTGCGCACGCTGGCTGCGCAGTTGATGGCTCAGATCGGCGAGAAGGACCGGGAACTGCACTACCGCCAGACGCGCATTGACCAGCTTACCCACGAGATCGCCGCGCTCAAGCGCCTGCAATTCGGCAAGCGCAGCGAGCAGTTCACCCCCGAGCAAATGAGCCTGCTCGACGAGGCCATCGACGCCGACCTGGCCGCCCTCGAAATCGAGCTGGAGCAGTTGCAACCGACGCCTGCGGACAAGCAACGGCAGAAACCCAAGCGTGCACCGTTGCCGCCGCACTTGCCGCGCACCGACATCCATCACGAACCCGACGACATCACGTGCTCCTGCGGTTGCGAGCGCGCGCGCATCGGCGAGGACATTAGCGAGAAGCTGGACTATACGCCGGGGGTGTTCACGGTCGAGCGCCACATCCGCGGCAAATGGGCCTGCAAGGCGTGCGAGACGCTGATTCAGTCGCCCGTTGCGCCGCATGTGATCGACAAGGGCATTCCCACCACCGGATTGCTCGCACAGGTGCTGGTCGCCAAGTACGGCGATCACTTGCCGCTATATCGACAGGAACGCATCTTTGCTCGCGCTGGTCTGGCGATCCCGCAATCGACGCTCGGTGCGTGGGTCGGCGTGTGCGGCGTGCGGTTGCAGCCGCTGGTCGACGCGCTTCACGAAGCGCTTCTCCAGCAGGTTGTGCTGCACGCCGACGAAACACCGGTACAGATGCTGGTTCCCGGAAAAGGAAAGACACAGCGCGCATACGTATGGGCGTACGCCACGACGCAGTTCGCCGACATGCTCGCGGTGATCTATGAGTTTGCCGATAGCCGTGCTGGCGAACATGCTCGCGCGTTCCTCGGCAAGTGGCGTGGCAAGTTGGTATGCGACGACTACAGCGCGTACAAGGCCGGATTCGAACTGGGCATTACCGAAATCGGATGTATGGCCCACGCGAGACGGAAGTTCTTCGAACTGCACGTCAACCACCAGAGCCAGATCGCCGAACAGGCGCTGAAATACTTCGGCGCGCTTTACGACATCGAACGCGACGTCGCGGAACTCGATCCCGCTCGCCGACGCGAGGTTCGCCAGGAGCGCGCTCGGCCGATCGCCGATGCGTTACATGAGTGGATGGTTGCCCAGCGCAAATTGGTCTCCGAGGGATCGGCGATCGCCAAGGCGCTCGACTACAGCCTCAAGCGCTGGGAGGCGCTCACGCGTTATCTGGTCGATGGGCATGTGCCCATCGACAACAACTGGTTGGAAAATCAGATTCGTCCGTGGGCGACGGGGCGCGCGAATTGGTTGTTCGCCGGTTCTCTGCGCGCCGGGAAACGGGCCGCCGCGATCATGAGCCTGATTCGATCAGCGCAGCTCAATGGCCATGATCCCTACGTCTATTTGAAAGACGTGCTCGATCGCCTGCCGACCCACCGCGCCGACGACATCGCCGCGCTTCTGCCGCATCGTTGGGCTCCCGTCGCCGCTTGATTGACGGCAATTTACGCCGAGGGATGCCTTCGCCGGGCGCTTACAAACAAGTGATCGTGGCGATGGAAATGTCATTCTGGACTGTATGCGCCCTGGATGACGGCAACGGCTTCGATCGCCTGTTGAGGATGATGCGTTTTTCGGGACGCAGTGCGGCTCCTCAGCAACCTGTGCGGCGTCACGCTCGACACGAACGTACCGACCACAATCCCCATCCACGATTCGATCATTGCAGTCCCCGTTGTTGCCGTAGCGTCTGCTGACCCGTTGCTTTCAGGGCGGGTATGTCGGTCAATCGACGAGCCTCCATACCCGCTGCTTCGGGAGAACCGATCGAGGTCCTCTAGCGAACACGCGCTACAGCTTTCAGAACGGCTTGGCCCTCGGGAGTGATACAAGGTCGCCGATGACCGGACGCCTCCCCTTCAAAGATCACCAGATGATGTTTCAAGAGGGAGTGAAACTCATCGCGATTCGTTTCGATCCGGTCCGGTGCGTCATTGACCAGCATCAACGTGGTGAATTCATGCGGACTCAGCATGCGTGTCTCCTTACGTGGAAGTAGCCTCACTTCGTAATTACAGCGAGCACTGCAATGAACATCCAGCGCTGTGACTACTAGATCAACGGCGAGTGACTGACTGGGCTGCTTTGCGGCTTGGAACTTGGGAGCTGTTGCCAGCCTGTCGGCCGACTTCGTGTCAGAAAAGACTGAGATAGCGAGTGCGGGAAATTCGGCTCGCCGTTAATATAGTAGAATTTCGATGCAATAACATGAAAATATGGCGAATTGGTGAATGCGAAGAACTATTCTAGCGCCGTCCGCTCAGCATTCAATATGGCCCTTTATAGGGATATGTCCGCATACCTTTTGAAGAGGGCAATCGATTGCGTTAGACGCCTTGCGGCGGACCGCAACCGTCCCTTCGCGACAGAGGGCTGGGGAAGATACAAGGTCCGCGATTATGCGTTGCCACGCATAGACGGCTTTGTTCAGCCCCCCATCGGCCTCCCCGCGCGATCGGCATGGTCAACGCTAGCAGCACGCGTCGACCGTGCGCCCCAATGACGTCGCATCGATCTGGACAACTTGTAATCGTCCCGTCGGCGTAAAGGCATACATCGACGCCTCGACCGATTCGGCTCGCCGGGCCCGCGCTGGATAGAGTACGGGTGGTGTGCCGACCGATGACAGCGGCACCCATGTGCCGTCCGTCAGCTGCATTTCAATGTCCATCGTATACCTCCGCGCGATGTTGACTGCCCACACCGCCGCACGTAACGGCATGTGGGCTCGCCTGCATCCCCCGTACAGATGTTGTCCCCGATTGTCTCGTCCTCATGTAGTCGGCCGTGGTCGGCCGCTGCCCTTGTCAGGCGGCGGCTTCCCTCACTGGCTCGGAGCGATATGCATGAGCTCGAACCCGGTGCCGTGAGTAACACCGCGCGCTGACTGCCGCATTCTTCTGGGTATAGCAAGGACCGTGCTAGCCAGGCTCGGCGCTTGCTGGACGTGTGAGTATCGGCCGACGACCCTTAGCTCGTGCGGCCCGGCACACGAAATGTTGCAAGGTTGATTCCGCTTTTGATGCGGCGATGGCCATATGCTATTTCGGCGATCACCCGACCAGCGAGGCTGGGCACGGATATGCCGCTTTTTTTTGATTAATTCGCGTGATGCTGTGCGGCGATTTCGATGCCGAAATGCATCATCCCGCGTGGCGAGATGTTTCATTTTCGAAACCTATGCCTTACGAGTACCGGCTTGGCGCAATGACCGGGAAGCTTCATTCGCGATTGAGCGAGGAGACATTGACGGAGCAACGGTGCGCTAGAATTCCTGGAGGATTCGAGGCCTCGCATTGGCGGGGATCAGCATATCGCCGCCGGTAAGTTGCGGGACGAAGCGCAGTGATCGTGCGTGAGGGCGAAAAAAGTCCCGGCCGCGTAAGATGCGACCGGGACTCAAAATCATCCGATGCTCAGGCACGAGAATGGATGTGCGTCAAGAGTAGGTGAGGCGGTTTTCCGGTCAAATAGAGTGAAACGCCTATTTCTATTTCCTTCGAGAGCGGTAGGGAACTCCCGCCCCCATCACCGCCTGTTAAAACCGGTGCTATAAATCGTACGTAAGCTCTTCAATGGTTGCTCAGCTGCTACGGCTCGTCGCTGCCGTAGCTCGTGCTGGTGTAGATCCGATGCCGTGAAGCACGCAAAGGGGCAGCGTATGACATCCGAACCCGTAATACCCGCAATTGCGTTGTGGAGAAAAATCGGTTCGTCAGACCGACACCAGCTGCGTGGCGCGACATTGCTTGTGGCGGTTATCGCCATAGCGCTTCTTGTCGGCTATCGCATCACGGTTGACCGGGCGCAGTCACAGCAAAGCGCGGTCGCGCAGGATATTGACGACTCAATCGATCGCGTCGTCGAAGATGCACGGAGAGGCGAACGCAAACTCGCGAATCTGTTGGGGCGGCCTTGTGATGAAATCAAGGCTCAGCTTGCGCTTGAGGACGTGTTCGTTCCGTACCGCCGAAGCGCCATGATGGTGAAGGACGGCGAGGTGTACTGTTCAACCGTTCTCGGACCGTTGTCGATTCCGCTCGCCAGCTATCTGACGCCCACAAAAGACAGTCAGCAGATCGTCTTTTTGGCCGGGACGAAACTGATCCCGAACGTGCCTGTCATGGTTGTTTATACCCCGGTCGATCAAGGGCGCGGCATCTTGTATCTTGTCGAAGGAGCGTATATCCGGGACATCCTTGCCCGGGCAAAGGCGTCGGGCGAAACGGGCGCGTCCGTATCCGATGGCGCTGGCGGTACGCTTGGAAGCGATGGTCGCTTCGTCCGAACGGACATCCGCGCTTCCGGCATGAATGAAATCTCCATCAAGGTCGAAGGCAACATCAACCGCCTACGGACACAGCTAATCACGACCGAAATTCTTGCGCTGTTCATCGGCCTGTCCGTCGATGCCGCGCTTCTGTTTGGCTACATCGCAGGGTTCACGCCTCGCCAGCGCCTGGAAAGGCAGGTTCGGCAGGGATTGCGGCGTAACGAGTTCTATGTCGACTATCAGGCGATCGTCGACCTGCAAACTGGACAGTGGGTAGGTGCCGAAGCGCTGCTGCGCTGGCGGCATCCACGCCTCGGCCTGGTCATGCCCGGAAAGTTCATTGGCGAAATCGAAACGACATCGGTGATTGCACCATTAACTGAATTTGTATTGGATACGGCGCTTGCTGAACTGGAAGCCTGCGCGTTCCCGGATGGCTTTCGGGTGAGCGTCAATCTCGCGCCGAAGCACATCGAAATGCACTGCTTCCCGGACGACCTTGGTTCGACGCTCAGGCGGCATTCCACAAATTTTCAGGTCGTGCTGGAGATCACCGAGCGCGGGCTGCTTAAGCGGCTGGCGGACAGTCACAAAAACCTGATGAGCCTCAAGGCACACGGGGTGCAGTATGCGGTGGACGACTTCGGGACAGACAACAGCAACCTGGCATTGTTGCAACGTTTCCCATTTGACTGCATCAAGATCGACAAGCAATTTACCGATGGTGCCGCAAACCACAGTCGGCAGCTTATCGAAGGCATCGCATATCTTGCGAACAAGCTTGACCTGATCGTTATCGCAGAAGGCGTCGAGGAGGTTGCGCAACGCAATGCGCTGAAGGAAGTTGGTATCAGATTCGCGCAAGGCTTCTTATTTCAGCGGCCGGCGAACATCTTGGAATTCGATCGTATGTACCGTGCCGCGCGCGCTCAGATGCAGACACGGGCACGTGCTGAGACATAGACTACATCGCCGCCGGGGCAGCCACGTGACAGAATCGAGCGGCTGGCCCGCGTTCACGATTACTTGGACTCGATCAAGAACCGTTCATGCTTCTTACCTTTGATCCAAGACGGCTCGCGGCCGCGGCCGCTCCAAGTCGCACCTGTCTTGGGGTCGCGATATTTCGGGGGCGGTGCAGCTTTACGAGTCCGGCTGCGTGCAGCAGTCTGGCGACCGAAGATATCTTCGACCGTCAGTCCGTAGTCTTGAACCGCCATACGCACCTGCTCAACGACGGTCTGCAGTTCGGCGAGCCGCGTGGCTTCGATCTGTTGTTCCAGTTCGGCGTGTTGGGCCTTCAGTTTCGCGAGTGTTGCCATTGCCTGTTTCCGGAAGGATTGGTCAGCAACGAAATACGATGCCAGAACATTTGTGCATCGTCTACCGGAAAGCCGCTGACGCGGCACGGTCAGCAGTGCAGGTGCGGAGCCCGATGCTATGGGCGGTCTCCCGTATCGAAGATCTGTCTGCGTAAGCCTCGTGGATTCTGTAGCCCCGGGTAAATGAACGAACCTCGTGTGAGCGATGTGCACCGTATGCCGCGCAATTGATCACCTTTTCGACCGAGACTGTCGAATTCATTGCCTCGACGGTGCAGGTGCCGCGATCTTGTTCAGTGAAGCGGCCGTGCATCAGGACGGGAGGCGATCGGCGATGAGAATTCAGTCGACAGTAATTCGGTAAGGCGGACTTCGGCGTCCACCACGATATATGCGGGAACTGTGACGAGTTGTTGATCGTGCATACCCAGGACACGCTGAATCGCGATTTGTCCGTCGGCGGATACGTCGAATTTGCCGGTAATTTCGCCACGGACCGCGCATTGGTGTAACGCGGCTTCGGCGGCGCTGAACAGATTCAGATCAGGCTGGCGCACAACTGTTTCATGTACGAAGTACGCGCAGTACACGGCGTTGAGAAGTTGCGCCACGGTCGACATGGTTCCTTGACTGGATGCGAGCAAAGACAGCGCTTCGCGAAGTGCGATGCACTTTGGACGGGACACGGTCGCCGGTAGAGGCAGCAACATTTCCTGCGTCGTCGGCCGCCAGTTCTTTCGCGACGGTTTGGTCACGGGCGGAGCAGCGGTGCAATAGATGAACGAATCTTTGCGCTTCAGCCGCGGCGGGTCAAATATTTCAAGAAATAGCAACGTTTGGCCGCAGCATTTCTGCTTGCGAAGACCGCCGACAATGATACGCTTGCGTGTAGTGACTCCGCCGGATTCTGGTGACGTCACACCTCGACCGGTGAAGGAAGCGGAGCCCAAGATGACTTTGAAAGTCGTGAGTCTGAAGGTCGACCCAATGATGAAAGCTCAGGCAGATACAGTCCTGAGTAGCCTTGGCGTAAATTTTAGTGAATTCATGCGCATGGCACTAATTCACTTGATCGAGCGTGGAGAATTGCCTTTCGACCATATTGACTCTGGCGTGCGGGTCGGGCGGCGGCAGATTGCGCAATCTGTGACTGACTGAAATGACTTCTTCACGGCGATAGCATGCACGCGTAATACGAGATCGGGAAGGTGACTGTTCATTCGGGGAAGCAGGCTCGCGCAGCTTTTGCGCCGACTGCATGGCGATGCCCGGTAGCGGCTTTCGGTTCATGGCACAAATTCTGTATAGGCATATAGCACTCCAAGCTTCGTAGGTCTTCGTCAAGCGCGCTGCGCTGATCGCTTGAATTTGGCGCGTCCGTTGCAGATGTCGGTGCAGCGACAATGGTGACCTGCGCTCCCAGGCTGCCATCGTGCGGCGCAGCTGGTCAGCCTCGCCAGCGGAGAAGCCAGCCGCCAGCATCGCGACCTGCATCACTCGCTCCCGGAAGATCAGCACGCCGAGCGTGCGCTTCAGCGCCTTCTCGATGCCTTCGGATGGGAACGTGACCGGCTCGAGCCCTTGCCGCCGGCGCAGGAACGGATGCATCATGCTGCCTTGCACCGGGCCCGGCCGCACGATCGCGACCTCGATTACTAGGTCGTAGAAGCACCGCGGCCTCAGTCGCGATAGCATTGACATTTGCGCGCCCGATTCGACCTGGAACACGCACATGCTGTCGCCGTCGCACAGCATGTCGTAGGTGACCGGATCCTCGGGCGGGACGACCTGCAGCTCGAATGGGTCGCCGCACTTCTCGGCGATCAGCTCAAGCGCGCGCCGGACCATCGACCGCATCCCGAGCGCGAGCAGGTCGATCTTCAAGATGCCGAGCGCCTCGATGTCGCTCTTGTCCCATTGGATGATTGTGCGGTCTTCCATAGCCTTTGAATGCCAATTATCGTGGCATCCCCTTGATTCCAGTCGTTCAAATAACCAAGGCTAACAGCCTGCTGAAAACGTTAACAGCCCATTTGGCCCCTTTTGAAATGGTCTCCAAATGAGCACATCCGCCGTCCTCCAGACTCCACTCGCATGGACTGAAACGTCGCTGATTCTGGCGGCCGTAGGCCGACAGCGGCACGCTGCATCGTCCCGCATGCGCTCCGGCGGCGCATGCGGGGCAACCGCTCCGTCAGGGTTTTGACGTGAGTCGGTTGATCATCGCGTTCACGGCGAGCATCTGCGCGCCGGACTTCAGCGCGTAATTCTGGCCGGTGTAGCCGAACCAGTCCCAGCAGCCCTGGGGGTTATAAGGGAGGGTGGACGCGTTGACCTGCGGATACAGCACCACGATGTTGTTCGCATCGGCCCACCTGTTATAGCTAGTCTTCTGATAGAAATCGTTCCCGACGACGCTCGCCGATTGCTTGCAGCCATGGAACGCAACGTGAATGCGGCACGCGGCGCCCTGCGCGCAAGTCTGCGGGACATATGCATAGGCCTCGTCGGCCATCCCGGTCGCGGCACTGGCGAATTCGCGCTGATTGAACGTGATGATCTTGCCGCTGAGCGGATTTGCGGGCGGATTCAGCGGGCCGTAGATGAATTTCAGCAACGCGCCCGGCTGATCGTAGTTGTGTTTCGCGATCGTGCAATGACTGATGTAGGGCGACGCATTGGCCGGGCAGTCGTTGCCGAACGACGGTGTAATCAGCGCATGGCCGGCTGGCACCGTGTTCACGTACGACAGGTTGCCGTCGGGCACGCCGGCTTCCTTGAAGAACGACACCGTCGCGTCGACGGCCTGCTGATACACGACTGTATCCTTGGTGCCGCTGAACACGTAGATCATCCGGCCGTGCTGCAGGCTGTCCAGCGGGTCGATCTGGCCGAGCGCGGCGAAGCCCTGCGCCGCGCTCACCATCAACGCGGGATTCGGCGGCACGAACGGCACTTGGCCCATGCAGATTCCGGCGTTGAACAGGTTGCCAGCGGCGCAGTAATACGGGCCACCGGCAACGACGCCAGCACCGACAACAGAGCCGGAGTAGGCGACCTGATACTGAACGGCCATGAATGCGCCGGACGAAAGGCCTGATACCGAAGTATGGGCGGGATCGGCGCCCAGCGCGGGAAGCGGTTCGACAGCCGAGGCGACACGAGAGCACAACGCGATGCCGATGACGGCAGCAGCCAGGGTACGAGTGATTTTCACGGCAAGACTCCTGTTTCGTCGAGGGTTCGAATACACGAAGCGTCTTTGATGAGCGTGGTCGAATGCTGGCGCGCAGCGTTCTGGTTGTTGCGGGCAAAACGAATTGCGCAACTTTGAATCGGAATGTCGAACAGCCGGAGGGCAGTTTTTCCGACCGAAAATTGTATGATCGCCCCCGTGACGGTTTCGAGACGGCACGCTGTGCGCCGATGATGTACCGAATGCGCGGCCGGATTTTCATGGGAATCGAAGCGCCGAAAGTGGCGCAATTCCGCTGCGGAAACTGTGCATGAAAATGACTCGCATTTGCACCTGCGTCATCTAACAGGGGGAGCCGCTGGCTCGTGTGAACTCGTGCAAATTATCCCGGCGTTCAATAACGCTTCGATTGGCAATCGCGTCGAGTATTTCATCGACGTGAATAACCGGTTCAGTAAGGCGGCCGTGTTACGGAATCGGCGACCGGTCTCAGTTCAACCGGATCGCTGTGCAGTGCCTGAACACCGACTCGGAACGCGCTCTCGAATACTGCGGCGCTGAGATTGTCCGTCAAACGCGCAATTCTGGCCTCGTATAGCCGGCTGAAGTGATCGGCACGCTATTCGACAATGCGTGTCGATGTTTCAGATCATCTCATTAATTGACATTTCAGAAATTCGCATGCGAATGTACTGCAGATTACTGGATTTATGATAAAAAGAGACTATATTTTCGTCGTGCGGTGGCGTTTTTTGAGGGAAATATAACTCTTTGCGATTTTGAAATATTCTGTGAATTAGATGCAAAATACAAACAATTTCCAGCTGGCTTTATCGTGATGTGCATCGTATTCTACGATGCATCCGCATGGATGCCGAAGAGAATGGTGTCGAGCTGGGCCGTTGTTGCACAAATCCGTCGGCTAGGAAGCGTGTTGACGTATACGCGCAACAACTGCCGGGGTGTAGCGGTTAGCAATTCGGGTACTTGCGCAGATTCTCGATTTCTTCCGCGAATATGCGTAGGGACAGGAGCAAGATGCGTGAGCCGAAGACGTACTACCGCGTCAGGAACTGGCCCGCCTACAACGCCGGCCAGATCAACCGAGGTGAAGTCACGATGTGGATCGATGAAGCCGTACCTGCGTGCACGCCCGGATCCAAGTCGAAGCGTTGGCGCCCGCACCTTTACAGCGATGCGCTGATCCACGCATTGCTGGGCATCAAGAGCGTGTTCAGCCTGCCGCTGCGCGCTCTACAAGGCTTCGCGCAAAGTCTGGGCGTCCCGGCTTTCGCCACCTTGCCCGCGCCGCACTACACAACGCTGTGCCGCCGTGCGCAGACGATCGAGGTCCAACTGCCGAGCGTTCGCGACGGCGAATCGACCCATCTGGTGGTCGACCGAACGGGTGTGAAGATCTACAGCGGAGGTGAATGTAAGGTGCGCCAGCATGGTTATTCGAAGTGTCGCACGTGGCGCAAGGTGCATCACATGCTCGACGCGAACACCGGCCAGGTGCGTACCACACTGGTGACGCATCGAGACATTGCCGCCGGCGATGTCCTGGCCGACCTTCTCGACCAGATTCCGGACGACGAGCAACTCGATGTTATCGGCGGTGACGGGGCCTACGACTCCAATCATGTGCCATGCAGCAATTGCCACGCGCGGCGCAACGCCCTCGATTCTGATCGGTGATTAGTCGACTACCTAACGAAGTCAACATAGATAGTGACCGTGAAAATAATGCTTGTGGTCGGTTCTCTCGGTGGAGGCGGAGCGGAGCGCGTGGCAGCGACGCTCGTCAACGCGTGGGCGGAGCGCGGAGATGACGTGACGCTCGTTTCGACGTTCTCGGGACGCGGCGATTGCTACTACGAAATCTCGTCGCGCGTTCACGTCGTGTATCTCGCCGACCTCGTGCGATCGACGGTAACAGGCGTGCTCAACGCATGGCGACGTTTCATCGCGTTGCGGCGTTTGATCAGGACGGCACGTGCCGACGTCGTGGTCTCGTTCCTCGCGCACGTCAACGTCGCCGTAATCGCGGCGAGCCGTGGAACGGGCATCCCCGTCATCGCCTGCGAGCATACGAATCCGATCGCGGCACCGCGCGGCTGGTTCCAGCGATACATGGCGCGCTGCCTGTATCCGCGTGCCGACGTATTGACCGTGCTGACGGCGGGAATCGTCGATCCGTTGCGCAAGGAGATCCCCGCTCTCCGGAACGTCGTTGTTCTTCCGAATCCGGTCGATGCCGACGTCCTGCGATACTGGAAGACGCCGGGCGCGCCCGGTTCCCGCAAGCGCGTGCTCGCCGCCGGACGTCTGCATCCGATCAAGCAGTTCAATGTGCTGATCGACGCATTCGCCACGCTGGCACACGAGTTTCCGGACTGGGACCTGTACATCTGGGGAGAGGGCCCGACACGGGATTCTCTGGCTAGACAGATCGGCGCGTTGCAGCTCGACGGCCGCGTGTTCCTGCCGGGAATGACGCGCGAGCTGTGGACCGAAATGGCGAACGCCGACATCTACGCACTGACGTCGCATTTCGAAGGGTTGCCGATGGCGATGATGGAGGCGATGGCCATCGGCCTGCCGTGCGTCGCTTTCGACTGCCCGACCGGGCCGCGTGAATTGACGCGGGACGGCCGCGACGGTGTGCTGGTCGACAGGCGCGATGTCGGCGGCCTCGCGGCGGCGTTTCGTGAGCTGTTCTCAAGCGAAGATCTGAGAGGCGAATTGGGGCGTAAGGCGGCGGCGTCGGTGCGTGAACGGTTCTCGACGGCGGTCATCCTTGCCCGGTGGGATCGGTTGTATGCGCGCGTGGGCGCGATTCGGGGGCGATATGAGAGTGGTTCACGTCATCACTTGCCTTGAACAAGGCGGCGCCGAAGGTGTGTTGTTCCGTCTGGCCACGTTCCCGTCGTCGCAATCGACCGCCCACATCGTCGTCTCGCTGCAGGGGCTCGGGTTCTACGGTCCCAGGCTGCTGGAGAAGGGGATCGCCGTGATACCGCTGGGCATGCCGAAAGGGCGCGTCACACTATCCGGACTGCACCGGCTGTATGGCGTCCTGCGCAACGCGCAGCCTGACGTCGTCCAGACTTGGATGTACCACTCCGATCTGATCGGCGGGCTGGTCGCGCGTTTCGCGGGCATCCGCAACCTTGCCTGGGGTGTCCGCCATGCGAACCTCGACCAGGACAAAAATTCTCCGATGACGCTGCGCATCGCGAAACTGTGCGCGCACCTCTCGCACCTCGCACCGCGCGCCATCGTCAGTTGCTCGGAAGAGGCGACTGCGACGCACAAGGCATTCGGTTACGACCCGACGAAGTTCGTGAACATCGCGAACGGCTATGACCTCAACAGCTTCCACGTTGACACCGGCGCGCGTGAGGCGATACGTCATGCATGGAACATCGGCCTGGACGAGACGCTCCTCGGGTGCGTCGCGCGCTGGGATGTGCAGAAGGATCATCCCAACCTGCTCAGGGCATTGCGCATGCTCGCACAGCAGGGCTTCCGCGGCCGCTGCGTGCTCGTGGGCCGCAACATGGACGAGCACAACGCGGAACTGATGTCACTGATTCGCGAACTCGGTGTCGACCGGCAGGTGATGCTCGTCGGTCCGCGCGATGACGTCCCTTCGATTCTCAACGCCCTCGACCTGCTCGTCCTGCCGAGCTCCGGCGAGGCGTTTCCGAACGTGCTTGCCGAAGCGATGGCGTGCGGGACGCCCGTCGTGACGACCGATGTCGGCGACGCACGCATGATCGTCGGCGACACGGGCTGGGTGGTGCGCCCGCAGGATTCGGCAGATCTCGCGAGCGGCTTGTGGCGCGCGCTCAACTGGCTGCGCACGACAGACAGGGCGGCGATCGCGGCGCGGTGCCGTCAGCGCGTCGAGCAGCATTTCTCACTTCAGAAGATGGTGTGTTCGTTCGAGCGCGTATGGGCCGACGGATGCGCGGTTCAGGATGCCGAAGTACACGCATTGAAGATCGGATGAGCGCGGTTGGCCGTCTGGACGAGCGGCTGCGGACATGGGCGGAATGATCGACAGGAACGTCGTCACGTCAGGAATATCGTGAGAATGAGCGCAACGTGCTACTGGGGCGTAACGAACGCGATGCGAGCGCTGACTTCGCTCGCGGGCGCATTGTTGTGCTGCGTGTCCGCGCATGCGACGGCAGGCGACGCGCCACAACCGCGCAAGTTCCTGACGTTTTCCAGCCACCTGCCCGATACGTGGATCATGAAGCACGGGAGCGAATACGCCTACGTCTGGGGCGAAGGCGACGGCAACAAGCGCAATCCGGCACGTGCCGACGTCTGGAAGCAGTACGCGCCAGACACCGTGCTGAGTACCTACTTCCCGTATGGCCGCGATCCAGTGCGCGCCGATCCCGCGAGCTGGCAGAAGTCGCATCCGGAGTGGATCGCGTACCGCTGCGACGGCGAGACGATGGCCAAGCTCTTCGACAAGCCCATCGTGCCACTCGACATTTCGAATCCGCAGGTGGTCGCCTGGCAGGTCGGCAACTTCGTCAACGGCCAGTACCGCGACATTGCGCTCGACAACTTCTCGACCTCGAACGTCGAGCGTGCATGCGGCGTGAAGCGTGACGGCCGCTTTGTTCGCCAGTACACGGACGACCGCGCCGGCACCGAAAGATTCGCGGAAGCCAAGGTCGCGTGGCTCGAACGCGTGACGGCGCAATTGCATGACGCGGGAAAGACGGTAACGGTCAATTACCAGATCGATCGGCCGGTCGACTCGCCGCTGGTTGGCCGCATCACGAAGGCAGTCGACTCGGTGCTCGCCGAGGAAATGTTTCCGCCGCGCCACAAGAACCGCTTCAAGGCGATTCTCGACTACGCCGATCGCTTGAAGCGGGAGGGCAAGAGCTTCTACGTGATCTATGAGATCGAGGCGCCGTCCGCGGACACCGTGCAGTCGGTCATGGCGGCCTATCTGATCTACGCGTGGTCGAGGAGCGCCGTGTCCATTTCCGCCGTGCAGGACTACGGCGGCGAGCCGAAGTATGGCGGCTTCGATCGGTCGGTCGGCACGCCGTGCGAGGAATACCGCAACAGCGGCGGCGTCTACTCGCGGCGTTATGCGGGGGGCGTGACCGTGTTCGCCGATCCCATGTCGCCCGTCGCGGCCGTCTATCGCGTGCCGCCGGGCTTCAGCGATCTGTCGGGCAAGCCGGCGCCGTCGGCGCTCGAGTTGAAACCGGGCGAAGGCCGGATCCTTTACCGCACCGGCGTCATGACGTGCTCGTGAACGGGGCGTGCGGATCGATGCAGGGAGCGGGTGCGGATGCGTGTGGGTGAAGGGCGCGCGTGATACGAGATGACGGAGACGGGGTGACGAAATGTTGAACATTTTCGTGGCGATGCTGGTGTCCTTGCTGGTCAACGTGCTGATCATCCGGTATCACAGTGTCAATCAACGGCTTGCGGGCGTGGATTTCGACATGCAGGGTGTGCAGAAATTTCACGCTCGCCCGGTGCCGCGCATCGGCGGCGTCGGGATCCTTCTCGGCGTCATCGTGGCGATCGCCGTGTTGTCGGGGCGTTATCCGACGATCGCGCGCGACCTGCTTTACGTGTGCCTGTGCGGCGCGCCCGCATTCCTTTCGGGTTTCGCCGAGGACGTGACGAAGCGCGTGTCGGCGCGCGTGCGGCTGTTCTGCACGATGTTTGCCGCTGGGCTCGGATACGGGCTGCTCGATATCGCCGTCACGCGCATCAGCGTGCCGCCGATCGACTTCTTGCTCAGCTACTCGATCGTCGCGGGCCTGATCACGGTCGTGGCGGTTGCCGGGCTCGCCAACGCCGTGAATATCATCGACGGATTCAACGGGCTCGCGTCGATGGTGTCGATCATGATGTTCGCGTCGCTCGCGTATACCGCGTTCGAGGTCCATGACGAAGTCGTGATGACCGCGTCGCTGATGATGATGGGCGCCGTGCTCGGATTCTTCGTCTGGAATTTTCCGGCCGGGCTCATCTTCCTGGGCGACGGTGGCGCCTACTTCCTCGGCTTCATGCTGGCCGAACTATCGATCGTCCTGGTCCAGCGCAACCCGCAGGTTTCGGCCTGGTATCCGATCCTGCTGTTCATGTACCCGATCTTCGAGACGTGCTTCTCGATCTACCGCAAGAAGCTGCTGCGCGGCATGTCGCCGGGCATTCCGGACGGCGTGCACCTTCACATGCTCGTGTACAAGCGAATCATGCGCTGGGTGGTCGGAACGAAACAGGCACGCGAGCTGACGCAGCGGAACTCGTTCACGTCGCCGTACCTGTGGTTGCTCTGCCTGCTGGCCGTCGGGCCTGCGACGCTGTTCTGGCGAAACACCGTTGTTCTGTTCACGTTCGTGGTGCTGTTCGCAGTCACGTATGTGTGGATCTACGCATGCATCGTGCGGTTCAAGGTGCCGAGATGGATCGTCGTGCGAGTTGGGCGACCAGAAGAACCGCGGACGCGTGTTTCGGCTACCTGACCGATATTCAGGCAATGCATCTCTGTGCAACAGGCATGAAGGAAGACATGCCGCATGTCGTGGTGCAATGAACCGGTTGTCGTGATCCGGCGGTCTTGCCGGGATGGATGTTTGAAAGTCGGGTTGCCCGGCAACAAAGATAAATAACTATTTTTATATGTCACCTGGCCTATGCGTTTCCTTTCTCGTTTCGCGCGAATGACTTGCACGTCGGTCCTGCCGCTCATCATGGGTGCGTGCGCACTCGCACCGGGGATGCAGTTCGATCCGCATGCGTCGATCGATGCGGACGAACCGTCCGTCCTTCCTGTGGTTACCACCATCACGCCGGCCATCATCAGGCGGCAGCGCGAAAGCAGGTTGCAGACGTCGGGCGATACATACAGGCAGTTGATGACCGCTGTTGCGCCGTATCGGATCGGTCCTGCGGATGTGCTGTCGATCATCGTGTGGAATCACCCTGAACTGGTCATCCCGAACCTGACCTACACGATCGGCGAAACGGCGGGTTTGCAGCCGGCGGGCCCCGGACTCAGTTCGCAGGCGGTCCCCGGATTCGTGGTCGGCGACGACGGCAACATCCAGTTTCCGTTCATCGGGGCGTTCCGCGCGCAGGGCCTGACGACGATCGAACTGCAGCAACGATTGACCGCGGCGCTGCAACCGTACATCCGGTCTCCGCAACTGACGATCAGCGTGGTGGCGTACCGCAGCAAGCGCGTCTTTGTCGAGGGGCCGGTGGCGCTGGCCGGCGTGAAGCCGATCACCGACGTTCCGATGTCGCTGGCCGAGGTGCTCGGCGAGGCGAACGGCGTGCAGTCCGGCGTGGGCGACCTCAGCCAGATCGAACTGCTTCGGAACGGAAAGCGATTCCGGCTGAACCTGGGGGAGATGGCGGCGGAAGGCGTGAACACCGCGCAGATCCTGCTGAAGGATCGTGACGTCATCCGCATCGTGCCGCAGACCTACAACCAGGTCTTCGTGACGGGCGAGGTCGGCAAGCCGACCGGGCTCCCGATGCATGACGGACGCCTGACCTTGAGCGATGCGCTGGCGAGCGTGCAGGGCGTGAATCCGAATTCCGGCGATCCCGCCGCGGTCTACGTGATCCGTGCGACCGATGATCCCGCTCGGCCGGAAGTCTTCCGCCTGAACGGCAAGTCGCCGGTCGCCTATGCACTTGCGGAGCATTTCGAGCTGAAGCCGAAGGATGTCGTATATGTCGACGCGACCGGCCTGACCCGCTGGAGCCGGATGATCAATCAGCTCGTGCCGACGGCAATCGGCGCGAATGCTGGCCGTGGCGCCGTGAACTGATACTGCCATGCGTTCGATACTTGTCGTGTGTGTCGGGAACATTTGCCGCAGCCCGATGGCGGAGGGGTTGCTGCGGGAGCGCCTGACGGATGTCGAAGTCCGGTCGGCCGGCCTGGATGCGCAGGTCGGACAGCCGGCCGACAGGCGCTCCATCGAACTGATGGAGGAACGCGAGATCGACATCCGGCCACACCGCGCCAGGCAGCTTGGGGACTATGAGTGCCGCCGGGCGGATCTCATTCTCGCGGTGGAGAACGGGCACCGCCGGGCGATCGAACACGCCTATCCGTTCGCACGCGGCCGGGTCTTCACGCTGGGGCACTACGGACGCTTTGAAATTGCCGATCCGTTCAGGCAGGAGCGGCGGAAGTTCCAGGAATGCCTCGAGATGATCGAGATGGGCGTTGACGATTGGGTGCGGCGAATCCGGAAGCTTAGCTAACCCGTGGCTCGACGCCTCGCAAGGGTGGTCGCAAGGCAAGGAAGGTCGTCCGGGCAAACCAAGATCATTACTTGAAGGAATCGGCCGTACTCATGACCCAATCGAACCAACACCCAGACGTGAACGTCGTCGAGACGGCAGAACTCGATCTCGCATCGGTTCTCGATGTCCTGCTCGACAATCGGCTGTTGATCGCTGCGATTGCCGCGGTATTCATCTTCATCGGCGCTTTGTACGCGCTGCTCGTGACACCGATCTACGAGTCGAACATCCTGGTCCAGATCGAGGACAGCCCGGATGCATCGGCGGCAAAGGACCTGCTCGGCACGCTGTCGACGATGTTCGACGTCAAATCGACCGCCGATGCGGAAATCCAGATTCTCGGCTCGCGTCTCGTCGTGTCGCGAGCGGTCGATAAGCTCAAGCTCTTTATCCATGCGAAGCCGCATCGCTTTCCGGTGATCGGCGGATGGCTTGCGCGTCGCCAGGACGGCCTGTCCGTGCCGGGACTCTTCGGTGTTGGCGGCTACACGTGGGGCAGGGAGTCGATCGACGTCGCGACATTCGATGTGCCGAAGCAACTCGAAGGCAAACCGTACAAGCTCGTCGCGTTGGCAGGCGACCGCTATGAACTGAGCGGTCAGGGCTTCGACCAGCCGGTCAACGGCCGTGTCGGGAAGGCCGAGACATTCCCGGCGTCTGCGGGCCCGATCCACCTCTTCGTGCGCGGAATCAACGGCGCGGCAGGGGCGCGGTTCGATCTTGTCCGCGGTTCACGCATGGACACGATAGAAGACCTGCAGAAGCAACTGCGGATCCAGGAACTTGGCAAGCAGTCAGGCGTCATCAGCGCCACGCTTCGATCCGACGATCCGGTGCTGCTCAGCGCGATCCTGAACGAAATCGGCGATCAGTACGTCAGGCAGAACGTGGATCGGAAAGCCGCACAAGCGGAGAACTCGCTGCAGTTTCTCCTCAGTCAGGAACCGAAGATGAAAGGGGATCTTGAACAGGCCGAGAATCGGCTGAACGATTATCGGAACACGCACAAGGTCCTTGACCTGACGGAAGAAGGGAAATCCATTCTCGCGCAGTCGTCGGACGCGGAGCAGCAACTTTTCACGCTGAAGCAGAAGCGTCAGGAACTGTTGACGCGCTTTGGTCCCATGCATCCGGGCGTAGTGGCGATCGACGAGCAAATTGTCGAAACGCAGGGCTATATCGGCGAACTGACGGATCAGATCAAGCGCATGCCGACCGCGCAACGCGATGCGATTCGGCTCCAGCGCGACGTCCAGGTGAATACGGATCTCTACCTGGCGTTGAGGAACAACATCGAACAATTGCGCCTGCTGAAGGCGGGGAAGATCGGCAGCGTTCGTCTCGTGGACACCGCTTCGTTGCCCGAGCGGGCGGTATTTCCCAAGAAGATGATCGTGGTCGTCGTCGCGACGCTGCTGGGCCTGTTTGTCGGTGCGGGTGCGGCGTTCCTGCGTGACAAGCTCTTCACCGGTGTCACGAATGTGCGCTCGCTCGAGGCGCACAGCGGATTGGCCGTCTATGCAACGGTTCCGCACAGCGAGCAGCAACGCAAGCTCGCGACCAACCTGGCGGATTCGATGGCAGCCCGTCAGGCTAGTCTGCTCGCGAATTTGTACCCGGGAGACCCGGCCGTCGAGAGTCTGCGCAGCCTGCGCACGGCACTTCAATTCGCGATGCTGGACGCCCATAACAACGTGGTGCTCTTGACAGGACCGTCGCCCGGCCTCGGCAAGTCGTTTGCGTCGGCCAATCTGGCGGTGGTGCTGGCCGAAAGCAAGCGGGTCCTGCTGGTCGACGGCGATTTGCGTCGAGGTATTCTGAACAAGTACTTCGGCGAAGAACGCGGGGCCGGCATCGCGGATTTCATCGCAGGAACACGATCCGCCGCCGACATCATCCGCAAGACGAACGTGCCCAACCTCGATCTCGTGACGACGGGAACGCTGCCGCCGAATGCCGCGGCCTTGCTGATGAACAGGAACTGGCTTTCGTTCATACAGAAAGCGTCCGCCGACTACGACATCGTGCTGATCGATTCGCCGCCCGTACTCGCCGTCACGGACGCGGCCATCATCGCGACGATCGCGGGTACCGTATTCCTGGTTGCACGCTTCGGCCAGACACGTGTCGGTGAAGTGGTGGAGTCCGTCAAGCAGCTGGTGCAAAGCGGTTCGCGCGTGAGCGGCCTGATCTTCAACGGAATGAAGACACGGGGCGGAAACTATAGGTATGGCGGAAAGTACGGAAGCTACCGGTATGTTTCGTATAACTATGAAAGTACCTAACCAGTTTGAAGACGGTTTCCGGTTGCAGGATTTCGGCTTGAAGCCGTGCTGCTCTTGGGGGGCGTATGTCTAATCGCAAATTCAGGATCGGGGTGATTGGTCTAGGGTATGTTGGCCTGCCGCTAGCCGTGGAATTCGGCAAGAAATTTCCGGTGGTCGGGTTCGACACCAGTCGTTCGCGTGTCGATTCCTTGAACGAGGGTCACGACGCGACGCTCGAGGTGAGCGCGGAGGAGCTGGCGCAGGCCCGGCGCCTGAAGATCACCGCGGACGGACGAGACCTCGCGGACTGCAATATCTTCATCGTGACCGTTCCTACGCCGATCGATGAGCACAAGCAACCGGACTTGCGTCACTTGATCGGTGCGAGCGAGACGGTTGGCCACGTACTCAAAAAGGACGACATCGTGATTTACGAATCGACGGTCTATCCGGGGGCCACGGAGGAAGTTTGCGTACCCGTGCTCGAGCACGTTTCGGGCCTGACGTTCAACGCGGATTTCTTCGCGGGATACAGTCCCGAGAGGATCAATCCCGGTGACAAGACCCACCGGCTGCCGCTGATCCGCAAAGTGACTTCCGGTTCGACGCCGGAAGTGGCGGATATCGTCGACGGTCTGTACCAGGAGATCATCACCGCCGGCACGCACAAGGCGTCGAGCATTCGTGTGGCCGAGGCGGCGAAGGTGATCGAGAACACACAACGCGATGTCAATATTGCGCTGGTCAACGAATTGGCGATCATTTTCAACAAGATGGGCATCGACACTGAGTCGGTGCTCGCCGCAGCCGGTACCAAGTGGAATTTTGTCCCGTACGTTCCGGGCCTCGTCGGCGGGCACTGTATCGGCGTCGACCCTTACTATCTGACGCACAAGGCGCAGTCGATCGGATACAACCCGGAAATCATCCTGGCCGGACGCAGGTTGAACGACGGAATGGGACGGTATGTGGCGGCCCAACTCGTCAAGGCAATGACGAAGCGGCGCATTCATATTCAAGGCGCGCGCGTGCTGGTCCTGGGGCTGACCTTCAAGGAAAACTGCCCTGATCTGCGGAACAGCCGGGTCATCGACATCATCAAGGAACTCGCGGAGTACAGCGTCAGTGTCGACGTCTATGACCCATGGGTATCGAAAGAGGCCGCGTGGAAGGAGTATGGCATTGAGCCGATCGATCGACCGTCCAAGAATGAATACGACGCCATCGTGCTGGCAGTCGCACATCGGGAGTTTGCCGAGTTCGGCGCGGATGCCATTCACGAATTCGGCAGGCCCGACCACGTCCTCTACGATCTGAAGTTCGTCTTTCACGTGGATTCGACCGATATTCGCCTGTAAGTCATCGCCGTTCGATCCGCTTCCACCACCAACCGATTCGACTCGACCCGGACATGTACGACTGCTACACCCGAACCAGCCAAGCGCTGCAACAGGATCCGAAGACCTGGCTCGTCACGGGCGTGGCCGGGTTCATCGGTTCGAATCTGCTCGAGCGATTGCTGAACCTCGATCAGCAGGTTGTCGGCCTGGACAATTTGTCGACAGGCTATTTGCGTAATCTCGACGAGGTCCGCGGCCTCGTCACGCCGGACCAATGGCGTCGCTTCCGATTCATCGAAGGAGATATCCGTTCACTCGACGATTGCCTGAACGCGTGCAATGGCGTGGACCATGTGCTTCACGAGGCGGCACTCGGTTCGGTGCCGCGTTCGCTCATCGATCCGATTGCCACGAACGAGGTCAACGTGAGCGGTTTTCTGAATATGCTGGTCGCCGGTCGCGATGCCGGCGTCAAGAGTTTCACGTATGCGGCATCGAGTTCGACCTATGGCGATCATCCGGGCTTGCCGAAGGTCGAGGACCGGGTCGGCAAGCCGTTGTCTCCCTACGCGGTGACGAAGTGCGTGAACGAGATGTATGCGGAAGTCTTTGCGCGAATCTACGGGTTCCGGACGATCGGCTTGCGATATTTCAACGTATTCGGAAAGCGTCAGGATCCGGATGGCGCTTACGCCGCCGTGATTCCGAAATGGACGTTTGCGCTCATTCGGAACGAGCCGGTGTTCATCAACGGCGATGGCGAAACGAGTCGCGATTTCTGTTTCGTCGATAACGTCATCGAAGCAAATCTTCTCGCCGCGACGGCGGACGATGCGAGCAGGAACGAGGTCTACAACGTGGCGATCGGCGATCGGACGACGCTGAACGAGCTGTTCGCCGCGTTGCAGGCGGCATTGGTGAAAAACGGCATCCGGAATGACGCGCGTCCTGTTTACCGGGACTTTCGTGCCGGGGACGTAAGACACTCGCAAGCAAGCGTCGATAAAGCGAGAAGGCTGTTGTGTTATGGCGCTTCGGTTCGCTTGTTCGATGGAATCGAGCGTGCGATGCCTTGGTATATCGACTATCTGGGGTGAACGCCTACGCCCGGCGGATCGTGGCCGATCCACCGGGCGAGACGACTTTCACGCAAGCTTTTCGGATTCACGGGCCCCTGGCCTGTTTCAGAGCGCATACATTGACACCCGTAATCGACCGAATCGGCAGCCGCTTGTCAGCAGTTCACGCCGATCACAAGCGCATCCTGCGCAGCGCGATGCTCGTTTCCTTCTTCGTGCTTGTCGGCAAGTCGGCAGGTGCAATGAAGGAAATGGCCATTGCGTATCGCTATGGCATCAGCGCCGCGGTCGACGCGTACCAACTGACGCTCACGATGGTTACGTGGGTGCCGGGGACCGTGGCGACGGTGTTGGGTGTCGTCCTCGTACCGACGCTGGTTCGCCTGCAGAAGCTCCCGGAAAAGGAGCGAACGCTGTTTCTGGGCGAATTGCAGGGAGCGAGCCTGGTGCTGGGTATCCTGCTTGCCGGCACGCTCTACGGTACATGGGATGCCGTCCTGGCGGTGATGGATGCCCATCTGCCATACCGCACGGCCGAGCTGTCCCGTGAAATGGCGCGGGGCATGTCGTTCATTTCATTCTTTACGTTGCTGATCTGCGTGTCGGGCGCACGCTTGCAAGCGCGCGAGCATCATGTCAATACGTTGCTGGAATGCATTCCGGCGGGTGTGCTCCTCGTCTGGATATTGCTCACGCCGAACAAGAGCACCTATGTCCCGCTGACTTGGGGCACGACAACGGGATTCCTGCTGCAAGCGGCATGCCTGGGCGTGCTGGCCGCCCGTGCCGACGGAATCCGCCCGGGCCTGCGCTTTGGTTTCCGGTCTTCACAGTGGCCGGCCATGTATCGCGCGCTTGGGGTCTTCATGGTGGGGCAGATGGCAATGAGCCTCGTCACGCCGCTGGACCAGTATTTTGTTGCGAACCTCGGCAGTGGCGCGATCGCAACGCTCGGCTACGCCAATCGCCTGTTGGGCCTGCTGTTGAGCATGGGCGCACTCGCGATCGGCCGCGCGACGCTGCCCGTTTTTGCGGACATTCTGAACAGCGCCGACCAGGGCAGGGTACGCACGACGGCGTTCAAGTGGGCGGCGGTAATGTTCGTCGGTGGCTGTCTTGTTGCGATAGTGGGCTGGCTGGGCGCGCCGCAGGGCGTTCAGTTGATGTTCCAGCGCGGGGCTTTCAGTGCGCAGGACACGCTCGCGGTATCGGCCCTGGTCGGATGGGGATTGATCCAGCTTCCGTTTTATCTCGCCGTGCTCGTCCTGGTTCAGTGCTTCGCGAGCGAAGGGCGCTTTCGGGCGATGGCCGCGATTGCGATGATCAATTTCAGCGTGAAGGCGCTCGGCGATTATGTATTGATTGGCTGGATGGGTATCTCCGGCGTCTTGCTTGCGAGCGCGCTGATGCATGCGTCGTCGCTGGGCTGCTACCTCGTCCTCTCGAGAACAGGGCGCTAAATGCCGATGAAGATCGTGTTGCTCAATCACTCGATGCGTTGCGGCGGAGCCGAGCGCGTCACGGCCAATCTCGCCAACAATTGGGCCGAGCGCGGATGCGATGTCGCGGTCGCGACATTCGTGTCCTCGGACGCGGACTTCTACAAACTGGACAGTCGGGTGGCGCGCGTCGACCTGGCGTTGGCGAGCGCTTCATCGGGAGTGCTTGGCGGAATGCTCGCGAACGTCCGGCGTCTCGCGGCCGTTCGTCGACTCTTCAAGGATCGGCGTCCCGATGTCGTGATCGGCGTGATGACGGTGCCGTCCGTTCTGTGCATTCTCGCCGGTATCGGGTTGCGGCTGAAAGTGATCGCCACCGAGCACAATCATCCGCCGATGCTCCGCATGAACGCTGTATGGGAGATGCTGCGAAGCCTCACGTTCAGGCATGCGGATGCCGTGGTCGCATTGACGGCGGAGACCAGCACATGGCTTGCGCGTCATTGCAGGTGCCGGAACGTAAGCATTATTCCCAATCCTGTTGCGTTGCCGATGGAGGTCATGGAGCCCCGGATTGCGCCAGAGGAAACGATATCGACCGATACGCGGCTGTTGTTGGCCGTCGGGCGCCTGGCACCGCAAAAAGGATTCGATCTGCTGATTCAGGCATTCGAAAAGATTCGCGACCGTGGGCCAGGTTGGAAACTCGTCATTCTCGGTGAGGGGGAAGCACGCGAGGCGCTGCTGTCGGCAATCTCGGAGCGTGGACTGGATGACCTGGTGCTGATGCCGGGGAGAGCCGGAAATATCGGGGAGTGGTACGGTCGCGCCGACCTGTACGTGATGAGTTCCCGATTCGAGGGGCTGCCGATGACGTTGATGGAAGCGATGGGAAGCGGTTGCGCGGCGGTGAGCTTCGACTGCGACGTGGGGCCGCGAGACATCATTCGTGACGGCATCGACGGCGTGCTGGTGAGTCCGTCCGGTGACGTCGGCGCGCTCGCCAACGCTTTGCTGCGGCTGATGGTCGACCATCAGGAGCGGGAGCGAATGGCGAGCATGGCGAATGACGTGGCTGCGAGATTCGCCCCCCCGCGCATTCTTTCGCTATGGGAGAAACTTTTCCTGAGCATGGGCCTGAGCGGTGCCGATCATGCGCGTCCGCCACAGCGGGAGGCATGTGAAACGAATTCCCGCGCGGTTGAACATTCCTGCGACAAGACACAGATGCGATGAAACTCTCCATCTCGCAAGACAAGATCGCCGTCTCGATCGATAAAAAATGGACGCGGCCGTCGGCGTTCATTTTTGTCGGATTGGCTGGCGTGCTCCTGAGCATCATGGTAGTTGGCGACAGAAGCCAGCTTCTCGATCAGGACAATTACATCAATTACTTCCGCCTGACCGACATCGGCTGGTTCATGAACATATGGGCCGACAGATCGTCGTTCCTGGACTTTGCCACCAGTGTGATGACGGAGGAGCTCGGCTGGCGAACCTGGGTGCTGGCGATCAACGCGCTGGGTGTGGATCCGGAGGATGGCGTGCGGATCACGGTCGTGGTGCTCAACTTCGCGATGATCTCGGCACTCTGGAATACGAGACGTCCGATATTGGATTTGTGTCTGTGGTCGGTGATCCCGGTCGGTCTGGCGACGATGGGGCTGTTTCAGATCCGACAAGGCATGGCGTTTGCCATTGCCATGTACGTCGCGCTGCGGTGGAAGCGTCCGGCAACCGGCGCCTTGATCGCGGGAACCATTCACACGACCTTCGCGTTCCCGGCGCTGCTTCTATTGGTGGCCCGGCTGTTGCGACGGCGGGGGGCGATTGTCTCCGCATCCGCGAGCGCCTGCGTCGGGTTGCTGCTTGCCCTGGCATCGCCGTTGTTGTTCGCGACATTCGGGGGGCGGCGTGTCGACGAGTATCGCAATCTCGAACGCATGTTCAACGCGACTTACGTGCTGGCGCTGCTTATCTATTCGATTGCGCCTGCAATGATCATTCATCGATGGTTTCTTGAAAAGCAGCAGGACGCTCACGAGTTGGTCATCGATCAGATCGCTGTGATGCACGTCGGGCTGATCGTCTTTCTGGTCACGTCGTTTTTTGTCTTTCCGTTTGCGATGAGCCGGATTGGATACTATGCGCCAGCCATGGTCGCCATCCTGTTGCCCGAGACAAAGGTGAAGCAGCCACTCGGGTTGTTGCTGTTGTCCGCGGTCGTGATGATGGTCATGTACGACGCGATCAAAAATTATTTCGCCGGGGTCTACGTCTTTTTCCTGTAGCGGAATCGGGCGACGACTTGCGGGTTCTGTCGCGACAAGTCGGACCGGATTAGCAAGCCGCGAGACGATTTGGATTGTTTGCATTGTCAGCGTTGAAATATTGCCTGTTTCCTCAAGAAATCACTGGCCAAGCGAGTCGAGCTGATCCAGACAAGGCGGAAATCAGCGGATGGCCGAGTGAAGACGTGGACGTTGCGCATTCTCCGCGTCGCAACTAGCGGCTCGTCGGCGTGACGAGCGTGGAAATTGCATCGTGAATGGCGATGAGGCGGGCGACGAGCAACAAGGTGGGTTTGATGCCCAGGACGTCATGCTTCACGGTTCGACAGAACTGTCGAAGCGTCATTTCGCAGAATGGAATCGAACGTAGGACAGCGCAGCGCTTCGGTTGCATTGTTGCAGTCGAGATGCTCACGTCCGCGAGCGATACGAGCGCCGCGGCGGTGCGCGTCGACGTTTAGCGATGTTGGCTGTCACGAAACGATACGAACAACCAAGGACACGACCAATGACAATCACGTTGCGTGCGAAGGTGGTCACGAACAAGCCGACGGCCGTTGCCTTGGGGGCGGCGTTGGCCTTTTCCCTGCCGGCCGGTGCGGCGGGCTCGCCGGTGCTGACATCGATGGGCGTGTCCGGCGGGCTCGTGATTCCATACGGATTCACGCTGCCTGAAGGGACATTCGAGGGGCAATACAACAACTACATCGATCCGCAGTACGGGAAGAACACGACGAGTTCCGACATCGTCTGGGGCGCGGTCGGCCTGTTTCCATACGTGGAGGTATCGGGCGGCCTCGCGGACTACCCCGGCAAGGTGCGCACGACGGTGCCGGGCTACGACCATTTCGTGCTTCGGCACTTGATGGCGAACGCGAAGGTCTCGATTCCGAAGTTCTTCAAATACCAGCCCGATATCGCGATCGGCATCAACGACGTCGGCGGGCAGACGCATTACTTCCGGTCCACCTACGGCGTCGTGTCGCAGGCGCTCGGGCCCGCGACACTGACGGTCGGCTACGGGCACGGCGACCGGCTCGACGGTGTGTTCGGCGGCGCCGAGCTTCGGCTGTGGCAAACGGGGCTGTCGCTGCTGGCGGAACACGATTCGAAAACGCCGTATGCGGGGATACGTTACCAGTCGCCGCCGATCAGGTGGCTCGCCAACGCGAGCCTCGTCGGCACCGTGACGCGCTCGCTCAAGCATACGGACGGGGTCGCGCCGCGCACGTCGTTTTCGATCGGCGTGCAGATTCCGCTCGGCAAGCGGTTCGATGTGGCGCGTTGCGGCAAGGGCTTGTGCGACGGTGCGCCGGATGCGGCGGCGAATGCGGCAGCGCTCGGTGACGTCCACGCCACGGACGGCGATGCGCCGCAACCGGCCACCGTGCTCGCGCCGTTGGGCACGTTCACGCAGGTCGAGCCGGCCGCATCGATACCCGCAACGGCGGACGTGGCGCGCGGCGACGTGGCCACGCCATCGCTTCGCATGGCCCCCGCGTTTTTGCAGACCGCCGCGCCGGCAATCAACACGGCACCTGATCGCGCGGCGGCGCTCGACACGATCGTGCGCGTGTTGACGGATGCGGGGCTCGAGCGTGTGCGGGCCGGCGTGGCGGGCACGGATCTCGTCGTCGAATACGAAAACCACCGCTACAACCAGAACGAGGCGGACGCGCTGGGCATCGCGCTCGGCGCGTCGGCGCAGTACGCGCCAAAGGGCATCGAGACCGTGCGCGTCGTGATCAAGAAGGCGAACGAGACGTTGGGCGAGGTGAGCGTCGACCGGACGGACTACGCGCAATTTGTCGCGGGCGGCGCATCGACTGCGGCCGGCGCGTCGCTGTCGATGCGCACGCGGCCGACGCATGACGCCGATTCGATAGCATGGTCGGGCAACGCGCACAAGCACGGACTCGTGCGGATCCAGATCGCACCCGTCACGAGCTACTTGTACGGCACGGAGTACGGCAACTTCGACTACTCGATCGGCGCGAACCTTCAGGGATTCGTGCCGCTGTGGCGTGGTGCGGAACTGTATTCGAGCGTGATCGTGCCAATCGCGAACAGCAAGAACATGGACAAGGGCCACGTGTACGACCGGTATCGCTTGCGCGGCGGACTGTCGACGGTCGCGCTCGTGCAGAGCTTCTGGATCGCGCCGCGCGTGTTCAACGTGACCGCGCTCGGCAAGTTCGACCTCCAGTACCTCGGCATCGAGAACGAGACGACCGCATTCGTACCGGGCCGCCCAGACGTCGTGCGTCTGAAGCTCGCGTATCTGCATCGTGAACCGGGCAAGGATGCGCTGCCGGCGAAGAAGAACGCGCTACTTACGTACCGGTGGGTCGAGCCCGCATGGAAGATGTGGATCGAGGCGGGCGTCGCGCGATATGTGGGTGGCGACAAGGGACCGCTGATCACGGTGACGCGCTGGTTCGACGACGTGTCGTTCAGCGTGCATGGCTGGCACAGCGGGCACGGTTCATTCGTCGGGGCATCGGTCAGCTTCCCGCTGACGCCACGCCAGGGCATGAAGCCGGGGATCGTACAGGTCAACGGCGCAGAGCAGTTCTCGCTCAATTTCCGCACGCGCGTCGGATCGACGAACTACCTGTCGCAGGGCGGCGCCGAGAACCTCGACTTCGCTTACAACACGCAGCAATTCGTGCTCAACCAGGGGCGCTTCAGCGCCGAATACTTTGCGACGCAGCTTTACCGGATGCGCGACGCGTACAAGCGCTATGCGCAGTCCGCAAGCGCTGCGCCGCCCGCCACGCAGGCGGCGCAGCTACCGGCAAGTGCGTCACCGCTCCAGACTGGGCGGTGACGCACGCATTCAATGGTCGAGAGACCGGGGAGCCCCCCGGCGGATCGAGTCGGTCTAATGGAGAAAATCGATGAAGACGATGAACAAGGTGGCACGGAGAGCATGGCAGACCGGGATGATTGCGCTCGCGGCGGGCATGCTCACGGGATGTGGCGGGGGCAGCGACAGCAACAGCACGACGCCTACGAATGCATCGTTGGCCACGATCAGCGGCACGGCCGCGACCGGCGCGCCAATGGCGAACGCCGCGATCACGATCGCCTGCAAGAGCGGCAACGGTTCGGGGACGGCCGACGCGAACGGCGCCTTCTCGATCTCGTTTGTGTTCGCGGGACCGTGCGCAATCACGGGGACGAACGGGACGACCACGCAGCACTCGTTCGCGAGCGGCGGCGGCACGTTCAACGTGACGCCGCTGACCGAAATGCTGCTGACCTACATGGCGGCGCAACTCGGCACAGACCTGAACGGGTTGCTGACGGGCCTCACGACCAATCCGACGTATCAGGGCGCATTGACGAGTCCGTCGGCCGTCGCGTCGGCGCAGAACGGGGTCATCCAGACCATCAAGAACGAAACGGGCGTCACGGTATCAGCGTCCTCGTTTCTGACGACGCCGTTCAAGCCCGGTCAGGCCGGCCAGGATGCAGACCTCGAAACCTTGAAGTCCAACGGCGCGCTCACGAGAACCGGTCAGCCGTCCCCGACGCTGCTCGACAAGGTGAAGACGGCCGGCGCGGCAGCCGGCAAGCCGACCGGCGGCACGGGCGGTAGCGGCAACCCGGCGTAACGACGGGCAAATCCGCGCGCGGATTCATTTAAGCGCGGTTTTACACGGCCATCAACACGCGCAGAGGATTCGGCGTCCGGACTGCTCGGACAACTCCCGAGTGCACAGCGCGCGCGGCTGGCGGCAGAGCTACGCCGGCGCTAGTCCAGACTCATCGCGGAAGCCCGCAATCCGGACGGAAGACCATGCCAACCGTGTAAGCGCAGGCAATTGACCGCTGTACAGACAGTCTGCGATCGCAGCGCGCGACGGCGCGAAATTCGACACTGTCAGTTGTATTAGCCAGGAATCGATGCGTCAGTATTACCTGAGATCTCGAACATAGGAACTACGTTATCCTCACGCCCGATTTATTCGAAACCTGTCAAGGATGACAGTTGCAAGACAGAGTATCGATTCATAAAATAATATTGCCTTATTGGCGCATACGATTATCAATTTGGTTGCTTCGTTGATAGGGCGATGCATTGCAGATTCAATTTATTTAATTTTATTGACTCTAATCATAGCTCGAGGAAATCACCATGGCAACGATTAATGTGCTTGTTGCGGTAGATGGCAACAAAGTGGCGCAACTGGTCAACGATGGGCGTATCAACCCAGGAACACCTGGCGGGCCCACTTCCCTTGGTAATTACGCTGATTCAGACGTTTTCATCGCAATGGTTGCGCCCAATGCCTCTGTCGCCAATAACACCCAAGGGCAATCGGAACTGCAAATCAGTGCAGACGCCCGCGACGAGGTGGAATGGGCAATCACCACGTTCGATGCGAATGGGAATTACACTGCATATCTATACAATGGGGTGTTCAATCCCGCCGGTGCAATGGGTCCGTTGACATATGTGAGCGCCCAGGGATACGTGTATCTGGGGACCGGGAGTCCGGCGTCGACGACCCCCACCAAATTCATCGACCAGACGAATACCGTTTCTGCGACCATCGAAGAAGTCAATGTGAAGATTCAATACACGCTGTCATTCGTCCTGGTCAACAATTCAAATGGGAACGTTGTGGGGTATTTCTGCTGGGACCCGTTCATTATAGTGAGCTGAGTTCTTGATGTTTCGCATTGAATGATGACCTGGATGGACAGCGTGGCCATCTTCCGCATCAAGAACTCGCAGGCCTGGCCGGACTTCGATCGGCCAGGTCAACCCCTTCGTCTTATGCGCAATTGTCAGCGTGACCGCCAGCACGCAATTTCTGCAATTTCTGGACAGCAACCTGAACCTCTTTGAGTCCGAGCCAGGTCGGCGTGCTCGGGCCAAACTCCTTGACCAGTTCTTCGAGGCGGACCCCGACACGTACCGGATCAACGATCTGTTGCCAAAATTCCGGTGCGTAGGGCGCTCGGTATTTGGACATGATCCGTACCTCCTCCTTTGCAGGATAGATCGTGTCCACGAAAGTGGGTCATCTCCAGTTGTGACTTGCCTATCCCCTTTCAGGGCAATCCGGGGTTGATTTTGCGTCGACCAAGCAAATGCAAAAGTGCTGCCCGGGAAATAAGCGACAAGTGGTAATACAGTCGGGGCTCCAATCCATACTGGTAAGCAAACAAGTGCCTCGCACAGTCCTGAGCGCTTTAGGCGGCTCGTCGATGCGGGCATAAATCGGGACTACGATCGGTACCAGTCACCGCAATGCTAACCTGCGCGCTGGCTCCAGGTTTCGTTCGAGCTTGAGAGCGCGTATGAACCCATAGGCCGAAATGGACGCCGCGCTCATCGAACCGCGCATGCCTTGTGAAACTGAAACTGGCGTCTTGCGATGACAGAAAAGTGATGAACGTCGCAACGCGCATGACCGCTCCATATTGCTTGGCCGTCGTCGGTCAATAGGTGACGGTGGCGGTGATCGTATCGGTGTATGCCCCCGGCGTGACAAGCTGACCCGCCGCCACCCGACCATAGACGGTCAGTGTCTGGGCGTTGCCTGTGCCAGTGCCGGCCACAGTATCGGTGCCGACGGTATTGCCCCAGTTGACGGTCCGCCCGGCATCCTGGAACAGCGAGTAGGGCAGGCTGGCGCCAGTGATGCTCATCGCCCGGGTGGTCACGGTCGCGCCGGCCGTCAGCCCCGCATCGAGCCCAACGTTATACGGAGTCGTATTTGTGCAGGTGACCGAAAGGGTGGCCGTGGCATCCGTCTGTGAGCCCGTATAGGTGCTAAAGGCCAGCGGGGTGGTCGAGATCTGGCATGTGGCGTCAAGTGTTGCGGTGTTGGCCATCGTGGAGGTAGCGTTGGCGGCAACGACCGGTAGATTGAGCGCCAAAGTGCCCAGAAGGCCAACTCCGGCGACAAAGAGTTTCTTACGGCCCCCCCGCACGATGCGGTCAGCCTCCCTGTTTGACGGGCCGCGGTTGCTATTCCAACGGGAATATGACGAGGGCGTCATACATTGCAAGGACAGCATGGTATAACCCCCAGTAATACGCTGTGTAAACAGTCATGACAGGTCGCGGGCACTCCATTGCATATAGCGTGACCGATCCATCGGAAGCAGCCCCCATCGTTTCAACATAATCTCCGGCTCTTTAAGCAGAAGACTAGTGCATAGGTAGCGCCGCGCAAATATTTGATCTTGCCTATCATTCGGCTACGCATAATTCAAGCAATGATCGAAAAAATGGAAGTCAATGTTTCATGAAATTGAGAACCGAAGGCGCGCATAAATCGGATTCCAAGAGCGGTCTATACGAAGTTGCTTCGGCAGCGGACACGACCTCTTCTTACGACTCTTCTTCTGGCCACCAGGGCTTCGCCGCCAAGCTTCGGAGGTCTTCGTCAAGCGCGCTGCGCTGATCGCTTGAACTTGGCGCATCCCTTGCAGATGTCGGTGCAGCGACAACGGAAACCGGCCGGACCAAGGAATTCGAGGCCTACGTGAATGTCGGAGTGCTCCATGGTTCGCGGGTCTTGTCAGGATTGCGCCTATTCCGACGGATCGGGAGCGAGGCACTGGGGATAGATCGAAGGACGAAAAGTGTAAGCGGCATGAGCAGTGCTGGACGGATAACAAATATTATCGGTCCATAGCTGTTTTTTGTCTAAACTGACGATCATGAAATCGCGTGAGACCGAACCCATCACCTTTCCAGACGACGCTGAGCTGGCTGCGCTGCGCGCGTGGTATGCCGGACTCGACGCTCGGGCGGCCGTCGCGCGCTATCTGGGCGAGCGCAAGGCACCCGGGGCATCCGCGCGCGGCGTGCTCGGCAGCATTCGGCGTACCCTGGTCGCGTTCGCGAGGAGCCGTCACCGAGCCGACCTGGCCGAAACATTCGGCGAGCGGTCCGCCGCGTCGGCCGACACTGTCGCGCGCGCGATTGAGACGCTGCGCAGTCTTCCGGCACCGGCGCCGAACATCGCCGACGCCATCGATCAATGGTTGCCGCCTCGCGTGGTGGCCGCGCTGCAGGCGCACGGCATCCGGACGTTGGCCGACCTGACCGTGCGGATTCCGCGCCGGCGCCGCTGGTGGTCGGCGATCGACGGGCTCGGCGTCGCCGGCGCACGCCGCGTGGAGGCATTCTTCGCCACCCACCCGGCCTTGACCGAACGGGCACGGGCCTTGATTGTCGCGGCGCCTGCCGGCGACGTCGTGCCGTGGGAACAGTTGCGCGTGCCGCACGAAGTCGACGGGTCGCACGGACAGTTTCGGGCGCCGCGGACTGCCTGCTTGCTGAACGCGTCCAACGACTACGAGGCGATCCAGTCCTGGCTGTCACTGCATGAATCGGCGGCTACGGAACGCGCGTACCGCAAGGAAGCAGAACGCCTCATCCTGTGGGCAATCATCGAGCGCGGCCGTGCGCTGTCGTCGCTCACCACCGACGACGCGATCGCGTACCGCGCATTCCTGCGCCGCCCCACGCCGCGCGAGCGCTGGATCGGGCCGTCGCGGCCGCGGCACAGTGCCGAATGGCGACCGTTTACTGGCGCGCTGTCCGCCCGATCAGCGGCCTACGCGCTGAACGTCCTATCGGCGCTGTTCCGCTGGCTGATCGAGCAGCGCTACGTACTCGCGAATCCGTTCGCCGGCGTGAAGGTCAAGAGCCAGGCGCCGCGCACCGGCTTGGACGTGTCGCGCGGTTTTTCCGAGGGCGAGTGGCTGCTGATCCGCACGCTGGCCGACGGCCTCGAATGGTCCTATGGCTGGAGCGTGCCGGCCGCCCAGCGCTTGCGCTTCCTGCTGGACTTCGGTTACGCAACCGGCCTACGCGCGAGCGAGCTGGTCGGCGCGACGCTCGCCGACGTCCGCCGCGACGAACACGGCGATCACTGGCTGCACGTGCTCGGCAAGGGCGGCAAGCGCGGGAAGGTGACTTTGCCGGCGCTGGCCCGGACGGCGCTCGACCAGTATCTCGTGCAGCGCGGCCTGCCGGTTACGGCCTTACGCTGGAATCCGGCGACGCCGGTCGTTGCGAGTCTCGACGAGGATGGCGCACGCATCGAAAGCACGCGGCTCTGGCGTGTGCTGAGGCGATTCTTCGTTCTGGCGGCCGACGCGATTCAGGACGAGCGGCCCGCGACGGCGGAGAAGTTGCGCCGCGCGAGTCCGCATTGGATGCGTCACACGCATGCATCGCATGCGCTGGCGCGGGGTGCAGAGCTGATCATGGTGCGCGACAATCTGCGCCATGCGTCGATCTCGACGACGTCTACCTATCTGCACAGCGACGAAGTGCAGCGCGCTCGGCAGTTCGATCAGGCGTTTGCTGCCCGGAAATGAGCAGAAGGCGGTTTATATCGATTTGCAGATAAGTATGCGAATTCCCATAACCCTGAGGCTTATGATAGGAAATCGCGCTTATCATGTTCGGCCCCCCCTAACGCTCCCTGCGCATAAGAATTGAAAGGTGATTGATGGATATGGACCGATAACGCACAATCCCGGCCGACTCTCTAAGGAGTACGAACTGCATTTTACATAACCCCAACTAACGAAGTTTCGGGTTGTAGCAGCTAAGTTCAAATGTCCGCTTCGGGGGTGCGGCGGAATTCTTGGACTGGTTCATGTCGTCAGCCCGAGGTTCGCTCGGTATTCGATCGGACTGAGTGCGCCAAGGGAGATCTTGATCCGTTTCTCGTTG
>Ga0157367_1000064_pt1 | contig 50777 bp, 69 predicted proteins | sample AttbisABBM2_FD_113142 | JGI IMG/M metagenome (GOLD analysis project Ga0157367, IMG submission 113142) | Fungus gardens microbial communities from leaf cutter ant in Botucatu, State of São Paulo, Brazil - Atta bisphaerica ABBM2 | ecosystem: Host-associated > Fungi > Mycelium > Unclassified ... | reverse complement strand
TCGCGGCTAAGCGCGCCGCTGACGATCTGTGTGTTCTGTACCGCTTCAGGCCCCACCAGATGCGCCAGCAGGATACCTGCTATCAGCCCAGTCTTTCCGTTTTTGCGCGCGATGCTCAGTATCGCTTTATCGGTTCCGACTGGATTGTCGTAAACCGCCAGGATGAATTCTTTCTGGAAGGGGTCAAGCCTCATGGGCTTACCCAGAAGCTTGCCTTCCGGCACGATGCAATAGCGCTCGATGAACGCTATTACACGCTCACCTCGCGTCATAGTCATTTATCCGTGTTTGGGAAAGGCGATCAGGTTGTCGTCCTGGCTCTGATGCTCGTTTTTGGTATTTCGTGCATCACGATCATTCTGATTGCGTTTTTTCTGGTCGCGGCTTTCGCCGTTGGTTGCGTGGGAATGGATCTGCAGGTCACGGCGCTGAGCCAGAATAGTTCGCTGCAGCTCAACAATCTGTTTGCGTAGGTCTTTGATAAGCCCTTCGTCACGGCCCTCTCCGCGGATTCGCTCCTCTTTGCGCAAATCCTTGCGTAAAACGGTGATATAGAGCTGATTATTTGCCAGTTCTACGGCGGCCAAAAGGTCGGCTGGCGTCCAGCTATCCAGAGCTTTCGATCTGATATTGTCATGCCAGAATGGTTCGGCTTTTTTCTCCAAACCTGCATGGGACGGAGGATCGATGGTGTCCACTGCTGCATTTTTCATGGCCTGAACCGCTGCCGCCGAACTGTCGGAACGGGTTCGTTTATCTGCCATATGTCAACACCTTAAAACTAAAAAAATCGGGTTAGCGTTAAAATCAAACTTTGGCGGCGGTCATTTGGGGCAAAGGTTTTGAAGATTTGATCCCCCCCGTGCCCTGATGCGATTCATTCTCATTTGATATCGTTGCATTTGAAATGACTTCACATGATAGGTAATCGACTTGCCGCCGCCGCGCTATGCCGAATGTTTGTCTACCTGTACGAGTTTCTGAGTCCCTTTCCCACACCCGGAGACAACATGCCCTGAGACGGTCACAGTCGGCACCTCCTGGCCTACAGCGTGCGAGAACTTAATGGATGTCACGTCCTTCATCTCCACGCCATCAATCACCAGACGAACGAATTTTCCATTGCGGTATTCAATGCTGAGGTCTTTCATTACGTGCTCCAGTGAGACGCAGGATCGAGCGGGTACCCATTGGCATCACAGCCTATTACCGAGCCGCTCTTCTCCATTCTCTGTTTCGTTGAGTCATGATGCACTTTGCACAGTGGCTGCCAGTTCTCTTTACTCCAGAACAGGAGCTGTGCTTTCGATATGGCCAGCGGGTTACCTGACTTAAGCGCATCTTTGAGTTTGTGGGGCTCGATATGGTCAACCACCGTTGCCGGGGTAATGCGCCCCTGCTGCTCGCACATCACACATAGTGGGTGCTGCTGCAGGAAACGCAGACGGGCCTTATCCCATCGGCTGCCATATACGCGGGGCTCTTTGTTCATGCCAGCCTCCATGCGCGGCGGCGTTCTGTCCTCGGCTCGTTATCAGGGTGACGCTCAACCGTCGGCATGTCAGCGTGATCCACCAGCGAGTAACACGGATAAATCACCCGGCCACCGAATGACTCACCGACGGCGTAATCAGCTGCCAGCGTTTTATTCCATGCGTTAAGCATACGCGCCAGCCTGCCCTGAGGAGGGCTGTAACATACGCCGTGAATCAGTTTGCTAAGAACAAGGTAATCAGCGTTTACTCTGTCTGCTTCCACCAGCATTCCAGCAATCTCTTTCTGATACTGCGGCGGTCGGCCGGTACCGAGATAGAAGCTCAGCATGTCGTCAGGAAAACGGGTCAGCCAGTCGACCACCAGCTCGGCAAACCAAGGAACGGGCATCGCGTCGTCTTCCAGCACCACTACCCGGCAAGGTTGCTCAGCAGCCCATTCGATAGCGCGACGATGATTCCAGTTCGCGCCGCGGTTACCGTCATCAATAAGCAGATGAGCATCCAGCAGCGCGGCAAGTCGTTGCGCATGACCTATGCGAGAGTGATGGCCAACCACAACAAACTTCACTTGTGTTTCCACCATGCGGTCTCCTTACCGATACCATCAGTTTTAAACACAGTGTGAACCAGAGGGCCGGTGACCAGCCTGTCAGCGAATGACTGCGCGACAATACCGAACGCCAGCATGTCACCCACCGCGGCGCCAGCCTGTTCTTTCTTCCAGAAACGATAACTCTCGATCCGGTAGTAAAGACGGATGATGCCGTGAGCGAACGCCATTACATCAGCGCGGGTGCCACCCAGCAGACCAGCGTTAAGCATCACATCGCCGCGGTGCGCTTCAATGAATTCCTGATAGATACGCTCAGGATGATTCTGCTTCGCCCAGGTGTCGGCGTATGTCTTCGGTTCAGAACCGACGTAAACATTCCCGGGCTGCATTTCTTCCCACGGTGCGCGGAGCATTTCGACATCGGTACCATCTGTACACCAGACGAAACGATATTCAGGGTGATCGCGCAGGTGCTGCCAGATGTGCAGCCAGCGCCGGAAATAGACATTCATCTTTACGTCAGGTACGAGATACAGCTCAACATCTGCCGGGGCCGTCAGTAATTCATCCACCAGCGCAATACGCCCACAATTCCGAAGCGAGGCCGCCCACTTGGTCAGCATGTTAGGCGAGGCCGTCATTTTCGTACCGCGCTGAGGGTCAGGCTGGCTGGTAAGTAGCGTAGTGATAACCACGTCGCGCTGACGCCGATATTCAACGTAACCGGTAAAGCCGGTATCACGTCGTTCATTGTGGATCTTCACATTACGTTCCACCAGCGCCTGGCGGTCGGGCCTCGGTACCGAACGCTCCACCGCTTCATGCTCATCGAGGGAATGAATCAGCTTGTCTGAACCGAGGACATCAGCGTAAGCCCACGTAGTCAGTCCAGCGTTATGGATGCGCAAGGCGAGGTCACTGTGCTCGTACATGCCGCGACCATAAACCGGATCGAATCCGCCCACCCTCTCGATGGCGCTACGGTGGTAATACAGCATCACGCCGCGCTGTCCGGTGTACGCCACATGCTGATCGTCACGGTAAAGCACCGAAAGGTCATTCAGCTTATTGCGACCAGCCAGATCGAGAAACTGGTAAGCCAGGTGTGGCTCGGGTGATTCGATGTAGGGAAGATGCCAGTTGTCGGCGATGGGCCAGGCATCATCATCCCACAGAAAAAGATGCTCGCACCCGGCATCCATCAGGGCTGACAGGCTGGCGTTCTTCGAAGCTACAATCCCGAGTGATGTTTCATGGCGAAGCAGTTGAACGCCGTCGGGCACTACCGCCGCAGGTTTTGAACCATCATCAATAACAACCACCAGCGCGCCGGTAGGTAAAAATTGCAAATGTTGAATTAGTACGCGGCTCAGGGCGTTAGCGCGATTATGCGTGGTTATGGCTATACCAATACGAGCATAAGAATTATAGACGGGAGCATACTGGACACCGTTAATTGTGACATTCATCGCAACTCCAGCGATTTAGCATTTATGCAAAAATCCAGAAAGGATCTTGCATTGCGGATAGGGTAGAATTTTTAATCTCAGTAATAAATTATTACTGAAACCCCACACAGCATTAACTAAGAGATAATCGATATGGTCAAAGCTAGACTTTTTGGTAATGTTTTTATTGATAATGGTGTTGGAATTAAAGCTTCAGGTGATGTAGACATCGAATCACATGGCTCCATTTTTCAAGGCAATGGCAAAGCGATGGAGCTTGATTCAGGTGTGCCTGAAGAAGTTTTAGCTTTCTTTAAGCAGGGTGTTAACATTCAAAAATTACGTCTTTTGATTGAAGAAACCCAAAAAACAGAAGACCCGAAACCTGAAACCTTAGCCCGAAAGCTCAAGAAATCAGGTTTAAGCGCCTGGATAGCTAACGGAGCAAACACCGTTACTGTTGCCACCGCGATTATTGAGTTCTTTAAATTTATCTCACGATAAAAAACATATCCCCTTAAGAGGATTAATTACTATCTTCACGAGGGGATATATTTATTTCACTCTGGCAGTTAGCCTGCCACGCTTTGTTATGTGCCAGGATGTCTTTCTTCGTCTGGCGGTCAAGAACGTCGATGTCGTGATCGGTTAAATAGATTGGCTTTACCCAGTCACATGCGGTATCAACCACCACCGGGACGCTTCCACGTGTCACGCAGCTCGCGATCAACATCGTCATCAGGCATGTGGTTAACAGTCTGCTGTACATTGCTGGCCTCTTTCGTTGCTTCTACCCGGCGTTCGGCTACTGCGACCGTTGCCGCTGCGTTATATTCGATGCGCTGCTGGTCGGCTTTCGCTTCAGCTTTACTTGTGCCGCGTGAATGACCTAGGCCAAACGCGGCGGCGAGAGCAGCAAACACAGCTACAACGAGTCCGGTAATCATCTCAAGCGTCATATAACCACCCGCTCCTTTACCCAGCCATAAACAAACGTCTCGTTCGCGCTGCGCTGTTCTGCCAGCTCGAGATAACGCTGACCCTGGCTGCAATTCAGTGCGCGTAGCATTACCAGCTCGCCCTCTTTTCCTCGCTGGGAAAGATAGCTTTTTAACGCGCTGATAGTGCGCGGACCGATAAATCCATCTGCAATCAGATCGGGATAGAGCGTGCCCTGAATGTTGAACACGTTCAGCCAGCGCTGAAACCATTTGGTCTGCACCGATGGGCCCATGTTTACGCCTGTGTCGCAGAGTTCGGCGGCAATGGATGGTGATACCTCAGAAACAAGGTCAAAGCGTGGGCCTGTCCAGTAGTCAGCCGTCAGGATATCCAGCGCCTGCTGGCGGGTTAGGTTCCGCATATCTCCAGTGAATCCGTGAGCGCGAGCTACCGCTTGTGTGATTCCCCAGTTTGTTGGACCGCCCTTGTCGTCAGGGTGATTAACGTACCCGCCCTCTTTGCCGAGGATGGCATTAAATATTTCGTCTTTGGTCACGTTGTGCTTTCCCCTGCGATTCTTGCGATATTGCCCCTTGCTCGCCATACGGCTATGCAGACAACAAGATTGACGACCAGCTCTCCGTAGTCGACCTGCACGTAATCACCATGCCAGATGCGGAAAGCGGTAAACGCTGGTGCGAGGATCAGCCCATACGCGAGAAATTCCATCAGGCGGCGGCGGCGTAAGCTCCGCTTCCTGAAGAACATCAGACGTATGGTGATAAGGATGCATGCAACAGCGTTAATGTTCAGGATCAGTGTTTGCCACGTCATTCTTCCCCCTTCAATCCGGGTAAGTCTCCTGTCTTCGAGCGCTTGAGAACGCGAAGCAGGACGGTGACAGAAACCGTTGAGGCCGCCAGCGCACCAATGGCTGGAGATACTTTCACGGCAACTGGCGGAGAAAGGTGACTTAATGCCGCATTGATAAGCGCCGCGATGATTTCAGATGCTGTTGCTGCGCAGTAAATCCCGCCAATGAACGAGATAAGCGCGAACAGTATCTGCTTCCAGAGTTTGTGGTCTTCACTACTCAGGACATAAAGTGCGGCCCCGGCAAGTGAGCAAAGCATTACGGCAGGCGTAGCTTCTGGAAACATCGTGGCAAAGGTGATTCCGGTCGTACCGGCTGCAACACCAGCAGTTGCCGTAGCAGATATCGGTTCTGCGGACATTTAGCCCCCTCTTATTGCCGTGAGTCCTCTCAGAACGAGGGGAAACAAAAAAGGCCGCCCGTAGGCAGCCCTTAAAATAAAAAACCCGCAGCAGTGGCGGGTTTATGTTTTGTTCTGTTGCTCAGTACGCTTTACTGTCCCGAGCCTAACACAATTTAAGCACTTTCTTGCTCACTCTGCAACTTAAATCTGTCGCTATTTGTGCCAAACGCGTCACAAAGTGGAGCGTACAGGATCGATTCTGCCAAACTTACCCATGTGTCGATTCGGCGGCGGCATGTGATAAGTGTCCAGTCAGGGTGTTTTGCATTCAGCTCGTTGGCCATCTGCAGTTTGCTCTTACGCAGCCGGTGACGGTCAACGATTACGCCATACAACCCACGGTATTCATCATTCATCAGGACCGAAGCAATAACACCATCCACCTTAAGGCCCTCTTCGTCGGAGCAGAACGCCAGGCCGCTTTTGTTTTTGCTGTCGAGGATTTCGCGCAGGTATGCTTCCAGCTCAGGTTTTGTGATGCCGGATTTCTTCATGCGGCGCAGCGCATCATTGATTGCGGTCTTGGTAATTTTCCCAGAAGCAAGAAGCTGGTTGAACATATTCCCGCCTGAACCACCGCCAATGTAAGACCAGCGGCCCCACATGCGGAGCTTACCCTGTACCCAGATGCTTTCGAGAGTGCGAAGGCGAATCATCTCGCCGGATTTGCCAACTTCTGAAGGATTGATCATGTTGCGTCTCCACTTACGCCAGTACGCCGATTTCCAGCGCACGATCTAAAAACCGAAACAACAGCGCCAACTGGTCGCCGTGCTTCGCTTCAAATGCCACAGGATCAGCGTGCAACTCATCGTGATGCGCTCTGCACAGCGGTATCACAAACAGGTCGTGCGCTTTGGTACCCATTCCACCCTGCCCGTGGCCTATCAGGTGGTGGGGGTCGTCTGCCGGGTTATTGCAGCAACTGCACTTCTGCGACTTAACCCAGCGGGTGTACTTATCGTTCTCCCAGCGGCGGCGCTTTGGCCTCAGCATGAAAGATTCCGGTGATTCAGGATCGACCTTCACCGAGACTATCTTCTTAACTTTCTCCTGGAGGATTTCAGTTGCCGGTAATGACGGAACAATATCGCTTTCCCGCATCACTGAGTTGTGCGATTCAGGCTTAATCCTGAGGGCTTTATTGGCCACTGATTCAGGAATAAGGTCAGCCAGATCGTTACGTACCATCCACCAGCAGAACTCCGGCAGTGTAAGGGTGTGGTCAGCGCTGAAACCCAGCATGATATTCACCCTTTCGAGCAGCCATTTTACCAGGTTCTGCATGGCAATTCCTGCCAGTCTTTCAGTAGTTTGTTCACGCAGTTGGTTATCGCATCCCCAGCACAGGCGAATGCTGCCGGGGGCGTGGCGTAGCAGAGTGAAGTCCTTTGAGTGCCATTCGTTGTGCGGCCACTGACATTCGAATTTACGTTCCAGCCAGGCATCAAGACCACTCAGTCCACCAGCACGCTGAATAACTCTCTCATTCAGGAAAAGCTCCTGCACACTGACTTCATCCGTCAGTGGCTGGTGTGCTTCAGGAATCAGTCCAGATGGCAGGTGCTTGATTGCTTCGGAAGGCGTTTCAATCACCACCCGGCCACGACGAAACAGCCACAGTAGTTCGTTTCCAGGGCGAAACAGCACCACCCCGGACAATGGCGCGACTTCAGGTGTCAGTATGGCTCTCACGCAATTTGCCCCTTAGCAATATGTTCAGCCCACAGGCCGCCAATCCAGCGCACGCCCTTTGCAGTAAAGCGGGACTGATTGAATGCATAGTTAGTCTGGTTGGTGGTCCCTGTCTTAACTTCGAATCGCCCTGCTTCGATGTGCTTGCTCTTTGGTGTAAGAACACGGTTTAACCGGTACATGATGCCGTTCTCTATGAGGAACATCGCAAACTCAGGTTCTTTGGCGTTAAGGAGCTTGGCAACCTGCCGGAACGTCATTGAGCCAGTGGCTTTGACATAACGATCAACAAATTCAGCCTTAGGCGCTGCTATGGCCAATTCTTCACTCAGGCGTTGCTTCTGTTCGGCAAGGTCGGCAGCGAGGCGAAGTGCTTCAGGTAGTGTTTGCGGTACCACCATCCCGGCCCCGCTCTCCAGTTCCTGCCAGCGGTCAACCAGACGGGCGGTAAACTCCGGGCACAGCTGCGCAACGATCACATAGCTGTCTCGCTTGTTAACTTCGTAGTAATGGTAAACCTGCTGGTTCTGAGGGTGGGTGTACTGCAATGCAGCATACCCCCCAATCACACCAGAATTCATGAGGCGCTCGATGGTTACACAGACATTGCTGTGTCGTGAGTCGACCAGCTTAGCAATTTCACGGCTGGACATCGTTATTTGCTGTCCCATCGCGGCGGCGTGATGAGTCGGACACATTACGGTGATATTCATCTGATTCATGCTCTTCTCCACTTATCAGGCGGCTGCACCCGCCAGTGGTTCATGTTTCTTGATCGATATCTCTACTCGTCCACCGGGTACTTTCGGCCCCCACTCCACCAGCATTCTCTGCACCTGGCTGTCATCCTCCCAGATGCCAGCGTGAGTAAGCGCGTCAAACAGAGCCTTGTTGTAGTTGTCGATGTCGCGGCGCCGTTCGTCAGGTGGATACAACATAATCTCGACGGCAGCCGGTGCTGTAGAAGGTTTTGGAAGGAAGCGAAGCTGCTCGACGATAGCCACACAGGCAGCGCTTTGATATGCCCTGCCTTTGGCGCTGATAAGATGGCGGCCTTTTAACGGCCCCTTATTCGGGGCTCGCCAGTAAGTGTTTACGCTCGGCGGGAACGGGAGCACCAGTTTCATAAAGTCACTCCCTGTTTTTTCAGCCATTCCACCGCATTATCTCTGGCCATGTCTCCACCGGATAACAGGCCTTTAATGATCGCTACCGGATCAGCATCCAATTCTGTTTTGACGACGGTAATGCCCCTGGCAGCGCCAGGAGCAATGGAGATGTAACCCTTTTTCTTAAGCGCCTTCACGTGCTCAGCAGCAGCGTTCTGCGATGAGCAACCAATCAGTTCAGCAAGCTCTATCAACGTTGGAGGGAAGCCAACCTTTTCAATGTGAACCTTGATAGCTTCATACACTTCACTTTGACGCGGCGTTAATTCGATCATGACTCGACTCCATAACGCCCGTTCAGGCGTCCGATTACGCTGTTGAACATCACCAGGCTTACTCCCATCGGTTTAACCTTCTCGTGGTACTCCTTCAGGATCGGAGGTACAGCCTCGTTCCAGCTTGGCTTAGGCTTTTTCTTCAGGGCTTTCTTAATGGCATCTGAGCATTGACGGGCAACGTCACGAACAGCATTATTTTCCTCGACAGATAGCTTTTTCATGCTGCCACCTCAACTTTTTGTAAGCTTGGAGAATGCTGCTGCAGCCACTCGTGGAACCTGCCCATTGCCAAGGGCTTTAATTCTGTCCACCCGATTGGCCAACCCATGAACCACTCGACCCATTCCGGGTTCAGTTGTCCATCCTGGGGTGGCATCGTTCCATCTGGTAATGGCCTCATCTTGATAACAGATACCAAGTCTGGCGCGTGGCGTAGCCTCTCGCTCGGGCAATCGCTTCTGATTGTTGATTTCACTGTGGGCCACAATCCACATGCGGTCTCTGGTATGGGGCGCGCTGCAATTGGATGCTGATAAACGGAACCATTCACAGTCATACCCCAATGCGGCAAGGTCACTGACGACCACGGCAAGACCTTTTCCTCTGAGTCTTGGAGAATTTTCCACGCAGACGAACTGAGGTCGTACTTCACCGACAATTCGCGCCATCTCTGACCATAAACCTGATCGCTTTCCATCGATGCCGGCACCAGTTCCATTTGCGCTGATGTCCTGGCACGGAAACCCTCCAGAAACGACATCAATAATTCCTCGCCATGGCTTTCCGTCAAAACTGCACACGTCAGACCAAATCGGGAAAGGTCGGAGAATTCCATCATTTTGTCGTTGCGCGAGAACTTGTGCGGCGTAGGCATCACGTTCAACTGCGCATACTGTGTTCCATCCAAGCAGGTGGCCGCCGAGTATTCCTCCACCAGCGCCTGCGAAAAGAGCCAGCTCATTCACGCGGCCTCCACTTTAGAAATTGTGTTTACATAACCAGGTAAGAGTTGAACTGCTGGTGATTCAGACTGGTTTCCCCAGTGGTCCCAGCCTGGCGCACCGCAGCGGCTGAACAGTTCGATTCGCGGAACGTCGCCGTAAAGTTTCTCCAGACGGAAGCGGGCCTCTGCTGGTTTCTGGCTGTGCTCGCCGAGTGGGCTGTAGATAACCTGCTTGATGCTGGCGCACTGGCGCTCAAGTCCATTACCCCTGGTGGCGATCAGCATGTCTTCGGTATTGGCTCGGGTGTAGTTGCCGCCGTTCATGCGGGTCTGCGTGTTCAGCAGGTCGAGGAAGTCGTAAAAGTCCTCAACTCCACCAGCCTGAAGCACTTTGTTGATGTGCTGCTCTGCCAGCGGGTTGAACTTCACCCAGGTAAAGCCCTTCATCGTGCGGACCTTAAAGCCCCAGGCTTCAGCCAGTTCGATAGCCTCGCGGGTGTGAGTGCCAGTGAACCACATAGCCAGAACAGCATCATCAGCAGCGAGGCCCCAGACTGGAAGGCGTTTCATGTCGATCAGCTTCATCGTGCCGTAATGATTCATTGCAGCGCCATTGCTGACGGTGTTGCCATATTCCCAGGCTGGGTCAGCGTAAATCAGTGAGTATTTCATCAGACGTTCCTCGCTCGGCCAGCCAGACACCAGCCGTCACCTGTTGTTTTAACCCTCGGAGCCATATTCAGGCAGCGCTTACGTTCCTTGAGAATTTTGGCTCGCATGGTTTCGTTCTTTGAGCGATTGAATGCCTCCATCAGAACGGTAGCTGCGCGCAGATAAAGCCCTTTGTCAGATAACTCTTTAGCCTTGTCCATCATCGCAATGACAGCCGGGTTTAGTGCGGCTTCCTGCTTTGGCTCAGGTATTACTTCTGTTTTCTCAACCGGCATCCGTGGGGTGATAGGCCCGATAGGACCTTCCGGCGCTTTTGCGTAGTAACGAAAGTTGTGACGTTCTCCTTTGCGCTCAGCGCGGTTAAGCATGACCAGGCGGCATACCGCACGCTGAACACTGTGCAAGGCATACTCCGGCAGTGCTGCAGCAATTTCTTTGTTCGTGAGTCCTGGGTTGTTGGCCACGAACAACTGAATTGTTTTCAGAAAACTCATGAGTTCGCTCCTCTGAAACCTGCGGGGATTGCTTTGTCTGGCTGACCGAATTTCAATGGATCCTGTTTGCGGACAGCGTCCCAGTCCTCTCGTTTGGGTCGACCTTTGCTATTCCAGCGCAACGCGTTCTGCAAATATCCTTCAAACTTGGTCGGCCTGAACAACGTTGTTGGCTGCATGTGTTCGTAGTATTTCGAGTCCTTCCACTGCTCGTGCTTGTAATCAATAACCAGGAGCAACTCTTCGGGCGTGAAACTCTCACGAAGCCTCGCGCGGATGTTATCCAGGGAGCTTTTGACTGTACGAAATTGCTTATCGGTAACCTTGTTCAGATGCTTCAGGATTGAAACGGCCTGGTTATTTATCAAATCATGATTGGAGATTATTTCGTCGGGTTGCGTTGCAACCTGACAAATAGGTTTATTAGTCTGCTTGTTTAACTCTGAGTTAAAGTCTGTATAGAGATAGGATTCCGTACTTTCGCGGCTCCCAAGATTCCCATTATTCGCGGTTTGAGAAACGCAGCTTCGCGGTTTTGATTCCGCAGATTCACGTTTCCCATTCCGCACCTTCGCGGAATCGTTATTCTTTGGAAAAATTAACGAAATAAGAGCATCACCATCAATACGATAATGTTTTGTTGGTGTGCCGTTGACCTTGCGAGAACAGGTCTCAATGACGCCCGGTAGGTACTTGCTGACAAGTTTTTTTACCAAGCGTTCTGTTTGGTCTTCAGTTAATTCGCCAGCCTCAGACCCGAGTTCTTTGTGTGTTTTGTAAAACCAGCCGTCTTCTGAACCAAAAGCAGACCAGAAAACGAGGTTATTAAGGATTGCAGCAAGCGCATGAGCCTGCTGATCTTCTTTAAAGAACTGCAGGTACGGTCTGGGAAGAACAATTACGTTCTTCTGGCCTGACATTGACTGGACGATGTCAAAGATTCTGCTCATGGTCGTCCTTTAACTCTGTAAATTTACGCTGGAATTGCTCAAGAGGGCTGAAGCACTCATGATCGTACCCTTCGCGAAGGTATATAACGCGTCGAGTCTGTGGCTCCCATCTGATGACATGGACCGGGACGCCGTAGTGGTCCTTGAACCGCCGGTTAACTTCAGCCATTCCTCACGCCCCTTCTCGTTCATCAGAGCAAAAGCCTCTACCATCGCGTTCTCAGGCTGGTAGTTGTTCGTGTCAGCCTGCTCGTTTAATCTCTCCACATAGCCGAACGGGGAATCTTTTCCCACCAGTGGAAGGCATCTGAATTGCTTCGCTGGTCTCAATCGGTTTAAACTGTTCATGCGTTAGTTTCTCCACTGAATACGACACGCCAAGACGCCCGGAGCTGCACACTCGCGGGCGTCACTTTTTTGGGCTTTTATTACGGCTAAACAGCGCGACAATCGCGCGGATTTCTTCTTCACGCGCAGCCAGATGACGGCGGTGATGCTCGTGAATCTCTTCGGCTTCATGCGGTTCTATCACTCCATCCTCCAGAGCTTTCTGGATAATCTGATCAACCTGACCACGTGCTGCTGCAGTTCTCATAGCGCGGGTAAACAGATCGACACGGTCGAGGTCTTCCAGCTGAGGAACGTCCACCAGCAATGCGCCGCGACGACGTGCAAAGTAATCTGCCAGGAGAGACGTGTTTGAAATGTCCTCCATCGCCTCCAGCTCGTTCACTTCGAAGAAGCGACAGCCATTCTTCTCGTACAGGTTGTTGTTGAACTGCGTTACTGACATGCCAAGAGCACCGGCCATTGCCTCACGGCCACCGGGATACGCTTTGCACATCGCTTTCACTACTTCTTTCAGGCTTGGCTCTACCATGTTGTTTTTCCTTTGGTAGTTACGTAATGCTGGTTGCTGGGTTACGGTGTTACAGCAACGTCAGGATCAACAGGTTTGTTTTTGTTAGGGAATGGTCGAACTTCCTCGGCTTCAATTTTCCCGTCTTCGTTTACCAGGATATTTACCCGGCGATTACGCTTGAGGGCTTTACTGATGGCGCTTTGGTATACCCCAAGAGCCTCAGCGGTTTTGGCCTGACCGTTTTCCAAAACATATTCAGAGAGCGGAATAATCTTCATTGTTTTTCCTCGTGGTTTGCACACAAGAAGTATCACTGTTAGTGATAACTATGTCAACACTAGCGGTGATTGGTGATTATGCCGTGCGGTGATAAATTATGAGAATGAAAAAGAAACCATTGACCACCGAACAAATCGCCGATGCCAACAGGCTGAAAGCTATCTTTGAGTCCAAGAAAAAAGCGCTTGGGCTTTCACAGGAGACTTTGGCTGAGCAAATGGGTATGGGACAAAGTGGTGTCGCTCAGTTACTGAATGGCACAAATGCTATCAACGCTACTCATGCCGCGCAGTTCGCTAAAATTCTCGGAGTAAAAGTCGATGATTTCAGTCCTTCCCTTGCAGCTGAGATATCAGCTATGTTTGAGGCGATTGCGAACGGAAGGAATCATTCCTCTGTATATGAGTACCCACTGTTAACTGAAGTGCAGGCGGGCTCATTTTGCCCTGTTAGCTCATACACTGAACGCGACGCGAAGGAATGGGTTTCAACCACTGTTAAAGCTAGTGACTCCGCCTTTTGGCTTGAGGTATCAGGTCATTCGATGACTGCGCCTCCAGGAGTAAAACCGAGCTTTCCTGAGGGAATGCTCATACTCATAGATCCTGAACAGGATGTTGAGCCTGGTGATTTCTGTGTTGCTGGAATATTCAACGATTCAGAGGTTACTTTTAAAAAATTTGTTCGTGAAGACGGGAAGCCCTGGCTCGAACCTTTAAACCCCAGCCCTCGCTATCAGGCCATTGAATGTAATGAGAATTGTAGGATAATAGGCAAAGTCGTTAAGGCCCAATGGCCTGAAACTATCTTCGAATAAGGAGCCAATCGGCTCCTTTTTTTGCATCTTTTTTCACCTTACTAATCATAAAGTTAACACTCTGCGTGATATTTTTATCACTACAGGTGTTGACCATTTAATTACTATTGGTGATACTCATTATGCACCGGGGTGATGATGTTTAAGACCATCGGTAAGTTAGCAGTACGGTATATGGCACATGTGCCGCAGCGGTCCGGGGATTCCTTTCAGTATCCAGATCCAGCGGGTAGCCGGAATGTGCAAGCTAGGCGAGTACGACAGCCAGAGACGTTTCACCAGCGTGGCGATCAGGTGTGACACCTCGGAAGAGACAAGGCCATAACCAAAAGAGCGCTGGCATGCAAAAAACATCTCGCAGCCGTTGATGCACCAAAAGCCAGGATGGAACGGCAGAACGCGGTAGTGCTCTTTTTGATGTGGTAACCGTAGTAGCTGTACCAGATGCTGTGTGTAGTCTTGGCGGTCGGCAGTTGTGAATGTCCTTAATGTCGACCGCCCCTTTTACACAATTGAAAGCGCGTTCAGCCGGTTCCTTGAGAGGCCTCAGTCGTTAAATCAACCTCAGGGGAACGCGCTCCAAATTGTGGAGAAGCTAACTGGCGGTGGCAGCCGCCCGTTTCACTAAGTGCCCTGGTTGGGTGCTTACTAAAACGAAACCCATTTATTTTTGTCGCCAACAGGCGAGGGATTCGTGCAACCAAAATTCAGCGCTGTGCAGAGCGCTTATAACACGGAGAAACTATCCATGACGAACACACAGAACGTCACCGAGTTACAACCACGCATGACCAGAGAGCAGCTTATTGACGCAGCTCGCAAGGCCGCCCCTCTCCTCCCTTCCGCTTACGGATGGATGGTTAACGAACTGGCTACACGCCTTGATGTTACCAGCGTCGCGCTCTGTGAAGCCTTGGCGCAGCGCAAGGAACTAGCAGAGCTGAATGCCACCCTTCGCCAGGATGTAGCGAGTTGGGCCAAAGAGTGCGACCGCATCGAAGAGCGCCACACCAAAACGCCTACCAACATGCATCTGCTGGAAGCTCAGCGAGAACTGCGTGAGCTCACTCATGTCGTCATTTCCCTGAATAACGAGGTTGCTCTCTAATGGCTAACTCATTCAAGCAAATGACCAAGGCCGGTGTAATTAAGCGCACCGATACGGGGATGTTTATCGCTCTTTCCGATATCCACGTTCGTGAAGGTTTCAACAAGCGTGAAGATGATGAACGCACCCGACAGGCTGATGATGACCTGTTCAACTACCTGATGAACGGCGGATCAGTTCCACCGCTGGAAGTTATCGCTCGTGATGAAGGTGGAGTGTGGGTTGTTGAAGGTCACCGCCGTCGCCGCTGCTATGCGCGCTGTGATGAAGCTGGAAAGCCCGTAGACCGAATCCACATCATGCCGTTCAACGGTAACGATGTGCAGCGACTGGCGCGCATCATGACCAGTAATAACCAGCTGCCGCTCTCCGATATGGAGCAGGCTGCAGTTATTCAGGAACTGCATAACGCCTTCAATCAGACCACCAGCGAAATAGCGAAACTGGTCAATAAGTCAGTGGCCACGGTAGAGAAGTTGCTGCTCCTGAGCACGGCGAACCATGACGTTCAGCAGGAAGTTAAATCCGGTGCTGTGTCAGTCGATGTCGCTGTTGATCGCGTTATGGAGTATGGCGAACAGGCCGGAAAAGTTCTGCAGCATGATAAGGCTGTAGCGGCTGCCCAGGGCAAAACGAAAGTTACCCGCAGTTCTATCGCTCCGGAACTCAGCGTAAAGGACGCGCGCCGTTTCGTTGAGTTGATGACCCAGGCCTCGATCAGTGATGAAGGTGTTTTCACTTTAGAAGGCGCGGCCCTTGCTGAAGCGCTGGCCATTATGGACGAGCACAAAGCGATTGCTGAGGCGCGTGAGACATATCGTCTTTCCCAGCCAGTGCCTGAAACAGAGGTAGTAGGAAAAACGCTTTTCGTGAAACTGGAAGGGATTGAAATCGGAACCGCGCAAATCTATCGCGGAAAGAACGTAATCCTGAATGGGATCGTCACAAGCCAGTCAAAAGCAGTGGCCCACTTCGTTAAGCAGCACAAACTCCAGCAGGAAAATAATCATGACAGCCAATAAACCAATGACCGGCGAACAGCTTGATGAACTTATGACTGTTGCAGTCAACATGCAGCGCGATGCTGAGACCGATAGTAACCGCCCTTCCGCTATGTTCGCTTATGCAGTTCAGGTTGCTGTTCTGGAACTGCGTAAGGTTCGCAATGATGCTTCTGCGCTGGCTGCGGAGAATGCGGGGCTGAAGGCTGGATTTAAGTACTTCAGCTATAGCGAAAGTGCTGGTTTTGAAGAGCATGACACTGCTGAATTGGCAATGAAATCAGCAGATGCTGACCTTGCCGGAGAGCGCGACGAAGCATCTTCAGTGGGATGGTCAGAGGAAACCGACACCATCTGTTGGGGCGTCATTGTTCAGAAAGCCGTTGAAAATAAATTCGAAAAACCTTCAGAGGAAAACGGTTGGATTGGATGGTCTGATTACGAGCTTCTTCCGTCCATCGAAACCCCGGCTACCGACGCTTTCCTGGCTGAAGTGCGTGCCAGCGGTGCTGAGATGTTTGCAGCATGGAATGACAAGCATATTAAACCAGGTGTTGAGCACAAAGAATCATTAACCGCAGTTAGCCACGCGGCGCGTGGATTCGCTGAGCTGCTTCGCAAAGGAGTGCGGTCATGAGCGATAGATTTTACATGCTTTGTACTCGCGAAACGGTTGGCAGTAACGCGTCATTCCACTGCCACAACGGCAACGGATATAGCTCTAATATCGACCGCGCCCACGTGTACACCCGTGAAGAAGCTCAAAGAAGCTGGGAATTGGGTAGAGAGATTGATCAGCCGGTTTGCGCTGACAGTGTTGATTCCATGGCTGTCTGGCATGTCGATTGTCAGTACATACCTACCGAAAGCGTTATTGATCCTGGCTGTGAGTCCTATGTGGCCTACAAAAAAGGAAGTTGGAACGGCAACGATGTGTACTGGCTACAGCATGGCGGACTTCCAACTGATGACTTCAGCAAGGCATTCGTTTTTGTTTCCGCTAACACGGCTGAGCCAGGGATTGTCTGGATTCCTTTTGCTTTGGCTGACAAAGCTAAGCGCCGTACGTTCAGTATCAATGAGTTTAACAGGCGCACCATGGTGCAGGCTGCGGGTCTGGTCATGCCTGATTGGCTGAAGAAGCACAACCGAAAAAAGGCACGTAGCGGGAAGGTTCGATGGAATTGCCCTTGCTGCGGAAAGATTAGCTGGCAGTTAAACCCATACGATTTTGATGGTTGTCGTGACATTGACTGTGAAGGCTGGAGGGCCGCCCAATGAGCAACATCGACAAACGCGCGCTAGCAATAACGAAAGAACTGGCTGTTCTCATGGTAGAGCGTTTCAGCATGAACCCTGTCAGTAGCAAATTACTCAATGAAGCATGGCAAAAGGAGTTCCCTGACGAAGTAGCCATTGCGAAACGGATGCTGGCGCTGCTGGATGAGCTGGATGCCGCAGAGAAGCGGATTGCTGAGCTGTCAGGCAGCCACAGTATACTCCGTGAAGCAATGGCTGGAATTCACAACACAATCACAGACGGAGGTGCTTACACGCCGCTGACTGGCATCCTGAATGCCTCCAAACGCGCCTACGAAGAGTCGGCCCCCGCAGCCGGCAAAGGAGAGTGATATGGCAGATTTTAGTTCAACAAACAAAACGTCCACATTTGAAGAATGGCATGAGCAACTGATGGACTATGCAGACCTGCGCGGAGGTAGTGCCGCCGATGCTGATGCTTGGCGTGAGGATTACGATGCCGGGAAAACGCCTGTTGATGCCTACTGCGATGAATGGGGGGAGGACTAACCCATGAGCACTATTACCAAAGAGTTCACCAAAGAGCAGTTAATTGACCAGGCCAAGAAGAATATTGAGGTTCTTCGCGGTGCTGCTGAAAGAATCCCTGGCGCTTCTGATGCGGCGGTGATTCACCTCAAGCTGGCTGAAATCGCACTGGCAGCACTGACCGCCGAGCCGGTATCTGTGCCTAAGGATATTCCCGATAGCGTCTTTGATGTCCTCAGTCAGGCATGTGGTGGTGGAGGAAAAGCTTGCGATTTCGCAGATGAACTTTGGAACGCCTGCCGCGCCGCCATGCTTCAGGGTGCCGAACCTGTAACGACGGCTTACAAGTTGCCGGAGGGTTGGGTGGCTGTGCCAATCGAGCCGACCTATCAGATGTGCGAGGCAATGGGCATGCCGTGGGATAGACCGAGATTCCCGGATCGCTATAAATCCATGATCGCAGCAGCACCGCAGCGGGAGGTGAAGAATGGCTAATCTGCAGCTGGCTGTTAACGGTGAATACTTCGACCAGATGAAACGCGGTGAGAAGGTGGAAGAGTATCGTCTGGTAAATCCGTACTGGTGCCGCAGGCTCTCACATGGTCATAACCAGCAGTTACCGCGCCGCTTTGACCGCCTGATTATTACCCGCGGCTATCCAAGAAAAGACGATGCTGACCGTCGTATAGACATCCCGTACGCTGGCTACGAAGTGAAGACGATAACACACCCACACTTCGGACCTGACCCGGTGAAGGTGTTCGCGATAAAGGTGAATATCCATGCCTAACCCATTCGACGCAGTAATGTTCGTGCTGCTTGTCATAGGAGCACTTCAGGGCATGGGGTGGCTGCCATGGTGAGCAAACTCAAACAGCGGCGCATGCGCCGCCTTAAAGCAGACGTGGCCTGGTGGCGTGAAGAGGCAGAGGATTGTCGTTTCCGCCTGCTGGAACTGGCTGGCGAAATCGACAGGCTCAAGAAGCTGGTTATCCGTGTGCCGATGCCGGTTCTCATGCCAAAGGAGATGGTCCACCAGCTCTATTACACCGAAACAAAAAGATGTCGTACCTGCAATGACGGGCTCCGTGGTGGTTGCTCATCATGCATTTTTTATAAGAGATAGCCGGGTGCAGCCGGTTAAGTGGAGAGCAACGTATGGGGCAGTTAGTAACACTACATGAGTGGGCTTCGGGTCCTAATGGTTTCAAATATCCATTAAGTAACTCAGCACTAAACAAAATAGCCAAGACTAAGCAAACTTTCCCACCAGCTTTAAAGCAAGGTCGCCGCTGGGTTATAGATGAGGACGCTCGTTTTATTGGCATGGTAAGCAATGTTGATATTTCATCATCATTATCAGACAAGGCTCGCCAGTTAGTGGAGAAAGCAATAAATGGCAGCTCGCCCCAGAAAGCATAACGTTAAAATACCTAACCTGTATTGCAAGTTGGATAAACGTACATCAAAAATCTACTGGCAATATCGCCACCCTGTCACTGGAACATTTGTTGGTTTTGGAACAGATGAAGAGGCAGCCAAAGCTGCTGCTACGGAGTTAAATCGGATAACATCTGAGCAGGAAACACGTCAATCCTTCGCTCTTATCGATATGGCCATTAAGAAGACAGACAAGAAAGAGAAAGGAATTCGAGTCGCAGACTGGATAAAAAGGTACGTAGATATTCAGATGGAAAGGATGCGTGACGGAGAAATAAAAAAACCGACCGTAAAATCCAGGAGATTATGTGCTCAAGTTCTAGCCGACAGAGCTCCTAACGTTCGACTAAAAGATGTTGACACGAAGTTAATCGCAAAAATTATTGATGAATATAAATCTGAAGGTAAACATCGAATGGGTCAGCTGATTAGGAGTGTGCTTAACGACGTATTTAAAGAGGCTCAACATGCTGGTGAGGTTGAACCCGGCTACAATCCTGCTTTAGCAGTTAAAAATCCGATAGCAAAGGTCAAGCGAAGCAGGCTCAGTATCGAACAATGGAAGCTAATCTATGAAAGCGCGGGAACATTGCCACCATGCGCTCAGAATTCCATGCTATTGGCTTTGGTGACGGGTCAACGGATTGGTGACATAGTGGCGATGAAGTTTAGTGATATATGGGATAATCATCTTCATATAACCCAAAGTAAAACAGGAATGAAGTTAGCTATTCCTTTAAATTTACGGTGTGATGCTATCGGCATGACGCTCGCAGAAGTAATAAGTAAGTGTCGAGACAGAGTTGTGAGCCCGTTTCTGATACACCACGTGAAACATCATGCTTACGGTAAAGCTGGTTCTCACGTTCCTGAAAAAACAATATCTAAGTATTTCAAAGAAGCGAGGGATAAAGCAAATATTGACTGGCCAAAGGATTGCATTGCCCTACCACCATTTCATGAGCAGCGTTCGCTTTCATCTAGAACCTATAAAGCACAGGGTATTGATGTCAAAACTTTGCTTGGACATAAAACTGAAGCGATGAGCACAATGTATGGAGATGATCGTGGCCTGGAATGGAACAAACTTGTGATTTAGCGAGACAGATAACTTTTAGAAAGTGCCAAATGATAAGCTGGCTTCATATGAGTTTTGGGGATTTGTTTTGGGGATGATTTGGGGAAGAAAAATTAACCTTATTAAACAATAAAATAAAAATCATCGAATTGTTCCACAAGCAATCTTCTACCAGCAACGCATAATCAAACAGCCAGCGAAAGCGCTGGCTGTTTTCTTTCGACCCCGTTCATCCCGTGCTAATGTAGAACGCTGCATACTGGATTATCACCGGGAAATCGTTATGACTGACGACGTTATTGGGGCAGGAACCCACCAGCAACTGATTACCTTACTCACCGAGCAGGGCGCGCGGTTTCGCGTCATGGAGCACGAGGCGGTCGGGAAATGTGAAGCTGTAAGTGAAATTCGCGGAACCGATCTGCGGCAAGGCGCCAAAGCCCTGGTCTGTAAGGTGAAGGGAAACGGCGTAAAAAAACACGTTCTGGCGATCCTCGCCGCCGATCTGCAGGCTGACCTGAGCCAGCTTGCCAGCCATTTTGGCGGGCTAAAGGCCTCCCTCGCCAGCCCGGCCGAGGTCGATACCCTGACCGCCTGCGTTTTCGGCGCTATCCCGCCCTTTAGCTTCCATCCTGATTTGGCGCTGGTTGCCGACCCGCTGCTGTTCGAGCGTTTTGACGAAATCGCGTTTAACGCTGGCCTGCTGGAGAAATCCGTGATTATGGATACCCAGGATTACCTGCGCATCGCCCGTCCTGAGCTGGTAACTTTCCATAAAGCGTAACTGCGATGGCTGACGCCCTGTCAGCCTTTTCTTTCCAGGAACAGCACGGAGGCGACGAGAATAACGGCAATAGCGAAAAACGATGAGGAGATAATCAGCGTTTCCACAAACATGTGATCGTTCATGATGGCGACCCCTTTTGCGATATCTGCCTCCGTTTTAATCCGCGTAAATGACAAGGTTATGACAACAATAAAATCTTTTTAAAACTGTCCTGCGTCGCGTTTGCGCGTACAGTAAGCAGGTTAATTATTCTGGCAAGGATTCCCTATGTTTGACCCTACTCTGCTCATCCTTCTGGCACTCGCCGCGCTCGGCTTTGTCAGCCATAACACCACCGTCGCCATCTCGATTCTGGTGCTTATTATTGTTCGCGTGACCCCGTTAAATACCTTTTTCCCGTGGATAGAAAAACAAGGCCTCACCATCGGGATAATCATTTTAACCATCGGGGTAATGGCGCCCATCGCCAGCGGTACGCTTCCTGCATCAACCCTGCTGCACTCGTTCGTAAACTGGAAATCGCTGGTGGCGATCGCGGTGGGGATTTTTGTGTCGTGGCTGGGCGGACGCGGCGTCACGCTAATGAGCAGCCAGCCCTCGCTAGTGGCGGGTCTGCTGGTGGGCACCGTGCTGGGCGTGGCGCTCTTCCGCGGCGTGCCGGTCGGCCCGCTGATTGCGGCAGGCCTTGTCTCGCTGTTTATCGGGAAGTCGTAGTCAGGCTGGCCATATAACGCGCCGGCGTCTGGCCCAGTCCCTTCCTGAACATGGTGATAAACGCGGTGGTCGAGTCATAGCCCAGTGACTGGGCCACCTGCTGTACCGATTTCCCGCAGATCAGGTGCTGTAACGCCACGATCAGCTGCAGCTGGTGACGCCAGCGGCGAAAGCTTAAACCGGTCTCTTTCACCACCAGCCGCGCCAGGCTGCGTTCGCTCATGGCAAAATGGCTCGCCCACTGCGCCAGCGTCTGCCAGGCGGCGGGCTCTTCCGCCATCTTCTCGCTCATCAGTCGAATTTTAGGATGGGGCGAGACGGGCAGCTGCAGATGTTCCTGACGCTGGAGCGGCAGCTCGTCAAACAGCACGTCCACCAGCCGCGACGTGGTCGCAAGAGGAAGCTGCTCACGCGATTTTTCCGCCAGGGATAAAATCAGCTCCCGCACCAGAGGAGAGATTTTCAGGGTACAGCAGCGTTCGGGCAAGCTTGCCGCCCCCGGCTCAATAAATAAAAAGCAGAGCTGCGCGCCCGGCGTGGCTCTGTTGCTGTGCGGCATCTGGCCAGGGATCCAGACGGCGTACTGAGGCGGAACCATCAGCATCGCATTTTCCACTTCGCAGGTGATTGCGCCGCCAAGGGCCAGAATCAGCTGCCCCTTACGGTGATGATGCCGGGGAATATATTGTTCCTCCGCCACCACCTGAATACGAAATGCGACGGCCGCATCGTACTGGCTATCAGGATCGTAGCCCTCCAGTCCCAGACCAATCATCAGTTTGTCCGATATTAGCGATAAACTGTCATTTTAGCCTGATTTCAACCGCTGAGAAAATCGGTATTGTGTGCCCTCGCTTGAACGTATGAGAACATAATGACTACTGCTATTCGCACCTCAGGAAAACACGGCGCGCTGTTGATTGCAGGCATCCTGATGATTGCCACTACGCTTCGCGTCACCTTTACCGGCGCAGCGCCGCTGCTCGACACTATTCGTCTTGATTATGGCTTAAGCACGGCGCAAACCGGTCTGCTGACCACCCTGCCTCTGCTGGCTTTCGCCCTTATCTCGCCGCTCGCCGCAGGCGTTGCCCGACGTATCGGCATGGAGCGCAGCCTGTTTATCGCCCTGCTGCTGATTTGCGCCGGAATTGCGGTTCGCTCTCTGCCTTCCGCCGCGCTGCTGTTCATCGGTACGGCAGTCATTGGCTGCGGTATTGCGCTCGGGAACGTGCTGTTACCCGGATTAATTAAGCGTGACTTTCCGGGCCAGGTGGCGAAGCTCACCGGTGCTTATTCCCTGACGATGGGCGTCTCGGCGGCGTTTGGTTCAGCGATGATTGTTCCCCTGGCGCAGGGGAACGCGGGCTGGCATGGCGCCCTGCTGATGCTGATGGCGTTTCCGCTGGTCGCGCTGCTGCTCTGGTTACCCCAGTGGCGTCAGAAACACGTTGCAGCGGTAACGGGCGCTGGCGCGCTGCATAATCGCGCCATCTGGCGCTCGGCGCTCGCCTGGCAGGTGACGCTCTTTTTAGGGATTAACTCGCTGATTTACTACGTCATCATCGGCTGGCTGCCGGCGATACTGCTGAGCCACGGCTACAGCGAAGCGCAGGCCGGCTCGGTGCACGGGCTGCTGCAGCTGGCCACGGCCGTGCCGGGGCTTGCCGTTCCGCTGATCCTCCACCGTCTGAAAGATCAGCGGGCCATTGCAGGCGCAGTGGCGCTGCTGTGCGCGATAAGCGCGGCGGGATTATGGTTTACGCCAGGCATGGCGGTGATGTGGACGCTGGTGTTTGGCTTTGGCACAGGAGCAACGATGATCCTCGGCCTGACGTTCATCGGTCTGCGCGCCAGCTCCGCGCACCAGGCGGCGGCGCTGTCCGGCATGGCGCAGTCGATTGGCTATCTGCTCGCCGCCTGCGGCCCTCCGCTGATGGGGAAAATTCACGATAGCGCAGGAGACTGGCGGATCCCGCTTCTGGGCTGCGCCCTGGCCGCGGTGATAATGGCCCTCTGCGGCATCTTAGCCGGGCGAGACCGGGAGATCGCGCCCCGTTAAACAGTGTGGCAGACCCTCGGGTCTGCCTTTTTTAACCGCGGGCCGCGCGCAGCATCGCTTGCACCAGCACGACCGGACGTCCTTCCAGCGCACCACGCTCATGCTGGAATAAGGTGATCACGAAGAACGGGTGCGTGACCAGTTCTGCGGCGCGAATTTCTCCCTGGTCGTCCCAGCCCGTAACATGCATATCACCGCTTTCCAGCGCCTGTGCAAACGCCGGCGACACGCCATAGTTACAGTGATACCCCTCTTCAATTTCCGGTTTGCCGTACGCTTTGGCGATCAGCGTATTTTTGCGCAGTTCAATCGCATCGGTTTTTTCCACCAGCGAGCAGGTCAGCGGCGCAATCACCATGGTGCCTTCGGTATCCGTCTCAGCGTGTGCCGCATCAGCCCAGCCCAGCACGTTTCGGGCATACTCAATCAGCGCATGCTGGAACCCGCCGCAGGTGCCCAGGAACGGGATGCTGTTTTCACGGGCATAGCGCGCGGCGATAAAAGCGGCCTCGGTGTTTTTATAGGGGCTGGCGGGTACCAGCCAGATGGCATCGTAGCCCACCAGATCTTCAGGGCTTGTCAGCTCCGTGGTGGCAAGCCAGTCGTAATCGGCGGTGAGGTCAAGCACTGCGGCGGCGTCGTCAATGGCCAGCGGGATCGCCTGATGCGCAATTACACTGGGATTGTAATCGCCAACCAGCGCAATGCGCAGCGTCGTTTTAACCGGGAGGTGTTCCATGAAAGGTTCCTTATGCCAGAGTATTATCAGATAACATAAGGAACCTCAGACTACCGATCTTTTGCAATTATCACAATACCTTAAATTGGGAGGGTGGAATTATGATTCAATGCAAACGCGTGTACGAACAGGCAGGCCCTGACGACGGCTATCGGGTACTGGTGGACAGGCTGTGGCCGCGCGGCGTTAAGAAAACGGACCTCGCGTATGACGAATGGTGTAAAGCGCTCACGCCCTCAACTGAACTACGCAAGGCCTTTCATAGCGAAACCATTGATTTCGCCGCCTTCAGTCAGGCCTATCGGGAAGAGCTGGCGCAGCATGCTGACGAGGGCGTGCGTCTGGCAACGCTGGCGCACAGGCAGACCGTCACCCTGCTCTTTGCTGCCAAAAACACGGAGCAAAATCACGCCCTGGTCTTAGCCGACTGGCTGCGCCACCTGTGATCAGCCGATCGCCAGCTCATCGAGGATTTGCGGCGCTTCATCGGGGGTGAGCGGCATCAGATGTTCGGCGCGGACAAACGCAAAGCCGTGCTGATTGTCAAAGGCGTAGACATCCCCCGTCACCAGCCAGAGCGCGCGATCTGCGGTGGTCGGTAATTGCGTCATCACGCCGTTGACCGGGTTAACGAAGCGCAGGCCAGGCTGGCACAGGCCAAACAGCTCAACAGATTTACCAATATTTCGACGGCCTGACGCCGTGCGGGCACCCACGATCATCGCCATGCTGCCCGGTTTTAGCTGAAACATACTTCTCTCGCGGAAACGAACGCCAGAAACTGGCTAAGATTAATCCTAAAGAGAAGTGTATCGCAGGCGGTATCCGTCTGTCACCTGGTGGGTTGCGGATGATCGCGACGATAGAGCGTCCATTCATCGATCACTTCGCCGCCCGGTAATTTGCACTCGGTGCGAACGCCCTGCGGACTTTGAACCGGGATCTGTTCCCCGCCTTTCTCCAGGCAGTAGACGGAGGCCGGGTTCGCCATACCGATAACGTGCGGCGGTTTCGGTGCATCGGGTGGCGTGGTTTTTGCGGTGCAGGCGGCCAAGGGAAGCGCCAGCGCCAGAAGCAGAAATCTCATCTCATTGATCCTTGTGACATCATGACAGTCTAAGGGTAACGGGTCATCGCCGCGTTCTCCATGATTTCTCCATTTTAACTGCACTTTTCAGCACTATAGTGTGGCATGTTCTCGATATGACCAGAGAACATCATTCCGTAATCAAGATGTCTTTGCCCCGGTCTCAACAACGGGGCTTTTTTTCTATCCTGCTGCCCGCTCCCTGCATATATTAAATTTTCTGTATTCATGTTTTACTATGCCAGAAGCCTAAAAACTCAGCATAACATGCAGATGCAGACGTCTTCTGCCTGGGAGTCATTCTACGTCATGTCGGATCTTATCCTCGCTCGCGTTTCAGAAACCCTTGCCACCGAGCAATCCCTTGAAAGCCTCGTTCGCCAGCTGCTGGAGATGCTGGAGATTGTCACCGACATGGAGTCGACCTACCTGACGAAGGTGGATATCGAGGCGCGGCTGCAGCACATCCTCTATGCCCGCAACAGCAAACAGATGACGATCCCGGAGGGGTTGAGCGTCCCATGGGATGAGACGCTGTGCAAACGCGCGCTGGACAGTGACACGATGTTCAGCAACGACGTGCCCGAACGCTGGCCCGAGTGTGAAGCTGCAAAAGCGCTTGGCATTACCACCTACATGAGTATTCCAGTCCATCTTGCGGATGGTTCACTTTACGGAACGCTCTGCGCCACCAGCACGGCCAGAAAGCCGCTGAGCGAGCGCGGTGAACAGGTTCTGAAGCTCTTCGCCGGGCTGATTGCCCAGTCGATTCAGAAAGAGTCGCTGGTGACCCAGCTTCGCGAAGCCAATGCGGCCCTCATCGCGCACTCCTATACGGATGCCCTTACCGGTTTACCCAACCGTCGCGCCATTTTTGAAGATCTGACCACCCTCTTTTCTCTGGCCCGACACCTGAAGCGTAATGCCATCATCGCATTTATCGATCTGGATGATTTCAAGCTGATTAACGATCGTTACGGCCACGAGGCTGGCGACCAGTTCCTGATAGAAGTGGGCAAGCGTTTGACCGAAGAGAAACAGCAGGACGATATTATCGGTCGTCTGGGGGGTGATGAATTTCTGGTCGCGTCGCTGAGCCAGCCCCACCAGGACGGGGATAACGCGCAGCTTACGTTGCTCAAAACGCGCCTCAGCGCCTGCATCGCCGGCGAATACTGGCTGGGCAGCGTTCATATTATTTATCCGGGAGCCAGCTTCGGCGTTATCGAAGTGGACCCTGCCGCAACCGATCCTGACAGCGCGTTACGCGCCGCGGATGTGGCGATGTATCAGGATAAGAAAGGAAAAAGCAAAACACGCTTTCTCACCATGGATTAACCCCGTACACTCTACGGCGTTATTGAAACCGAAACAGGTGATGGTATGAGAATAGGGATCCTCTTCCCGGTCGTTATATTTATAACGGCGGTGGTTTTTTTAGCGTGGTTTTTTGTCGGCGGCTACGCGGCTCCGGGGGCATAAATGCGGAAGACAACCGTCATTATGCTGATCGTTGCCATTGCGGCGTTTGCCGGCGCGCAGCTTGGCTGGTGGTAAACCCGATACGTAAAAAGGCCGCCATCCGGCAGCCTTTTTCATCGTTTTCAGAACTTAGCTTTTGATCTTTCTGTAGATAAACAGAACAACCAGCGCACCGATCACCGCGACGGCGAAACTGCCGAAGTTAAAGCCATCGACCTTGCCAAAACCGAACAGCGTACTGATCCAGCCGCCGACTACCGCACCGACAATACCCAGTATTACGGTGACGATAAACCCACCGCCATCTTTGCCCGGCATGATCCACTTCGCCAGAATACCCGCAATAAGCCCAAAGATAATCCAGGATAAAATTCCCATAACTTTCCTCTCTGTATGGTTTTTGTCATTAAATCAACGACACAAAAAGAATAGCACAGGATCTGAGAAAGGAAATTTGTGATATGCATCACTCTATGTGGTTTTTCTCCTGTCATACCCCAACAAACGCGTACCGGTTACGTCCCGCGCGTTTTGCCTGATAGAGCGCCTGGTCAGCGGCGATAATGATATTCTGCTGGCTGCCCGCGATGTCGACGGCACGTGCGGTAGAAATTCCGACGCTGACCGTTACCCGCCCAAAGGGGCTAAAGGCATGGGCGATTTGCAGCGAGAACACGTTACGAATAATCGTCTGGGCCAGACGAAGCGCTTCCTGGATGTCCGTATCAGGTAATATCAGCGCAAACTCCTCTCCGCCGTAGCGCGCCACGATCTGATTACCACGAGTAAGACTCTCCCTGAGACTGTTTCCCAGCAGCGCCAGACAGCGGTCCCCTTCCGGATGGCCGTAGTTATCGTTGTATTTTTTGAAGAAGTCCACGTCCACAATCAGTATCGAAATCGGTGCATCATGCGCGGCACAAAGCGCGATTTCCGAGAGGATTTTTTCATCAAAAATGCGACGGTTGTAAAGCCCGGTCAGCGCATCCTCAGAGGCGATAATCTTCAGCGCCTTGTTATCTCTGGTTTTTCTGGATAAGTCGGAATACAGGAAGTATGACGCGACGATGAGTATCGCCGTGAACACGAAAATGAGTACCGCCAGCTGAATCGCCTGCTTGCGCCAGGGTGCAAGGGCCTCATCAATGCTGACGGCCACGGTGGTGACCAGCCCGTAGCGTCTGTTTTTCTCATAGGCATAAATGCGTTCGATTTTATCAAACCGCGAAATGGAACTGGCTATCCCGGTATTTTGTACCTTGAGGTATTTCCTGAAGAGCGGTGAATCGGAAACAATCGTGCCAATATAGGTATTTTTAAAAGGATAACGGACCAGCAGCACGCCTGACTCTGTTGTCAGGCCAATGACGCCCGCGTGACCAATATTAATCTGCCCGTAGAGCGCGAGAAAATTTTCGATACCCAGGGTCACCACCACAACACCGTTAAATGCCCCGGTGTGGGTTTCAAGGCGCCGACTAATGGTGATGACCCATTTACCATTGGTTCTGCTGACTACGGGCTCGCCAATAAAAATCTGCTGATTTTTATTTTCCTTGTGATAGATAAAAAATGACCTGTCCGATCCTTTGCGTGGGCCCGTAAAAGTTTCGTGCAACGCGGTAAAGATATCGCCCTGAGCATCGTAAACAACCACATTATTAATCTGGGTAAGGAGATTATCCTGATTATTTATCATCCGCTGAATATGGGTCGCCTGCTGCGGGGTCATACCATAAATTTCGATTATGTCGGAAACGGTAGTAATTAACATTTCACTCTGGCGCATGATCCCCTCGGTGTACACATCAAGGGTATGGCTCAGGTTAGCGACGCTGGTATTAATTTGCTGGATTGACTGCTGTCTGGACGTGGCAATTTGGACGGCAAGCGACAGCGAGATGATCAATGAGACAATGATGACGGTAATGGTTGTTGTGTAAAAAGTATTTTTCACATGCACGAGCTTTTCCACCTTATCACGCCTGACATCCCTGGCTGACAACTCTTGTCACTGTAACAAAGCTCAGGATAAGAGGAAAATGAATTGCACTTAAGCATGCAACAGAAGCTCGTCGTAATTTCGTTTTACAAACTTACCGTCTCCCGGGGCTTAGATAAAATGACTTTAATAAAATCGATATAGGAGACGGGCTTACCAAAATAATAACCCTGTAACAGCGTAATCTCATTACGGTTGAGATACTCCAGCTGCGCTTTCGTTTCTACGCCTTCAGCCACAATGCGTAATGAGAGTTTTTTCGCCAGGTCAATGACGCAGTCCAGCAGGATCGTTGAGTCTTTTTCATCTGAAACCCGGTTCACAAAGCTTTTATCAATTTTAATATAATCAATGGCAAGCGCATTAAGGCATGAAAGACCTGAATAGCCGGTACCAAAATCATCCAGTGCAATGACAAAACCGGCGTTATGCAGCATGTTAAGGTTTTCCACCAGGTGAGGATTATCGATCAGCGGCTCACGCTCGGTCACCTCGAGAACCAGTTTGACTTCTTTACCCTGAAACCCCTTCCCGAATACACGACAGTCACCGATGAAGGATGGCGCATTGATGTGTCTGGCGCTGATGTTCACCCCGATATGAAACCCGTCCGGGAGCTTAGGCAAAAGCGGCTTAAGCTGCATCACCACTTTCGCCATCAACCCTTTGGTTAGCGGAATAATCAAACCGCTACGTTCGGCAATCGGAATAAAGACATCCGGTGGAATAAAGCCTGACTTTGGATGCTTCCATCTTGCCAGGACTTCAACGCCATACAGCCCGCCGGTATCACCGTTCACGATCGGCTGGTAATACGGCACGATCTCCCCCTGCAAAATGGCCTTACGTAAGTCGTCTTCAAATGAGGTGCTTTTCCCCTTGTAACGGCGGATCAAAATGTCCACCGCCACCGATAGCACGAGAATCAGTAGTATCAGGCTCCATCCCTGTTGCAGCAGCCGCGTCAGGCTAAAAAAGGCAGGGGGTTGCCAGGCCAGACTAAAGGGGAATTGTGTAGATGCCGTAAGTAACCCCGTCCACGAGGCCGCTTTCCAGCCGGTGACATCACCGTTGCGCCCAAGCATGCTATTGCCGACAACCAACCCCAGGTCAACGCCGTTTGATGCGTTCGCGATGACGTCCTGCAAATGTGCATCACTGACGCTGACGATGACACGCCCTCCCGCGATGGGCATCTGGAAGACAAGCACCGGGACGCCGTTCACCAGTCGATTGCCGGGCAGCAGCATTAATTTATGTTCAGGTAACGTCTCCGGATGCACAATCAATACGCCATTCCCGGGAAGGGAAGTACAGATGATTTTACCCTGCTGCTGGATCATGATGGCGCGCAGATGTGGTTTTAGCGCGGCTTCTGTCCCCAGCGCCAGCTGTCCGCTGCTGGTACACCCCTGCTCCGCAACGCGCTTCGCCGTGCTGGCCGCACTGACGGCTTCCGCCAGGATATTTTCTATTTTCTGGGTGCTTGCCATGGCGGTATGACTATTATTAGCCTTCGCCATCTGCCATAGCTGCCAGTTAATAATCAGAATGCCGCTCAGAAAAAGAAACAAGGCACTCAGAATAGGGATCATCACGTTGCGCACGATGTTTTCCTTAATAGAAAAAACAAGCATCGATGTTCTGGAAGAAGAGCCTGTACTTACCCGGTATTGCTTATAACAATGAAAATAGCTTAGCTGAGAATTGTCTTAAAAAACTGATAGTTTCGTATGAGTTCACCTGCCCGAATTTGCTCACCTGACGTGATTATCAGGCTTGTGCCTTGCCCTGGCTGTGTTAAGATTTGTCAAATCAGGGAGCGGACAGGATAACTGGAAAATGAAAAAACTCGTTGCCGTTGCGATCGTTTCAACGCTCCTGGTCATCCTGTCTCTTTATGCGGTCAATGCTGTTATCGTGGGGCAGCAGAAGAGCAAACAGCGTGAGATATCCCTTACCCTATTACATTATTCGGAAGACCTGTCCCAAAGCATAGCGCTGGCCCTTAAAAGCATTACTACGCAGGGATGTGATAAAACCAGTCTTGATAGTTACAGACAAATAACGCTGAATAACTATTATTTCGACGATATTGGTTTTATCGAGAAGGGAAAAATAGTCTGTACTGCTTTTTGGGGTAAACTTGCAACGCCCGTAGCGCTTCCTGCGGAACTGCATAAAACGCCGAGAGGCTTTCTTCTGGCGCAGTTTTCCAGAAAAGATTTTTTCACGGGCAATGCGGCAATTTATAATAATATTATTATCTTCACCACTCGCTATGCTTACGATAAATTCACCCCGGTTACGGCAAGCTATTCTCTGAGTACCACCACCAAAGACTTCGGCAGAACCTTTTTTACGACCTCCCCTGAGCTAACACAGCAGAGCTGGCTGCATTCGTCGTTGTTTACCCTGACCCTGACGCAGTGCAGCGCCTTCTGGGACCTGTGCGTCATCGTGAAGCATCACGATGCAGGGCTGGCCTCGTTACCCCTGTTTATCTTTTCGTTTCTCACGGTCATACTCTTTTTTATCTGGGTCGCGATAACGTTATTTATCTTCCGTATCTATGAAGATCGTTTTTCTCTGGAACGTACGCTGATCAAGGCCGTCCTGACCAATACCATCAGCGTTAACTACCAGCCTATTATCCGCATTCACGATCAAAAAATCGTGGGTGTAGAAGTTCTGTCGCGATGGCGCGACCAAAAGCATGGGGACATCTCTCCGGAGCTGTTTATCCCATTAATAAAAAAAATCGGTCTGTATAAAAAATATTATAATAATATTATCGAAAAATCCCTCTCAGAAATTGCCCCGCTGGCGATTAAACATCAGCTGATCGTCTCCATTAACGTTGGGCGGAAGGAAATTGAAGATGGGCAGTTCATTAACATTTTGCGTCGAGCGTGTTTAGCCAATCACTTTCCCCTTTCTCTGATGAAGGTCGAACTTTCTGAGAAAGCCGTTTCCACGGCAGATATCCTCGAGGGGTTCTGTCAGGAGCTCAAGTCGCTCGGCGTTAAAATATCAATAGATGATTTTGGCGTGCAAAATTCAAACCTCGCCCGCCTGTCGCTGCTTGAATATGATGAGATTAAAATCGATAAGTCACTGGTGGATGGCATCAGCGAACATTATAAGCAAAACATCTTTGCTATCTTCAGCGATGCCCTCGCGAAGTTGAATAAAACGCTTGTTTTCGAGGGCGTGGAAAATGAAGTTCAGTATCGCTTTATTGCGAGCCGATATCCCGATGCGCTGATTCAGGGATGGTATTTTTCAAAAGCACTCACCCGGAGCGAGCTGGCGAAACGACTCACCGGTGTTGCACCGTAACCAGAAGCCTGGCATGACCTTTTTTTAGATTTGGCGTTTCCATTTTTTACGCAAAAACATATAGTCGTCACAATCAGATGGTAGATTCCCCGGAAACACACTCTTATTTTGGTTAAAAACGTGAAATTATCCTTACTTTTTCCAGTGGTACTCTTTTTTCTGACCGTGATTTTCGTGCTGTTTATCGACAAACCTGCTTCGCATATTCTGCGGAAAAAATGCATGTGGTCCGATAGCGTGATGCTGAGCTGTATCGCAAAGCATCAGCATAACGGTTTTTAAAGCAGACTATTCATTTCCCCACTGATTGAGGAAATTCGCAATATCATCAATACGACCAGCACGGATCCCGGCCTCAGCGGCCATCTCCTGCTGAGCCTCCTCGCTGATCTCCTCATTATTCGATAAACGGGTGAGCAGCAGCTGGAAATAATGTGCCAGCGCGTCGAGTTCTGACTCCGCAACTTGCTCTGCGGCTTCCGTCGCATACTCCTCAGCAATGTCATAATATTTCAGTGGGATATCGTTATTCATAACAGTCTCGTCTCTGGCCTTTAAGGGTAACGTCACGAGTATATCGGACGCGTTATCTCAACCAAAGCATTGCTTCAGATAAGTAACGCAAGCAGCGCAGCGAGTGCGGGCACGGCCTGTACATACAAAATTTTTCGACTGGCGGTGGCCGCGCCAAAAAGTCCGGCAATCAACACGCAGGCCAGGAAGAAGATGGCCACCTGACTCCCCTTTTCGCCGAGCCAGAGGCTCCAGAGCAGGCCGGCCGCCAGAAAACCGTTATAAAGCCCCTGATTTGCAGCCAGCACGCGGGTGTCGCGCGCAAAGTCGGGACGCAGATTAAAGGCTTTGTGCCCTGTTTTGGTATTCCACAGGAACATTTCCAGCACAAGAATGTAGAGATGGATGAGTGCAACGACAGCGATAAGGACAGTAGCTAGCATCGTGTTGTCTCCCGCAGGCAGAGGCAAAAAAAACGGGAACCCTCAGGCCCCCGCTCTTGTTTAACCCAGAATCTGGATTACATGTTCGCGATAATCGCGTCGCCAAACTCTGAACATTTCAGCAGCTTAGCGCCTTCCATCAGACGTTCGAAATCGTAAGTTACGGTTTTCGCGTTGATCGCGCCTTCCATACCTTTAACGATCAGGTCTGCGGCTTCGAACCATTCCATGTGGCGCAGCATCATCTCTGCAGACAGGATGATTGAGCCTGGGTTCACTTTGTCCTGACCTGCGTATTTTGGTGCAGTACCGTGGGTCGCTTCGAACAGGGCGCACTCGTCACCGATGTTCGCGCCAGGGGCGATACCGATACCGCCAACCTGTGCTGCCAGGGCGTCAGAGATGTAGTCACCGTTCAGGTTCATACAGGCAATTACGTCGTATTCTGCAGGACGCAGCAGGATCTGCTGCAGGAACGCATCGGCGATCACATCTTTAATGATGATCTCTTTGCCGGTGTTCGGGTTCTTGATCTTCTGCCATGGGCCGCCGTCGATCAGCTCACCGCCGAACTCTTCTTTCGCCAACTGGTAACCCCAGTCTTTGAACGCGCCTTCGGTGAACTTCATGATGTTGCCTTTGTGAACCAGGGTCACAGAGTCACGGTCGTTGGTGATTGCATATTCGATGGCTGCACGCACCAGACGCTTGGTCCCTTCTTCGGAGCACGGCTTAATGCCGATACCGCAATGCTCAGGGAAGCGAATTTTCTTCACGCCCATCTCTTCGCGCAGGAATTTAATCACTTTTTCTGCGTCAGCAGAGTCCGCTTTCCATTCGATACCCGCGTAGATGTCTTCTGAGTTTTCGCGGAAGATAACCATATCGGTCAGTTCAGGGTGCTTAACCGGGCTAGGGGTGCCCTGATAGTAACGAACCGGACGCAGACATACGTACAGGTCCAGCTCCTGACGCAGTGCCACGTTCAGGGAACGGATACCGCCGCCAACTGGCGTCGTCAGTGGGCCTTTAATAGCAACGCGGTAGTCGCGGATCAGGTCCAGCGTTTCTGCTGGCAGCCAGACGTCCTGGCCATAAACTTGAGTAGATTTCTCACCGGTGTAAATTTCCATCCAGGAAATTTTACGCTCGCCTTTGTAGGCTTTCTCAACAGCGGCATCAACCACTTTCAGCATTGCCGGGGTAACGTCTACACCGATACCGTCACCTTCGATGAACGGGATAATCGGATTGTGAGGAACGTTAATCTTGCCGTTTTGCAGGGTGATCTTTTTACCTTCCGCCGGAACAACTACTTTGCTTTCCATTAACCTCTCCTTCGAGCGCTTCTGGTTGTTACTGATCTTATGTTAATAAATTGTAATGAGCCCTTCGATAGTACCTGATTGTCCTGCGCCATGAAAGGTCTTCGTTATTAGGCTATAATGCGGCAATTGATAACGCCTGAAAATACCATGAAGAAAACTTCTTTTACAAAACACCGGGTTGAGCGATTCAGCTCGCGACAAGCCGCCAGAAGACCGCAGGAAACCCAGCCGAAGCGGGTTATTTTGTTCAATAAACCCTACGATGTTTTGCCGCAGTTTACCGATGAAGCCGGGCGCAGCACGCTGAAGGACTATATACCTGTTCAGGGCGTCTACGCCGCGGGCCGTCTGGACCGCGACAGCGAAGGCCTTCTGGTCTTAACCAACGACGGCGCCTTGCAGGCGAAGCTCACGCAGCCCGGGAAACGCACCGGTAAAATTTACTTCGTACAGGTCGAAGGCGAGCCGGACGAAGAAACGCTGGAAAAATTACGCAGCGGCGTGACCCTGAACGACGGCCTCACCCTGCCCGCAGGTATTAAGCGCGTGAATGAACCAGAGTGGCTGTGGCCGCGCAACCCGCCGATTCGCGAACGCAAATCCATTCCGACAAGCTGGCTCAAAATTACCCTTTATGAAGGCCGCAACCGCCAGGTTCGCCGCATGACCGCGCACGTCGGCTTCCCTACCCTGCGTCTGATTCGCTACGCTATGGGCAGCTACACGCTGGAAACGCTGGCAAACGGCGAATGGCGCGACGTCACCCCTTAAGGAGTCACTATGTTTAAACCTCATGTCACGGTTGCCTGCGTGGTCCACGCCCGAGGTAAATTCCTTGTTGTCGAAGAGAGCATTAACGGCAAAGCGCTGTGGAACCAGCCTGCCGGACACCTTGAAGCCAATGAGACCCTCCTGCAGGCCGCGAAACGCGAGCTATGGGAAGAGACCGGCATTCACGCTGAACCCCAGCACTTCATCCGTATGCACCAGTGGATCGCGCCGGATCACACTCCGTTCCTGCGCTTTTTATTTGCCGTTGAGCTTAGCGAAACGTGCGCCACAGAGCCGCAGGATGACGATATCGACCGCTGTCTGTGGGTCACTGCCGACGAGATCCTGAACGCGCCAAACCTGCGCTCGCCGCTGGTTGCGGAAAGCATTCGCTGCTGGCAGTCTGCTGGCCGCTTACCGCTGGATGTCATCGGCGCATTTAACTGGCCGTTTACAGAGGGTGCCAATGGTGGGGGGGCGTGATAGAATACGCCGCCTTGAAGTTCAATGTCGTGAGTATTCCATGTCAGATAATAGCCAGAAAAAAGTGATCGTCGGCATGTCCGGCGGTGTCGATTCCTCCGTTTCCGCCTACCTGTTACAGCAACAGGGCTATAAGGTGGAGGGCCTGTTCATGAAGAACTGGGAGGAAGATGATGGCGAGGAATACTGCACTGCCGCTGCGGATCTCGCCGACGCGCAGGCCGTATGCGATAAGCTCGGCATTGAACTGCACACCGTTAACTTTGCCGCAGAATACTGGGACAACGTGTTTGAACTGTTCCTCGAAGAGTACAAAGCGGGCCGCACGCCGAACCCGGATATTCTGTGCAACAAAGAGATCAAATTTAAGGCCTTCCTCGAATTCGCTGCAGAAGATCTGGGCGCAGACTACATCGCGACCGGTCACTACGTGCGTCGTGCAGACGTGAATGGCAAAAGCCAGCTGCTGCGCGGTCTGGACGGCAATAAAGATCAAAGCTATTTCCTCTATACGCTTAGCCACGAGCAAATCGCCCAGAGCCTGTTCCCGGTCGGCGAGCTGGAAAAGCCGCAGGTGCGTAAAATCGCCGAAGAACTGGACCTCATCACCGCGAAGAAAAAAGACTCTACCGGCATCTGCTTCATTGGCGAGCGCAAATTCCGCGATTTCCTGGGACGTTACCTGCCCGCACAGCCGGGTAAAATTGTCACCGTCGACGGTGAAGAGATTGGCCAGCATCAAGGGCTGATGTACCACACGCTCGGCCAGCGTAAAGGCCTGGGTATCGGCGGAACCAAAGAAGGTAGCGAAGATCCGTGGTATGTTGTCGACAAAGACGTCGAAAACAATATTCTGGTTGTTGCCCAGGGTCACGATCATCCGCGTCTGATGTCCGTTGGCCTTATCGCCCAGCAGCTGCACTGGGTCGATCGTGAGCCGCTGAAAGGCACGCTGCGCTGCACGGTGAAAACCCGCTACCGCCAGACCGATATTCCTTGCACCATTACCGCGCTTGATGACGATCGCATTGACGTGCGCTTCGACGAGCCGGTCGCCGCCGTCACCCCGGGTCAGTCTGCTGTCTTCTACAGCGGTGAGATCTGCCTGGGCGGCGGGATCATTGAACAGCGCCTGCCGCTGCCTGCTGTTTAATACGATTGCACACATAAAGGAGACCGTGTGGCGAAGAACTACTATGACATCACCCTGGCACTGGCGGGAATTTGCCAGTCAGCCCGTCTGGTGCAACAGCTGGCGCATCAGGGTCATTGCGATGCTGACGCCCTGCACGTTTCACTCAACAGCGTTATCGATCTCAACCCCGGCTCGACCCTGGGTGTGTTCGGCGGCAGTGAAACCAATCTTCGTCTCGGTCTTGAAACCCTGCTTGGCGTGCTTAACGCCAGCAGCCGTCAGGGATTAAACGCGGAGCTGACCCGCTACACGTTGAGCCTGATGGTGCTGGAGCGTAAGCTGAGCGCAGCAAAAGGCGCGCTCAATACCCTGGGCGATCGTATTGCCGGGTTACAGCGTCAGCTCGACCATTTTGATCTGCAGTCCGACACGCTGCTCAGCGCCATGGCCGGCATTTATGTTGACGTCATCAGCCCGCTGGGCCCGCGTATTCAGGTCACCGGATCCCCTGCCGTGCTGCAAAGTCCGCAGGTACAGGCAAAAGTGCGTGCGTCCCTGCTGGCTGGGATCCGCGCCGCTGTGCTGTGGCACCAGGTTGGCGGTGGCCGCCTGCAGTTAATGTTTTCTCGTAATCGCCTGACCACTCAGGCAAAACAAATTCTTGCTCATTGTTAACCTCCCGGAGTTGCGAATTATGGAATTATCCTCACTGACCGCCGTATCCCCTGTCGATGGACGCTACGGCGATAAAGTCAGCGCGCTGCGCGGGATCTTCAGCGAATATGGTTTGCTGAAGTTCCGTGTTCAGGTTGAAGTACGCTGGCTGCAAAAGCTGGCCGCCCAGGCAGCAATCAAGGAAGTTCCTGCTTTTGACGAAAAGGCAAACGATTACCTTGATAAAATCGTTGCTGAGTTTAGCGAACAAGACGCCGCGCGCATTAAAACCATTGAACGCACCACCAACCACGACGTGAAGGCGGTTGAGTACTTCCTGAAAGAGAAAGTGGAAAGCGTCCCTGCGCTGCACGCCGTGTCTGAGTTCATTCACTTCGCCTGTACCTCTGAAGACATCAACAACCTGTCTCATGCGCTGATGCTCTCCACCGCGCGCAAAGAGGTGGTGCTGCCTTACTGGCGTAAAATCATCGACGCGGTAAAAGCGCTGTCCGTGGAATACCGCGACATTCCGCTGCTCTCCCGTACCCACGGCCAGCCAGCCACGCCATCCACGATGGGTAAAGAGATGGCAAACGTCGCGTACCGTATGGAGCGCCAGTACCGTCAGCTGGAACAGATTGAGATCCTCGGCAAAATCAACGGCGCGGTCGGTAACTATAACGCCCACATCGCCGCTTACCCGGAAGTGGACTGGCACCAGTTCAGCGAAGAGTTCGTCACCTCTCTGGGCATTCAGTGGAACCCGTACACCACCCAGATTGAGCCGCACGACTATATCGCCGAGCTGTTTGACTGCATCGCGCGCTTCAACACCATCCTGATCGACTTCGATCGTGACGTGTGGGGCTATATCGCCCTGAACCACTTCAAGCAGAAAACCATCGCCGGTGAAATCGGCTCTTCCACCATGCCGCACAAAGTGAACCCGATCGACTTCGAAAACTCCGAAGGCAACCTGGGCCTGGCGAATGCCGTGCTGCAGCATATGGCGAGCAAACTGCCGGTATCCCGCTGGCAGCGCGACCTGACCGACTCCACCGTACTGCGTAACCTGGGCGTGGGCATTGGCTACGCGCTGATCGCGTATCAGTCCACCCTGAAAGGCGTAAGCAAACTGGAAGTAAACCGTGACCGTCTGCTGGACGAGCTGGATCACAACTGGGAAGTGCTGGCGGAGCCAATCCAGACCGTGATGCGCCGTTACGGTATCGAAAAACCGTACGAGAAGCTGAAAGAGCTGACCCGCGGCAAACGCGTTGACGCCGAAGGCATGAAGCAGTTTATCGACGGTCTGGCGCTGCCGGAAGAAGAGAAAACGCGCCTGAAGGCGATGACTCCGGCGAACTACATTGGCCGCGCCATCACCATGGTCGACGAGCTGAAGTAACGCCCCTCTCCCCCTTTTCGCCCGAAAAGGGGGATGCTTTTCCCCGGTTTACTCAATGTTTATCCCCACAACAACATAATCAGCGTTAGACTGCACAGCGAAAATCACAACCAGCACTAAAACAATAAGTTACTTATTATTCAGTGGTTTACTGAAATTGCAATGTGGACATTATCGGACAATAATGGTCATTTTATCGCCCCAAATCATGCCCCCAAAGCAGTTTTGCCCCCAAATTTGCCCCCAAAATCGACTCATTTTCGTGGCATTTTTTCACTGGATATTGATAACTTTTTTAACCGCCGTTGACATGAAAATGATTTTTTCCCTTACTCGCCCTGCACCAGCAAAATCTGGTGCCGGGATTGGCGTCCCGGACTACATAATGACGCATGGCCGCGTTAGCAGTTTTTTTAAATTTTTTTTGGACTGTCCGTAATTGAACGCAACATCATTAAAAGACGATATTTGATCCAGTTCACTTTCCCCCCAAAACATCCTCAGATACAATCCCGCCCCTAACTGCAAACAGGGATGACTATGTACCAGAGTTTAACTAAATGCCTCCAGGCAGAGGTCCAAAAAGGTGTTAAACCTTTCTCATGGACTCGCACTTTAAGCCGCGCTATCAAGTGCCAAGACCGCAAGTTCTATTTCTGGCTCCGCGTCTGGTGTTATCTGTACCAGACTAATAAGTATGGTCTTCGTGATTTTGCTAAGCATCGGATGATTAAACTTAATAGACGTTACTCCACCGACATAAACCCTAAGGCTGTGATAGGAGCAGGGCTAAAGATAGTCCACTTCCCGGGCATTGTGATACGTGGTAATACTGTCATTGGAAGTAATGTTATTATTCGCCAGGGTGTGACGATTGGCGCGAGGAATGATATTGATGAAGGGTACAGTCGAATCGGGGATAATGTGGAGATTGGCGCGAATGCCTGCCTGATCGGAGACATTGATATTGGTGACAACGTTATCATCGGTGCTATGTCTTTCGTCAACAAAAGCGTCCCTGACAACTCGATCGTCTACTCGCGAAACGAAATGGTGATTAAGGAAAGATAAAGCCTGCAGTGCAGGCTTTTTTTGGGGCGGATTTATGCGGAAGGGATCTCGGGCCATTCAATATCTGGCGCCGTCGAGGTGTCTAAGCGGTTTAACTGGACCCTGTATTTTTTCCAGGCCAACAGCAGAGCTTTCTCCTCTTCAGTAGCCTCGTCTATGTCCACCGAATCCTGCAGCGGAGCAATGGCAGTTGCAGCGGATGATAAGCGCCAGGCTTTATCGTATTCCGCGTTTGCGACCGCTTCTTTCCCACCAGTAACAACTGGACGATCCTGCAGTACGGGATAAAGCCCTTTTCCAGGAACCTGTCTGGGTACAATCATTTTTCCGCTCTGTTGTCCGGCCATGAGAGTTTTGTAGTCCTCATCGGTGATACGGACAAAGAATCCCGGCCATGTTCCCGCTTTGCGATAATCCGCTTCCAGTTCGTCACAGTAAAAACCACCTGTCATTGGTCTGTATACATAGCCCATGATTAATACCCCTCCGCTACATACATCAGCGTGACAGTACCACCGCCAGCGACGCGTAAGTTAAACCCGGTAGCGTCCACGTTGTAAGGCTGCATTGCAGCACCGTTACCCGGCTCTTCATTACGAGTAGGAACCACCGACGCACACACATTCGCGAATGCGGTTGGGAAGTAAACCCTTCCCCCGTTTGGTATCCCTCCGACCTGAGCAGCCATAGTCATTTTTCCTGTACTTCCGCAGCGCCACCATAAAGCAGCACCATTAAATCCGGCTGTATTAGGCGCGGCGTACTGGTCGCGCGGTGGCGGGTTGTTGGGTGAATAAACGCGTACATTGCCGCCTGATTCAAACACGCAAGAACCTGCGACAACATTTCCGCCCACGCTAACCTGTCCGGCGGCATACAGGCTACCACCGTTAGAACTAATATCCCCCGCAGCCCCGATAATCCCCCCGCTATAAAGTTGAGATGGAGAATTGAAAATACCATCAGCACCAAACTGATATACAGCGCCAGCACCATTATCCCCGATGATATGGACGACGGCAGAGCCAAAATCATTATTCCCTGTGCGCAGAACGCCAAAGCTTACAGCAGACCCAAAACCATATCCTTGGGTGCTGGAAATACCTTTAATAATTGGAAGATACTGAGATATACCCTGGGGCGTTGAGCGACCGTAAGGGATTATAAACGGCGCCAGCGGATTGCTGTATTGTTCAGCAAAAGCTCCAACACCCGGCCACGCCGCTGGGTTTGTTTTGTAGTAACTTGCGCCGTCTAAATAATCTACGCTGCCGCCGTAGTTAGTTAAAACGTTCGTCCAAGTATCCCCCCAGGTGGCGTTATCACCATTGAAGGTACGGAATTTAAACCACTTCCCGCCATCAGCATATGAAGCCGCATACTGGACACGATAGTCATTATTTAATCCAGCAACATCAAGAATGGTTGCTTCATAACCCGGGGAATGGGCTGCACTTGCATAGCAGAAACTCACAGAGTTAATAGGCAAATCGTTTGCGTCTTTGATATCCCTGTCGCTGCTGGCCGCTACAGACCGCAACGCCAGCGCCCCGCCATTTACCAGCACACGTCCTGCAGTCGTATCATCCCTACTCTGCTGCACATTCTTTATAGCAGCGGTACCGAGCTCCAAATTAGCGCGTGCGAGTACTTTATCCACCACATCGGATAAATTGTTTTTTCTCAGCAAAGCATCAGGGATTTTAGACGTAATTATTTTTACGATCGCCTGATAGAGTTGGTCGTGCTTTGTTTTATCCAGCGTCAGTCCTGCTGACTCTATAGCCGTGCAGATCTCCTCCTGAACGGCATCCCACATATCGCTGTTCAGGTCTGTTGCACGGCGGCCGGTGGCCGGGTCACCATTTGTAAAACCATTTTTGCCCTGACCAAATTTATCGGCCTGAGCAGTAGGTGTGTCAATTCGATGCATTGTCTGTTCCTTCCGGGTAAGCAAAAACGACGACAGTATGTGACGGTGCAAGTTTTTCGATTACGCACTCTGCAACCGTGTCGCCCCAGGTTCTGATTGCGGAGTCGCACGCACTGGTGCAGGTCTGCCAGTTAACGTTGGCGTCAGCAGGGATATTTACGCGCCAGTAATAACGCCAGAATTCTCCCCATTCCGGATCGGGGCTGCTGTCGAGGTTCTGAAACTGTTCGATCGTCGCGGTTGTATAACCCAGCGCGTCCAGCTGGTTACGGTAGAACTGTTCATTGATTCCGCCTGCTACGTTGGCCTTTGCATCCAGACGTTGCTGACGCTGGACCAGCGATTGCACACCGTCCGGCGTGCAGGAGTCTGGCAGGCCGTAGACGGTTTCATACCGATCAATCAGCTCTGTTGTCTGCGCTGGGTCGATTTCCTTCATTAGCGCATCGGCACGCTGGTGCACGCGCGTAAGCGACGGAGCCAGCCCTTCAATTAGCGGGTTCTCTCCCTCCCATGCCGGACCAGGCGGAAGTAGCCTGTAGAGCAGCTGCTCATACTCATCCTGCATTGCCATCAGCTGCTCGCCTCCGTATACGTTGCCCAGGTGATGGTGCCAACAACGGGCAGCTCGGTAGCCCCCAGCGCTACGTCAGCAACCGGCGCGCGAAGCTGGTGAGCAACCTCCCCCGTAGCCAGGCTGATCGCTTCGCTGATACGTGACAAGTAAATTTTTCTCTCCGGAACACCGTCACGCAGCATCAGAGAATTCAGCTCCGCAGTTACGGCAGCGCGAATTTCTGCAGTATCTTTCGCCAGCGCGATCGTCATAGGAATAATTTTTTCCATAGCCGCGAAAACGAAAAGACCTGCGCCTGCAACGGGGGCCAGCGGCAGGATATGATTACGGACAGCCTGAACAAGATCATCGCCCGGTGCCGGGTGCGCCGGGTCGCCGGTTGCCACCATGACGCCCACGGTTCCGATCCCTTGATAATGCCGGAGAGTCCACGCGCGAGTGATGCCCGGAATTTCTTTTGCCCAGATGACATAATCCGGGTCAGCACCACCCTGTGGGATCCAGTAATAGCGCTCCATTACTCGGGCGCGCCAGGTCTCCAGCTCTTCTGTGTCATCACCGCCTGTCACCGTGTCTGCGTACCCCGTTGACGGGATGCCACTTACAGGCGTGCCAAGGCGTAAGGCAATGCCGTCATCGGTATTTCCTGCCGCCCCGGGGTTATCCGCCACCAGCGGCACGCGCAACACGCCACCTGACGCTTTCACGGTTTGCGTGGTTGTAAAGGTCACCTGGTCATCACGCTGTATCTGTGTACCGGCGGGAAGCGTCGGCGTTCCGCTGATTCCATCCCAGCGCACATATCCCGCCGCGGCCACGGCATCCTTTCGGGGGCAGCGCTTGATTCTTCCGTGCCTGTATAACCAGTCCTCATCGCACAAATCGGGCAACATATTGCGCGCCAGATAATCGATATAGCCGTAGAGGGTATGAACGGCAGCGGCCTGCACCCGCGCGTACACTTCTGCATCCATCCTGCGTAAGAGCACATCCTCCTGGAAGCGCGTCAGCAAATCGCTGCGGATGGTGGCTATCAGTTGCGGGAGTTCAGGCCGTGAAAATTGACTGTCAGCCATCGAGTTCACTCCAGATGTCATCAAAGGTAATGTTGTGAATGGTGCCGTCACGCTGGTAGATAGTTATCCCCGCCGCCAGCGTATCGATACCGGTTCGTTCTGCAGTTATGTCCACATGTGCTGCCACGCCGTCCTCAGTCATCCAGGCCAGCGCCTGCTGCATATACTCGCGGGCATCCTGTGGGGTTTTATTAGTGAGCTTTCGGCGTTTCAGCAGGTACAGGCGGGAGCCGATGCGATCGTTCTGTACAGTCGGCCATGTATCGCCCCACCAGCCGTAGGGGTCTGATGTGCGGTCATCACTTTCGGCGCGCCGCCAGGAAAAAAGAGAGATAACGACAGAACGTGTTAAAAGGTCGAGTGGATCCGTGGACTCCTTCAGGAGCCCGTTAACATAGAGGATCATGATTTAGCTCATCGGTTGGTTTGGTTTATCCGTCGTACCGCCGCCGTCGCCATTTTCTTTGTGGGTATGCCCGTTATATGTCGTGCGCATAGCGGACATCGTTTTGCCCGCGCCATCGCAGAGATCTTTTATCTCGCCGGTGGCCTCAATAGGCATTTCGAAACGGGCTTTGGGAGCATTGGTAAAAATTATCGGTTTACCGCCACCGTTGACAACGATCCCGGCACGGGTCAGCGTTACCGACTGCCCCTGGTCGTCGTAAATGGCGACTTCTCCGCGTGACAGGCCTTTCAGACGGTACCGCCGGTCAGCGACCACCACGGCAACACCGTGGGAACGATCGCCACCAGGAAACAGCATCACGGCCTCTGCACCATTCTGCGCAGCGGACGTAAAGCCGTACGGCTCCAGGTGTTCCACGTTTTCTTTCTGTTCGCCGGCGATCAGCCGAAGACCGGCAGCCTGACATTTTTTTGCAGTATCGAGCGCAGTGATAACAGCGCGCGTGACAACGTTCTGAAGAGAAGATCCAGCCATCAGAATTCTGAGCCTCCCGATGTTTTTTTCTTTTTCTTCGGCGCAGCCGGTTCCGGCAGGTATGCGTCAGCTGGCCCTACGCGGATTTCGCACGTGGTGCCGTTGTTGTCTTTGATGTATGTCACTTCAGCGATAACAAGCGTCTCGTTATCGAAGCCATTCAACGGGTCGTAGACAATGACAGAAAGATTTGGCCGCCAGAGTTCGCCGTTGCCCTGCCGCCATCCCTGAACCGTGTACGTGGTTTCACGTGTTTTTGCGGCACGTTGTCTGGCCTCAAATTCACAGCGGGATTTGCAGCTGTCCGTCGTCGCGGTACCGGACTGCTGGACGGTGTGCGGGCGGTAGCGGGTCACTCCGGTATCGGTTGTACTCTGCCGGATGGCGGCGATCGTCGCTTCACCGAAATCGTCATCAGTGCCGGGACGCTGGCCGGTGACCAGGTAACTGGAAAACCGATCGCGGACACTGCGCTCTGTATCGCAAGAAAGAATATTTTCGCCCAGTACCAGCGCCGTGGCCGCTTTCTCAGCCCCTGGCTTACCGAGCACCAGCCTGCCCTGTGCATCATCGTAGGCCAGTGCCTGCACCTGCCCCAGCAGGCGGTTCAGACACTCAACCACCGTTTCGCCGTGTTCCGGTTGCGCGTCAATGACTGCCATCGCAGGTGTACCGGCGTCCACGACGTCCACGCCGAACGGTTTAGCCAGTGCGCCCGCAATACGGAAAAGAGTTTTCCCATTGTGCTGTACTGGCGCCGCCGAGCAGTCAATGAGGTCTGCTGTTTTGCTGCGGCCAACGATCCCCATGGTGATTGCCGATGCATCGTAGCGCAGCGGTAACGCCTCAACCCAGCCCGTAATCACCAGGTCATCGCCTATCATCACCTCAACCCGATCGCCGTTTTTAATCTGCGGCACACCATCACTACCCGGCCACTGCCGGGTAATCGACACGTTAAAATCGCGGGCAATCCGGTCAATCCCCGCGCTGATGCGGGAAGATGTCCAGCCGCCCCACTCGCGGCCATTCACACGTAAAAAAACAGTATTGTTCATCGGACCGGTACCCTCAGCGCTTTAACTGGCACAAATCCCGGATGGGGAACCACATTGCGGGTGAGAATGTCATTTTCCCGCGCCGCGTCGTCATACCATCCCGCCGCCAGCACCAGCGCCGGGAGAACATCCGGGGGCGTGCGCTCAGCTGTGATTTCCACCTGTGCAAGACGTGCCGATATATCCCGGTTCAGATCCGTTCTTAGCACAGTGATTTGCTGAAAAATCCCGTCGTCGGTAATGCGCAACTGCTCCTGATCGATAGCGGAATTCAGGGCCGAGCGAATTTCAGTTAATTCGTCCCACGTGGGCGGATCGTCTTCCACCGTCGTACTGGCCGAACCGTCCAGCGCAGGATGTGAAATATTGATGATATCGTTAGTCGATGCACCGCCGGTTACCTTCCCAGCTTGCCCCTGCGGCGCCGCGATGGTTTTCGGCTGTGCCAGCGTTGCAACGGTCTGGGATGCCGTGCTGATTGCCGTGGAGCGGATCGCTGCGGCGACCATATTACTGCGGGATTTTTGCATCCCGACGGAACCGGAATCTGTCGGCCAGGTTCCCCGTGGCGCCAGCCCTGGATCAAGTGTTACGCCGGACATCGTCTTAATCATCGTCACAAGGTCTGACGTATCGCCCGTCAGCCGATCACCCGCACGCCACGCCTTTTGCAGTGCACGCACAAAATCGCTGGTCGCGCTGGGCGGCATCAGAATGACCGACAGATCCCCCTGCAGCAGACGCATCGCCGCAGAGACGCCGGAATCGACCATCCGGAACGCATCTGCGACATCGCCGATCATCGCCGCGGCGCCCGCCAGCACGTCATTCTGAATAAAATCCGGGATGCCGGAGAGTGAGAACGCGGAAAACATGCTTTCAATCGCGTCATCGAAGAGGCCGCCCGATTGGGTCAGGCGCTGCGCCGTCGCCATGCCCGCAACTGGAAAAGAAAGCTCGCCGCTTTCCACGAACTGGAAGGAAACGCGGCACATGCGCCCTTCAGCACTGCTGTGCGTGACCCTTACCTGTCCGTCGATACTGCCCTGCATTTCTCCATACTGAGGATGGACAAGCGTTCCCGGCCCGGCGGATTCGATAGCACCGATAAGACGATCGCGCTTATCTGCGTAATCGTCGCCTACCAGATAGGCGTTAATAGTCATCCGGCGCGTTGCCCGTCCTAAATCTTCCGTGAACGGTTTATCGCGATTGGGATATTCATGCACCTGAACACGGCGCCCAAATGAACCTTCATCATCTTCCACTGAAAAAGGTACGCCGCGAAACGACGCATCACGAAGACGATCGCGCCAGTCGTTTGAAGAAAAAAAAGCCATATAGCCCCCAAAAGAAAACCCGCCTAAGGCGGGTTTAACGTGGTGTGCGGAATGGTGAATAACCGACATCGTGAGTCACATCCATCAGCGGATTTCCCGATTTCGGGATATCCAGCACTCTCATGCCTGGAGGAGCATTATCAAAAGTCACTTTTAACTCACTGCGTTGTGCAGCTGGCGCAGCAGCACGATCAAGCACCGGCCCCTGGTTCAGTAACGGTGGAGATAGCGAAAAATTATCCCTTGTCGTCTGCCCTGTCAGCATGTCACGTTGCTGAACCTGCTGCTTATTGTTATACCAGCCCCCGGCGTTCCAGCGATTTTTCAGTGACTGCCAGAATGAATCGGTATGGTCGGCTTCCTTCGCTGCATCAGCGATTTCTTTAAGCTGCTCAAACATGTAGATCGCAACAGCAATCTGAACGGTGGTCGCCCCCAGCGTGGCAATTTTCCCCAGTACTCCGGAAAGCTGTGTTGCTAAGGTCAGGGCGGTGCGCAGCGTACCCAGCGTTTTAACCGTGAATACGCCTGTCATATACAGGCCAACACCGCCCAGAACAGTTTCCCAGCCGCCAAAAGCCTGCGCAACCTTATCCACTTCAACCCATGCTGCCTTTATCACCGGGGCTACATCATCCCAGTTCTGGATAATCAGCATCGCGCCCGCCGCCAGCGCAGTTATCGCCAGTTTGGCTGGCGAGAGGTTGATCACCGTGTTCAGGATTTTGATTGCTCGCGATAACACGCCGATGGAGACGCCAACACCCAGCAGCGCCGCGCCGAATTTAGCAGCCGACTGCACCAGCTCCGGATTCGCACGGACGAACGTCCGGAGCTGCTCCAGATAAGGCATGACTGCTTTTGCCGCTTCGTTAACAGCTGGCAGGAAGGTGTCACCCAGCGTTACCGAAATGGCATTCACGCTGTTTTTCAGCAGTACCAGCTGGTTTTCTGTTGTGGCCGCGCGGGATGCGTATTCCTTCTGCATCGAGCCGCCGTATTCCTGGGCATCTGTTACACGGTTAAAATTGGTGCGCAACAAATCCAGGTTGGTCAGCAGGGGGGCAATCGCGCTCAGAGACTCCTTGCCAAACAGGGCGTTCATGACGGCGGCCTGTTTCGCTTTTGGCACTTTCGCGAGGGAGTCCAGCACCTTCAGCATTGCACCGCGCGAATCTTTCTGCATATCCTCTGCGAGCTTTTTCGGATTAAGCTTGAGGAAGGCCAGGGCCTGCTTCTGCGCTTTGGTAGCAGAGTTACCTGCAGTCAAAGACAACATGAAGTTCTTGATGCCGGTTGAGGCAATCTCTGATTCGACCCCCATCCCAGCGATCGTTGCGCCCATCGCAGCAATCTCACCGGAGGCCACACCCGCAACGCCGCCGAGCGGGCCAATCCTTGTGACGATATCAGAGATTTTCTTCGCGTTGGCCGGACCGGTATTCCCCAGATAGTTAATCTTATCGGCAAGAACAACCACATCATCCTGCGTCAGTTTGAACGCCGTTCGCCACTGCGCCATCATCTGCCCAGAGTCTTCTGCGGTGGTGTCAAACGCCACCCCCATTTTTACGACATCGTTGGCAAACTGCATCAGATCACTGCGCGCAATCCCCGCCTGGCCGCCTGCAGCAACAATTTCTGCGATCCCTTCCGCTGCCATCGGTAACTGCGTGGAGAGCGTCAGGATGTCGTCACTCATCTGCGCGAACGCTTTTTTATCATCGAGGCCGTCAACCACCTTCCTGATGTCAGCCATTTTTGACTCAAAGCCGATCGCAGCATTCACCGGCAGCGCCAGCGCGCCGAGAATGGCGGTCCCAGCCGCCGCTGCCCCCAGAGCAAGGCTGCCCATTTCCTTCTGGAATCCCTTAAGCTCGCGCTGCATCCCTTTCATCGGCCCGGTCAGCTGGTCAACGGCGGTGATAATTGCCTTTAACTGGAAACTGTCAGCCATTTTTCACTTCCTCGTTGATGCGGACGGCCTCCGCTTCCAGTTCAAGGAAGTCGGAAATGGCCGTCCGCCGTAGCTCAAGGGGATTTAATTTCCAGAACCAGGCGACGTTGTAGAGTCGTCGTCTGAGGTTTGTTCCGTCTCCGATTGGGTAAAAAAATTCAGGATCAGCATGCAGGCTTTGAAGATATCCAGCTTTGCCAACTGCGCGGCAGACGAACGCGGGATCTCCGCCAGCACCGGAAGGTACTTCAACGCGACAGCGCTATCGAGTTTAACGCCCCCTTCTGCCGACAGGGTGAACGGGAACCCTATACGCTCAATTTCGTCGTAAGTGGGCTCGCGCAGTTCCAGCACATGCAGCTTTTCGTTATGCGCCGTAATTGGCTTTTTCAGAACCAGTTCTGTTGTCATTGGTAAAATCCTTCTTCGCCGTGGAATTCCAGATCCACCGTGCCTTCTTCGGGGTTATGGTTAGCCTCGCCGTGCAGCCAGGCATTCGACAGAACATAAACCTGCCCGTTCGCCAGCTCGGAGGTGATGGTCATGTTGTCTGAGGTTGTGATTTTGTTCACCGGGAAGTTTTTCGGCACCTTCGCCGTCACTTTCGTGTAGGGCGCGCGGTGCGTTTCTTTGTAATCGACATCACCAGCCAGGCCGATCACGTCATCACGCACGCGGGTGTTCATCGGTACCTCGATCCCGCCGGTGATGGACAACTGCTGTCCGTCGATTTTGAAATAAGTGGTACCCGCAATCTTTGCCATTATGCGGCCTCCTCGTTGTATTGCAGACGGAACTGATTAAGCACGGCGAACACGCGCAGCTGGTTGACGTAATCCGGCGGGAACAGCACATCCAGACGATTCGGGTCATTCGCGTTACGCTCGACGATCAGGTATTGCTGGAAGAGATCGAAGTTTTCTACGATGCCCTCACGCTCCAGCTGGCGGTAAACTGCCCCCAATTCACCCCGGATGACTGATGGCGTAACAATCGCCTGGCCTGGCCCGAAGCGGGTGCCGTCATTTGCCAGCTTGTGACGACCGTATTTGCTGGTGATTACCGACTTCAGACGTCGCAGAACGTAGGCGCTGGTATGCAGTGTTTCGCTGTCCAGATAGCTGTTATCTGCCACGCCATAGGCATTTTTACGGTAGGTGGTGATGTCGCGCTGAATGCGCAAAATGCCGGATTCGGTGTACGCCGTGGCAATGCCATGCGTAAGCAATGACTGCTGCTCCGTGATGGTAAAGCGCTTTCCGGTTGGTGCAGGGAGAGCACCGGTCAGTTCACCGGTCTGAGTCGGCCGCGCGGGGTCATTGCGTAAAAATACAGCCTGACGCGCCAGACGATATGCCACCAGCTCATCAACCGGCGTCTGCACATCCTTTTCATAACCCGCGATAGTGATGTGCTGATAATTAAACGTATCACCATAGGCCACCAGCTCTGACAGGGATCCGGTTCGGGCCGTATACACGTGGCCATATAGCTGGCGAATGTAACTCCAGCGCCCCGAACTGTCGTTCATTTCTGTCGCCATCAGCTGCAGCGATGCGCTGTCACTGAATGGCAGGCC
>Ga0157367_1000063_pt1 | contig 51122 bp, 50 predicted proteins | sample AttbisABBM2_FD_113142 | JGI IMG/M metagenome (GOLD analysis project Ga0157367, IMG submission 113142) | Fungus gardens microbial communities from leaf cutter ant in Botucatu, State of São Paulo, Brazil - Atta bisphaerica ABBM2 | ecosystem: Host-associated > Fungi > Mycelium > Unclassified ... | reverse complement strand
CCGGCGACGAAGTGATCATGCCGTCCTACACGTTCGTGTCGACCGCCAACGCGTTCGTGCTGCGCGGCGCGACGCCGGTGTTCGTCGACATCCGCCGCGACACGCTGAACCTCGACGAGACGCTCGTCGCCGCCGCCATCACCGAGCGCACCCGCGCGATCGTGCCGGTGCACTACGCGGGCGTCGCGTGCGACATGGACACGATCGGCCAGCTCGCCGAGGACCACGGCCTGTGGGTGATCGAGGACGCCGCGCAGGCGCTGCAGTCGACGTGGAACGGCAAGCCGCTCGGCAGCCTCGGCCACCTCGCATGCCTCAGCTTCCACGAGACCAAGAACGTGATCTCGGGCGAAGGCGGCGCGCTGCTGGTGAACGACCCGCGCCTCGTCGAGCGCGCGGAGATCATCCGCGAGAAGGGCACCAACCGCAGCCAGTTCTTCCGCGGGCAGGTCGACAAGTACACGTGGGTCGACGTCGGTTCGTCGTTCCTGCCGGGCGAGCTGATCGCCGCATTCCTGTACGCGCAGTTCGAGCACGCGGACGTGATCACCGCGCAGCGGCGCGCGACCGTGCAGCGCTACCAGGACGCGCTGCAGCCGCTGCACGCGGACGGGCTGATCGCGCTGCCCGCGATTTCGCTCGCCGAGCGCGGCAACGGCCACATGTTCTATTTCCTCGCGCGCGACCTCGCCGAGCGCAGCGCGCTGCTGCAGCAGATCCGCGACGCGGGCGTGAACGCCGTGTTCCATTACGTGCCGCTGCACAGCTCGCCGGCCGGCCAGCGCTACGGGCGCTGCGGGTCCGGCATGCCGGTGACGGAGCTCGTCGCCGACCGGCTCGTGCGGCTGCCGCTGTACCACGACATGACCGAAGCCGAACAGGACCGCATCCTCGAGGTGGTCTTCGATTTCTACCGCACCCGATGACGACGACGATTCCGACTTCCGGCCCGACGCACCGCGGGTCGCGCATCTTTGCGCGGCTCGACCACCCGTACTACGTATGCGCGCCGAGATACCGGCAGACGTCCGGCGGGGTCCGCGCGATGCACTACCTGTGCCACGTGCTGAACCTGCTCGGCCACGAAGCGTATGTCAACACGGATGGCATGCATCCGGACCTGCGCACGCCGCGGCTGACCAACGACATCGTGCAGTCGCACGCCGACGCGAATCGCAGCGCGATCGCCGTCTATCCGGAAATCGTCTCCGGCAATCCGTTCGGCACGCGCACCGTCGCGCGCTACCTGCTCGCCGAACCCGGCCGCATCGAGGGCAACGCGATCGACCTGCAGCCGAGCGACCTCGTGTTCACGTTCGGGCCCTCGCTGGTGCCGGCGGGATGGCAGGCGGACCTGCTGCGCATGCCGCTGGTCGACACGCGCATCTTCAACAGCGACGGCGTCGACGACGCGCGCCGCAGCGGCACGGCCGTCTTCATCAACCGGCACCTGATACGCGGCGGCAGCCTGCATCCCGTCACCGCCGATTCGATCGAGATATCCAATCGCGTGCCGGAACGCTCCGCGCACGAACTCGCGGCGCTGTTCCGGCAGGTCGAGTGCGTGTACCTGTACGAGTGGTCGACCGCCGCATTCGAGGCGCTGCTGTGCGGTTGCCCGGTGGTGTGCATTCCGAACGACGCATCGCTGCCCGAGCCGTACCGCTGGGTGATGGACGGCAAGGGCATCGCGTGGGCGCTCGACGAACAGGAGATCGCCCACGCGAAGGCCACCGTTCATGAAGCGCGCGACGCGTACCTGCAGGAAGAGGAGACGTTCTGGCGGCAGCTGCAGACGTTCATCGACAAGACCCAGGCCCGCGCGGACGAACTGGACGCGCTGGCCGTGGCGGCCGGCGCCGCCGGCCGCCAGCCGGCCTCGCCGCGCAAGCGCCTCGCGGTCGTGACCGCCGAGCCGGCCGAGCACGCGCGCGCCGGCGTGCGCTTCGTGCAGCCGTTCGCCAGGCTGGCGCACGAATGGGAATTGAGCTTTCCCGTCACGCACGCCGGCATCGATGCGGACGCGCTGCAGCGCGCCGACCTGATCGTGCTGCAAGGCGACACGCCGGGCCTGCTGTCCCCGGCCGCGCTGGAACAGCTGTTCGCGCTCGGCAAGCCGATCGTCCACGAAATCGACGCCCCGCTCGAAACGCTGCTCGCCGGCACGCCCGGGGCCGCCGACAACGCGCGCCGCAGCGCGAACATTCGCTACGCCGCGCAGCGCGCGCACGCGCTCGTCGTGCCGTCGGAGGATCTGGCGCGGCAGTACCGGCAGGTCAACGCGTCGGTCCATGTGCTGCCGACCGACATCGACGTCGAACGGCTGTACCGCGCGGCGCCCGGCGTGCGCGACCACGTGAACCTCGCGGTGTCCGGCGCCGGGCTCGACGGCCCCCGTCTCGAACAGGCCCGGCTGGCGCTGGCCGAGCTGCGCCGCCGGTATCCGGGCAGGCTCCGCGTGTCGTTCGTCGGGCCGGCGCTGCCGGCCGGCTGGGACGGCGATCCGGACGTCGCGCTGATCGCCGCGCCCGCGCCCTATGACGCGTATGCGGACCAGTTGAAGCACGCCGACCTCGACATTGCGCTGGTCGCGTCGCCGGTCACGCTGCGCGACGACGATCCGCCGCGCGCGTGGCTCGAATGCTCGGCGGCCGGCGCGGCCACGGTGCTCGTCGCCGCGCCCGCGCCAGGCAGCGCGATCGTCCACGGCCGCACCGGCTGGCTCGTCGCCGACGCCGTCGACGCGTGGGTCGACGCGATCGCGCACCTGATCGAGCATCCGCAGGCGCGCGCGCAGCTCGCCACAGCCGCGCAGGACGCGATCCGCGCGCGGCACGACGTCAACCGCAACGCCGCGCGCCACGGCGCGCTGTATGCGCGGCTGCTGGAGCAGAACCGGACGCCGGCGCCCGGCGCCGCGAGCGCGGACGCCGCGCCGCGCCGCAGGCGGCTCGTCGTGTATTCGGTCGAGCCGCCCGAAAGCGCGTCGGCGCGGGTTCGCCTCGTGCAGCCGTTCGACCGGCTGCGCGACGAGTGGGAGTTCGTCTGGGGCATTCGCGACGGCCGGATCGACAGCAGCGTGCTGGCTGACGCCGACGCCATCCTGCTGCACCGGATGACGCCCGGCGTGCTGACTGACGACGGCCTGCGAGCCATCTTCAGTCTCAGGAAGCCGGTGATCTACGAAACCGACGACCTGCTGACCGACCTGCCCGCCGCGCATCCGCTCGCCGCGCCGGGCGGCATGGCGCGCGCCGGGCTCGAGTACGCGCTGCTCAACGCGGCGGCCGTGATCGTGTCGACGCCGTTCCTCGCGAGCCGCTACCGGCTGTCGAACCCGCGCGTGCACGTGCTGCCCGACTGCGTCGATTTCGATCGCTTCCATCAGCCGGTGACCGCGCGCGACGATGCGTACGTGACGATCGGCATCGCCGGCGCGGCGCTGCGCGACGAGAATTTCGCGCTCGTCGACGCGGCGCTGCAGGCGATCTGCGCGCGCCATCCGGGCAAGGTGAGGATCTGCTTCATCGGCGCGCACGTGCCGGCCGGCTGGGCGTCCCATCCGGCGGCCACCTGCGCACCCGCGGCCGCCGACTACCGCGCGTACGCGCAGCGCCTGCTGGAGCGGCGCTGGGACATCGCGCTGCTGCCGCTCGCCGACACCGACTACAACGCGGGCAAGAGCACGATCCGGTGGCAGGAATACGCGGCGGCCGGCATCGCGACGATCGTCAGCGACCGGCCGGCCTATCGCTGCTCGCTCGACGACGGGTGCGACGGCCTGCTCGTCGACGATACGGCGGCGGCATGGCTCGACGCGATCGAGCGGCTGATCGCGCAACCCGCGCTGCGCCGCCGGATCGCCCGCACCGCGCAGGCGAAGGTGCGCAAGCATCACGCGCTGCAGCAGGCGCTGCCGCGCTATCGCGACGTCTATCTGCAATGCGCCGGCCAGCCTGCCGCCGCGCCGGCCGCAAGTACGGACGCGCCGATTCCCGGCGTGCTGATCCTCGACGCCCACGGCGACCTGGAGAAGGTGCGGCTCAATCTCGACGAAGTCGCGGCGCTGCCGGAGCAGGATCTGCTGGCGGTCGTGGTGACCACGTCGCAGGCCGCGCTGCCCGGGTGGACCGACAAGGTGCGCTACCTCGGCACGACGACGCAGGAATACGCATCGACCGTCGAGCAGCTGTGCGCGCTGCCGGCCTTCGACTGGAGGCTGATCATGGAGGCGGGGGATCGTGGCGATGCGGGCGCGCATGCGCCCGTCGACGTGACGACTGCGTAGCGTTGCGCGGGCGGGGCCGTCGCGGAGGTCCGCCGGCCCCGCCCGCCGTTCAGTTGCTCGAACACCCGCCGCAGCCGCTCGAGCCGCATGAGCTCGAACTGCACGAACTCGATCCCGAGTCGCTCGAGCAACTGCTGTCGCCGCCATCCGAATCGGACGACCCGCCGCCTTTCGCCGCGGCAGGCATCGCCAGCGGTGCCATCAGCGGATTCGCATACGCGGCCCACGCGGTGCCGGCGAGCGCGCCGGCACCGAACAGCGCGGTCGCCCACAGCAGCGCGTCCGGCGTGGCGCGGTCGTCCCGGCGCGCCTCGCCATGCGCATCCAGTGCCGCCTGGCCGCCGCGCGTCATGCCGCCGCGCCCGAACCCGCTCAGGCGCGCACTCACGATGTGATACCCGATCGAGAACCCGGCCATGCAGATCATGAGGAGCAGCACCGGCCGCCCGCGGCTCAGGCCGATCGCGAGCTTCGCCGCGCCCGTGCCGAACACGAGCAGCGCGATCGCACGCGCGGCGATCCGCGCCGTACGCATGTCGCCGGGCGCCCACAGCCAGCCGTTGCGGCGCAGCCCGGCGACGATGCCGGACTCGCGCTGCGCGAGACGCGCGCGAAACGCCCCATAGGTCGTTTCTCGGCCGGGCTGCGCGTTCAGCCAGGCCCATTCGTCCGCCAGGTGGCCCGTGTGTGCGCGTGCCGAATCGGCAACCCGCACCCGCGAGCCGCGCTTGTGGACCTGGAGCCAGATCGCGTCCGCATGGAGGAGCGACAGCGTCGCGACCTGCGTCATCCGCGACGCGCCGCCCGCGAGATACCCGGCTTCCTCCGCGCTCAGGTCGGGTGACGATTCACGGTGGCGTGCGCCCCACGGGCGGCAGCGGTGTTCGAGCCGCTGCAGGCCCGCGATCAGCAGCAGTGCGGCCACGCAGGCCGGCACGTAGAACGCGAGGAACTGCGGGCCGGAGAAGCTCAGCACGTTGAAATCGCGCGCGGATGCGCAGGTTGCCGCGACGCTCGCCAGCGCGGCGGGCCATGACAGTCTCGTCAGGCGGCGCAGGCGGTGCGCGATGCGCGCGAAGCGGGAGGGTTCGGTGTGCGCAACGGTGTGCGGCTCATCGGGCGTGCGCGCCGCCGGTTCGGGCGCCGGACGCGGCCAGATCGTCTCGGGCGGCTCGCTGCCGAACAGCCGCCGATAGCTGTCGAGCGTGCGCCGGTAGTGCCGCGCGTACCGGTCGGCTTCGTCCGGCGCGCCGGTGCCGGGCATGTGGTGCAGCGGCGCGCGCAGCACGCCGGCGCAGAACACGTCCCAGTATTCGCGCGTGTACTGCAGGTGCAGGTGCCACGCGGCGTCCACCGCGTGCGACGGCGTGACCGGATGGCCGGCCGCCTGTGCGAGGAACGCGAAGCGCTTGTATTCGTCGATGACGCCCAGCGCGCGCGCGTGCGTCCAGCCTTGCGCGTCGGCGAGGCGGCGGCTGTACGGCTGCGGCGCATCGGGCGCGTCCGGCGAATAGGCCTGCAGGCGCGCGAGCAGCGCGCGCTGCGGTTCGGTCAGCGCGCGTGCATCGGCCGCGGCCGGGGAAGACGGGAAGCGAGCCATCGGAGGGGTCGCGCGATGCGCGGACGGCCGCCGCGATCGACGCTTGCTGTTGTCGTTGCGGGGGATTCTCGCATGGGGGTGCGGCGGGTGGGGTATATGGTGCGCACCACGGCGCCGGTCAGGCCAGGCTCGAGATCAGGTGACAGCCGCAGGTTGCGCGATGGCCGTGGCGCGCGATCGGCACGCCGCCGTCGGTCATCGATTCGTCGCCTTCCTCGATCAGGTTCGGCCGCACGTCCGGATGCCGGGGGCACGAGACCTCGTCGCCCTTGCGGGCGACGGCGCGGCCATCGAAACACATCGTCGGCGACCCGGTCAGCACCTTGCCGCCGTGGTCCGTATCGTCATTCACGCGAATCAGGTTGATCATCGCCGGCGGCCTCCTTGCGAGTCAGAAGAAGTCGAAGCCGATCTCGCTCTCCTTGATGCAGCCGCCGGCGGCAACTCGTGCGTTCTTTACGACGACGCCCGCGTACTTCGGCGCCTTCGACTCGACGTCCATCGTGATCGTCACTTCGCCGTCGGGCCCGGTGCCCCGGAACACGTTCGTCTTCACCACGTCGCCGTTGCGCAGGAACGCGGAGTCGTCCTGCGCCGCGTCCGTCTTCGCGAGGAATGCGGCCGTGCCCTTCAGCGTCGACTGGCAGGTCGCCGACTTCAGCGCGATGCGGTACGCGATCACGCGCTTGCCCGACGTGTCGCGCGCCGCGTTGTCGAGCGAGATCGTCGCCGCATACGGCGTGTCGAAGGACTTGAGCGTCGTCGACGCGAGCGCCGCGCCCGTGACGGAAACGGCGACGAGCGCCGCTGCGAGTGCGGTCGAAAGCGAGAGTTTTTTCATGGATTCGCGTGATGTGGGGCGCCCGGATGGCCGGGCGTTCAGTGTGTCGAAGCGGCGCTCATTCTAGCGCCATCCACCTGCACGAGCTGCAGGTCGTAATCCTCGTCGAGTTCGACATAGCCGGTGGGCAAACGGTAATGCACGACCCACGACGCCGGCAGCGCGCTGTGGCTGACTTCGTGCCCATGCCCCTGGTTGCCGCCCAGCGTCGCGATGCGCAGCGCGTTGGGCGCGCTGCGCGCCTTGCCGTTGACGAACGTGACGTGATGGCCCCCTTCCGGAAAATGCACGATCGCGACAGCGCCGTAGGCCGGCTTGTTGTCGCGCGTCGGACGGCCCCATTTTGCGAGCGAAATGGCCATCGCGTTGCGGTTGCCTTCGAAGCCGGCCTGCGTCAGGCACCAGTTCACGAAAGCCGCGCAGTACGCGATCGTGTCCGTCTTCTGCCGGCCGGCGGACGTCGCGGTGAAGTACTCGAGAATGTGCTGGTCGGGATTCTTGCCGCCGCGCCGCCGCACGCCCGCCTTGAATTCGCGTTCGGCGACCACCATCCACGGCGCGTGCCGACCGAGCATCAGGTCCGTCTGTGGGTGATCGGCCTCGCTGCGATAACGCACGACGTGCACCTCGCTGCCCGGCTTCAGCCCCGGCTGCGCAGCAGGAGCCGCGCCGGACGCAGGCGGTTTCGCGGCGGCAGGCGGCGTTGCTGCGGCAGCAGGCGTCGTCGCGGCGGGCCGGCCGGCCGCGGACGTCGACGCGGTGTGAGGCGCACCGGCGGCCGGCGCGGCGGGCGCCGGCTTCGTGGCCGGGGCCGCTTTCGCCGTGGTGGCCGGCACCGGTGCTGCGCCCGTGCCGCCGCTGCCCAGCGGCACCTTGAGCACCTGCCCCGGATAAATGTAATACGGCGACTCGATCCCGTTCAGATGCGCGAGCGCGATATAGCTCGTCGAATGCGCCTTCGCGACGCGGCTCAGCGAATCGCCCCTCCTGATCGTATAGGTGCCGTGCTGAACGTGGCCGGCGCCGGGCGCGGGGGCGGGGGCGGCCTTCGGCGCCGCCTGCGGCGCGCTCGCCGCGGTTGCCGCGCCAGCGCCGGACGCCGGTGCCGCGCCGCCGCTGCCGGCATTCGCGCCGGCCGGCGCCTTCGGCGCGGTCTTCGGCGGCTTGTGCAGGTCGGTCGTCGTGGCGACGGTGATCGTCGGCGCGATCAGCGTGACCGCTGTCGGCGGCGTCGTCGGCGTCACCGTGTGGTCGACGGCCGCCCACTGGCGCTCGTGCTCGGACCACACCTGCACCGTCACCGTACCACCGGGCTGGGCCGCCTGGATCTGCGCGCGGCCGTCGGCGTCGGTCATCATCTCGGCCGTTTTGGCACCCTGCGTCACCTTGAGCTTCGCCTTCGCGATCGGCACCCGCGCGGCGTCGAGCACGCGCACGTTGACCGACGGCAGGCAACCCTTGCAGCCTTCCTTCTTCGCGGCGGCAATCGCGCGCCGCATCGACGGCCCCTTGAACAGCACCTCGAGCTTGTGCGCGTAGGCCGGATCGGTCGCGTAGCCGGCCTTCTGCAACGCCTTCGCCTCGCCGACGAGGTCGCCCTTCACATCCGCGTCGTAAAGGCCGGCCTTCCCGTAGCGCGGGTTTTCCGCAAGGAACTTCTGGCGATCGCGCAATGCGTCGAGCGTCGTCGGATACACGCGGAACGGATCGTTGACCCAGATCTTCCTGTCGTGCTTGTCGACTTCCCACACCCGGAACACCTTCGATTCGCCCTGCCAGCTGCTGTCGGCCTTGATGTTGAAGATGTTGTTCGTGCCCGGCAGCACCTTCTCGCCCCAGCCGGTTTCCTGCGCGGCCTGCGCCAGAATCAGTTCCCACGAGCAGCCGCTCTCCGCCGCGACCTGCCGCGCCGGGCAATACAGGTTCTTGATGAACGCGAGCTTGTCTTCGTATGTGTATTCGGCCATCGCGCCTCCCGTCACTGCGCGTCGCGCCGCAGCACGAGGCCGCGCTTGCCGGCATCCACCACGCCAACCCATGCATTGCCGTCGACACGCGCGACGCGCACGTCGCCCGCGATGCGGCGCGTCGTCGTGGCCTGGCGCGTCGACAGGTCGATCGTCGCGAGCGTGCCGGCCGCCGGCTTGTCGCATGTCGTGCCGATCACGGTGATCGTCGAGCCGGTCACGCCGATCGATGCGAGATCGCACACGATCTTGCGCGTCGCGAACTGCTGCGCGAGCTTGCCGGCCGGCGAGACGACCGCCACCGACAGCGCCGTCGGCGTGGTCGCGACGTAGTACGCGGCGCCGTCCGCGCTGAACGCCGATGCCTGCGCGCGCGCGTCCGGCGGCGACACGTAGGCTGACGACACGTACTTGTGCTGGTCGACGTTGATCCGCGACACCGCGAAGCCCTCGCGGCCGCCCGACGCGCCGCCCGCGTTCGGCATGAACTGCCCGGCGACGCGCAACTGGTTCGCGGACAACGCCGCGGTCGTGCCGGTCCAGAACGCGCCGTTCGGGATCGTCGTCACGCCAGCGCGCGCAAGCTGCGTGTCGAAGCGCGCGACGTAATTGCCGAGCTTGCCCTTGCGCTCGAGCGCATCGCTCGTACCACCCGCGACCGCCACCGCATTGCCGTCGACGTCGAGCAGGTAGGCCCACTCGTCGAACCCGGCGCCGACCGGCTCGCGCTTCAGCAGCTTGCCGTCCGCGCCGAGCTTGTTCAGCACCACCTTGGTCTGGTTGAGGCTTTCCTCGATGTGGGTGCGCTCCTGCGTCAGCACGAAATACGCGCCCTGCCCGGCCGCGCAGCGCACCGCGTCGTTGCCGACGTACGGGCGCTCGAACGGCAGCCGCGTGCGCCATGCGACGCGCTTCGCGCCGGCATCGACCAGCGCGACCCATGCGTCGTGCTTCGTACCGGTGTCGTCCATGACTTCACCGGTGACGCAGTATTGCCCGTCGGCGACCTTGTCGACCGACGATGCGATGAATCCGTCGGGCATCCCGAGCGGAATGTCCTCGGCACGCGCGGCGTGCGCGGCCGTACCGAATGCGGCGGCCACCAGAACGGAAAGACTGGCGATCGAATGCTTCATGGCTTCCTTGTCCTCGTCTATCTTTGCGCGTCGAGCGCGCGGCGCGTCAGATGTCGCGCGTGTCGTCCTTGAAATCGTCGTGTTCGTCGGCATCCGCATGCGCGTCGTGATCGTCGTAGTCGAAGATCGCCGCATGCTGCTCGTCGAGCATGTCGTCCGTGAAATCGAACGGATCCTGGTAGCTCAGCGCGGTCCAGCGGCCTTCGCGCAGATCGACCACGGCCTTGATCTCCTGCGGCACCTCGGTGAACGCGCGCATCGTCTTGCCGGCTTCGTCGAGCAGCCCACCGCCGATCAGCATGCCGGTCTCGTCGAGGAAGTGGTACTTCACGGCGGTCGCCTTGTCTGCGAACGCATGCAGCGTCTCGTCGAGCGACAGCTGCTGGCTGAACTGGCGTTCCGCCTGGCTCTCGAAGAACGACTGACGCTGCTGCTGCACGCTCGTCGGCCCCTGCTTGTCCCACGACGCGCAACGCTCGAGGATCTGCCCCGACGTGCCGTTCTCGATCTTGTCCGCCGTGATGCGGATGTACGAACCGCCAGCACCGAGCCAGATCTCCTTCGCAGCCGTCAGCACGACCTTGCCGTCGACGCTCGTGATCTTCAGGTCCTGCAGTGCAGTGAGATCGAGCGCATCGCCCTGCGCCTGGATCTCGACCTTGCCCTTGCCGGCGAACAGCTTCATGCCGGCGTTTTGCGCGAACACGCTGATCTTCTCCGCGACGCTCGCGAGCAACGACTTGCCGGCGACGACGTGCGTGTTCTCGCCGCTCACGAGGTTGACCTGCCGATCCGCGGCCACGAAGGCCGATTTCTGCGTCGATACGCCGACGCCGGCGGGGCTCGCGAGCAGCATCGCCGGCTCGGCGAAGCCGTTCGCGCTGCCCGTGCCGCCGCCGCCCGTGCGGCCACCGGATCCCGTGTCGCCCGGCAGGTTATGGCGCGTCGCGTCGTTGAACGCGCGCAGCGCGTCCTGCCCGGCCTGCAGGCTTTCGCCCTTCGCGGTCGCGCTCGCCTGCGACAGGCTTTCGAACAGGCCCTCCGAGCTGACCAGTTGCTCGTTGGCCGGATTGGCCGCGAGCGGCTGGCCGGCCGACGCCGGATGCGTCGAGATGTACATGCCGCGCGCGGCGCGCACCGCGCCGTACGCGTCCGACTTCAGGTCGAAGCCGGCACCGAGGAACGCGCCACGCGTGTTGTCGGTGTGCTGGACCAGATAGCCGAGATGCAGATGAGACGCGTAACTCGTCGAATACAGGTGCACGCGGTTCTGTCGCGTCGCGTCGTCCATCACGAGCTGGTTGTAGCCGCTGCCCGCATACTCCTTCGAGCGGAAGCCGGACACGATGCCGTCGCTGTGCCACTGCGGCTTGTTCGCGCCGTTGTACACGCGCGCGATCGCGAGCGGCCGGTCGCAGTCGCCGCCGACGTGCGCGATCACGACTTCCTCGCCGACTCGCGGTATATGCACGCCGCCGTATCCGGCGCCGGTGTCCGACTGCGCGACCCGCACCCAGCACGATGCACGCTGGTCGCCCGGGTTGACGCGGTCCCAGATGAACATGACCCGGATCCGGTTCAGTTCGTCCGTATAGACCTCCTCGCCTTTCGGGCCGACGACGATCGCCGTCTCGAGGTGCATCTCCGGCTTGTCGTGCTCGAACGGGCTGCGGTACGGCACCGACGTGCGCTGCGCCTCGACCTCGACGATGTAGAAACCGACGGACCCGTCCGCATGCGGCACCTGGAACGCCGCGTCGCCCGCCTTGCGTGCGCGCGCGTCAGCGAGCTCCTGCTGCAGGCTATGCGGGAAGTTCGGCGCGGGCGTCGCCGGCAGATTGTTCTCGATCCACCAAGCGACCTCGACGGCCGCGAACTCGCGCTCGCCGTGCGCATCGCGCTCATGCACCGGATGCCCGCCAAGCGTGAACCGGCGGCCCGCGTCGATCGCGCGCACGCCGCCGACGCCGTGGAAGCGCTTCGCGCGCGACTCCCACTCCTCCATGCGCAGCTTCGACAGCTGGTCGCCGCGCTGCTGGTCGAGATACGTGTACGGACCCGTGTATTCGTAGACTTCGAGCTGGTCGGGCAACTCGCCCTGGTTGGCGACCGTCGGTATCGTCGTGCCCTTCGGGTTCGACGTCGCGGCGGGATTCTTGTAGTCGAACGTGCGGGTCGTCAGCGAGACGCTCTGCAGCGTGCGCGAGCCGGACCACTGCGTGAACGCATCGGCCTCGGCCTGCGTGCCCGCGCGATGGAACGCGACCGTTTCCGGCGACAGCTTCGGAAACGCGCCGATCCGGTCCGTGACGACGAGCGTGTGCGACTGGCCATCGTCGGCCTGTTCCCAGTGGCAGAACAGCCCCTCGCTCTCCAGCAGCCGGTGCACGAAGTTCCAGTCGGTTTCGCTCTGGCGCGTGTACGAACGGCCCGGCAGCGGGTGCGCCAGCTCGAAGCGAAAACGGCCGCGGGCTTCCGGATGTGCGTTCAGCACGTCCGACACGATCTCCTCGGCCGTCTTGTCGATCCAGATTCGCTGGTCACGCCGGAATCGCAGCACATGCATCCATGCCTGCATCGTGAGCTGGTAGGTCGTCAGCCCGCCGTCGGCGCCGAGGCGGCGCGCGGTGTACACATAGCCATGCACCGGCCGGTACGTGCCGTTCGCCTGCTGGATCCACAGCGTGACCGGCTGCGCGATCAGCTTCTTCAGTTCGATGTCGCTGTTCAGCGACAGCACGTCAAGCGTGAACGTGTAATGCCTGCCGACTCTCGATCGCCCGACGGCCCGCTGCACCACCAGAGCATTGCCCTCTAGCGGCGTATCGAGCTTCAACAGGCGATTCTGCTGCATCAAGCCGCCACGGATCGCGGCCGCAATGTCCTGCGCGTACATAGCCATGCCTTTCGTTTTTATTACAGCGCTCTCGGATAGCGTCTGATGATTGGCGCGGATTGTATCTCAACGTTTCGCGAAATTTATGTCGCCATCGTTTCATCCCACGCGGCGCTTTGCGGCGGGTCGCGCAGCATGCGCTCACGTAAAATTCCCCGTCCGTTCCACGGTCCCGCACAAGGGGGCGACATTGCAGACGAAGCAGAAGATCCTGGTCAGCGCATGCCTGCTCGGCCAGCCGGTGCGCTACAACGGCGCGGCCAAGACCGCCGCGCATCGCGCGCTCGACGAATGGCGGCAAGACGGGCGCATCGTGCCCGTCTGTCCCGAACTGGCGGCGGGCTTCGGCGTGCCTCGCCCGCCGGCGGAAATCGCGGATGGCGCATCGGGCCAGCAGGTGCTGGCGGGCGGCGCGCGGGTCGTCGAGACAACGGGCAAGGACGTCACCGCGCCTTACATTGCCGGCGCGCAGGTCGCGCTGAGCCTCGCGCGCGCGCATGGCTGCGGTTTCGCGCTGCTGGCCGACGGCAGCCCGTCGTGCGGCAGCCGCTTCATCTACGACGGCAGCTTCGCGGGCCGGAAGCATCCCGGCGCGGGCGTCACGGCCGCGCTGCTGCGGCAGCATGGCATCGAGGTGTTCGCGGAGTCGGAGATCGACGCGCTGCGTGCAAGGCTCGCGCAACTCGATTGAGGCGGCACGCAGCGCCCGGCCCGATGCGGCGGCGGCCGCGCTCCGCTATACTCGCCCGATGGACCTGAAACCGACCTCGTCGAAGCTGCAACGCTGGTGGCGCGCCTGAACCCGGCGGCCCGTTTCTTCCTGTCTTTTCCCAACGCGATGCCGCCAGTCCTGGCGGCATTGTCGTTTCTGCGCTGGCGGCTGGTGGTGTCTGACCATGGAGCCCCAGACCATGACTCAAACGCCCCTTCCCGTCATCCTCACCGGCGACCGCACGACCGGCCCGCTGCACCTCGGCCATTACATCGGCTCGCTGAGCGCGCGCGTGCGGCTGCAGCACGAGGCGCGGCAATTCCTGCTGCTCGCGGACACGCAGGCGCTGACCGACAACGTCGGCCGGCACCGCAAGGTCACTGACAACGTCGTCGAAGTCGCGCTCGACTATCTCGCGGCGGGCATCGATCCGCAGAAGTCGACGATCCTGATCCAGTCGCAGGTGCCCGAGCTGGCGGAGCTGGCGCAATACCTGCTCAACCTCGTCACCGTCGCGCGGCTCGAACGCAACCCGACCATCAAGGAGGAAATCCGCCTGCGCGGCTTCGAGCGCGACATTCCCGCCGGCTTCCTCACCTACCCCGTCAGCCAGGCGGCCGACATCACCGCGTTCCGCGCGACGCACGTGCCCGTCGGCGACGACCAGCTGCCGATGATCGAGCAGACCAACGAGCTCGTGCGCCGCTTCAACCATACGGTCGACCAGCAGGTGCTGGTCGAATGCGAGGCCGTGCTGTCGTCGGTCACGCGGCTGCCCGGCACGGACGGCAAGGCCAAGATGAGCAAGTCGCTCGGCAACGCGATCGCGCTGGGCGCGTCCCCGGACGAGATCACGAAAGCGGTCAACGACATGTATACCGACCCGAACCACCTGCGCGTGAGCGACCCGGGCCAGGTCGAGGGCAACGTCGTGTTCGCGTTCCTGGATGCGTTCGAACCCGATGTGCAGAAGGTCGATGAACTGAAGGCGCACTATCGCCGCGGCGGGCTCGGCGACAGCGTCGTCAAGCGCATGCTGAACGAGCGGCTGCAGGCGCTGCTCGAACCGATTCGCACGCGGCGCCGCGCGTTCGAGAACGAGCGCGGCGAGGTGATGGCTATCCTGCAGCGCGGCACGCTGCGCGCGCGGGAGGTGGCCGCGCAGACGCTCGCGGATGTGAAGCGTGCGATGGGGCTGTGCTACTTCGGGGGCTAAAGGCGGGAATTGGCCGGAGGCAGGGTGGGCAACCCCTGCCTTCGGAGTTTTACGTACGCCCCACCCCGCCTTGTCCGTCAAGGCCCTGCGCCACGCGTCCACGGCAAAACCAAGGCTGCACAAGCTCGCGCAAGGCCAATCCATTCCACCCAGTCTGCAATCCAGCTGCACGCGCCCCGCGCCCATCGCGATCGCGACACGCCAGGCTGAAGCGTAAAACGCGCTGCCGGCGCGGGCACGCGCTGCACTGTGTCCCCGCGCGGGCGACGCACGCCGCGCGTTGAGCCATCGCGCACGACCGTCGAACATGAGCGTCATCTCCACTGACTCACGGCTCGACACCCCGCCATGGCACACGACACGACATCGACAGGCTTCAGCGCCGCGCCCGAACGCGCGGCCATCGACGCTCGCGCCATCACGCATCGCCGGAGCCGCCCATGATCGTGCGCGCACTCCAAGGCGACACGGTCGACGCGCTGTGCTGGCGCTACTACGGCCGCACCGACGGCACCGTCGAAGCCGTGCTCGAGGCGAACACCGGGCTCGCCGATCGGGGCGTCGTGCTGCCGACCGGCACGGCCGTCTACCTGCCGGCACTCGACACGGTGACGAGCACGAAGCCGCTGCTGCAACTGTTTGACTGACCCCGGAACCGCCATGGCCGAACCCAACACCACCACCGCCGCCGCGCTGTCGACCGCGATCGGGCTCGCCGGCCTCGCGCCCGGCATCGACGGCAACGCGCTGATCGGCGCGTTCACGGGCGCCGCGCTCGTCGTCGTCACGTCGAAGGAGATCGGCGCCGCGCGGCGCGCGGCCTACATGCTGATCTCGCTCGTGATGGGCTACCTCGCCGCGCCGGAAATCGTCAACGCCACGCCGATCCATTCGACCGGCGTCGCCGGGTTCTTCGCGGCCGCGCTCGTGATCGCCGTCACGCTGCAGCTGATCGAGCGGGTCAAGACCTTCGACCTGCTGTCGCTGTTCCGCAAAGGGGAATGACATGCACCTCCCGCTCGCGCTGGTCGCACTCGCCGCGCACCTCGCCGCGCTCGCGCGCGTGCTCACCTACCGCCGCAACGGCGCGCGGCACCGCCGCCATGCGTCGTGGGTCGCGTGGGCGCTCGTCGCGGTGACGGGCGGCGCATCGATCGAGCTGGTGCTGCATGCGCAATCGGTGCGCTTCTTCGAAGCGGCCACCGCGGTGCTGCTGGCGATGTTCGTGTACGGCACGCGCGGCAACGTCGCGCGTCTTCTGCGGAGCGAATGAACGATGAAGACCCGCCGCCTCGGCGACCACGGCGACGACGTGGGCCTGCTGCAACGCCGGCTGATCCGCGCCGGCTATCCGGTGCAGGTGACGCACGTCTACGACGACCCGACCGAAGCCGCCGTGATCGCGCTGCAACGGAAGACCGGGCTCGTCGACGACGGGATCGCCGGCCCCAAGACCTACGCCGCGCTCGCCACCGGCCAGCGCGATCCGCAGCACCTCGGCATCGCCGACCTCGAACGCGCGGCCCGCACGCTTGCCGTCCCGCTCGCGTGCATTCGCGCGGTGAACGAAGTCGAATCGCGCGGCGCCGGCTTCCTGTCCGACGGCCGGCCGGCGATCCTGTTCGAGCGCCACGTGTTCTGGAAACGCCTGCAGGCGCGCGGCATCGATCCGGCGCCGCTCGCGGCCCGCCAACCCGACATCGTGTCGACTGCGCGCGGCGGCTATCGCGGCGGCGTCGCCGAGTACACGCGCCTCGCCGCGGCCGAACAGACCGACGCCGGCGCGGCCTGGGAATCCGCGAGCTGGGGCGCGTTCCAGGTGATGGGCTACCACTGGCAGCGCCTCGGCTACGCAAGCGTCGACGAGTTCGTCGCGCGCATGGAAAGCGGCGAAGCGGAACACCTCGACGCGTTCGTGCGCTTCGTCGCCGCGGACAACGCGCTGCTCGCCGCGCTGCGCGCGCGCAACTGGGCCGCGTTCGCGCGCGGCTACAACGGGCCCGACTACGCGGCGAACCTGTACGACGTGAAGCTCGCGCGCGCGTACGACCGGTATGCGTCGCAGCAGCCGCTTGCGGCGGCGAGCGCCGGGCCGGACGACGACGCGGCCGCCGCATGAGCGAGCTCGCCGTGAAGCTCGCCGCGGGCCTGATCGCGCTTGCCGCCTGCGTCGCCGCCGTGCTGTACGTGCGCGCGCTGCACGCCGATCTGGCGACATCCCGACAGCAGCTCGCCGGCGCGCAGCAGGCGCTCGCCGCGCGTGACACCGCGATCGAGCGCCTGCAGCAGGACGCCGCCGACCGGGCCCGACAGCAGGCGCGGCTCGACCGCACGCAAACCGCGATCGCGTCGAAGCTCGATGCCGTTCGCCTTGAAAACCGGAGATTGACCGATGAAAACGCCGCGCTTCGCGCCTGGGCTGACGCTCCTTTGCCTGACGATGTTGTCCGCTTGCAAACCCATCCCGCTCTCACCGGCGCCGACGATTACGTCGAACGCGTGCCAGACGGTGAGCCCGTGCACGCTGCCGGCGCTCGCGCCGCGCACCAACGGTGATCTCGACGCGGCGCTCACGAGCGTGACGGCCGCGTGGGCAACGTGCGCGGCCCGGGTCGACATGATCGCGGCGTGCCAGGCCAGCGCACGGCCGGCCATGCAATCGGATACGGAGGCACGCCCCCATGAATAAGCCCGACAGCCTGCGGCGCGCGCTCGTCGCCGCGGTTCCCGCGCTCGGCGCCACGCCGGACAAGCTGACCGTGCGCATCGAGCAAGGCACGATCGCCGCGACCGGCACCCTGTCCGCGTCATTCGAATACCGGTACGTCGCGCGCGTGCTCGTCGCGGATTTCACGGGCGACACGGATCCCGTATTCGTCGCGCTGGTCGACTGGGTGCGCGCGAACCAGCCCGATCTCGTGACCAACCCCGCGGCGCAGGCGAGCGGCATCGTCTTCGAGGCGATCGCGCGCGAACCGGCCGCAACCGACCTGTCGATCCGGCTCGCGTTGACGGAAAGCGTCGTCGTGACCACCGGGCCGGACGGCCAGCGCGTCGTCACGCACGTCGACGATACGCAGGTCGATGCGCACGACACGCTGACGTGGGTGGCCATGCCGCAGCGAGGCGCCGCATGACGACGTCCGCGCTCATCGACCTGTCGAGCCTGCCGGTGCCCGATGCGCTCGACGCACTCGATTTCGAAACGCTGTATGCGCGCCGCAAGGCCGCGCTGATCGCGCTCTGGCCGACGCCGGAGCAGGCGGAAATCGCCGCGACGGTGGCGCTCGAATCCGAGCCGCTCGCGCGCCTGCTGCAGGAGAACTGCTATCGCGAGCTCGTAATGCGCCAGCGCATCAACGATGCCGTGCGCGCCGTGATGCTCGCGTATGCGCAAGGCAGCGACCTCGACCAGCGCGCGGCGCTGTTCGGGATCCAGCGCCTCGTCGTCACGCCCGCCGACCCGGCCAACGACATTCCGGCCGTCTACGAGGACGACGACGCGCTGCGCCGCCGCATCCAGCTCGCGCCGCAGGGCTTCAGCGTGGCCGGCCCGTCCGCCGCGTACGAGTCGAAGGCGCTCGCCGTCGACGGCCGCCTGCTCGATGCGAAGGCCACGCGCCCGCAGCCGGGCGACGTGCTCGTCACGCTGCTGTCGCGCGACGGCGACGGCACCGCCGACGACGCGCTCTGCCGCAAGGTCGAAGCCGCGCTCGCGGCGGAGGATCAACGGCCGCTGAACGACACCGTGCTCGCGCGGCCCGCGGAGATCGTGCGCTACCGGATCCGCGCGAAGGGCTACACGCGCTCGGCGGTCGGCGCCGACGTGCTGATCGCGCAGGCGAAGAAGAACGCCCGCGCGTATGCGGACAAGGTGCGCCGGCTCGGCGTCGGCGTCGCGGAATCGGCGATCAAGGGGGTCTGCCAGGCTGCCGGGCTGTCGAGGACGGAGCTGATCGAGCCGGCCGGCGACCTGCCGATCGGCCCGACCCAGGCGTCGTTCTGCGTCGACGTCGTCATCGAGTACGGCGGCATCTATGTCTGAGCTGCTGCCGCCGAACGCGACGCCGCTCGAGCGGCGCGCCGCGACGGCGCTCGCCGCGAGCGTCGACCTGCCGGTGCCGGTGCGCGGCTACTGGAACCCGGACGACTGCCCGGCGGCGTTGCTGCCGTATCTCGCGGCCGAGGTGTCGGTCGACGGGTGGGAGCTCGCCGAGTCGGACGACGCGCGCCGCGCGCTGATCCGCTCGGCGATCGCGCTGCACCAGAAGCGCGGCACGCCGTGGGCCATTCGCGAAGTGATCCGCCGGCTCGGCTTCGGCGAGGTGACGATCGTCGAAGGCCGGCGCGTGCGGCGTCGCGACGGCTCGGCCCGGTACAACGGTGACTACGTGCACGGCCGCGAAACGGCGTGGGCGGAATACATCGTCAAGCTGTCGCGGCCGATCACGCGCGACCAGGCGGACAACCTGAAGGCGGTGCTCGAACGCTACGCGCCGCGACGCTCGATGCTCGCGTCGCTCGACTATCGCGAGGCACCGATTCGCTACAACGGCTTCGCACGCCGCGATGGCCAGTACAACAGAGGGAGTATCAACGCATGACTGATCTGGTTGAAAGCTCGAGCTGGACGCCCGGTATTCGTCAGTTCGAAACGTCCGATCCGGTGGAGGGCGGGCCGGACGGGATCGATAACGTGCCGCTGCGGCAGCTGGCGAATCGGACGCGGTTTTTGAAGGACAGGCAGGAGGCGCACGAGGGCGCCGTCGATCCGTATCCGCAATACGCGACGAAAGCGGATCTCGCGCAGAAGGTGGCGGCGCTCGTCGATCAGTCGCCCGAGGCGCTCAATACGCTCAGGGAGCTGGCGAACGCGCTCGGCAATGATCCGAGCTTCGCGACGACGGTGACGAATGCGTTGGCGCAGAAGGCGCCGATTGAGTCGCCGGTTTTTACGGGCACACCGAAAGGGCCGACGCCGGCGCAGTTCGACAACAGCACGAGGCTCGTGACGACGGCGGCGCTAATGCGCGACCGGTTTGGTTTTTCTGGTTTCACGTACTACAACGGCAGCGCAGCGCTTCCTGCGGCAGCACTCGGCAGCGTAATCGACTGCGCTGTTGGAGCTGGGCCATACACATTGACGCTCCCGACGTTGTCGGCATCGATGGCAGGTGCTGCGATCAAGTTCGTTTCGTACACTCCCAGCGCGGTGACGATTTCGACCGGATCGGCCGTCAAGATCTGGTGCGGTGTCAACGGAGGCAACTCCGGCACGACAATCACACTTCAGAACGGTGACAGCGCAACACTCACCACCGATGGTTACGGGTGGTTCGTGATCGACGGAAGCGTGCTTCTTCCGGCCACGGCGCTGTTCGGTTCGTCGCTGACGACCAACGGCTATCAGAAGCTGCCGAGCGGGTTGATCGTCCAGTGGATGACGGGCGCTGTCGTTACCGCAAATGCGGACAATACGATTCCCTTCCCAATCGCATTCCCGAATCGTGTTTTCGCCATTACGTCAGGTGTCGGCTACACGAACGGGTCGGGTCAAGTTAACGGATACGTATCCGTTTCGGTCACCCCAACCTTGTCGAACTTCATCGCCCGAATTAGTGGATCGACACCGTCAGGCGTCAACTTTGTTGCTCTCGGCAATTGAGGAATTCATATGGGTCAAAAATTCGCAGCCTTCGACGCGCGAGGCAACATCACCGCGTTCTACGACAGCATCGACAGCCCCGCCCCGCCGGGCGTGAATGTCGCCGACATCTCCGACGACGACTGGCATGCGTTGCTAGACGGACAGTCACACGGCAAGCGCGCAGCACTCGACGGGAACATGCGCCCCGTGCTGATCGATCCACCCGCGCCATCGCGTGAATACGTGGCGGCCTCCATGCGAAGCAAGCGCGATTCGGCAATGGATGCAACCGACTGGTTCGTGTCGCGCCACCAGGATGAAACGCTGATCGGTAACGGCACGACACTCACCGCCGCACAGTTCTCGGCGCTGATCAAATATCGTCAGGCCTTGCGGGACATCAGCGGCGCCGAAGGCTGGCCCAACGTCGATCTTCCATCGGCGCCGGATTTCGTGACCGCGATCGCTTAGTCGTCTCGTCCACCATTCCGATGACCTGAAGTCAATCCACGCGCCGCGGGATGATCCCCCGCGGCGCATGCGTCCTCGAAGCTAACGACGGCGCCCGCCCGATCCTCCCGATGTCGATGAACATCGTCGCCATCTTCAGCACTGCGATGGCGATGACGCCCTTCTACCCGACACACCGGCCGTTCTGACCAACATCGCCGCAACTCGAAGGCGCGCGCATAACAAGGCCGGCCTGCCGCACACATCCTCCAGGACCGCCATTCCGCGCGTCCCGCCGTTCAGTTCCCCACCAATGCTTGCATGAAGCGCCGGCCGTCGATCCGCACGACGAACATCGACGCGACGTAACGCACGCATCAATCGATGCCGACACGGCCAGCGTGATCATCGCGCCGCTTTGCGCATTCTTCACTGCGCCATCCCGCCACCCGATTCACGCGCCCCACTCGCCGTCGCCCCATTCGCACCCACCCCTTCCGTCCTCACCGCCACGACACACGCGATCGCTCGCCCGCCAGGCGTGCGCCCGGCACCATTGACCACATGGACGCTAACGAAACTCAACGGCAGGCACGCAACGCGGTGCGCAAGGGAACGATCCTCGCGATCGACCATGCGCGCGCGTTGTGCCGCGTCTCGGTGGGCGACCCCGACACCGACGGCGGCGGCCTGCAGACCAACTGGATTCCGTGGATCGCCTGCGCGGCCGGCACGACGCGCGACTGGCTGCCGCCGAGCGTCGGCGAGCAGGTCGTCCTGCTCTGCCCGATGGGCGATCCGGCGCAGGGCGTCGCGCTGCGCGGCCTCTTCTCCGACGCCGCACCTGCGCCGGCGTCGAGCCCCGACACGCACACGCGCGTCTACCCCGACGGCGCATCGATCGAATACGACCACGCCGCGCATGCGCTGAAGGCCTCGCTGCCGGCCGGCGCGACCGTGCTGGTCGTCGCGCCCGAATCGGTCGTCGTGCAGACCAAGGCCGCGACCGTGCAGGCCGAGACCATCACGCTCGATGCGCAGCAGACGACCTGCACCGGCGCGATGACGGTCAAGGGCCCGTTCGCGTTCGAAGCCGGCATGACCGGCACGGGCGGTGCGGGCGGCGGCGCCACGATGCAGATCGACGGCGCGGCCACCTTCACGCGCGAAGTGACGTCGCAAGGCATCAGCCTGCCGCATCACAAGCACCGCGAACAAGGCGATGGACAACTGGTGAGCGAACCGCAATGAAAGGCATGAACGCAAACACCGGCCGCTCGATCTCGGGCCTCGGCCACTTCTACCAGTCGATCGGCAAGATCGTGACGACGCCGCTCGCGTCGTGCGTGATGCGCCGCACGTTCGGCTCCGAGCTGCCCGACCTGATCGACGCGCCGGGCAACGGCGCGGTGCGCACGCGCCTGTACGCGGCGATCGCGACCGCGCTGATGCGCTGGGAGCCGCGCCTCACGCTCACCCGCGTCGTGCTCTCGTCCGACGACGCGGACGCGGCATCCGGCACGGTCTATCTCGACATCGAAGGCTGGACGAGCGAGAGCGGCGCGGCCGTGTCGACGCGCGTGCCGGTCGCACACGGGAGCGCGGCATGAGCGTGACCCCGATCGACCTGTCGCAGCTGCCGTCGCCCGACGTCGTCGAGACGCTCGCCTACGAAGCGCTGCTCGCCGAGCGCAAGGCGCGGCTCGTCGCGCTGTACCCGGCGGACGAACAAGCGGAGATCGCCGCCACGCTCGCGCTCGAATCGGAGCCGATGGTGCGGCTGCTGCAGGAGAACGCCTACCGCGAGCTCGTGCTGCGCCAGCGCGTGAACGACGCGGCGCGCGCGGTGATGCTCGCGTACGCAACGGGCCGCGACCTCGACAATCTCGCGGCACTGTTCGGCATCGAACGCCTGACGATCACGCCCGCCGACCCGGAGCACGACATCGAGGCCGTCATGGAAAGCGACACCGATCTGCGTGCCCGCACGCAGCTCGCGCCGCAGCGCTTCTCCGTCGCCGGCCCCGAGGGCGCATACGTGTCGCATGCGCGCAATGCGGATGGCGGCGTGCTCGACGCGTCGGCGGTCAGCCCCGCGCCGTGCGAAGTGCTCGTCACGGTGCTCGCGCGCGGCGGCGACGGCACCGCGGATCCTGCGCTGCTCAAGGCCGTGACGGCCGCGCTGCAGGCCGACGACGTGCGCCCGCTCACCGACAAGGTGACGGTGCGCGGCGCGGAGGTGCTGCGCTACGCGATCCGCGCGCGCCTGGTGTTCTTCGCCGGCCCCGATCGCGCCGTCGCGCTCGCGCAGGCCAACAAGGCGATGCGCAAGTACGCGGACGACATGCACCGGCTCGGCATGGAAGTCACGCTGGACGGCATCTACGCGGCCGCCCGCGCGGCGGGCGTGCAGAAGGTGATCCTCGAAAGCCCGCTCGCCGGCATTCCGGCGACCAGGCAGCAGGCGCCCTACTGCACCGGGATCGAGCTGATCGACGGCGGGGTGTACGGCAATGAATGACATCCTGCCGCCGAACGCGACGCGGCTCGAGCGCAAGCTCGCGGCCGTGAACGCCCGCATCGACGACGTGCGCACGCCGCTCGCGACGCTGATGAACCCCGACGCGATCCGGCTCGACCTGCTGCCGTGGCTTGCGTGGCACCTCGGCGTCGACGCGTGGAAGGGCTACTGGCCCGAGCACGTGAAGCGCGCGCGCGTCAGGGAGGCGATCCCGATCGCGCGCCGCAAGGGCACCGCCGCGGCCGTGCGCGACGTCGTCGCGACCTTCGGCGGCAACCTCGTGCTGCGCGAATGGTTCGAGCAGAACCCGCCGGGCCGGCCCGGCACGTTCGACATCGTGATGACGGTCAGCGGCCAGGAGGGCGAACCGCCGACCGCCGAATACGTCGCCGACATCCTCGCGGAAATCGACCGGACCAAGCCGGTACGGGCGCACTACACGTTCACGCAGGGCTTCGCGATGCGGGGCCGGCAACGCGTGGGCGCCGCCGCACGCGTGGCGGCCTATCGCCGCCTGAACCTCACCGACTACTGACCGCACATGGCAACCCAGATCATCATCACCGACGCCGGCCGCGCAGCGCTGGTCGCACCCGGCAACGGCGGCACCAGCGCCCACCAGGTCGTGGAAATCGGCCTGGCGAACGCGCCGTTCGTCGCCGACAAGGGGCTCGTGAAGCTGCCGAACGAGCTGAAGCGCATCACGACGTTCGGCGGCGCCAACATCGCGCCGGACACGATCCACGCGACGCTGAAGGACGACACGGCGGACCAGTACTCGCTGTACGGGTTCGGCCTCTACCTCGAGAACGGCGTGCTGCTGGCCGCCTACGGGCAGGCGACGCCGATCATGGAGAAGTCGCCGGCCGCGCTGCTGCTGCTGTCGACCGACATGCAGTTCGCGACGATCGACGCGACGCAGCTCGTGTTCGGCGATGCGTCGTTCCTGAACCCGCCGGCGACGACCGAGCGGCAGGGGGTGGTGGAGCTGGCGACGCAGGAGGAGGTGGATGCGGGCAAGGATGCCACGCGCGTCATCACGCCGGCGACGCTGAAGCCTCGACTCGATGCCAAGGCCAGCCTGGCGGGTGCGGATTTCACCGGCCGCGTCAGCACGGCCGATGTCGTGCGCCTCGCCTCGGCGCCCGGTGACGCCGGTGCGAGCGTCGGCCCCGGCAATGGCGACGGTGCGTCACAAACCACCAATAACCTCGCATTGCGGTCATGGTTCGGCATCGGCTTCGGCCCGAACATCGACAACATGCCGGTGCCGAAGACCCAATACTCCCACTGGTTCGACACGCGCACGGGCAACACCGGCTTTCGCGGCTCGCTCGACGTCGGCGGCCCGATCACGGCCCAGACTCCACCGGCCGGCGACGTATCGAAGAAAGTGCCAACGACCGAATGGGTCGTCGCCGCGATCGCGTCGGCTGCTATCGGCACGATCGTTTTCGAGCCGCGCACCAATGTCCGCGCCGGCTTTCTCAAGCTCAACGGGACGGTCGTGAAGCGTGCCGACTATCCCGCCCTGTGGGCCTATGCACAGGCAAGCGGTGCGCTCGTCAACGAAAAGGACTGGCTCGCCGGCTGGTTCGGCAGTTTCTCGACCGGGGACGGCACGACGACGTTCCGACTGCCCGAACTGCGCGGCGAGTTCATTCGCTGCTGGGACGACGGACGCGGGGTCGATTCGAATCGCGGCATCGGCTCGTGGCAGAACTTTGTCAATGCCTGGCACACGCACGGCGCGAGCGCAGCGGCGGTCGGCGATCACAACCATTCCGCGTGGACGGATTCGCAAGGCTGGCACGGGCACCACGGCGGCACGACGTACAACGGCGATCACTCGCACGCGCTCGACTACCGTACGCCGCAGTGGACCGTCGACACGGATCGCGGAGGTATGTCGAGCACATTCTCCGTCGATAACCCTGTTCAGCCCTACACGACTGTCGCTGGCGGCCACACCCACGTGTTCGACACGGACGGCGCCGGCGCACACGGCCACAACGTCGGTATCGGCGCCGCCGGAGGCCATGCCCATGCGATCACCGTCAACGGGGATGGCGGCAATGAAGCCCGTCCCCGGAACATCGCCCTGCTCGCAATGATCCGCGCTTACTAAGGACGCACCGATGCTCATTCACCAATACGATGCCCAGACGAGCCAATACGTTTCGAGCCGCCTGGCCGACCCTGATCCGATGGACTCCGGCCGATGGCTCGTTCCCGCGTTCAGCACCACCGACGCGCTTCCCGATCGCCCGCCGCTCACCTGGCCGTTCTATATCGACGGCGCATGGAAGCTGCTGCCCGATTATCGCGGGCGGATCCTGTACCGCCAGGACGACGGCGAACCGGCCGAAATCCTGACGGCCGGCACGACACCAGACCAGCACGGCCTCACCGACACGCCGCGCCCGTCGACCGAACACGTGTGGCGCGACGGCGCTTGGGCCATCGATCCGGCGCGCGTTGCGCAACGTGCGCGCGCTGCCGCGATGGCCGAGTTCGAAGCACGCATGACACACGCCCGCACCCGGAATGCGGGCAAGGCGGATGCCTATGCGGCCAGCCTGCTCTCGCGCGAGGAGGTCTATTACTTCCGTGCATGGTCGACCTACCAGCTCGACCTCGTACGCGCGATCCAGGCTGACGGTTTCCCCAACGCCGTGCATTGGCCCGACGAGCCCGCGTCATTCGAAATCGCGTGCGGCCCCGCTCTGGCCGAGTACGACGCGCGCATGAAGAAGGCGAAGTCATTCACCGACGGCAAGGCAGAGGCGAATGCAGCCGGCAAGCTGTCCGCCGAGGACGAATACAACTATCGAGCCTGGACCGCCTACGCAGACCAGCTCACGCGCGCGATCGATCGTGAGTCGTTCCCGCATGCCATTGCCTGGCCCGACGAGCCAGCCCCTTACGTCGCTCCACCCGCGCTCGAGCCGAGCGCGCACGACGCCCGCGCAGCCGACACGGAACCCGCGTCCGGCGGCACGGCCCCCTGAACGCCAAACGTTGCGTTCCGTTTCTCTCACTTGACCACATAGGAGTCGCACACCATGCCGCAGGATTACCACCACGGCGTACGCGTCATCGAAATCAACGAAGGCAGCCGTCCGATCCGCACGATCTCGACGGCCGTCGTCGGCATCGTCTGCACGGCCGACGACGCCGACGCCGCCGCCTTCCCGCTCAACACGCCGGTCCTCCTGACCAACGTCGTCGCCGCGCTCGGCAAGGCCGGCAAGAAAGGCACGCTGCGCCGCACGCTCGACGCGATCGGCCGACAGACCAAGCCCGTCACGATCGTCGTGCGCGTCGCCGAAGGCAAGGACGCCGCCGAAACGAACACCAACGTGATCGGCGCCGTCACCGCCGACGGCAAGTACACCGGCATGAAGGCGCTGCTCACCGCGCAGGCGCGCTTCGGCGTGAAGCCGCGCATCCTCGCGGCGCCGGGCCTCGACACGCAGCCGGTCGCCGCCGCGTTCGCGTCGATCGCGCAATCGCTGCGCGCGTTCGCGTACGTGTCGGCCAACGGCGCCAAGACGAAGGAAGAAGCCGTTGCATATCGCAAGCAGTTCAGCCAGCGCGAAATCATGGTGATCTGGCCGGACTTCCTCGCGTGGGACGACACGACCAACTCGACCGTCGTCGTGCCGGCCACCGCGTACGCCGCGGGCCTGCGCGCGAAGATCGACAACGACACGGGCTGGCACAAGACGCTGTCGAACGTCGGCGTGAACGGCGTGACGGGCATCAGCGCGGACGTGTCGTGGGATCTGCAGGATCCGGCGACCGACGCGGGCTTCCTGAACGAGCAGGACGTCACCACGCTCGTGAACCGCAACGGCTTCCGCTTCTGGGGCTCGCGCACGTGCTCGGACGATCCGCTGTTCGCGTTCGAGAACTACACGCGCACCGCGCACGTGATCGCCGATTCGATCGCCGAAGCGCAGATGACGATCATCGACGGCCCGCTCAACCCGTCGCTGCCGCGCGACATCATCGAGACCATCAACGGCAAGTTCCGTGAATGGACGTCGCAGGGCTACCTGATCGGCGGCTCGGCCTGGTACGACCCGGAGCCGAACACCACCGACGTGCTGAAGTCCGGCAAGGCGTACATCGACTACGAATACACGCCGGTGCCGCCGCTCGAAAACCTGATGCTGCGCCAGCGCATCACCGACCGCTATCTCGCCGATTTCGCCACGCGCGTCAGCGCCTGACGTCCGGCCTCACCAGGAGTCACACACAATGGGTATGCCTCGCAAACTCAAGGGATTCAACCTGTTCCAGAACGGCGAGAACTTCGTCGGCCAGGTTGTCGACGTCACGCTGCCGAAGCTCACGCGCAAGATGGAGGACTATCAGGCCGGCGGCATGAACGGCCCGATCAAGATCGACATGGGCCAGGAAGCGATCCAGATCGAATGGACCTGCGGCGGCTTCATGCGCTCGGTGCTCAGCCAGTACGCGATCACGAAGCACGACGGCGTGCTGCTGCGCTTCGCCGGCGGCTACCAGGCCGCGGATTCGACCAGCGTCGACGCGATCGAGATCATCATCAAGGGCCGTCACAGCGTGATCGACATGGGCACGGCGAAGACCAAGGACGAGAACGCGTTCAAAGTCACGACCGTCGCCAGCTACTACAAGCTGTCCGTCAACGGCGAGGACCTGATCGAGATCGACTTCATCAACATGGTCGAGAAGGTCAACGGCAACGACCTGTTCTCGGCACTGCGCAAGGCGATCGGCCTGTAATCCCGCGCCCGGCCGGCTCCACCGGCCGGGCCTGAACCCGCGTCACCCCCTTCTTATCCGACAGGACCACCATGAACCCGATTCAATCCGACGACCCGGCCGTGACCGACCTGCAGGCCGCCGCACCCGCCGCCGCGAGCGCACCTGCCGCAGTGGCCGCAGCGCCCGCGCAGGACGATCCGGCCACGCATACGCTCGACACCCCGCTCGTGCGCGGCAACCAGACGATCGACGCGATCACGCTGCGCAAGCCGAAAGCGGGCGAGCTGCGCGGCGTGTCGCTGTCCGATCTCGTCAGCCTCGACGTCGCCGCGCTGTCGAAGGTGCTGCCGCGCATCAGCACGCCGATGCTCACGGAAGCCGATGTCGCGAACATCGACCCCGCCGACCTCGTGCAACTGGGGGGCATCTTCGCCGGTTTTTTGATGCCGAAGGCCGTGAAATCCCGACTGGCCTCCCAGACCGCATAGAAGACCCGATGGCAGACATCGCGACGGTGTTCGGCTGGACCCCGCCCGTGATGGATGCCTTCAGCCTGGCCGAGCTGATGGACTGGCGCGAGCGCGCACGCGTGCGCGCCGGCGCCGAATGAGCGAAACGATCGACGATGGACAACACCCTGAAACTGCGCGTCATGCTCGACATGGTCGACAACATGACGAAGCCCCTGCAAATGATCCTGACCGGCAACAAGGGGCTGGCCGACTCGCTGAAGGCAAGCCGACGCGAGCTGGATGAGATGGCGAAGACGCAGCAGCGCGTCGGCGAGTTTCGCGAGATGCGCCGCGGCCTCGCCGATACCGCGTTGGAGCTCGAGGCAGCGCGTGCGCAAGTCGACGCGCTCGGCCAGTCGCTGAACGCGTCCGGCCCGTCGTCGCGCCAGATGATCCAGGATTTCGAGAGCGCAAAAGGTTCGGCCTCGGGCCTGGCGGCCACGTTCGGCAAGCAAGCCGACCAACTGCGCAAGTTGCGCGGCCAGCTCGCCGACGCAACGGCCGACACGGGCAAGCTCGTGCAACACGAGCGCGAACTGGACGAGGTCATCGATCGGCGCGAGAAGAAGACGTCGAAGCGATCACTGTCGGAGTACGGCTCGACGATGAAAGACGTCGGCGGGAAAATGTTCGACGTGCTGCCCGGGCTGCTCGACGAAGCGAAACAGGCCGAGATCGCTGCCGCGCGGATCCGCCTGGCAGGCGGGTCGCAGGCACTGGTGAACTACGCGCGCGAAATGAACGTCCAGGGGCAGTCGATTCCCGACAACGCGGACCTGGTGGCCGACTTGAAGAAGGAGCTTGACGACGAAGCACACATCAAGCTCGCGGCGCCGGCGCTGTCGAAGATAAAACTCGCGAACGCCGTGTTGCTCGACGAGAAAGAAGCGAAGGCGGACAACGAAGTCATACTGAGCCTGACGAAGGTGATCGAACAGCGCGGCGGCTTCGAGAACCCGACGGCATTCGCCGCCGAATTGAATGCCGCGCAGAAGATGATCTGGTCGACCGAGGGCCGGGTCAGCGGCGAAAGGTGGAACGACTTCGCCAAAGCGAGCGGCGACGTGGCCAAGCGCCTGCGTAGCGAAGTGTTCTACTACCAGATGGAGCCGGTCGTTCATAAACTTGGCGGGGAGCAGGCAGGCAAAGGCCTCGCGGCACTGTCCGGCAGCGCCTTCCAGGAAAAGCTCAGCGCCAGCGCCGTGAAGCGGATGATCGAGCTCGATCTGATCGACCCGAAGCTGGTCGCCTACAAGAAGAACGGCACGTTCGACAAACTCTTGCCAGGCGCGCTGCGGCGCGACGACCTGCGGCAGACCTCGCCGTACGAATGGTTCGAACAGGTGCTGCAACCAAAGCTCAAAGCGAAGGGGATCATCCGCCCCGACCAGGTGACGTCCGAGCTCGCGCGAATCCTCCCCGACAAGGACGCGCGACAATTTCTCACGGCGGTGTCCGAGCTGAACAAGGAGATTCGCGAGACCGCGCAGAGCGGCGCCGACGCTTACGGCGTCGACGCGAGGTATGCGATGGCCTTGCAGACGACGTCAGGCCGCGAGAGCGTCGTGCGTGCACATGCAAGCGACGCGAAGCTCATTCCCGGCGAGAAGCTCCAGCCCAGTTACAACGCAGGACTGGACGTCGCGGGAACATTGACCGAAAAGGCCGTCAAGCTCATGCAGGAGCATGGCACGGCCACCAGCATCTTCACCACCGCCTTCGCCGCGCTCGCCGGGCTGCTCAAATTCGGCGGGCCGGTCCTGGAGCATTTTCCGACCTCGCTCGGAAAGTCCGTCATGACCCGCGTCGCGACGATGGGGGCCGATGCGCTCCCGAGTATCAGGGCGGTCGCGGCGAGAGTCATTCCGCTTGCGATGAAGCATCCAGGAATCGCGCTCGGCCTGGGAGCGGCAGCACTCGCCGGCGGCATCGCCTTGTCGAAGAGGGGGGGCGCTGACAAATCGAGCGGCATCGGCGAGCTGCTCGACGGACTCAGTCCGAACCTCAAGAAACCGGGCAGTGACACGCCCGCCTCGCCCAGCGACACGATCCTGAATCGCTTGAACGCATTGGTGAGGCTGCCCAGTATGCCGCTCGACTGGTTCCCGGGAGCTTCCGGCATAGGAGACATGATCCCTGCCCGCCCGTTCGGCAGCCCGGTCAAAGCACCGAGCATCCTCGCCATGCTTGGAACCGCCGTCGCGTCCCTGATCAGCACGCCTGCGCTTGCGGCCAACATGCCAGCGGCCGGCGCGTTGCCGACCGGCAACCGCGCGCCGATCACGGCACCGGCCGGTGCCGCGAGCGCGCCGGCGCCCGTGCCCGCGCCGATCACCATCAACATCACCCCGCCGCCCGGCGTCAACGCGGCAGAGCTCGCCCGCCTCGTGCGCGTCGAGCTGGAACGCGCCGAACGCGCGAGGACGTCGCGCGCCGGTTCGCGCCTGTCCGATTGATTGTCCGCTTCGAGGAAAGGAAACCCGCCATGATGATGTCGCTCAACCAGTTCGTGTTCGGCCTGGCAACCGCCCCATACCAACAGCTCCAGCGCCAGCGCAACTGGAAGCATCGCACCAGCGCACGCATCGGCGTGCGCGACGCGAGCCAGTTCACCGGCGCCGGCGACGACAAGATCACCTTGATCGGCACGGTGGCACCCGACAACGGCATCGGCGAGATCGCATCGATCGAGGAACTCGCGCGGATGGGCGACGTCGGCGATGCGTACGTGCTCGTCGACGGCAACGGCTACGTCTATGGCGCATTCGTCATCGAAAGCCTGAACGTGACGGGCACGTATCACACGAAGGAAGGCGTGCCGCGCAAGATCGACTTCAACCTGACGCTCAAGCGCGTCGACGACAGCGCGCTGGCCGCACCGCCGCCAGCAGAAGACGACAGCGCACCGGGCGACGCACCGCCGGCGAAGAACGACGGAGCATCCGACCGATGAGCACCTTCGACTGCAAGCCGGGCCAACACCCGACCCGCACCGGGCGCGTCCAGCCGCAGGCCGACTACCGGATCACGCTCGACGGCCGCGACCTGTCGCGCCTGATCGCGCCGAACCTGGTCAGCCTGCAACTGACGGAATCGCGGGCCGACGAAGCCGACACGCTCGAGCTGACGGTCGACGACACGCGCAACACGTTCGCGATTCCGCTGCGCGGCGCAAACATCGATGTGTCGATCGGCTGGGTCGGCGAGCCGCTCGTCGACAAGGGCAAGTTCACCGTCGACACGGTCGAGCACACCGGCGCGCCGGACACCATCCGGATCACGGCGCGCTCGGCATCGATGACGAACGGCATGCAGGAGCGCCGCGAAAAGAGCTGGCACCAGCAGACGATCGGCGCGATCGTGCAGGCCATCGCGGCGCGCCACGGGCTGAAGACGGCCATCGACGCGACGCTCGCGCAGATCCTGATCGAGCACATCGACCAGACGCACGAATCCGACCTGTCGTTCCTGACGCGCCTCGCGAAGCGCTACGACGCCGTGATGACCGTGAAGACCCGCCACCTGCTGTTCCTGCCGATCGGCGGCGGCAAGACGGCGAGCGGCAGGCCGCTCGACGTGCTGCCGCTCACGCGCGCGAGCGGCGACCAGCATCACTACAAGATCGAGCAGCGCGACAGCTACGCGGCCGTGCGCGCGAACTACCACTCGAACGGCAAGGCGCAGCGCAAGTCGGTGGTGGTCGGCGACGAGAAGGGCAAGAACACGAAGGTGCTGCCGCAGGACTATGCGACCGAAGCGGAAGCGCGCGCGGCCGCGCAGGCCGAATTCAGGCGCATCCAGCGCCTTCAGGCGACGATGACCTACGCGCTCGCGCTCGGCCGGCCCGAGCTGTTTCCGGAGATGCCCGTCAGCGTGTCGGGGTTCAAGCCGGAAATCGACGACACGCCGTGGCTCGTGAAGAAGGCGACGCACAAGTTCGCCGATACGGGCTTCACGACGGAACTCGAGCTCGAGGTGCGCGACGATTCGAAGAACAAGAAGGACAAGCAGGACAAGTCGCACCGCAAGCCGGCCGGCAAGCCCTGACGGCGCGCCGTTCGATCGGGCATGCGGGGCATTCAGGCGAGGGGGGAAAGGCGCGGAAACGCGCGACTGACGTGTGGAGGGAAGAAGGGCCGGACGGAAAGCCGGCCTGCGTGGCGATTCCGGAACCCGTTCGCGTGGCGCAGCACACGCGCAGCCGGGAGCGGACGCCGCACATCGTCGCATAACCCGGTCGCGACGGTGCGGCTTGGTCGACGCTCAGCGCGCCTGTTGGCTCACGCCGAGATTCAGGCGCGCGTCCCGCCCGTCGTCGGGCGGCGCCAGCGTGGCGCGCGCATTGCGCAGGTTCGCCATCGCCTGCAACGCGGCCTCGAGCACCTGGCCGACCGACTGCATCGCGCAGTCGATCGCGGCATGCGCGTCGGCCCGTTCGTCGTCGGTCAGGTTCGTACGACATTGCGGCGAGAACGCCGGCGCCCCGCCTGTGTCCGCATGATGATCAGCAGGCGCCGCCGCGCCAGTCGTACTGTTGTTGTGCTGCATGTCGCTGTTCATTCTTCCGGTCTCCACAAACACAATCATCGACCGCAAGGCCGCCCGACACGACGGGGTAGCCTCGGAATTCCCACCGTCGCCAGCCTCACCGGCTTTCAGAATGCTAAACCAATACTGTATGGATATACAGTGATTGTTCGGATTTTATCCGATGTGTCAGGAGCATGTTTTCAGGATTAAGCACGCCGCGACCTGCCCGGTTCGGGCCGATGGCCGACGGGTTCCCGGCCGCTCGCCGGCGCGCCGGCGAACGCGCCGGCCGCGCGCCGCGGCTACTTGCCCGATCCCTTCGCCGCCCGCTCGGCCTTCAGCCGCTCGAGCTCGGCCTTCGCGCGATCGACGTTCTCGGCGGTGCGCTGATCGAGTGCCGCACGGCGATTCTCCGGCAGGCGCTTCGCGCGCCGCGGCGTGGCCGGCTGCAGCATCGCGCCCGTGTTGATGCAGCTCGTGAGGAACGCATGCAGCGATGCCTTGCCGGCGTCGTTGAGCTGCCGGTACATCGCGAGCACGTCGGCCTCGTCGGCGTCGCGGGCGCCCTGCTCCGCCGCCCCGCCGCCGGCGGCCCGCTCGCCGGTCAGCACGTAGCCGATGTCGACGCCGATCTCGCGAACGGCCAGCAGATAGGCCGCATCCGGCGCGCGTTCGTCCGACTCATATGCAGACTGCGAGCGTCTCGCGACGCCGCCTACCGTCGCAAACTCGTCCTGGCTGAGCCCGATCCGCAAGCGCTCATCCCGCAAGCGACTTCCGATATGTGCCATAAATTACCCATTAACAATTGACGAGCTGTTTTTTGCTCATTACACTGGCCTTACCGTAACGCAAGACTAACTCTCCAAAGTATACCGACCATGACCACCACCTCAGGCCCGCGCCGTTCGCCGCGCGGCACGATGTCGGACAAGCCCGTCTACGTCGGGCTGACGCCCGCCGAACGCGGCGAGCTCGAGCAGCTCGCCGCGCAGCGCAACCGCTCGATGTCGAGCATGGCGCGCGAACTGATCCGCATCGGCGCGAGCCACCTGCGCGCGATCGCCGCGCCCCGCTCGCGCACCGCACGCCGATGAAGCTGCGCGCCTTCATGCCCCCCGATCCCGCACGCGCCCGCCTGCACGCCAGATCCGGTGTGCCGATTCTGCCGCGCATCCGCGCGCGTGCCCATTCGCCGATCGGCCAACGTTGCAGCGCGCCGGCACGCCCGCGCGCGGTCTCTCGCCCGGAGTAACACGAAATGCGAATCCTGAACCGCTGCCCGCACTGCCGCACGCGCGCCACCGCGCGCAGCAGCCGCGAAATGTCGCTGACCTTCCGCGAAATCACCTTCCAGTGCACCAACCCCGAGTGCGGCCATACGTACGTCGTGAACATGGAGTTCGCCCGCACGCTGTCGCCGTCCGCGATCCCGAACCTGTCGCTGCAGCTGCCGCTCTCGCCGCACGTGCGCGAGCGCATGGCCGCGCAGCTCGAGCTGCCCGTCTGACGCCGTAGGGCCGGTTCTCGCGAACGACCGGCCGCTGCAGCCCCGCTCCCTGTTGGTCCCTCGCATCGTGCCTGTGCGGCGCGAGGGATTGCTTTTGCCGTCGAAAAGGACACCGATGACCTCGACCCGCCCTGGCCGCGCGATGCGCGAGCCGATGTTTCACCGCTTCGCGCCGCGCACCGGCGCGTTCGCCGGGGAGGCGCGCACATGAACCGCCACCCCGCCCCCGCACCGCACGACGCGGCACTGCGCGCCGCCATCGAGGCGGCCGCCGACGCGCTGAGCTTCGACCACCCGGCCGACAGCGCCGCGCGGCAGTGCGCACTCGCCCGCTTCGTCGTCGCCCTCGGCGATCGCCTCGCGCTCGGCTTCCCGCACGCCGCCGCCGCGCTGCATGCGCTCGCCGCGTCGCCCGCCACCACAGGCAATCCGGTGCACGCGCTGCGCCGTCAATTCGAGCAACAGCAATAAACCCGCAACGACGATGGCCACGATCGACGAACTGAAACAGCGCATCGACCTGCACGACCTCGCCGGCCGCCTCGGCCTGCAGCGCGGCCGCGGCGGCGACAAGGCGCTCTACCACTCGCCGCAGCACGAGGACCGCAGCCCGTCCCTGTCGATCTTCGTGAACCACCCGAAGCACGGCAGCGGCTGGCGCGACCACAGCGCCGACGCCGGCGGCTCGTGCATCGACCTCGTGATGCACGCGCGCGGCGGCACCGTCGCCGACGCCGTGCGCTACCTCCATGACGCCTACGGGATCCCCGCCGACCGGCCGGCGCCGGCGGAGCGCCGCGAGAAATCGACCGTCGAATACATCGCCGACCGGTGCCTCGCCGAGCGCGACCGCGTGCGCGCCTACCTCGGCGGCCGCGGCATTGCCGACTCGGCGATCGACGCGGCGCTCGCCGCGCGCACGCTCGGCTTCAACGCATGGACGAGCCCGAAGGTCGCCGCCGGCGACGTCGGCCACGGCGGCCCGGCCGCCGCGTTCGTGGTGCGCGCGCCGGGCGACGCGCGCGTGGTCGCGGTCGACATGCGCTACGTCGACGCCGCGCTCAACGGCGGCGTAAAGACGCAGACCCAGGGCGACAAAAACGGCTACGGCTGGACCGCCGATGCGCGCCGGCTCGAGCGCGCGAAGCGCGTCTACCTCGTCGAAAGCGCGATCAACGCGCTGTCGGTGGACACCTGCGCGCTGCCCGGCACGGCCGCGCTCGCGCTGCGCGGCCTCGCGAACGTCGACGCGATCGACTTCGCGTTCCTGCGCGGCAAGCAGGTCGTGATCTGCCTCGACAACGACGCGCCGTTCGCGGACGGCCACCCGCGCGCCGGCCGCCGCCCCGGCCCCGAGGCCGCTTGGGCGCTGTACGAGCGGCTCACCGCGCTGAACATCAGCGCCGTGCTCGTCGACCAGGCCGGCTGGCTCGCCGACCTCGCGGACGGCGAGCAGGCTCGGCAGCCCATCAACGACGTGAACGACTACCTGCAGCTGCGCGGCCCGGCCGAGCTCGCGCGTGCGCTCGAGCAGCTCGAACCGTGGCTGATCGCGGGCCTCGCCGGCGACGCCACGCGCCGCGGCCGGCCGCGCATCTTCCTGCCGCCGCACGATTTCGCGCAGTACTGGCGCTTCCGCACGCGGCCGGATTTCACCAGCTACATCACGAAGATGGACCGCAACGAGGAGTCGGGCGTCGAAACGCCCGTGATGACGGACCTGTGCGGCTTCCGCATCGCCGGCATCAGCCGCGTGTCGGTCGCGAGCGCGACGTCGACGATGACGGGCGACGCCGACCAGGCGCCCACCGTCTACTTCGCCGTCTCCGTTCAAGCGCCACGCCACGGCGCGCAGCTGATCCGCCGCGTGATGCTCGACGACCAGTTGCACAACGTCGACCAGTGGGGCAAGTTCGGCCCGATCTGGGCGCCGGCGCCGTTCAAGCGGATGGTCAACATCCTCGAGCGCGGCGCGGATCTCGGCGCGCGCCAAGCCGCGAATTTCGTCGGGCTCGCGTGGCGCGACGGCCGGCTGATCGTCAACGAAGGCCCCGACTGCTACTTCACCGAAGCGGACAAGCAGTGCCCGTATCACAACCTGACGTTCCCGAGCGGCCCGGTCGGCGACGCGCGCCGCGTGATCACCGCGTACCAGGCGACGTTCCGGCAGAACGCCGCGACCATCCCGCTCGTGTGGGCGCTCGGCGGCCACCTGAAGGCGCTGCTCGGCTTCTGGCCGCACATCACGATCCAGGCGAACAAAGGCGCGGGCAAGTCGACGCTGATCAAGCGGCTCGAGCGCTCGCTCGCGTTCACGATGTTTTCCGGGCAGTCGCTGCAGACCGAGTTCCGGCTGCTGACCAGCATCAGCCACACGAGCCACCCGGTCGGCTGGGAAGAACTGTCGGCGCGCCGGCAGGACGTGATCGACAAGGCGGTCGGGCTGCTGCAGGAGAACTACCAGTACACGGTGACGCGGCGCGGCGCCGAGATGACCGAATACCTGCTGTGCGCGCCCGTGATGCTGGCCGGCGAGGACGTGCCGGTGCGCAGCCTGCTCGGCAAGCTCGTGCGCACGACGCTGACCGGCAAGCGCGGCCCGCTGCTGCCCGACGACCTGCCGCGCTTCCCGGTGCGGCAATGGCTCGCGTTCCTCGCGGGCCTCGACCGGCGCGCGGCGCTCGAGCAGTACGCGATGCTGCGCGACAAGGCGCTGGCCCACTGCCGCGCGAGCGGCGAGGACGACGGCGCGCGGCGCATGGCCGGCAACTACGCGGCCGTCGCGCTCGCATGGCGCTACCTGTGCGAATTCGCCGGCATGGACCCGAGCGAAGGCGACTTCCCGCGCGACCTGATCGCCGAGATGAACGGCCACGTCGCCGAGACGAGCGCCGATCGGGAGCCGTGGGTATGGATCATGGAAACGGTGCTGTCGGAGATCGACGGCGGCCACTACCAGCATCCATACACGTTCGACACCGTCGACGGCGAGTTCTGCCTGCTGCTGCGCACCGGGCACGTGATGGATCACATCGCGCACACGAGCGCGCTGCGCGACAAGTGGAACGGGCTGCCGGTGAAGTCCGACCGCGTGTTCAAGGCGCAGCTCAAGCACGCGGGCGTGGTCGTCGGCGACAAGGAGGTCGAGCGCCGCATCTACACCCGGCGCGTCGCGCACCTCGTGCCGGTGTCGCTCGAGCGCCTGGCCGCGTTCGGGCTGTACGTCGCGGTGCGCGAGGATCTCGCGACCGATGCGCGGCAAGGAGCGCGCGCATGAGCCGCGCCCGGACGATGCAGCGGCTGCGCCGGGGCGTCGATGCCCGCGGGGGCGGCGCAGGCAGCGCAAAAAACCCGTGGCTTTCGTGGGAATGCACGCCTAAGTGCTTGATTTCAGAAGCAAGTGCCGCCACGCGTCACTCGGTTTTCGCCACGGGTCGGGCCGTTTTTGCCACGCGTGCGGTTTCCGTGGCGAGCGCCGTCGCCCCTTCCCTTCTTCTCTCTAATTCATTGAAAAAGAAGAAGAAAGAACCAGGAGAAAGGCAAGAAATCCGTCCGGGGGCCGCGCCACGGGTGATCGACGATTTGCCACGGGTCGGCGCGCCTGCCTGTTTTTCGTGCCACGGGTCGGCAACGGTATCCACGGCTGACCCGTGGCGCATCGCGGCATAGATATCCCATAAAAATCATACGGTTATGAAATCAATGGGCCAGAACCACGAATCCACGGGTTGCGCTGCGTGTGCGCCCCCCGCGCAGGGCGCCGACGCGTCGCCGCTGCACACGATCGACCTGCTCGGCGCGGCGGCGATGCTCGGCGCCCATCCCGAGACGGTGCGCCTGAAAGCCAAAGCCGGCGCGCTGCCGGGCCGCAAGGTCGGCAAGCGCTGGATGTTCTCGACCGTCGCCCTGCAGCGCTACCTCGCCGGAGAATGGCTCCCGCGCGGCGCGCAGGGCGATCAGCAGGAGGAAGTTGAACCATGTCGCTCTACAAACGCAAAACCAGCCCGAACTGGCAATACAAGCTGTACCCCCCTGGCGGCGGAACGCCGGTACAGGGAAGCACTGGCACCAGCAACAAGGAGCAGGCCCAGGAATTCCACGACCGCCTGAAGGTGGACCTGTGGAACCAGGCGCGGCTAGGCAGGAAGCCGCGCTACACGTGGAACGACGCGGTCGTGCGCTACGTCGGCGAGCGCGACGGGCTGCCGAGCCTGGAAACGTCGAAGACGCACCTGCGCTGGCTCGACCGGCACCTCGCCGGCGTCGCGCTGGCCGACATCGACCGCGACCGCGTCGATGCGATCGCGCTGGAGAAACGGCGCGAGCCGCTCGTGATCCGCACGAAGCGCGGGATCGTGACGACCGACCGGACCGCCAGCGCCGGCACGGTGCGCCGCGTGATCGGCGTGTTGAAGGCCGTGCTGAACGCGGCCGTCGAGTGGGAATGGCTGGACCGCGCGCCGGTGACGAAGCGCGCGAAGGTCGTGCAGAAGCGGATCCGCTGGCTGAACCAGGCGGAAGCGGAACGGCTGCTGGCCGAACTGCCCGGCCACCTGGCCGAGATGGCGCGCTTCAGCCTCGAGACGGGCCTGCGCCGCTCGAACGTGACGGGGCTGCAGTGGTCGCAGGTCGATATCGCGCGACGCGTCGCGTGGATTCACCCGGACCAGGCGAAGGCGAAGAAAGCGATCACGGTGCCGCTGTCAGACACGGCGATCGCGGTGCTGAGCCGCCAGCGCGCGCACGAGCGTGCGCCCGGCTGCACGGACCACGTGTTCGTGTACCAGGGCAAACCGGTCTACCAGACCACGACGGCCGCCTGGCGCAAGGCGCTGGCACGCGCTCGCATCCGCGATTTCCGCTGGCACGACCTGCGGCACACGTGGGCGAGCTGGCACGTGCAGCGCGGCACGCCGCTCCAGGTGCTGAAGGAGCTGGGCGGCTGGGAAACGATGGAGATGGTGCAGCGGTACGCGCACCTGTCGGCGGATCACCTGGCGCAGTGGGTCACGCCGCTGACGGCCGAGCCCGCGCCGATGCTGGCTGCAATTTAGCTGCAACGATGCTGCCTGACGAAGGGAGGAAACCGCTGAGTGTCTTATTAGACTTGGCGCGCCCGGCTGGGATCGAACCAGCAACCCCTGCCTTCGGAGGGCAGAAAGCCTCAGCGCTGAACATACTGGCAAAAATCCTGAGCGCGCTCACGCGCATTTTCGTCGCACCAACCATCGCCGCATAGCCCTCAAAAAGGTAGCAATCTCTGCACCGCCATCCGCCCCTGATCGGGTGACAAGTGGGCATAGCGCTCGGTCACGCTGATCGATGAATGCCCGAGCAGGTCTTTCACGACGTACAACGAGACGCCCTCCATCACCAGCCACGATGCGAACGTATGTCGCAAGTCGTGGATGCGGAAATTTTCGATCCCGGCCCGGGCGCACGCCGCGTTAAATCCCTTCTGCAGTGTCTGCATACGCGCGCCAGACCACGCCGGAAACACCCACTCAGAACCCGCACACTTCCGCTCAACCCAATCCCGTTGATCCCGCAGGGCAGACAGTGCAGCACTATTCAACGGCACCAACCTACGCTTCCCATTCTTCGTGTGCTCGACGTCCAGACGCAGGTGCGAGCGCTCAAAATCGACCCGACGCCAATCGAGCGCCAGTAGCTCATTCTTTCGGCAACCAGTACTGAGCGCGAGGCGCACGAAGTTTGCCAAATGCGGGCGCTTCGCATAAGCACCAGCAGACTGGATCAACGCGGATGCTTCCGCACGCGATATCCACCTAACACGATGCTCACCGCCATTCAAGCCGAGGCTCTGCACGGGATTCGGCAAATCAGAACAATCGCACTCGATGCGGACAAAATTAATCGCGGCCGAAAGGAATTTCAATTCACGCTTGACCGTCGATTCCTGCACACCATCAGCAAGGCGAACCGTGACGTACTTTCGAACATCCACTCTTTTCAGCGCAGCCATCTCGCGTCCGCCGAAGTACGGTTGAAGCCGCTTCAACGAGTACATGTCTCGTTGCCGGCTACGGTGCGCCTTTGCAGAAAGGTAAATCCCTACGACTTCCTCGAATATCATTTTTCTGAACGTCTCTCGCGTTATCGGCATTCATTTAAATCGCCAACGTCAATAATCTCCTTAATTGATAAAGTTTGCCAATACACCGGGCGCAGAAAGAGGTCCGCAAACGCCGACTACCGTTCAGTCATCCACGTTCCCCGTCGCCATCCAAAACACCCCGACGCCCTGATTCCAATAAAACTGCGCGCCATCGCACGTCGCGCCGTTCTCAAGCACACACCGATGCGCAGCCACGACTGCATCCTTTGCGCCGAACTCCGGCCCCAAGTGCGCGTACGTCGTCGTCTCCGGCATCGCAATGCCCTTGCTCGTCCAGTAGCGCTTCTTGTTGAACGTCGACGCATCGGCATCCTTGCCAACGTACTTGGCGATATACGTCGCGATCCGATGCCGCATCGCCCGCCCCTTGCCGCCGATCCGCCTAAAAAACCCGTTTTTGCCGAAGCCGCGGCTGCTGTCGTTCACCGTGCCATCCGTCCCGGCCTTGCTGATCACGGACAGCCAGATTGAGCGCAGCAGCTTCCAATTCTGCCGACCGCTGACAGCAACGTGGATATGCCACGCACCGCGCTGCTGCCGCTCCAACACCGCCACGTAGTGAAAATCCTGCAGCTTGTTCAGCCGGCGCCGGAACTCATCCCACCACTTCGCCCACACCTCAATGCGTGCTTCATTCGCCCGCGTCGAAAGCGTCAGCATGCGATCGGCGCGGATCGCTTTGCAGCGCTTCCGAATCATCCTCTTCGATCGCTCGATCGACGTGCGCAGCGACTTATCCGATTTCGCCGCCACGTCGTCGCTCGTCTCTCCCTCCAATGCCGCACGCGCTCCCCGAACACCGCGCGGGCGCAAACGCAACTCTTGAAAGTGCCGCTGTACTGCCACGCTGAACGCCACAACCTCTTGCTGCCCATCCTCGAAACGCTGCGTGCGCACGATGTACTCATCGCTGAACGGCGAATAGTCTGCACACCTGTCCGCCGATGCGTCGTCACCACGCGCGCGGTTCAGCGCCTGAATCGAACCGGCGTCGTTCACGAGACTTTGGAACGAACGCGTTTCCTGTCCTACAATGACCTCGTCCACGTTGGATACCTCGTATATCCGATGTTGATCACGGCCCGGGATCGCTGCTAACGATCGTCGGGCTTTTCTTTTTCTCACGTCTGCTTCGGGCGTCCGCGTGAGCTATTTCCGTTAAGTGTTAGAGGTACAAGTTTAGGGGCCGCGCTGCGCGCGGCCCGCCCGGCGCGCTCTGCTGCGCTGGGCGAGCCGCCCGCAGCCATACCCCCACCCCTCTGCCCGCAACCGCCTACGCACTCTCCTAACGCGCCGAAACCGCATGGTCCGCTGCGGGCTTTCAGGAGGGAGGGCGTTTCCCCGCCACGCCTTCGATACCCGCGATCGCGAGTACCCGCTACTCGGTCCGGCTGGCCGCGCTGAGCCGCGCGACAACCGCCACGACTCCGCATTCAGGCCGCCGCCCTACGCCGCTGCGATCCAGGCCGGACACTCCCGACGCTGGACGCCTCCCCTCGCGCCGACCGCCTTACAATCTCCCCCACAAAACAACCGAGGGGCCACAAATGAGCATGTACGACCGAGACTGGTATCGCGAGGAATACAAGGAGAAGGAGAAGCGCGCGCAGCAGGGCCATACGTCACACAGCGCGCCCACGCCAACCGCACCACCAGCACCGCCCCGCCCCAAAGCCGCCGTCGCCATATCCGAGCTTTCGCCACTCAAAATCGCGTCAGTCGCGCTGGCGGCCGGGGCAATCTCGTACTTTCAAGTGTCAGCGTTTCTCGACCGCATCGATCCGCCGACCGCGATCAAATCCGCTGCACCTGCAGGACCAGCAGAACCTCCGTCCGCTGCTTCGAGCTTGACCGACCATCAAGAAAACTCGGCAGCCACGCGTAACCGCTACGCGCCGTCGAATTCCGGTCCTGAATCAGCCCGCCCAGCACCACGACCTCGCCATCCGTCAGCCGTGTGACGGTCTGTAACTGGCGCGTGTTCTTTGTCGGCGACGTATCGACGCCGGTTTTCGTCGGCACGAAGTCGGAGATTTCCTCATGCACGCGCAGTTCGATCGCGTCGCGCATCACCGTAGGCTCGACGTCGAAAATCAGCCCGGCGTCCTGATACGTGATCGACTGAACCGGCGTACCGCTCGACCCTTGGTAGCTCACGCTTGATTGCGTCGGCACCTGCTGCCCGACGTTCAGCCGCACCCGCTCGCCCGACGCGATCCGCACATGCGGCGAACTGATGACCTTGAACCGCGAATCGGCATTGAGCGCGGATATCGCCGCGTCGATGCCCGGCCCGGTGAATCGCACCGCGCTCGTATCGGATGACGTGTCGCCGCTCGAGATCCGAAGCTGGCCGCCCAGCACTTTCGCCGCGATGCTCCACGCCGTATTGGTGGAATCGGTGTTGGTTACTTCATACGCCCAGCCGCGCACCACCACCTCGCCCGGCGCAGTGTCCAGCTCGGGAACCACCTTGCGCAGCATCGCAACCTCATCGCGCGAGCCGACGATTACCAGCTCACCGCCGCGCGCCTGAACACCGCTCGCAACCGGTTGAGCAACAGGCGCGCTATTCGGCACCGCAGCCGGTGCGCCCGGCACCTGTATGGCACCAACCGATTCGCCGGCCACCGGGCCGATGGATACGGGCGGCAACATCGAGCGCGAGCCAATCAACGGCTCGACCAGCTCGCGTAAATCGCTGGCCTTCCGGTATCGCGGTTTGTACACGTACACATCGCGATCCGCTTTTGCGAGCACGGCGCCCGGCTTTCTCATCACGTAATCGACGCCGTTTTTGGTGACCACCTGAAAGCCGAGCGAATCGAGGAAATCCACCATCACCTCGCGCACGTCGCCGCTCTGATCGTCCAGGCGGAATGACACAAGGCGAGCGTCGGTCAGCACATCCGGGCCGAGCACATAAGGCGTGCGCATCGCATCCTGATAGATCAGGTCTACCACCTGCGCCACCGTGACGAACCGCAGGTCAAACGCCGTCCCGCGAATGTGCTTAAGCGGCGTGAGCGGCGACGGTACGGGCAAAGGTGGCGCAGACGCCGCGGCGGCCAAACTAGAGTCAGCCGGCAGGGTCGGCAACGGCGGAACCGAGCCAGCCGCATGCACCCACCCACTCGACAGCATTAACGCGCCAAGTAGCGCACCATATCGCCTCATCTCACACCCCCGTTTTGTTCTGTTTTTCCACCCTGCACGCCCGTCCACCCGCTCGTCATCTTTCCGTCCACTTCGCCGACCAGACGCACGCCCTCGCCGCGAAACTCAGACGCCGGAACCGCGCGCAATCTGCCATCCGCCCCTACCACTACGACATACGCCGCACCGGCCACCGCGTAACGCCCCGCCACTCGCCACTCAGCCGACTTGCTTGCATCGGCCGGGCGTGTCGCCGTCGCCGGTTGTGACGCCGAGACCGCAGCCGTTGCCGTTGCAGCCGGCGCAGTGCCGAAGCCTTCGTGCGCCCTGTGATAAATCTTCACGGCCAGCACGATGAACACGACCAGCGCGACCGGAATGACATACAAGGCCTTGGGAACAACCGCCTGCTTTTTCGTGTGGACTTCGGCGCTCGTATAGAGCTTGAACACCTCGCGCGGATACGACCACTGACGCTTCACCGCGTCTTTCAGGCTGCTCGGGTTGTGGCAGTGATCCCATTCGTACAGCATCGCGCGCTTCAGGCCGAACAGGTTGCGCACATGGACATGCCGGCCGACGAGATCCCGCACCGTCTTGCTGATGCGCTGCGGATGCTGCGTGATGATGATGAAGTCAACGCCCACATGTCGGTGGACGTGCAGTTGCTCGACGTCCGGCGTTGGCTTTTGGCTTGCGGTCGTCGGCGGGTAGATGCGCTGGGCCTCATCGATGACGATCAGATCGTGAGCCTTCGCGTTCACGTGCCACTGTCGCAACCACGGTTCATCAATCTCGACGTGCTCGACAGCAAGGTCGCGGATGCCATCGACCAGCACGCGACGCCCTTCCGCAAGCTTCGTCAGCAGCCACACCGCGTACAGCGTCTTGCCGCTACCCGGTACCCCCGTAATCAGCGTGATCATTTGCTGAACACCATTTTCGTTGTCGACGTGAGCAGGTAGAACGACACGCGGGCCGACAAGCCGCCGAGCACGTATGCGATGCCGTCGCCAACGCCACCCAGCGCCAGCACGTTCGCGATATCGGCCGCCAGCCCGCCAACGCTCGCAGTCATCCACTGAATCACTTGATTCAGCGCCAAGTCGATACCGGTCACCGTCAGGAAGCCGATGCCGAGCGCCACCAATACGCGCGTGACGATCGGACCAACCAGCGATACAAGCAGGGTCGCCCAGCTCATGCCATTAGCCCCATAACGAAGATCAGACCCGCGCCAAGCGCCGACAGCAACAGCACCAGCGGCCGCAGCTTCACAGCAAAATCGCAGATCGGTTGATAGCTGAACGACAGGCGCGCGTCGAACACGACGACCTCATAGGGCTGCGGGCAAACGCCGTTATTCAGGCCGATCGAGATCGGTGACAGCGACACGCCCTTCGAATCGCGCTTCACGTCCACATCATTCGCACTACCGAGGGGTGCGCAACCGGACGCATCGGGGTGCTGGGCGCACACATCGGGCGGCGGTAGCGGTTTGCCACCGCCATCACCGGGATTCGTGCCGGTGCCGGGGTTCGTGCCAGTGCCCGGGTTCGTGCCGGTGCCGGGGTCCGTGCCGGTGCCGGGGTTCGTGCCGGTGCCGGGGTTCGTGCCAGTGCCGGGGTTCGTGCCAGTGCCGGGGTTCGTGCCGCTGCCGGGGCTTGTACCAGCGCCCGGATTACCGCTTGGAATCGGAAGCCGCGTTGACCCACCTCCCGGACTCACCGACCCAAATTCACCCACGTTCGGAACCCACTGGGGATTCCGCCGGTTCCAGTCGTTTACGTCGTCCGCGCTAATCGGATAGGCCGGATCGTATGGCACGCCCTTGTAGCCGGGCTGAGAGCTTGCCTGTTTCCATAGCTCATTAGCGAGTGCCGCGACTATCGCCGGATTCACCGGCTTTGCGAGATCAGACTTAGGAAGCGCTGCAACCGCATCACTGGTAGATACCCCCGCGAACTGCCCCACCGTAGGCCCCAACGTCACGCACGTCGGAGCTGCCCCGGCCACAGTATTTGACATGCCCGAATCGCAAGAGACAACAGCCATCGTCCGCGAAGGCGAAAGGAACCCGTTTAGCGGATCCCCATACCGCGTCTTTGAGCGAATTTTGCAAGAGTAGTAAGTCGGTTCCCGCCCAGCACTCGCGTCTCCGGGAAGGCAGCCAAGATTTACCCACGACCCATACCCTTGATTCTCACTACCATCCCAACTGTGGTAAATCCCCTGCAAACAAGCCTGCACTGCGGCTTCCGGCGTCGCACCTTGCACCGCGCCATAGGGACCGCAATACCCACTACCAATTTCCCACGCCCCAACCCCTTTCACGAGCTTTCCATCGACGGCGTCCGCAGACGGCGAAACCGACGTAGACGGCGTGCTCGGGAACACCCAGCGAATCAGGCCGCCAATCGCTACCTGTACGCCCGCGCCAACTACCGCACCGATCGCTAAGCACGCGGCAATACCCAGCATCCCGCTTCCCACCGTGCAAGCGGCTGTCGCCATTCCGCCCGCGATCGTCCCGCCTACACCCGTGATTGTGTTGATATGCTTGATCGTCGCTTCCGCTACAGCGCCCAAAACATCGTGGCCACGCTTCGCTTCAGTTGCAGCAATGACGCCCGCCAACTGCATTGACGCACGCGATTCCGTCTCAACCGTAACGCGATCGAGCGGTGTAGTCGCATCAGTAGCCTCGACAATGCGATCGAGTGGCCCGTTGGGTTTGGCAGTCGTCCCAGGCTCCATCACGATATTTCCGTGCGTGTCAAAGCGGACAAGCGCCTTAGGTGCCGGTACCGGGCCAGCCGCACTCGCCGTCGCCAACGTTGCGAACAGCAGCGCCACGATGAGAAAGTGAACGAGACTCATGACATCAATATCAAGCCGGCCGTGTACAAGGTGACGACCGTCACCGCGAATTCGATGTAGTACAGAATCACGATCAACTCTCCGAAGCGGAATCCACGAAGCGACGCAGCGCGCGCAGACCGAACGCCATCGCCAACACCAGAAGCACCGCGCTACCCACCGCCATACCCGCGTCGATGCCACCCGAGACAGGTGCATCGCCGGTTGCCCCGTCGCCGACGAGCGTCAGGTGCGCGACCTGCTGCACACCGGCCGAGCCATCCGACAACGTGCACGGAACTTGAGCGCTTGACGCGGCGGCACCGGAAGCAGCGCCACACACCACTACGTCGATACCCTGCGCCATACCCCCTCCAATGAAAAACCCCCGGCGTGCCAAGGCATACCGGGGGCCTGTCGTGCCGCTCGATCAGCGACCGATGAAGCTGCGCACCGTGCGGTAGCCGAACGTCACCGCCGCCAGCGCGAGCACCGCAGTGCCGACGAGAACGACGTTCGGGCCGATGCCGTTGATCGCGCTCACGACCCCCGACACGTCCATTGCCGGCGTACCCTCGCCCGCTGCGAATGCGCCCGCGCTTGCGATCGCCGTAGCTGCTGCTGCAAACAGTTTCTTCATGATTTTTTCTCTCTCAGGTTCTAGCCCGGTATAGGGAGCCGTTCGCACGGGCCAGCTTCGAACGACCGATTGCCCGTGACGGGCTATGCGCTTGCGTTCGCCGCCGGTTTCGCGGTCGGCCGGCCGAACGGAACGAGCGAGACAATGCGCGGTTCGAGCTTGCCTTCCATCGACTGTTGGAGCGCGAACTCCGCGAGGTAGTCGCCGGGTTGCGAGTCTTTCAGCGCGTTCGGCAGGTTGATGGTGCCGACAAGGATTTGCTTGCCCTCGCTGGTCTCCTGCTCCAGCACACATTGCGCCGTGTGGATTTCCCACGGCTGGTTCGTGCGCTTCGAGATACCACCGCGCGGGACCACTTGCAGAATCGTCAACTTTTGCTTACTCATCTCGGTTCCTTTGATTTAGGACTGCTATTCACACTGAACAGAGTCATTCGACTCCGCATGCATGCGCGACGAACGCGCTAATCGAAAAAGGTGGACGCTAGGTCAGCCGTCCACAAAACACCGCGTCATCCGAGGGTGAATGTCGACGCGGCGCGCTACAGGGGAAACGGGTTGCGAGGCTGGAAGACTTCCACCGGAACCAGCGTGCAGAGGTCCGGCTTTCGGCCTGCCTGACGCAGAGCGTCGCGGGCCTTGTCGCGGGCACCCTCGACACCCCGGGCGCTCACATCGATGACGGCAATGCGGTTGTTGCCGCACTGCGTGTAGGCATGAACTTGGTATTTCGGCACTACTCACCCCCGTTCGCTTTTGATATGGCCCCGTTAGCTCGGGGTTTACCTTTCCAGACAGGCTGATAGACTGCCGCCTTAGGAATAAGCCAATTTATTACCAATTTCCTAACCACGAGTATCTAGGAAAATGGTAAGTCGGTCAAGGGAAAAGTTATGACGATTGCAGAACTGCTCGACGCCGCTAAGCGAGCGCAAGGGAGCCTGACGGCGGTAGCGGAAAAGTTGGGGGTGCCGCCGTCCAAACTGTCGGAGTGGCGAAAGGGCAGGTACAAGCCCGACGCGACACATATCGCCGAGCTTGCCGAACTGGCAGGACTGCCCGTGTTCGAAACGCTCGCGGCAATCGAAACGACGCTTGAATCTGACCGTTCGTCAGTGTGGATTCGTGCTTTGGGAAATCTGCGTGCGGCGGGTGTAGCGGCGACTGTGGTGCTTGGCGCTACCGCCGTGGTGAGTTTGACTTCAAAACCGGCTGATGCGGCTGAAAAAACCCAAGAAAACAAAGACTTGGCGCGCCCGGCTGGGATCGAACCAGCAACCCCTGCCTTCGGAGGGCAGTACTCTATCCATTGAGCTACGGGCGCCTGTGACAGTGGAGCGACCCCGAATAATCGGCCGCCCACGAATGGCAAGACGGCAAGGATACCCGGTTTCCCATGACGCGTCCACCTTGTCGCCGAATCGGCCGCCGGGCGGGCTCGGTGCGGGTAAACACGCGCCTTCGCGCCGCTCCCCGTGATGTAAACGTTCCGTCTATAATCGTCCGTGCTTCTTTGGACAGCCATTTTGCCGTTGCACCGCTCACAATTCCTATTCACGGAGACGAGGCAAGCATGAGCGAAGCACCCCACGAATCTCCCGTCAAAACGCCCGGGCAGCTGATTGCCCTGATCATCGCGTCGTTCGCGGTTCCGATCGTCATCATCATCCTGTTCGCCACCTACGCCAACGTTGCGTTCCGTTCCGGAGCGGGCACCGACGCGCTGTCCGACGAACAGGTCGCGAAGCGCATCGCGCCGCTCGCGCAGGTCGACGTGAAGGACGCCAACGCGCCGCGCACCTACAAGACCGGCGAGGCCGTCTACAAGGCGGTCTGCGTGACCTGCCACGGCACGGGCGCCGCCGGCGCGCCGAAGTTCGGCAGCAAGGACGACTGGGCCCCGCGCATCTCGCAGGGCTTCGACACGCTGCTGAAAACGGCGCTGGCCGGCAAGGGCGCGATGCCACCGCGCGGCGGCACGAGCCCCGACGACTACAGCGACTACGAAATTGCCCGCGCGATCGTCTACATGGCGAACAACGACGGCGCGAACTTCCCCGAACCGGCCGCGCCGGCCGCCAACGTGCCGCAGGCCGCGAGTGCCGCAGCGGGCGCATCGGGCGCGGCCGACGCCGCGAACGCGCAGATCGCCGCCGCGCAGGCCGCGCTTGCCGCGATCCCGAAGGCCGGCGAAAAGCCCGCGGCCGCGCCGACGAGCGCCGACGCCGCGTCGGCCGGCAAGGCGCTGTACACGCAGGTCTGCCAGGCCTGCCACGCGGCCGGCGTGCTCGGCGCACCGAAGTTCGGCAGCAAGGAGGACTGGGCGCCGCGCCTGAAGGAATCGATGGACACGGTCTACAACTACGCGCTGCACGGCAAGGGCGCGATGCCGCCGAAGGGCGGATCGACCGCGTCGGACGCCGACGTGAAGGCCGCCGTCGACTACATGGTCAACGCGTCGAAGTAAGCGCCGCCGCAACGAAAAACCCCCGCGCTGCGCGAGCACCGCGGGGGTTTTGCTTGACCTCGACCGCCCGGCACGCGGCCGCGATCACTTCTGCAGCAGCGCCTTCAGGCTCGCGAGCCGATCCTTCGGCGACATCGGCGCTTCCTCGGGCGTCGGCGGCGGCGCATCGTCGAGCCCCATCTCGGGGATGAAGCGCGATGCCTCGCAGACTACCGTCTCCCGCGCCCGCTTGCGCTTCTTGCACCAGTTCAGGTGCAGGCTGCGCTGCGCGCGCGTGATCGCGACGTACATCAGCCGGCGCTCCTCCTCGATCCGCTCGCTGTCGATCGGGCCGTCGTCCTCGCTGCCGCCGCGATGCGGCATGATGCCTTCCTCCACGCCGACCAGGAACACGTGCGGATACTCGAGCCCTTTCGACGCGTGGACCGTCGACAGCCGCACCGCGTCAGGGTCCTCGTCCTTGCCTTCGAGCATCGACATCAGCGCGACGGTCTGGATCAGGCCGAGCAGGTTCTTGCCGGTGTCGGCAAGCCCGTCCGCGTTGTGGAAGCCTTCGGCCTCGCCGTCGACGGCTTCGGCCGCCTCGGGCTTGGTGCCCTTGCGCTTCAGCCATTCGAGGAATTCGAGCACGTTCTGCCACTTCGACTGCGCCTGCCGTTCGTCGAACGCGTCGTACAGGTAGGCCTCGTAGTGGATCGCCTCCATCATGTCGTCGAGCACGACGGTGGCGGGCTCCTTGTCCGCGCGGTCGGTCAGGCGCTGGATGAAGTCGCAGAACATCCGCAGCGGCTCGATCTGGCGCGCGGACAGCCGCGCCTCGATGCCGCCCATGTACACGGCCTCGAACAGCGACACCTTCGCCTGCCCCGCGAACGAGCCGAGCGCTTCCAGCGTGGTGTTGCCGATCCCGCGGCGCGGCGTCGTGACCGCGCGGATGAACGCGGGATCGTCGTCGGCGTTCGCGATCAGCCGCAGGTACGCGCACAGGTCCTTGATCTCGGCCTTGTCGAAGAACGACTGGCCGCCCGACAGCACGTAAGGGATCCGCTCGCGCCGCAGCACCTGCTCGAAGATGCGCGCCTGGAAGTTGCCGCGGTACAGGATCGCGTAGTCGCGGAACTGCGTGCGCCGCTCGAACTTGTGCGCGGACAGCCGGAACACCACCGATTCGGCCTCGTGCTCCTCGTCGTTGCACGGCGTGACGGTGATCGAATCGCCCATCCCGTGCTCGGACCACAGCTTCTTCTCGAACAGCTTAGGGTTGTTCGCGATCACGTT
>Ga0157367_1000062_pt1 | contig 52366 bp, 64 predicted proteins | sample AttbisABBM2_FD_113142 | JGI IMG/M metagenome (GOLD analysis project Ga0157367, IMG submission 113142) | Fungus gardens microbial communities from leaf cutter ant in Botucatu, State of São Paulo, Brazil - Atta bisphaerica ABBM2 | ecosystem: Host-associated > Fungi > Mycelium > Unclassified ... | reverse complement strand
TGGACATCATCCAGGAGAGCTGGATTAAGTAAAATGCAATCAGCGCCTATCGCTGATGACTCATAGACCTGATAGAGATCAACAATAAAGTCTTTGCGTAAAACCGGCAGGTCAGCACTATGACGAACTTCTATGAGGTCTTGGGGGCAACCCTGACAGAACTGTTCATCAGTGACGACAGATAAACATACAGCCCCGCCGAATTGATAAGACTGAGCGATTTCCTTTGGGTAGTAATCAGGACGAACAAGATCAGTAAACGGGCTGGCTTTCTTGATCTCAGCAATGATGGCAGGGGTTCCGAACTTGAGATTTCGCCGCAGGGCCGAAACAAAATCTCGACGCCCTAACTTGTAGGATATTTCAGCAAGTGCGCCTAATGAAACCAACTTTTTCGCTAAAGCAATTTCATCTCGTTTGAATTCAATAATATGTTCAAGAATTTCATACATAATATCTTCTCCTTTTTGCTTACATCAGCTGACATATGATTACATATTGAAAAGTGAAAACTTATCAGAGTGTGTGACATGTGGAGAGGGATGAAGGCGCTCAGATGAGCGCCAATATTCATTATCCAATAAGAGAAAAAACAGGTTGAGAAAGGGAAACATTCAAAATTGACGCGAAATAAGAAATGACACCAACCTTTCGTAATGAAACTTTGTCTGTGAATTTCAAAAATTTAATGCCTAATTCAACAATATCAAAAGAATCCTTCTTGTTTATTTTCATCTTGGCAAGATCTAAAAGTATATCTTCTGAGGTTTCTGCGAAATCTAACTTCAATTTCTTTTCTACTTCCGATTTAATTTTTAAAGCATATTCCAGATTAGAGTGTATTTTTTCATTTTCAAGGATAACTCGATTTATCTCTTCTTCCTGTTCAGGTGCGGGTGTGCCATCAATGAGCGAAATCATACTCATGATAGAGATTGCGCCGTAAGTAAATTTTTTTGAATCAATCATGGAATTCATATCGTCTCCTTTTTAATACAGATGATTATTACAAAATCTTATTCTCGCATTGCGAAAAATCGGTGAATTGATTTTTATTTGTCCATCCAAAAACTGGACCTCCAGCTAAATATTCTCTATCTGGCATTCCATTAAATGAAAAAATAGGTACTTCATAATTTTTGTTACCCAGCTTCATTTTTGCATAACATAATGGTGCGGCGGGATCAGAACAGCCGATTAAACATGAAATGATTGGGATTGTTGAAAGGAGTTTAATCATTAGAAATGGCCAACTTAAAAGTTGTATTCTAAAGTATCGGTTTAAAAAAACCTCTCAAAACATGCTAATTATCTTTTTAGGTAAATGATGATTTATCTTCTGATTAAAGGATATTATTCAGCTAAGAAAGGATAGACTTCGATTATCTCAATCTCGTCAAGAAGGAAAGGGTTGACAATAATTTCGAATTCTCTCAAAACAGGGATTTCGTTTTGTGGGTGCAAGCCAGCTAGGATAGCATCACTTGATGCAAAGGCTTTTAACAATATGCCGCCTGATCCAAAATTGTTTACATGTTGCGCAAAGTTATCGGCAATCTCTTTTTTTTCAGTCCAAGAAAAACCTACTTTCCCTTTTTTGAAATCATCTAGACTTTCTCCACGATAAACCCAGCGCGCAGAATAATGAATTTTAGGCAAAAGGCGTTTTAAAATTTTAGCAAGTTTGCGATCTTTTTTAACGCTTCTTCTGATTGCCCAGCCTCTTTCAAGCCAAAAATCATGGAAACTTTCAGATGTCATTCTTTTGTCAGTTTTACCTTGAGAAAACCTGAAGGCAAAAGAGTTTAACCTTCTTCTCTTAATGATTTTCTCAAACTCATCTCGGATAGAAAATTGATTTTTTTCAAGCTTATTATGAATTATTAAGTCAGGTTCATCATTCATATTATTATCAGCAGAATGAAAGTATATATTTATAACCGGAAGTTTTGTTTTATATTTTTTCATTTTCTTAACAATTTTTAAAATTACAAACGAGAAAGCCCCAGAAGGGGCTTTGCTTTACACTTAAACGACCATTAATTGATCAGGTTAATTTTTCCAGATAAGTTCTCCTCTCATTTCCTCTCCAGTTGCATTAGTGATTCACCGAGATTTCATGGTCGCATTCTCGAAGGTGAAAAGCTTATCAAAGCGTGTTAAATGGCGTTCGAAATGAGATCGTAAGTTATTGATTTATATGTAGCGCTTTGGTGTGATTTGTCGTGAAATGTAGTATGTTTTTTCAGCGACAAATCACATTAAGTAATTGATTTATAACCTAAATACGCTTGATCGAGCCGCTATCAATCCAGTATCGATCCAGTATCTCAGTATCAAAAAAACCTTTTAAATTCATAGTCATAAAACCAATAGTTCAAAATCATTCGAAATTCATCCGAAAACGTACCGGGAAAACTGTGATGCACGTCACATCCACACTTTCCCGCAGCGCTTGATAGCTCGGATTTATGAACATTTTCAGTCCCTCTAATCCTACGCTGAAACCTCACTTTTAATCCTTCGAAAAGAGAAAAAAGAATGACCCTAGAAAACTGGTTACTTTTACTTTTGACCTGCTGTGGAGTGTGCGTCGTACCCGGTCCGAATTCAATCATGGTCGTGAACCATGTTACCAGGTTCGGTCTGAAAAAGGCGCTCGCCACGATTGCGGGTGGCATGTTGGGTTTTATTATTCTGATGATGATTGCTGTCCTCGGGTTGGGACCGTTCCTTAAATCTGAGCCTGAGTTCATTCTGGCGTTGAAAACAGTCGGTTCATTCTATCTGGCCATGATTGGTGTTCGTTTGTTATGGGACAGCGAATCGCACTATGACGGCTCGAAAAATATTAAAGACGGCAATCACCCGTCATTGTTTCGGCAAGGGTTCCTGTCGGCTATCCTGAACATTAACGCGCTGCTGTTCTTTATTGCCATCATGCCGAACTTTCTGGACCCGGATGCAAGCATAATCACACAGGCGATAGAATGCGCCCTGACGCTCGCTGTGTGCGAAATGGTGGTGGAATTCGGTTTTGCCTTATTAATCTGGGGTTACCGTGAAAAGATTATGAAATCGGGGGTGTGGTTTAACCGGATTTGCGGAGTGCTATTCTTTGTCTTCGCGTTCCTACTTCAGTTCAGAAATTACTAAAAGAAAAACCCGCCGAAAGGCGGGTTTAAGCAGTATCAGAAGCCACAGAAAAGAAGATTAAGCGCGTCCCTTATATAGGTCAAACTGCATCGTTACCAGCTCCGATTCTGATCAGCAAAAGAGCCATGTTTTTTAACATACTCAGCATATTCAGCCATACTCGCGCGGCTCTCTTCTTTCCAGCGTTCAGCCTTAAGGCGTTTGGCTTCACGGCCAAAAGCTTCATCAGCCAGCGCAGAACAGTTAACACCAGATGTGATCAGATAATCATATTGGTCTTTATCAACAGTAATAGTCACTCTACCTTTCATGATTCGCTCGTTTGTGATTAAGCTGAGTACATACTTTAGTGCGCACTATGAATGTGAAGAAAAACCCGCCGAAAGGCGGGTTAAAGAGTTCAGATTCCCCAGAAAAGCATGTTGATTGCATTCCTGATCTCCTCAGCATGGCCGGAAAGAGAACCGGCTTTGTCGCCTAAGGCACGATCAGGAATAGATGCCATTTCGTTAGTTTTCATCCGGTAAGCATCGCCATTAATGAAGAAGGTAGGGAACAATATTTCATTGACGTTACTGGAAAATTGCTCAGCAGGATAGAGCGGGGCGACGATCCTATATCCAGGTATATCAATAATATCGCTTTGAACATCAACGACGAATTCAACCCCACCGCCTTTATGGCGAAAAACTTCAAACTGCATCCTTACCACCTGCGATATTTATCTGAAAATGAACCATATTTCTCTGTATGGGCGGCTATCTCAGCCATTCCAGCGCGATTTTCTTCAATGAACGCTTCACGCTTGAGTTTACGCACCTCTTCAGCAAAAAACGCATCGGTCATCGCCGAAACGTTCTTACCGTGAGAAAGAAGATACTTATGATTTGACAATTCTACGTTAACGCTAACTTTTCCTTTCATCGCTCATTTCCTCTGATACGACAATATCGTAAGGATGACTATAGAGGGTGGAGGCTGTGGTAGCAAGGCCTGGGTGTAAACTTTAGGGGTAGAAGGAAACCCGCCGAAGGGCGGGTTTGATGTCAGACCTCAATAAACCGATTGTCACGCGTATCGGTATATTTATCGGTCATGGCGGAATTCTTGTGACCTAACAGGCGCTGTGAGAATTCCCCATCATTCTCTTCCTTGTAGAGCCTCGCAGAGAGTGAACGGATTTCATGGAACGATGGCGGCGTTCCGTCCCACTTGAGTTTGGCGTTTGTCCTGGACTTCAGGAACGCGCGCGACAATTTATCGCGGCCACCTGAAACCGGGATCACATAGTCAGTTTCATCTTTAAACACCTTCAGTTCAGCCAGCACCTCTTTAATCGTTTTATCAATCGCCTTCAGGCCGTGATGGGTATCGATGGCGACGCGCGATCCGGTTTTCTGCTGGATAACGTAAATCTTCCCGTTACGAATATCTTCCCATTTCATCGCCTGAATGTCCCCGATACGCTGACCGGTAAGAAGGGCGAGTTCAAAGCAGGCTTTACCCCACGGATAGAAATCAGGGACGCTGGCGCAAATCTTTTTGAAATCCTCAAGCGATAAACGTGAACGAGCCACTTCAACCTTCTCAGTTTTAATGTATTCAATCGGGTTAACCTTGATCACCCCATGCGCGATTGCAGTGGCGAACACATCCTTCAGGAAGTTCCTGATGCGGTTGTGCATGGTTGCCTTCCCGTCATCGCGCCACGGGGCCAGAAAGTCCGCGAGCGCCTTTGTATCGATGTCCTCAATGGGGAAGGGGCCGATGGCTTCCTTAATCGTCTTGAGAAAGCGTGTATAGCTTTCCATCGTCTTCGCGGCGAGCTTACGGCGATCAAGTTCTTTCTCATAAGTTTCGAGCCAGTTGTTCAGCGTGTACTTCTTCACCTCATTCATGCGGTCAAGAAGCTTAACCGGCTGAGCCAGATCCTGATAAAGCTCAAGGTTCGCTTCGATTGCCTGAGTGATAGCGGACCGCTTATCGCGGCCCAGACCATATTCTTTCCCTGTCCGTGGGTCTTTGTAGCTGTAATATCCCTGATTACGAACGTAAAGGTTTGGGGGTAAATCCCTGTTGGCTGTTGAACGGCGACGCGCCATAACATTTAATCTCTCACTGTTTAAAACGGAAGTTCATGTTCATTCATAAAGAAAAAATCCCCTGGCGGTGGTGGACTCTCCACATAGCCCTTAAATAACTTGCATCTGCTCTTTGAAATCACGATCACTTTCAGAATGTGCTGGATGATCCTCGGTCCGTTATCGAATGCATGTCGCTTATAGTTGGCGATCTCTTCCTGTTGACCGTGGTGAATTTGCTCTTCCGAATAGAAATAACAACGGCGATCGGCCAGACGCTGCGACAACACATCAATCTCCTCATTCATCACCAGCGCCGCTTCGTGCGTGATCTCAACCACTTCTTCCAGTTCGGTTTCGTTCATTTCAACCACTTCCTCAGATTCCATCAGCAGCACCTGAACCTGTCGGTCTTCTTCAATCGCATCCACATGATCAGCTTCACTAACCTCGTCGTCGCTCATAAAGAACTCATTCAGCCATTCTTCATATTTTTCCTGCGCTTTTTTCATCGCTTCAGAACCGTCTTTGTGACGAGAGAGAAACGCATTCGGTGCGCCTGACTGCTTCATGGTAAGTGAAACCATTGAACCATTTTCCGCATGAACGGTGATGAATGCCGTTGCGTTTACACGACACTCTTTCATTTCTTTAAAAAATTCGGCTTTAGTTTTCATTTCGTTCGTCTCTCTCGTTGCCTGACTATGGGAATAGTATATACTTTGTAGATACAAACGACAATGGGTTTCGACCGAATTTCGAATTGATTGAGCAAAAAATAACCTCTGTCGAGGTCTGGCGTTAGCTTGAATCCGAGGGTTGTTGTCTCTATGATGTAGAGACAATTATGACGAGGAAAAAAATGTTAACGTTGCAGATTAAGCGGTGGGGAAACTCAGCGGCGATAAGGATCCCGAACTCGGTCCTACTTCAGCTAGGATGGAAAGAGGATGATGAGATTCAGCTTGAAGTCACAGAAGGGAAGCTGGTCATCAGTAAACCTTCTGTCAAAGTGTCGCTGAATCCACATGACGTTCAGATCCTGACTGAGGCCGGTGTTGATGTTCCGTCTCTCGTGAATGATTTTGTCACAGAGGAAGCAGGGAAAATCGAGAAAGCAACGAATGACGTTGAGGTTAAGCGATAAAGAACAATAAAGCGCCCAAAAGGGCGCTTTTTCTTTTTTTGATTAATACTCAAATGAACAATTAAAAATCCACATCTTCAAATGCTATCTCATCTATGATCGTCTTAAGATCACCATCACTTGAAAATAACTCTGGGTGTTTGTGTGGATTCATGATCTCATGAAGCTCCCATTCCGGGAAACTCTGGATAGCTTCTTTTTTTATATTGAGTTCAAAGGAGGCTCTGAATATTGCATGGGACCAGGCGCGATAAATGAATTTACTTCTGAGTTTGAACAGTAAGCTTTTGTTATCATTTATTAACGTCTCGATTTCCATGACTTGAAATTTAATAGAAAAAAGATTTTCTCTTGTTGGAATAATGCCATGATTCCATAACATCAAACGATAAATTAAAATGCCGAGACGCCATTCTAAAATGGACTCTATAGCATTCCCAATAGCCATGAACTCATTTATAAGATTATTCAGGTCCAGCTTATCAAACCGATGTGTTTTTAAAAAGCCAACATTCTCCATGACCCAGCCATGAAAATCATCATTATAAAGATCGCTTAGTTTAAACTTTGAATCTATCAGGCCTGATTTTTTATAATCAATTTTTAAACCTTTATATTTTTTTAAAAAATCTGAGAAGTGAATTGAAAGTGTAATGAGTGCATTACCATTAAAAATACGATTTGTAATAAAACGATAATCGCCTAATCTTCTGTTGGAAAGGGAATTGATCACGCCATCAATAAAATAACCATCGTAGAGATAAAGATAAGGTGTATCATCTTCAGCGTCAACGTGAAATTCCTTTAAAAGAAAACTTCTGAATTCTGGATAATCGACAGTAAAAGAGGGGAGACCACGATCTGGCAGCGAGTGAATGCAATCAGCATTGGCAAGTAAAAAGTTAATCAGGGCTATTTCATCGCGATCATAGTGGCTAATAGCAGAAATTAATTCGTTGGGATAATAATCGGTAGATTCCATTTGTCCTCCTAAAATTTCAATGTAATTGATTTTAACAAAGAAACGGATCAAAGTGAGCGAAATAATTCGCACATCTTAAAACGTAACGTTTTAAAAGTTCGTTAGATTGATGTACGTGGACGCAATTTTAAGCGTCTTTTTACATCAACTAAGGACATCCTCATGAATGATTTCACAAAAGTCGCCCTGGTGACAGGGGCAACCGGTGGCATCGGTCAGGCCATCGCGAAGAAGATAGCCAGTGATGGCTATATTGTTTTTGTTCATTACTCAGGCAACGAAGAGAAAGCCGCGAAACTCATCGAAGAAATTGTTGATGCCGGGGGAAAGGCGAGCCTTGTTCAGGCTGACGTGACGAACGCGCTTTCAGTGATGGAAATGTTCGACACGGTTCGCAGCGTGAACGGCGAACTGAACGTTGTGGTTCACAGCGCGGGGATCATGCCGATGGCAAGAATCGAACCTGAAAACCTCGATGAATTCAAGCGCGTGATCGACACGAACCTGATCGGAACTTTCCTGGTTCTGTCGCACGCCGCGAAATGCGTTTCATCAGGCGGTCGGATTATTGCGCTCTCCTCATCGGTGGTGGCGAAAAACTTCCCGCAATATGGGCCTTACATTGCCTCGAAGAAAGGCGTGGAAGGGCTGATCCGTGTGCTGGCGAATGAGCTGAAAGGAAAGAACATCACCGTGAATGGCATCGCGCCGGGACCAACAGGGACCGATCTCTTCTTCAAAGGCAAGTCTGAAGACCTGATCAACTGGTTCAAAGACCAGAACCCGATGAACCGTATCGGCACACCCGAGGACATCGCCAACGGCGTTTCAGCGCTGACGGGTGATCTGGGTCGCTGGATTAACGGTCAGATTATTCGCGTGAACGGCGGCTTCGCCTGATCTCTTCACCCCGCCATTCGTGCGGGGTTTTTTCCCTTTTCGGGAACCATATCACCAAAATCTTCACCTACTCTTTACACCAAAAAGGAGTGTGAATCATGATGCGAATTAGAATGAGCGAGGTGGCTCCACATATCGTTATCCGGCATGACCAGGAGTCTGATTACCTCGATGCAGAATCAGCGTTGTCCAAAATTAAAGAAGGACCGCAGGGGCGAAAGTTACTGGATGAAATCAAAAAATACTCAACAGACGGGCGATCTTGTTTAATTCAGCCCAGCCGAATTAATTTTAACTATTCCTATCCTGTCCTTACCCAGCCTCAGAAAGAAAAGTTGTTCCCAGAACAGGCTTTTTTCCATGAGTTGCAGCACATCGACACCTCAACAAAGCTTTCAAACAAACGTTCGTTTGGTCGGAAAGGCGAAGGCACATCAGCCACGATCGAATGGAACCCGACCTATGCTGTTCGTGTTCTTCATGAAGGAATGCATTTCGCTATTTCAGATGAAAGCGCGGGGTTTACTAACCTTGCCGGAGAACTGATTCACGCTTACCGGATGATGAAAGGAACGTATCTCGTTCACAATGAATGGACCGATCCAAAGCTTGAGAAAAGACTGATTTATGAAGAATCGCGTGCGATTGGTCTGGGCAAACATGCAAAGCGCGCCTTCACTGAGAATGGCATTCGCAAGGAACATGGGATCGAACCTCGCGAGAAATATTCTCTTGATGGCGATGATTTCTTTTTCTAAGTGATCAATTTTCTCTGGAACCGAAAGGGCGGTTTTCTTACTCATTTATGAACCCACAATGAGAAGGTAAAACATGAAACCCGATGATTTCTTTCAGAAGCTCCAGCCACTCTTCAAACAGCTTCAGGTTCCAGAGATTCCCTATAACGAAAAAGGCTTTTATACGTTCGTGCTCTCAACAGGTCAGATCTTCCTTGAGCTGACGGAAGTGAACACGATGGTCATGCTGGCGTTCCTGCCTTTGCCAGAAAACCTTACCGTCGATTTGTTGCTTGAGCTGCTTCAGGCAAACCTCACCCCAGATCAACCTTCGCGAATCGTTATTGCCGCAGATAAAGAAGAAAAACAACTTTGCCTCTGGACTGACATCAGCACTGACAAGATTTATCTCGAAGAGATTTATCCCATGCTCGAACAGCTGAATGTGACGCTTGAAATCATCGGACGATGGTTCGAGGACACCAAAAAGCAGGAGACAGGAAGCAAGGAAAATAACCAGCGCAACTTAGAGCGCGGACGACAGGCAGAAGCGATGCTGAATCAGCGTCGTAGATAAACAGAAATAAGGAATCAACTATGCCGATCAGTATTGCATCAGATTGCTCTCGAATTTCAATCGAAGCAAACCGAGAGGAAGATGTAAACGAAATCGATACGATGATCACGCGTATCAGAAACACGACTGCCGGAAAGAGTTTGTTAAAAACTATTGAATCAGAATCCCGAAATGGCCGCAGTATTCACATTATGGAAAATTCGTGGATGCCTTCACAGACGGTTCCCGTTCTCACTGATTCACAAGCCGCATCTCGTGATCTTTATCCCCGTGTGTTGCATCAGGAAAGTATGGACACGGCCCGAACCTTAGCTGTTAAGAAGGGAATGTTTAAAGCCGAAGGCACGGCGGCTTATATGCATTTCAATTTACGGGAAGGTAACATTGTCGATTCTCGTGGTGAAACGACCTATGCACGTTATATGCAAGCGACGAATGAAAAGGTCGCCAATCTTGCCCATGAATTAATTCATGCCATGCGTATTCTTAAAGGAACCTATACGAATGACGAGAGTGATAAAGGGTATGAAGATGAAGAAATGCGCGCTATTGGTTCGGGTAAATATGCAGATGAGGAAATATGCGAGAATAAAATTCGGCAACCTTTAGCGCTCTATACTCGTGGTTCAGGACCATTTACAGAAAACACGTTTGGTTTGAATGGGTCAAATGCGCGTCCTGGGGTTTCTTTTAAAAGCGACCGCTATGGAAGTTGGGATTAATAGGAGGAATAACGATGCCTTCAAGAATCGCTACAGAATGTAATGCGATTTATTTATCAACTAACTCGATTGAATCGCTCGAAGAAATCGATAATCTTGTATCTGTTATCAGACATACACAGGCCGGGAACAGTCTGTTAAAAGAAATCGAATGGTATAGCAGGAATGGGAAAAATGTAAAAATTACCACGGATTCATGGGGCGCGTCTCATACAAGGCCGCTCCTCACAGCAAGTCAGGCTGAGAAGCATGGTTTACGCGCACTTTCTAATGATGCCGCCAGCCTGAACAAAGCGCGAGAGTTGGCAGTAAAAAAAGGGATCTTTAAAGCCGAAGGTGCTTATGCTGAAGTGACCTTTAACCGAATCAGAGGACAGATAGGAAGCTCGCTGGGTTACTCAGAATATGACCGTTATGATCCTGACGATAATCTTCTTCCTGCTGCTAACCTTGCAGGAGAACTGATTCATGCCATGAGAATTATTAAGGGGACATATACTAATGACGGATCTTCAGAAGGGCTTTTTGATGAGAGCACACGGTCAATCGGTGTTTTTAAATATGAAAATGAAAAAATAACTGAAAATAAAATCAGGCAAGAACTCGGTCTTCAGCCTCGTTCTTATTATCATCCTTCCTCAAATCATTCTTTCGGTCAGGACACAGGTTCACAGTTTCGACCAGGGCCTTCAATCAGTGGACGATAACTAATGAAAGTACAATCTTATCAGGTTCCAGCGATGCGGCTGGAAGGAAGTAGGCAGGGCATTGATTACGCAGAGAATACACTTGCTAATCTGAAATCAACAACAGTCGGGCGTAATCTTCTCAGTGAGATTACCCGCCATTCACAAAATGGTCGTGAGGTGAAAATTTTCGTGTCGGAACATGCCCGTTCATCGACATTTCCGATCTTGACACACGACCAAATGAACAAGTTGAATCTTCATAGTGATCAGCCTCATGAGGTACTGATCAACGCAGCGCGACCGCTTGCGTTGAAGAAGGGGCGATTTGTGAAAGGTGAAGGGACGCGCGCCACGGTTTACTGGAACCCACATGAAAACCCGTCAACGACTCCGCTGATGCATCATGTCGCCCAGACCTCAGCGCTGACACTCGTCGGTTCTGATTCAGGACGAACGCGCGTTGTCGGGCTGGTTGAGGCGAATCTTGTTCATGAGCTGATCCACGCCATGCGCATCGTTAAAGGAACCTATACGGATGACACCAGTTCAGAAGGTCGCGCGAACGAAGAGCGACGCGCGCTAGGGGTGAATGAGTACGCAAACGAAGGCATCAGTGAAAACGCATTCAGACGTGAAATGGAACTTCCTCTTCGCGCCTGGTTCAATTAACAGGGCATAAAAAAAGAGAAAAACCATGTCAGCTCGGATGGCTCCAAGCAATATCGCACCTCAGATTAAAATAGTGTATCGCGATGTAGAAAATTATAAAGATGCTGAGCGCGCCTTAATAAAACTCAATAGCAAGCCTTACGGAAAAGGCTTATTAGATAAAATTAAGGATGTCTCTGTTGATGACAAAAGAGTTTGTGTCGTTGTCGGAAATGATTACACAAACCGATGCCATCCGATCCTGACGCAATCTCAGATGGAACGCCTTAAGATCAAAAATCCACTTGAACACGAATCGCTCGATAAAGCGGCTGACCTGGCCCATATAAAAGCAGATAAAACCCGAGGTGAAGGGTCATCGAGTCATGTTTACTGGAACCCCTTACACTCAACGGAAATCAGTGCGACAGGGTTTCCTTCGCGTGGGTTTGATAAAGAAAAAAACTTTGTGAGTCTTGCCCACGAGCTTATTCATGGTCTTCATATGATGTCCGGCGAATGGGTAGGCGGACATATAGAAAATCTGGCAAACCATGATTCACTTGAAGCCAAAGAAGAGTTCCGAACAGTAGGCATCGGCAAGTTCAATCATAATCCGGTATCGGAAAACGCTATTCGTTATGAACACAATTTGCCCTTGCGAGCATCTTACTATCAATCTGGATAACACTTTATGCACATTAAAAAAGCAAATGATGTGGCGAATATTTATATTCATTATGAAAATCCAAATGAAGTCACACGTATTAATGACGATCTTTTTAAAATAAAGATGTCTTTAACAGGTCGCCGATTATTACGCGAAATAGAAAGCCATATGGCGGCAGGAAAAAATATAAATATTAAAATGCGATTAGATTCCGGGAGTGTCACTGCACCGCGCCTGACAGAATCTCAGATTACCCGTTTTCGTGTGCCTTATTCTGAAGAAGATGATACGCATCACCATGTCGCCTCCAAAATATCTAAAGTCAATGCACAGGATGGGGCAAGCGAAGGCACGAGTGCCACGATCAGTTATAACCCGCGCGAGTCGATCAGCATTGATTCAATAGGACGTCCTTATATTGGAGTGGACCGAAATGAAGGGTTCTTTACTCTGGCGCATGAACTCATCCATGCACTTCATATGCTCAGAGGAACAGCACGGGGTAAGGGGATGTCTGAAATCTATCTTCCGAACTCGAAACAATATGAAGAAGAAAATCGGGTCATCGGAATTAATGAATTTGCTGCAAGGGATATTACTGAAAACCGGATCCGTCAGGAATGGGGCGCGCCACTTCGCGCGCATTACTTTTTAACTCAAAGACCGATTTAAAGGAGGGAAAATGGCCGTCGACATGGTTGCTTATCACTTCAGGCATATCAACATTATAGCCAAAGATATGTTTGAATATAATAAAATCGATAAAGCCATTGATAAAATCGCCAGCAAACCCCACGGCTTAAGCCTGTTAACAGCCCTCAAGGCGGCAAATACGCACGGACAGAAAGTTTCAATCATTTGCACGCAATTCAGCCAGACGAAAGTTAAGGCTGTTCTCTCACCTAATCAGATTAAACGCTATCAATGGGCTAACGATCCTTTTGATCAAAGCCATCAGATGCTGGCTGAAAGATTGGCGCGACCCCTTGCTCCCGGCTTCGCAGGGGAAGGCAGTAGCGCTTTTATTTTTCTGAACCCAAATCATACCGTGTCAATTAATGACCGTGGGAGCGCTCTTCATTCAAATGATCCGAATATTATGTTTGTTTCACTTGCCCATGAACTGATTCACGCATTAAGGATGATGCGAGGATTTTATAAAACACCAAGTGAAGAAGGGATTGAAGGAGTCATGGCAGCACGAATAGGAGAAGAATACAGGGCCATTGGCCTCGGGAAATATGTCATAAACGATATTTCTGAAAACTCTATTCGTTATGAACATGGTCTTCCTTTAAGACTCACACTAGATTTCGAAAACTAAACTTAAGTGAGGAATCAATGATAATAACGAAAAGTAATGTTGTGCAAGGTGTCATGATCCAACATCGTGATCAGCATGACTTCAATCAAGTTGACAGCATGTTAGCCAAAATCGCGAGTAAAGGCGCAGGACGAAGCCTTCTCGTTAACATTCAGAAGAACCTGAGAAACGGTCGGACTATTACGATTAAAACTAATCATCAGCAAAGCTTTTCAGCTTTTGCGATGCTTACAAAACACCAGAATATTAACCCGTTTAACCAAAACCGACTCTCCACACAAAACCTTGTCAGGGCTTTTGGACTGTCATCTATAAAGGGGGGAAGACCAACAGAAGGGACATCAGCAGTTGTTGAGATTGATCCGAATGCTTCACTCCAGCTCGACCGGAATGGTATTCCGACGCAATACAAATACGGCACACAGAACACCTTCCTGAGTCTTGCCCATGAAATGATCCATGCACTGAACATTCTTCAGGGTAAGCGACTCGGACAAGCTTTCGAGAATGTCCGCGATTCCGCTTCAAAGAAACTTGAAGAGGAGATGAGAACAGTCGGCCTTGGGAAATATGCGGGGCGTATTCTTTCAGAGAACTCGATTCGAAAGGAACATAATATGCCCCTTCGTGCAGCTTATTTTATGCGCTAGAGATCTCTTTAAGGAGAGAATATGAATTTGTACAAATATAAAGTCAGTGATTTTTCACCTGGCATTATGATTAATGCAGGAAATCATCAGGATATAGAGCGTGCAGAATCCGCGCTTGCGAAAATTTATATCGGTGATAATGGTCGTCAGCTCCTAAGTGAGATAACGAATCTGACCGGAAGCGGCAAGCGGATTTTACTCAAGGTTTCAAACGAACTGGAGAATGGCGCGCACGCTGAATTCTCACCTGAAGAGCTTCAGAAATATAAAATCGGAACGGATATTCCGCTTGAAAAGTCCCGTCAATATGCCGTTCTCCTTACGCATAAATCTTTCTTTGGTTTTAAAGGGAAGGGAGCAAGTGCGCTCATTCACTGGAACCCTGAAAAGAGCGTCGGTATTGATCAGAATGGCATTCCTTACCGTGATTATAATCCGAGTGAAGCGTTTGTGAGTCTCGCGCATGAACTCGTTCACTGCTATCGGATGCTGAAAGGCACATCTTCAGGCGGCTATGAACAAGATCTAAAAGACCCCACGACAGGCGCAAGGCGTGAGGAGGATCGGACCGTCGGCATCGGTAAAAATGCTAATAACCCGCTTTCAGAAAACGGCATTCGTCGCGATCACGGGATGCCCATCCGTAAGCAATTTTTAGGCTATCGATAAGAGAGAAATAACATGACACAAACTGTTCAGATCAGCTCGTGCGTTGTTCCTTCGTTCACTATTCTCTATAAAGATGAAGATGCTTATCTTCAGACAGAATCCGCCCTGGCGAAACTTCTAGGTAATGGTCGGGGAAATTATCTTTTGCAGGAGATCAACAACCTCACAACCAATGGGCGGTCGTTGAAAATCGTGGCGGATAAAAACACCACCAACATCACAACACCACGACTGACCCGTTATCAGATGGCAACGTTAAATATTAATCCCGACGATCAAAATATGATGCGGACAGCTGCTCATGAACTCTGCAAAAAGCCAGGTCGTCATTTAAAAAATGAAGGGACAAGTGCGACTGTTTATTTTAATCCTATGAAATCAACTTTCGTTGATCATCGCGGAACGCCTAGACGAGAAAACAATACCGATCATAATCAGTTCGATCTCGCGCATGAACTGATTCATGCTAAACGGATGATGAAAGGGAATTATCAGGGGGGCGATATGCGTAACTTTGACCCGGTTGATAAACCTCTTCAGGCGTTGGAAGAGTATCGTGCAATTGGAGTCGGTCCCTATGCTGACCGTTTTATTTCAGAAAATTCTATTCGACAGAGTTCGGGTTTAACTGAGCGTAAATATATCACTGTGATTGAATAAGGAAGATAATCATGGCTATAAATAATATCGCTAACAGCCGCGTCGTTCCACAGTTCATTATCTGTTCTCATTCACCACGCCATCATGAAGTGGCAGAATCCTCACTCGAACGTATTAAATCCGGTCGAAATGGATCCGCGCTCATTAATGCAATCTGCCAGGTCATGACGAATGGAAAGAAAGTCTATATCGATTGTGATAATCACACCAATGGAACATTTGTTCATGGTCGGCTCACCGATGCTCAGATAGCCCGTTATGGCGTAAGTCAAAGCGCAGGAGATCGACAACATGAACATTTCGCCCACCAGCTCAGTGTCCGTAAACCTGATAACACTTATGGGGAAGGTGTCTCAGCGATGATCCGTTTCCATCCTGATGAGGCAGTTTGGACAGATGCACTCGGTGTTGGCCATTCCGTTCTGGATCCGAGACTGTCGTTTGTTACCCTGGCGCATGAACTGGTTCATGCCTTCCATCTCTTAAACGGCACATCGCTTGCCTCACAGCGTGACCATATCTGGATTGAAGGATCCGGTCAGCGTCAGGAGGAAGACCGGGCGACAGGGGTGGGTGATTTTTCGCGAACGAAACTTTCTGAAAATGGCGTTCGTGCAGATCATGGCATCCCTTTACGGGCGAGTTATTTCCTCGCTGAACATCTGGCCCCGAACCACTAAGGACAAAGAAGGTCATGGCATTTGCACAAAGCGTTTTTAGTAATGTCGCGCCCCATATTCGCATTCACTACAATCAACCTACTGAATTGATAGCGATAGAAGGCGCGATTCAAAAACTTAAATCCCGAGAGAAGGGCGCGCAATTGCTTGACCTTCTGAACAGTGTCACCCGCGATCATAAGCGGGTCCACATCGCAATTTCAACGGATGGAGGAACAGATTTCTCCGCAGAACTTACGGCACAACAGGTAAAAAAATATAACATCAATCCTGATCCCACCTCAGATGAACATTTTGAATTTGTCCATAATATCAGCTGTGTTCAGCCTAATGGTGAGAAGGGTGAAGGCGCGATGCCCGTGATTTCTTTCAATCCGAATAAATCCATTCATATCGATAATGAGGGTTTTCCTTATTATGTGAATGATAAAACCCAATCTTTTGTTTGTCTGGCGCATGAAATGATCCATGCGTTTCATACTCTCAACGGCACATCTACGGCAACCGATCCTGATGATAATTTTCCGGGTTCGGGTCAGGAATTTGAGGAACATCGGGCGGTTGGGATGGGCATTCATGCGAATAATACGCTTTCAGAAAATGTGATCCGCCGTGAGCATGGTTTGCCGTTAAGGGCGCATTATTTTTTGAGGCCTCGCTGATTATGCCTTATTCCATTTCATCACCGAGTAGCGCCGTCCCTGAAATTGATATTCACTGTAATCATTCGAGTGAATATGAAGAGGCGGATTCCGCATTGTATAAAATTAAATCAGGGCGGAACGGAAATGCGATCCTGAATGGTATTCGACAAATCACAACGGGTGAGCGTCGTGTTCATATCATGGTTAATACGGATGGGATTTCCGAAGCCTCTGGGATGCTCACGAGTGAGCAAATCGCACGCCATAACGTCCCCGTGAATCCGACAGATCCACAGCACCTGAGCAAAGTGCTAGAGGTGGCATCAAAAGGGGAATCGGTGATCCCCGTGATTTTTTTTAATCCGAATTATTCGGTCGATGTCGATTACAACGAAAAGTCCTGGATAGTGGAAGACAAGGAGATGGCGTTTATCTCGCTGGCGCATGAACTCGTTCATGCTTATCACCTGCTAAACGGATCGTCTCTCGCCGTGAACACCCCTCATTACCAGGACCCATCATTTACCCATCAGATGGAAGAAGAGCGCGCCTTAGGGATCAATGATTTTGAGGGCTACGGATTTTCAGAAAACGGCGTGAGAATCGATCATGCCTATCCCATAAGAACAAATTATTTCACAGAAAATTAACCTTAAGTAAGGAATCGCGATGCGTATATCTACACTGAGCACGACAGGTTTCGTCGAGTTGCCGCAAGATATGACCGCGCAGCAACCCGCCAACGATCCGACTCGTCCTGGGATCAGCTTTTCAGACACCCGCCCTGATACCTCACAACGTCCGCCGCAGGTGGCCACCATTCTCACCAATCCACCGAAAGGCCTCAATGTTTTGCCTGATGACGGTTCTGATAAACCCATGTCATATGAAGATGTCGTGAATACGTTAGGCCGAAATGAGGGGCTGATCAAAAAGGCGATGGATAAGGACGATTTAAAAAAGCTCGCCGATGATCCCAAAACACCACCCGATATGAAGAAGGCGCTCGATACGCTACTTTCTGATCCTGATATGTTCAGCAAAATTGACGAGGCTACGCCTGGGAAAGTGGATGGCAAACTGGCGGCAAACGACATCGAGACCATTAAGAAAACACCTGAGTTCGAAGCCTATTCGGAACAGCAGGCGGGAACCTACACACACGCCTATGTTCCCTCTGATGCGCCACCAGGAACCGGCGCACAGGAAATGACCGGCAATGATGCCATGCGCGAGCTTTACCGCTATTCGCAGAGCCTGCCCAAAAATCTCAGCCTGGAGACCATGAAGGCGATCGCCAACGGCTCGCAGCCGCTTGATAAATGTCCGCCGCAGGTACAGGCCGCCGCGAAATACATGGCCGATCATCCGAACGAGTGGGCCAAATATACCGGCATGACCGATCCGAAAGCGACGGAGTCCCGCGAAGCGTTATGCGATCAAGCCTCTTATAACGTGAAACTGACCGTTCAGGAAAGTGATGCACTGAACACGCTCAAGAACAATGAAGACGTCTTTTTCAAGAAAGGCGGTCTGACGCCGAAGAAACTTCAGCAAATTGCCGATGATGATAATCAGCCGCAGGATGTGCGGGATGCCGCGAAGCTGCTGCTTCAGTCGAACTCGATGCTGTTTTCTATGCTCGATAACGGCAAACATCATGCTGGCGGGGATTTCTTTAACAAGTCTAATGACAAGAACATTTCGAAAGGCGATCTCGATGCCTTCATTGCCCACGGCACAAATCAGATCGCTCCCGCGCCCACACCTGCTGACATCGAGACCTCGGATGAAATGAAAGCCAGGCGCGATATGTATGACGGCCAGAAGACCGAGCCTGATGAGAAAAAAGAAATGGGTGGCGGCTTCTTTAAGATGATCGACATCATCGGCTGGATCGGAACCGGGCTGTCGTTGCTGATCCCCGGACTCGGAGAAGCTGCCTTAGGCGCAGGGGTAGGCCGCGCAGCGGTTCAGGCGGGTATTCAGGCAGGCGCGAAAGCCGCCGCTGAAGGGGGGGTGAAGGCGGGCCTGAGTGCCGCCAAAGAAGCCGGACTTGATGCCGGAAAAGCCGCCAGTGAATCCGCCGCGCAGGCGGGGGAAAAAGGGGTCGGGTATGCCGCCGGTCAGACCGCCGCGCGCGGTGGACGAGATGGAGCGCAAATTGGGGTTGAACACGCTTCCTCTTCCGGTAATAATTAATCGTCAGAAAAAACACTGGCAGATCGGCGCACATAACACAAAGGGGAACCGGCTGTTTCCCCTTTTTTATTTCAACCCCAGTTCAGTTCCTTGCGTAAATAGACACGCAAACGCGACAGACGCGATCTCACGGTTCCGATGGGTATCGCCAGCCTGTCCGCCAGTTCCTGATAACCCACATCATTTTCCACTAGCACCTTCATTAACCGCTGATATTCAACCGACATTTCCTGATATTTTTCGACCGCTTTCTTCAGATGTTCATGGCCTTCATGAATGTAATCCGGTTCATCTTTGCGATTGGATTCCTGATCAAGCGCATTTTCATGCGTGGCCGTAATTGCGCGAAGATGGGAATCTTTATAATAGATTTTCACCAGGTTCATCGCGATCCCGAACACCCAGGATTCCGGTTTGGCCGTCCCTTTAAACCGGTGTTTGTGAACCAGCACTTCAAGCCAGGTGGTCTGAACAAGATCGTCAACATCCGCGAAATTCGACACACGTTTTCGGATGAAATTATGAAGACGCTTCTCGGTTTCAATCATCAGCGTTTCCCAGTCGATCATCTGAGTTTCATACAAGCTCGCATACATAGCAACCATAACGCCTCCACAGTCAATTACTGAGGTTTTATTTGCATGGGCTATGCCAGTTTTTTTCTTTGACTTAAGGCTTTGGTGCAATGACACAAGTCAGTTTTATGACGAAGATTATTCTGCCAGTATTGGCAATCTCACACCTTTACACATGCCATTAATGGCATACGCGGTTTAAGGCAGTAATAAACACCTGGAACCAAAAGGGCGGTTTAGTCACTTACCTTCAAAGAGCGATCAGAAGGTCAACCGCATGAACATGAAAGTCCATCATCCGCGCATTCACCCGAACAAACTCGAAGAAACCGAAGCGCTACTGGAAACCCTCGACCCGAGTAAAAAGCCGGAACCGGTCCAGAAACCTCAGCGCATCCATCGCGCCCAGCTGCAAACAGAACAGGCTGAACACGCGGCGGAAGGGTCGCTAGCCCAGCAAATCGATCAGCACCGCGCGCGCATCGAGCGCCAGCAGCAAATCAACCGATCGAAGAAGGGCGGCTTTACATTGCGATTTACCCACATCGAACAACTTCATGCGTTGCTGGAAGGCGGAAGTGATGAGGACCAGGCCGAACGGGAGGGGCGAATAAGGGCCATTCTGGAAAAGACACCTGAAAGCGAACAGTTTGATGCGCTGCTTGACGCCGTGGACAACGATCCAGCGTCAGCCTATGCGACACTGAGTCTGATGGCGATGCGCTTACAGGAAGGCCACCAGCCGCAACTGCTGGCAAAAATTCAGACGATGCTGGATCGGCTGAGTGAAGAGCGCGGCGCGGAAGTGACGGCGGGTATGAATACCGCGCGTGCTTTCGCCACCCATTCCACTGACCGGACACAGAAGCGAACCCTTCGCAAACTTTATTATGATGGCGTCGTGGGACAACAGTCATCAGATTCGGTCCTTGATCTGCTGTTGTCGAAGTTTGGCGTCGAAGGCTTTGTTCCGGCACTTCGCACCCTTCAGCGCGCGCTGGCGGATGACATTGCCGCGCTGTCGCCATCCATTCCGCCGATGGCGTTGCGCCTCTTGATGAGTGGCTTGAATGACACCCGGATCCTGAGTACCACGATCACCGAGGTAACAGATTTTCTCACCCGCATCAGCAAAAGCTTCAGCAAAGTATCGATGTCGGTCGATACCATGACCCGAACCCTTCTCGGGATGTGCCGCAATGGGTTCTATTCGAATCAACTCATCCAACTCGGGCTGGAAACGGTAGGGGAAGCGTCACAACATCAGCCTTTTTATTTTAACCATCTTCTTCGCCTCATCCAGCGCCTGCCGGAAAACGTCTGGGGCGATAACGGCAAACATCGCGACAGCGCGATCAAGCTGGTGCGCACCCTGAACGGGGAACTCTCTCAGCTTGAGAAAAACCGGATGGGCCACGCGATATGAACCAACTGTTCAACCTGCTGAACAAAATTGCTTATCACGCAATGGAGCGATCGGAAATCGTCGGGGGCTTCATCGCCCTGGCGGTGGTGTTCATGCTGATCATCCCCTTGCCGCTGCCGTTAATTGATGTGCTGATCGCCTGCAATATCAGCATGTCATGTTTGCTCATCATGAACGCGATGTTTCTGCCGAAGCCGCTCGCCTTTTCAACGTTTCCCTCCGTGCTGCTGCTGACCACGATGTTTCGGCTGGGGTTGTCGATTTCTACGACGCGTCAGATCCTGCTTCAGCAGAATGCCGGACATATCGTCACCGCGTTCGGGAACTTTGTTGTCGGCGGAAACCTTGCGGTCGGGCTGGTGGTGTTCCTCATCCTGACGGTGGTGAACTTTCTTGTTATCACGAAAGGGTCAGAGCGCGTGGCAGAAGTTGCCGCGCGCTTTACCCTTGATGCGATGCCAGGTAAGCAGATGTCGATCGACTCTGACCTTCGCGCGGGTCTGATTACGGTTGCACAGGCTAAACGCCGCCGTGAAGACCTGACCAAAGAGAGCCAACTGTTCGGGGCGATGGATGGGGCGATGAAGTTCGTCAAAGGGGATTCAATGGCGGGGATTGTGATCCTGTCCATTAACCTCATTGGCGGTTTCTGCATCGGTGTGCTTCAGCTCGGGATGAGTGCCGGTGATGCAATGCATACCTTTTCGATTCTCACCATCGGTGACGGCCTGATTGACCAGATCCCCGCGCTGCTGATTTCACTCACTTCAGGGATGATGATCACCCGCGTTTCCGCGAACGAAGAGACCGTGAATCACAACATCGGCAAAGAGATCACCGAGCAGCTGACGCGCCAGCCGAAGGCGTGGATTATGGCCGGGGTCGGGATGTTCGCCTTCAGTCTCTTGCCGGGAATGCCCACAATCGTTTTCCTGACGCTCGGGACCGGTGCGATTGGGTCCGGGGTGTTTCAACTCTGGCGCGATAAGCGCGTTGCGACCACCAGCCAGAATGAAAATCAGATTATCCCGGAAGAGAACGGGGAAAATGACCTTCGTACCTTTAACCCCGCGCGGCTCTTTCTGCTGAGTTTCCCCGCCGGTCGCGAACGGGATCCGCACGTTATCCAGATCATCGAAGAAATCCGCCGTATGCGAAACCGTATCGTGAACCAGTTCGGCTTCACGCTGCCGGTGTTCAATATCCAGTTCACTACGCTTCAGAAAGACGATGAGTTTCGGTTTCTCGTGTATGAAATCCCGAAGGTGATCGCCACGATTACGCAGGATAAGCGCGCCGTTCAGCGCCTGCCGTATATCGAACAGCAGAACAGCGGGAACACCCTTCCGGCTGAAACCGATCCACCTGAAGAGGATTTTGTGTGGCTGGCAAAAGATGATCCCTATCTCACCAGCGGGGAAATCTCCTGGAGCGGAAACGATTTATTGCTGGCCAAAATGGAAGAGGCGCTGTTTCAGTCTGCACCGCGCTTTATCGGGATGCAGGAGACACGCGCGATTGTCTCCTGGCTTCAGAGCGACCTGCCCGAGGTAGCGCAGGAATTCGAGCGCGTCTTTCCCGTGGCGCGCCTCTCAAGCGTGCTTCAGCGGCTGGTGGCGGAACGCATTTCCCTTCGTGCCATTCGAACCATCACGGAAAGCCTGTTAATGCACGGCTCGGAACGTGATACCGGGATGCTTATCGATCAGGTCCGCATCGATATTAAAGAGCACCTCTGTTATCAGCACAGCAAAGACGGCGAAGGAATGCTGGCATGGTTGCTCACCCCAGAGACCGAAGAAATTCTTCGTGAGGCGTTGCGCCAGACCAACACCGATACCTTTTTCACCCTCGATCAGGAACGCATGAAGCTGTTCATGGACCAGATTCGCGGGGTCTTCCCGCCTTACCGCTCCATTTACCAGGGGGTGATGCTGGTGGCGCAGGATTTGCGCGCGCCGCTACGCACCCTGATTCAGAACGAATTCAATCACGTCGCGGTCCTCTCCTTTGCTGAGCTGGAATTCAACATTCCGGTCAACGTGGAAGGGCGGATCGATATTAACGAAGATTTGCTGGAACAGGCGCAGGAAGACGATCTGATAAGTGAGGAAACCGATGTTTGAACTCAGGGTGTTAAACGGTCAGCATGAAGGGGCCGCGCTTCCGCTCAGTGGTGAACAGTGGGATCTGGGTAATCACGAAGAAAACGATCTCCAGCTGTGTGATGAGGCGATCGCCTCGCTTCACGCCAAACTCTCCCGCATCGAACAGGCCTGGCAGCTTACCCCGAACGAAGGAGAGGTGTTTCTTGCACATGGTCAGCCTGTAACCGATACCCTCTCGCTCGATGTCGATCAGCCGTTCATGCTCTCCGGTGTCTGGCTGGTGGTGAGTGACGCCAGCGCGCCGTGGCAGTCAGGCAGCGTGATCCCGGTAAGCACGGAAGGCAAACTTCTCAACCCCATCGCCGGTAAGTTGAAACTCAAACCCTCGCTTCCTGCCTGGTTTAAACCGGCACTGATTATGCTCGGTATTCTCGGCGGGATTGTGCTCACGAGCTGGTTTTTCATGGCGACACCCACACAGACCGCGCCACGCAATCTGAAACCCATTCTGGCGGACGCGGACGCGGTGCGCGGCGTACTGGTGAGGAAGCTTGAAGACAGGGAATTAAACCATGCTGTGAGGATTGAAGGCGATAATCAGGGGCTGTCTTTGACCGGCCAAATCACTAAAACGCAGTCAGCCATTCTGAATCGGTTGATGGTGTCCCTTTCAAACGATTATGAAATTCATGTTCCGCTCAGAAACGCCACCACTCTCAAAATCCTCGCGTTACCTTTTCGAATCGTCCAGATCACCGCAGGCAAACACGCAAACATCGTGACCGAAAGCGGTCGCCGAATGTTTATCGGTGATGTGGAAGACGGATTTACCTTATCGACAATCACAAAAAACAGCGTCCAGTTTACCGGACCTGAAAACATTTCGGTGAAATGGTAATGAACGGATTATTGAAATGGTTTGCACACGCTGAACTTCGTCTTGTCACGATGGAGCCGGTTCAGGTACATGGCCGGATCACAGGTATCTCGGGGATTTTGCTTGAGGCGAGTCTTCCGGGGGCGCGTATTGGCGATCTCTGTCGCATTACCGGCAAAGATAATATCGAAGTGATGGCGGAAGTGGTGGGGTTCAACCCTGAAAACACGCTGCTTTCTGCGCTGGGACAGCTCAACGGCATCGCTCAGGGTGCGCGGGTCACGCCGCTTTATCAGCCACATAAAATCGCTGTGAGCGACAGGCTGTTAGGGTCTGTCCTGGACGGCTTCGGCTGGGCAATGGATGAAGATTCCGTTTCCGCGTTCGCGATCGAAAGCGAAAACCCTGATGCCTCAGGCGTGCTCCGTAATGCCCCACCTGCGACCGACAGACCACGCATTAATGAACCCCTTTCGACCGGCGTGAGAGCCATTGACGGGATGATAACCCTCGGTGTCGGTCAGCGCATGGGCTTGTTTGCCGGTGCGGGGTGTGGAAAAACAACGCTTCTCGCTGAAATCGCCCGTAATACTCCCTGCGATGTGATCGTGTTTGGGCTGATTGGTGAGCGCGGTCGCGAGCTGGGTGAGTTTCTTCAGCACGAGCTGGATGAAGATCTTCGCGCGCGAACGGTGATGGTCTGCGCCACTAGCGATCGATCCAGCATGGAACGCGCTCGCGCGGCGTTTACGGCCACGGCCATCGCGGAGGCGTTTCGGGATAAAGGTAAAAGCGTGCTTCTTATCATCGATTCCCTTACACGCTTTGCGCGCGCCCAGCGTGAAATCGGCCTGGCACTGGGCGAACCACCTGGTCGCGGCGGCTTACCGCCGTCTGTCTATACGCTGCTTCCTGGCCTGCTTGAACGCGCAGGGAAAACCAGCGCGGGGGCAATCACGGCGCTCTATTCGGTTCTGATGGAAGCGGATTCAACGAACGATCCGGTCGCCGATGAGGTCCGGTCGCTGATCGACGGCCACATTGTCCTGAACAGAAAGCTCGCAGAGAAGGGCCATTTCCCGGCGATCGATGTGCTTCAGAGCCTGTCGCGTACCATGCCGAACGTGGTTGAACCGGAACAGATGATGATGGCGCGCCGGTTCCGTCAGCTGATGGCGGCTTATAACCAGGTGGAAATGCTGATCCGTCTCGGCGAATACCAGCCAGGCCACGACCCGATCACCGATACCGCTGTTCAGTCTCAGCCCGCGATTAACGCTTTCCTTCAGCAGGAAAACCACCATCCCGAACCCTTTATTCACACCCTGAACAAGCTTGAGGATGCCCTTCATGATGCAGCCGTTTGAAGATGAGATCCCAACTGAAAATGAACTGAAGAACATACTCGACACGCTTATTCCGCTGCGCGAACGCAAGCTGAGACGATTGAAAAGGGAGCTGGTTGAACATGAATCCTTACTGAGGTCTCTTCAGATCGATCTCCAAAAAGGCGAAAAGCGGCTGGTTCTCTTTCGTGAACAGTATCAGACCGCCATCAATGAATTTGCTAACCATCATACCGGCGTCGTCCTGCTTCATGAAAAACTGCATCGCACGCTTGAGAAAGAGAAAGTTGTTCGCAACCGTCTTCTGAAGCAGGAAAGCGATAATCATGACCTCATTACCCTCATTGCGGACCAGATCATCCTGGTGGATAACGCGCGCGAAAGCGTGACGGCCTGCCAGCGTGAGATCGAGAAGCTCGAAATCATCATTGAAGAGGCCCAGTCGTCGTGAAACCTGTAAAACACCCTCAGACCTCACCCAAACCCAAAACCTCCCCACAGCCGAAGCGCACCAACCGATCGACATCCCGCGCGCCCACCTCACAAAAAAAAGGCACACCGACGAAAGCCGATGAACAGGACTTTAAGCGCTGGCTGATGGGGGAACCCGATCCGCACGCCGACCCCGTTTCTGATACGCAGTTTCACTTTCTCCAGGTAAGCGAAGAACCTGAACCTGAGCCGGAATCCGCCCCCGTCAATGCGCTTATCCCCGACCTCACAGAAGGCATCGAAGAGAATGAGCAACTTCCGGCTGAATTCTCGATGGTCCTGCCTGAAACCGGCGAGGTGCGCGCACAGCTGACCAGCCTCCCAAATGGGGGAACGAATGTCGCGCTCGGCTTTCATCCTGAAGTGCTGATGAAAATGATCGGCTTCGAGAAAGAGGGCGAACGCCTGTTATCGCGTCGGCTGGGAAAACCGGTCCGTCTTCATTTCAAACGCATTGAGGCTGTATGAATTTTCCGTTTATCACTGTGAGACAAGCCACCTTTAGACGCTGGATAGGAGCAGGGCGATCATTAACGTTCAGTAAAGAAATGGCGTATGGGTTATTTCAGATAAAGCTTATCGAGGACCATTCAGGGGCATTGTTCTTGCCGCTCATGAGTGCCAATGGGGCGATCGGTCTCGCTGACCCGGCGAAATTCCTGAAAATTGTCTCAAACCTTCCGCCCTTAGAGGCGCTAACACAGCCTGAGCCGTGGTTTTATGAGCTGGTGAACGCGCGAATGAGGCCTGAGTTTAAGACACTCTTTCGGTTTTTCAGCGAATCAGAGGAGGTGGAAGCGGAATCATTGACCGTAGAGATCACGATTCAACTGAATGACATCACGACCACCTTTCTCGCACGCGTTTCTTTTGAACTTCTGGATGTCTGGATGTCTGAAAGGATTCTTTATCCGATGACCCGGACATTTCCCCCTGAGCTGAACATCACTTTTCCGCTGATAGCGGGTCGTGTGCCGATGACGAAGTTGCGCTTTCAGTTTCTGAAAGAAGGGGATGTGTTAATACCGCCCGATCCCTTGATCTCGATCAATGGAGAAGGGGTTTTTCTCATCGGAAAGACCGAATTTTATTTTGAGCTGGAACCAGATGCCAATAATTCTCACCAATATGCATTAACGATTGTCGAAAAACGAGGTCAGCCCGTGATGAATCCAGAAGATACCGAACACCCAGAAATCGACACTACACTATCTGAAGCTGAAGGCGAACTGATCCACACATCAGACGCGAACGGGTACAGTGATTTACAGCTTGAGCTTTCTGTTCGTTGCGGGAATGTCTCGATGACCCTCGGGGAACTCGAAACCCTCGATGCCGGTTCCACGGTCATCGTGAAAAACACCTTGCCGGGATCGGCGCTCTTGTGCCACGGGAATCAGATACTGGCAAAAGGGGAGCTGGTGAACGTGAATGGCACGCTCGGTTTTCAGATAGGCTCAATTTTCTCGCAGAACCGGGCGAACCATGCCTGAGAATATCAGCTCTTTTAATCCGCTCGCGCTGGCCATCTTGCTCGGCGCGATTTCCCTCATCCCGTTACTGTTGATGATCACCACCTGCTTTCTGAAAATCTCGATGGTGATGATGCTTACCCGAAACGCCATCGGCGTTCAGCAGGTTCCGCCCAATATGGCGCTCTATGGTATCGCGCTCGCCGCCACCTTGTTCGTCATGGCCCCGGTTCTGGATGGAATGCAGACGCGTTTTAAAGAGAAGCCGCTTGATACCACCAGCACGCAAAAGCTCGAAGACTCTCTGAATTATGGCATCGAACCCTTAACCGCGTTCATGAACCGGAACACCGACCCGGATGTGATGACCCACCTCATCGACAACGCTCAGAAGATGTGGCCGAAAGATCTGGCGGGCAATATTGCGACGAATCATCAGAACCTGTTATTGCTGATCCCCGCGTTTGTCCTCTCCGAACTGCAAAGCGGATTTAAAATCGCCTTCCTGATTTTCATTCCGTTCCTGGTGGTGGATCTGGTGGTGTCAAACGTGCTGCTGGCGCTCGGAATGCAGATGGTTTCACCCATGACGATTTCACTTCCCCTGAAAATCCTGTTGTTCGTGATGGTGTCGGGCTGGTCACGCCTGCTGGACGGTCTCTTTTACAGCTATGTGTGAGGAATCATGGATGTCATGTATCTCTTTAAGCAGTCGATGATCCTGGTGGTAATGTTGTCTGCGCCCGCCCTGATTGTGGCCGTGGTGGTCGGTATGATCGTTTCCCTGCTTCAGTCGGTGATGCAGCTTCAGGACCAGACCTTGCCATTTGCGATTAAACTGATTGCCGTGGGCGGCACGCTGGCCTTATCGGGGCGCTGGGTGGGGCTGGAATTGTTTGAGCTGACGGAAACCGCCTTTCGGATGATGGCGACCGCCGGGAAGGTGTGATGTTTGAGAGCCTGCTGACCTTCCTGTTTCAGGGCATGATTGCAACCGCGCTCGGCATGGCCCGGATTCTTCCCTGTCTTCTCATCTGTCCCATCTTTTCCTTTTCCACCCTGAGAGGCATGATCCGCAATGGTATCGCGGTTTCCTTATCGCTGTTCGTGGCCCCGGTCATTCACCCAGAAATCGCCCACATCTTACTTTCGCCCTGGTCGATTGTCGGTCTCGGCTTAAAAGAAGTGGTGTTAGGGTTGCTGCTGGGTTATCTGCTGGCGCTGCCGTTCTGGCTGTTTGAATCGGTGGGCGCGCTGTTCGACTCGCAGCGCGGCGCATTGAACGCCGGTCAGCTGAACCCGGCACTGGGACCGGACGCCACGCCGCTCGGGGATATTCTCCTTCGCTGGTCGATGGTCTTTCTGGTGATGAGCTTCGGTTTGTCGCTGGTGACGCAGGTGATCTGGGATTCTTATCGGGTATGGCCAGTAAACCATCTGTTACCCGGTCTCACGGAAGGCGGATTTAAGCAGCTGCTGATTCAGGTTTCGGACTTCTTCCGGGATATGGTGTTGTTTGCCGGTCCGCTGGTGTTGCTTCTCCTGTTGATTGAATTTGGCGTGGGGATTATCAGCGTTTATTCGCCGCAGATTCAGGCGAACGTTCTGGCCATACCGCTGAAGTGTCTGGTGGGTGTGGGGTTCTTTGTGATCTATCTGCCCGTTCTGGAACATCTGGCGGGTGTGAAGTTTTCAGGCCTTCACGATTTAATTGCGAATCTGAATGATGTGCTGACGGTTATCAGGAAATCATGAAAAAGCCGGAGAGTTCCGGCTTTAGGTGAGGATGATCAGCGTTCAGTGGGGTGTCGTTCGGTGTAAATCAATCCACCCAGAATCATCAGCGACAGGATTAAACTGAAAAAATCCATGTATTTCTGAAGAAGATAGGTCACAGACGCACCGATGAAGTAATGAAACAGAACAAGGAAATAATGTTTTGCCTGCTGGGATTTCATGACAAAGTTGCGCTTATCATGCTCTTCAAATGCATTAGCGAAGGCGGTGGCCATCATAATATAGGTACTTGTCACCGCTGCTGTATTGGTTGGATATTTCGATCGACCGGTTTTGATGACGAAGTTATGAATAAACATAATCAGAAGACCCAGTGACACCAGCGGTAAAATCGCGGGGGTGGGTTTGTCACCAAAGATATGATTAACCCATTCGCAGTGACCATAAAACATGAAGATCATCAACAATGCAAAATTCAGAATATAGAAAATAGATTTTTCTTCCTGAAGTCGCGTTAAAGCCGTTTTATATTTAATCGCTATAAACTGATAAATCGTGGCAATCACTACCCATATCAGAATAATCAAGGCATGATATATCGATGGGAAATCATACTTTCCATCATATAAGAAGGCGACACTGAAAAGCATATTTGAGGTCATGAAACCAATTAGCGCCTTATAAAAATAGGCAAAGCTGATTATTTCCATTGAACCGCCAATGAAACTCAATAAATAATGTGTTCGGAAACCCGAATCACGATAAATTCTCATTTTTTAGACTCACTCTTTCACATAACCGAATCATTTTATCACCTTCCTCATTTCATCAATTTTCAATTCATGCCCTTGACAGGGAAGTGATTTTCTATTGTTAGCAGGAGTCCTTATGAGCGGTGAAAAGACAGAACAGGCAACAGACCACAAACTTCAGGAGAACCGAAAAAAGGGGCAGGTGAGCCAAAGCCAGGACGTCCCGAAATTGCTGGTGATGCTGGCGGTGATGGAAGTGATTTTTGCCATGCTCGATGAGAGCATTCAGAAGCTTCAGGCGCTGATGCTCTTGCCGTTGCAACAGATGAACGTGGCCTTCGCGCAGGCGATTAACGATGTCGCCGGTGAGGCGGTGTTGATTGGGTTTGTGCTGATGCTGCTGACGGTCGGAACCGTTATCGTCGTGCGGCCCATTGCAACCTGGATCCAGATTGGCTTGCTGTTTGCGCCCGCTGCCGCCGCACCGAAATTTGATGCGCTTAATCCACTTCCCAAAATTAAACAGATGTTCGGGGTGAAGCAATTCGTTCAGATAGGCGTAAGCCTGCTGAAGGCGATTGCGCTCATTGGGGTTTTCTCCCTGCTGCTGCGCGCGCATCTTCAGGATCTGGCCGGTCTTGCCGGTGGCGATCTGGACGGGTTCATGAAGGCAGGCGTCGCCCTGTTGAAGATACTTACCCACACGGCGATCGGTGTGCTACTGGTATTCAGTGTTACGGACTTTGCGATCCAGAAATATTTCTATCTCAAACAGAACCGGATGAGTCACGAGGACATCAAGAACGAATATAAGCAGCTCGAAGGCGATCCACACGCAAAAAGCCATCGTAAGCACGTTGCCCATGAAATCCTGAACGGGCCTGTTAAACGTATCTCACAGAAACGTATCGATGATGCCGATGTGCTGATGGTTAATCCGACGCATTTTGCCGTGGGTCTCTATTATAACCCAGATGAAACTGCGCTTCCCAAAGTGCTCTTTAAGGCAAAGGATGAGGAAGCGCAGGAGGTGATCGCGATGGCGCACGCGGCGAAAAAACCTGTCGTGCGTTACATCTGGCTTACGCGCAACCTCTATCGCACCACGGATGAAGGCGATTTTATCCCGCGTGAAACCATCAAATCTGTCGCGGCCATCTACCGCCTTATCCGGTCGATCGAAGCGCTTCAGCCAGGTATGGCCATCGAGTTTGAGGAAGATTAGGCTCGGATTGAAAAAGAAAAAAGCCCGTTATGGGCTTTAATGTTTTAGATTTACAACAAAAATTTTCACGAACGAAAGTGGCCTCTAATACTTGATTAATTTATAAGGGATTAAAGCTTTTCGTTTCCGACAGGCGGATCATTATAAAAGTGGTCATCCTCTTCAGTCCGAGTAAAGTCAGTGTTACGCACCAGCTCCTCGGCAGTCTATTTTGAATGCCTGGGCTTTGCGGTTTTGACAGTTGAGAACGTCTTTATCGGAATGTAACTTGAACAATGCTGAATGATTTTTTCATCATTGGTGAGCAGCGTTAGCGCCTCAGTATTTGCCTGAGCAACAATAATACGGTCAAAGGGATCGCCATGCATGGACTGAGGGAGTCGGTTTAAACTGACAGCATGATGCGATGTTATGGGGAGTTCGTTATAACCGTTCGCAAGAAGTCCACGAAGAATTTCATCAGGATCAACGGTAAAATCGGGTTTACCAAGTGAAAATTTTATCGCTATCTCCTGAATCGATGCCGCTGAAAAATAGAGTTCATTCAGCGGATCGATCAGGAATTCAAAACACTCGCGAGAAATACGTTTCGAATCCGCACATGCCCAAATAAGATAGTGCGTATCGAGCAAGTAACGGTTAAAGCTGTTCCGAGATCGCACTGTCAATCATCCTTTCCTTCAAACATTGCCTGAATATCATCAGCAAGAAAATCATTGAAGTTATCAGGGACAGCATAATTTTTGTGGTCAAGAAATCCGACGCGGTTCATTAGCGGTTCACGTTTGAAGGGTACGATCATCGCGATAGGTTCGCCGTGACTGGCAATCACGAAGCTCTCTCCATCATGAACAGCATTAAGAACCTGAGAATAACGCGCTTTAGAATCAGCAACATTGAGTATTTTCATAGAAACCTCATAATTATGGTCATGAGGTCATATTATAGGCTTGCTCTCAATTGTGGTCAACAGGTCATAGAAAGGCTACGACTTAAGCAAAACCTCTATCCAGTCAGGTTTACGATCGAGAACATTAAGGAGTTTTAAGGATGAGCCGGAAGGCTTGCGACGGTTCTGTTCCCATGATTCCACCAGCGAAATCGACACCCCTAAAAGATCGGCAAACTGACGCTGATTAAAACCGGTGCGATGCCGAATCGCTTTCACATCAATCTCAGAACTCATGTGAGTTTCGCCTTACTGATGACAAATAATCTTAAAGAGTGAACATCACGGATTTTCCCCCAGCAAAATTCACTCCAGACTTTATAGAAATCATGATCGCTTTTCACCTCGGAAAGCGGGATCAAACCATCACGATCGCCTTCGGTTCCATCAGATACATAAACATGCATCGAGGGAAGAGAAAGAGATTCAATGATCCGCGTTTCCCAGAAACGGCGACCGAGTTCAGTATGTTGTGAGTCAGAAATGACGATGGTGTAAAGATCGACAAGATGCGCAAAAAAAAGGGCAGGCAAATCCAGCACAGCGCGGCGATGTTCTGGACGAATTGATCGCCATACCATCACCTGAGTGCAGGCTTGGAAGCCAATAACGATATGCTCATAAAAAACAAGTTTTACAGCATAAGCAGTAACGGGCTGAGAACTATCAGTAATTAAACGATACTGATTATCCGTTTTGGCTTTGACGAGACGATAACCGAAGGGAATCGAATAGCCTTTCAGCTGAAAATCCTCAACCCCTTTTTCTAAGAAGCGGGCGGTGTGTGTGGTGTTGCGTTCGATCTCATTCAGTTTCGTGTTGAAATCGGCATCATCAATAAGTTCAGGCATAGCGTATCCTTCTGTGTGAATCTTAATAATACCCGTACAGGGTACGAGTGACAACCCTGAAATAATCGAACATGATCGTGAAATTTGAAGGATGGCAGATTTGTGCTTCTAGGGTGCTTCATCGCTACATTCTTTCGCACAAAGTTTGAATTTTTTCCTGCTTCCCACCTTAAAATAACCCTGTCGTGAGAAATGTTTTTAATAAAAATAAAGGGTTATCATGGTATTCATCGAGACATGTTCAGATGAGAAAGAAGAGAAAGAAGAGCGTCAGCGAAGACCCGACCATCTTAATGATGTGATATTACGAGACATCCAGCGCCGGTTGGTGAAACGCAAACGAAACCAGAAATCCTGACGAAAAAAAGGGAAGGCGAAAGCCTTCCCTTGTTCGTGTAAGCCGCGCTTAAACGGTCATCAGTTGCTGGCGTTGCTGCTGAGCAATCTGGCAATTCGTATTCCCAGCATCAGCATTAAGCAGGGCGTGAGAAGTATCAACTCCCCGATGATTGTCCCCAACATTTCCCCCTTCAAGATGGGTAATCAGATCCTGTCGTGCAATGTTGACCAGCGCCAGTGAATTCGGCGACAGCTGATCCTGTTTTGACAGGGCATCTTTCCAGCTGGTATCGAGCGGTTTGCCGTCCTTGCCTTCCGGCTTGCTGTAAAGGTCGGTGTGCTGATCCATATACTGGCCAATCATTTCGCGGGTTTCTTTATCGCCGCTCACGGTCTGATCGGGGGTTTCGGTGCGGCAGTTGTTGATCGCCCCGCTGGCCAGACGGCAATTCAGGTTCTGGCCGATGGCATTGCCCACCTGATTCATGCTTTGCGGATCGTCGTTAACAGGGGGTGTCGGCTGCTGCACCACCGCGCGATTCTGAAGGCCGCTTGTCAGGCCATCGGTCATCGCGCCGGTGATGGCGGGGTTAGCGTTCGGGTTAAAAATGGACCCATGCATATTGATCCCCATCTTGCGAAGCACTTCTTCCAGGATGGAATAAAGATGAGATTCAGGAACCACTGCGCCCATACTCGCGCCGCCTGGCTGCTGGCCCTGAAAGACCGGGTTCGAACTAGAGTTGTTCCACATTGAAAGACCGAGGTTCGCGGTATCCTGACCCATGCCGAAGCTGTCAGAGTTCGCGCCGTCGAACAGGTTATTGCGCATATTACCGCTGAACATATGACCGACCATTTCACCCGGATCCGTCATGGGACCGCTTCCGCCAATCCCGGCTTCACGCATCTGATTACGCATGAAGAACCGATCCTGAGCAGTGGCGGCATAAGGGGAAGATTCGGACATGTCACGGCTTCGCGTATGAAGATGACCTAAATTAAATCGCATGATGATTCCTCTGGTGTTTGAATATAACGAGTAATGCCATAAATTAAGTAAAATATTCGCTGATTCAGTTCCCGTTTTTATTACCTGACCGGCATAGTCGAATAATTCTGATCGCCTTCCCGCATCGAGGAGGGCCACCAGATCACAACATGATGATTATCAGACTGAGGGCGACATGTCATATCCTCGCAGTTGGCTTTATGGCTGGCGCAGGCTGACAACAGCGACGCGAATAAACAGAGTGTGATCATCCTGGCCATTACGGCTCCTGATAACGGATAAGAGACGGAGAAGAGAGAAGGGATTCACGCGACCGGCGCGATTCACCTCGCGATCGGAAGGCGACATAGATTTCGGCTTTCTGTCCAGGTGCAAGGGTTGAACCCGGCCATGCAGACACCGCCAGCACGTCATCATCTGAACAACTCGCCTCATCAAAGCGAATCGGTTGAGAGGTCATGTTCTTAATCAGCCCCACGCTGAGCTGAACTGTCCGGTTATTAAACCACTCGGTTCGGGTATTATCGAACATGAGGCCGGGTGGCAGGGTGCAAAGCTGATTGATGTTCACCCCTTCACCGCCTGAATCAAACCCGTCAGGCACTTTGTTTTCTGCCAGATCACGAAATGCATTCTCGATAACGCCGCGCTGGGCGGAATACTGCTGGCGGTTCTCAATCCCTTTGAGGTTATCGGCGAGGAGCTGGCGATCCTGTGAAGAGATATAGCGCGTCGGGTCCACCTGATCACCGATGAGGTGAGGGGTGATGATAAAGAGACGCTCGCGCTGATTAGTTTCGTGACGGGTGTAGGAGAATAGATGGCCGATATAAGGAATATCACCCAGCAAGGGGATCCGATGGCTCATGTCCCCGGTTTCCCGCGAGTGGATGCCGCCCATCACGAGCGAACCATTTTCCTGAACAAGCGCCTGGGTTGAAATCGTGACTTTCTGATCCCCGGTCGCGACCTGATCATCATCGCGGTCAACCTTGCCGTCTTCGATGTCCACCATCAGCTGAACAGTCTGATGTTCACCCCGGCCAATCGCGCGCGGCACAACCTGCAAGCTGGTTCCCGCCGTGACGGGCTGGATGTTCACCACCCGTTCGCCGGTCGCCGTAATAAAGGCGGTATCACTCAGATCGATAACGGCGGGCTGATTCTCTAGCGTAAGGATAGAGGGATTCGCCACGACAGAGGCATTCCCGGCCCCTTCCAGCGCCTGAATCTGGCTAAAGAAGCGATTATAATCGGTGACGAATAACGAACTCGCTCCCCGGAACAGGGTAGAACCGGCGCTGATGTTCCCGAACGTTCCCCTGAGGTTCGCGCCCAGCTCGTTAAGCGATTTCCGATCGACATCCACAATCATCGCATCGATTTCCACCAGCTTTTGGGGAATGTCGATCTGAGAAATCAGCGACTGATAATCCTCACGCTTGCTCGGGTTGTCGCGGATCAACAGGGCGTTATTGCGCACATCGGCAGAGACAAAGGGATGAAGATCATCGTCATCATCGCTGTCATCTTTTGGTCCTGAGGTTTGTGCGTTCACGAGGCTATTCAGGATCGAATCGGACTGGTCGCGAATGGTCTGTTCCATCCGGCCCTTAAGCCCTGAATCATCTCCGCCGGCGGTTTGCTGAATCCCCGAGGCAGAACGACCGCTTTTTTGACCCAGCAGTTCAGCGAGGATGGTGGCGACACCGGGAACAAGAATCGTTTTATCGCGGTATTGAATATTTCGGTCCGCGACAGAGGCATATTTCAGCGGAAACACCATCATTTCCTTGTTCTCTTTCTTGTCCTTATCCTTTGCGCTGAAGTCCTGCACCAGCGAAACATATTCAGGCGGGCCGGTCACAATCACCACGCCGTCATCAGGCAATTCCCCGAACCCAAACTTCGGTTCGAGTAATCCGACATCGGTTAACGCCTGCTTTAAATCGGGGGCGGCATCGGCGGAGACTTTTATTCGCCGCGAGACCTGATCCGATTGCGGGGAAATATAAAGCGTGTCGTTATACACAAACCACTGGAAACGATACTGAAGACCGAGCCTGTTCAGAAAATCGGTCGGGGAATCGGCGCGCAGCCGTCCCTGAACGTTTTCGGTGAAGCTCTCAGGCATGTTCAGGTTAACGCTATGGCTTGCGGCAAAATCCTGAAGAACGGTCCGAAGCGGGGTGTTCTCCGCCGCGTAGGCATAAGCCCCTTCGTCCCAATTCTTCGGCGTCTGAGCCATCACGCTCAGGCTGACTGATGACGCGGTGAGGGCAAGCAATGCAGATCGAATAAGGCGCGTTGAACGTTTTAACACTGTGAAGCCCTTAGGTTTCCCGCTATGGATCAGCTGATAGATTCAATAATAGATTTGCTGAGGTTGTGCTTCAGGGTCGACAGCTGATTATCGGCAAGATTCGCGACGGCCTGTTTCCTGAGGGCGTTTTTGAACTCAAACAGATCGGCCATCGTGGGCGACTGGCCATCCATCGACTTCGCCAGTTCGTTGACGTGGTGGCTTGAGGTCGCGAGATTGTGATCGAGACGCTTTTGAATATCGAACATATTGGACATGGGATTTCCTTACATCAGACGTGAAACGAGGTGTTGTTGAAAGCCGCGCCAGCTCAGCGAGAGTTCGCCTTTTTCAGTTTTTAACACCAGCTCATCGGATTTCATTTGGTCATCAGGACTGAGGGTCCACATCACCTGATGAATGTCCGAGAGCCATTCGGTTAACTCGGCTTCGTTATCGGGATGGAAATAGAGCGTCGCCTGGGTGCGTTTATCGGCGGCGCGCATGATCTGACGAAAGACGGCGTGAAGCTTGTCTTCATCTGGCAACTGGTTAAGGATGGCGAGAAACACCGATTCAACGAGTTTTCTCGCGCGATCGGTTATCTCATCGGCCTCGCGCTCACGTTGCGAAAGCCATTCGGCAAACAGTCCTTCACTCTTATCGAGAAAGTTACTTTCCATCTCTTCCAGGATCTGGGCCAGCCGCGCTTCATGTTCGGTTTTGGCGTTCTTTTCCATCTCAGCGATGTCCTTTCTGGTCTGTTCTATAAGTTCATGACAATAGGCTTCGGTTTCTTCGATCAAAGATTTCGCCTGGTACTGCTGATCAAACCAAAGCCCGGTTATCAGAACGTCTTCAATAATTTCGGGTTCAAAATCAAACGGGATTTCACGCAGGGTAATCATCGACTCTCCATCCGCCAGATTGCAGCATCGATCAGGGCGCGCAGGCGTTTTCGATTCACCACAGAAAAGGCCTCGGCTTCTTCTTCCGACCGTAAAACGTGATCCTGATAAAAGCGCAGCCTGAGACGCGCCCAGACAGCAGGCAGAAAAATTTTCTGAAGGATGGCCAGCGCAAACGGCGGTTCGCGAAAGTCCACGCCTGTCGGTAAAAACGTTTCGGGCCTGATGGCTTTACTGATGCGCTCACACCATTCCTTATCCAAATCGTGAAGGTGTTCATAGTCGCCGTTGCTGAGTGCCGCGATCAGGCGCAGCATCCCCTGAAGGCGCATGGGAGAGAGGTCGATAATCTTTAAAACCCGCTCTTCGGGGTTCGGGATCTTGCTGGGTTTTATCTGGCACAATGCGCAAATCGCGCTGGGCGATTCCTGATAAAGCATCTGCCTTTCTTCCTTGCTGAAACTAAACCAGGGCAAGGTGTGCCAGGATTCATGAATGTCCGACACAAACCCCGCACCCCACCAGTTCAGCCAGTGTTCACCGTCAATCATTTGTCACCGCCAGTTCTGTTCCGGGTTGCTTACGGCGCTTAATCTGTCGGAATGCCGCCAGGCCAACACCGCCCAGCAAGGCAAGGATGAGCACAACGAGCAGACTGATTTTCATCGCGTCAAACGTGGTTTCCAGCATCGTGAAAGGACCGATTGCAACCATATTGATATGATCGTGATAGGGGACTGCCGGGAAGAAGACGATGGAGATCCCGTCATCCGCTTTCCCACTCAGACCGGGAATCGAGGCCGCGATCAGCTGGTGGATTCGCGGGCGAATGGCATCAGGATCCAGTTCAGAGGTATATTTGATAAATACCGAGGCGCTCGCAGGCTGAACAGGTTCGCCGGGTGCGACGCGTTCAGGGAGAACGACACTCACGCGCGCCAGCACCACGCCATCAATCTGAGACAGGGTCGATTCCAGCTCCTGAGACAGGGCATAAATATAACGGGCGCGCTCCTCAAGCGGGCTTGAGATAATGCCATTCTTCTGAAACATTTCGCCCAGATTGGTTCGGGCTTTGTGGGGTAAACCGGCAGCATTAAGAATGCGAACTGAGCGGTCGATTTGGGACTGAGGAACCAGCAGCGTCACGCCGGTTTTATCAATCTGCTTATCGGCGGTAATGTCATAGTGCGCAAGTTCAGAAATAATATCGTTGGCATCGGGTTCGGTCAGGCCCGCATTCAGGATCACATCCGAATCACACCCGACCAACAGAAAGAGACTTGCGGCGATCAGCGTTCGTTTCATGGTCATTGCAGGTTAGTGATTTTATCGAGGCTCTGAACGGCCTTAGAGACAATCTTTGTATTCATCATGTTTTCGAGATAGTAGTTCGACAGCTGCGACTCGACCTTATTCATGGCCATCGGGTCGGTACTCTTCGCGGCACGACGCATCGTGGTATCGATGCGGTTTTTCTCATCGCTCACCTGATCGAACATGGCGGTCGCATGATGCAGCACGCCGCCTAATATCGGCTGGCTGTCGCTCTCATCGTTCATGGCGTTGGTGAACAGGTTGGCATCGGAAGCGGTCGGTGTGCTGGTTGGGGTAGAACTCAGGTCGCCTGAACCGGCAAACAGGGATGAAGCGTCTTGTGTGATCTTCATTGGTCCTCCAGAAAGGAAGGCCCGAAGGCCTTCCTCGGCATCAGAAGTTGATCTTGTCCTGGTTTGCGGCACTGATCATCGTGGTGACGGAGTTCTGATAGCCTGAGACATAGGCATCTTTCACATCACGTTCAGATTTATCCAGCGTGTTCTGCATGGATTTTGCTTCGATGGTGTCCATCTGCGCCTGGAACTGATCGGCGTTCTGGTTCGCCGCACCGGTTGAAACACCTGTTGAGCTGACTGGCATATTGAGGATCTCCTAAAAATTAAACGTCGAAGGTGAATATCGGGATATTCAATGATTAAGTGAAAAGAACCGCGTTCTGGTTCCCGTGCTGACATTAAATTTGTGTTTTCACCATCAGATTCAGCGCCTTGAGCTTGTTATAAAGCGTCCGGGTCGGGATCCCCAGCTCGAAGGCGGCGACATGCACCTGATTATCATGGCGCGTCAGGGTGTCCTGAATGATGCAGGTTTCAAACTGGCTTAAACGGTCTTTAAGCGTGGTCTTACCGGTTGAATAATTCGTTCCGAGCACATCCAGCCCGAGCACAAAACGCATAGCCGCCGCTTTCAGCTCACGCATGTTGCCAGGCCAGCTATGCAGCAATAAATTCTGAGCCAGCGTTTCATCCATCGCCGGAAGGTCTACCTTGAACTGTTTGGCGGCAGCGATGGAAAAGCGTCGGAACCCTGGCACTATGCTGTCGACTCTGTCACGCAGCGCAGGAAGCGACAGCTTCACGGTCGTTAAGCGAAAAAACAAATCTGCCCGAAACGCACCTTCTTCCACCAGCTCAGCCAGGGGACGTTGTGCCGCACCGATGACGCGAACATTCACTTGAGTGGTGTCGGTCGCCCCTAAGCGCATCACCGAACGGGTTTCCAGCACGCGAAGCAGCTTCGCCTGAAGTGAAAGGGGCATCGAGTCGATTTCATCGAGATACAGGATCCCGTTATTCGCGGCTTCGATATGCCCGACGCGGGCTTTTGGCGCGCCCGTATAAGCGCCCTGTACACTGCCAAATAATTCAGCTTCTGCCAGGCCTTCAGGGATCGCGGCACAGTTGATGCCGATGAAAGGACCGGGCAGCTCGCTCGCCTCATACACCAGGCGCGCGAACGTATCTTTTCCCGTGCCGGTTTCACCTTCAATCAGAAAGTCGATGGGTAGCGGGGCGAGTTTACTGACCCAATGGGACAGATAATCCGTGAATTCATGGACATTATCATTAATTAAAATTGGTAATATTTCTGAATGCATAATTGCCGCTCCACGTAATCGACAAATGAGAGTCATGTTTTTCTTCTCGTTGTCGATAAACTGATTCTGGTTCCGTTTATCGTATAGGGATAAACTTATAAAAGTCTATAAATGGCGTTATATAGGATATGACTTAATTTATATTCCCATATAATGGAACCGTCACAAACCAGAACATGCGGAGCGACATCATTTATATGTTTTGAGAAAGAGAGTGATTAAAATTCAATGGCTTAATAATCCACATAAATAATGTTGTTATTTTGCTATGAATAGCTCATTATCACGAATTAATCGGTTTTATCTATTTCAGTAAGCACAAAAAACACATTCTTAAAATCAAAATAAAAAACTGATGAAATGCAATTTGAATTATTCGATCGTCGGGATTGAAATAATTCAAAATAATGAGCACAGATTGAGAAGCGTGAGCACGGGATATTAAAAAGGCGATCCGAAGATCGCCTGTCATATTAGTGAAACTTCGCCGCATAGGCATTAACTTCTTTCACGTAATTCGGATCGCCTAATGTGACGTGAGACAAATCGTTTTTATCAACCTGATCATCGCCTGAATTGTAGGCGCGAAGGGCGGCATCATAAGACCCGAATTTGTCTTTGCCTTCCTTGAGCATCAGCGCAGAACACATAATCTGATTCTTAGGATCGTCTGCGTTCGCCCCCAACTTATCCGGGTGCGCGGCGCGCATTCCGGCGTAAGTGTCCGGGTTGATCTGGTTCATGCCAGAATCGGTTTTGCCGTTGCCAGGGTTCGTTGATTTGGCGTTAACATCGCCGCCTGATTCCTGCATCGTGAGTGCCACCAGTAGCTTCGCAGGCACGCCAGTTTCTTTCGAGGCCTGTTCATATTCCGGGCCGTACTTGTCCACCAGCTTCTGAAGATCGTGATCGCTGGTTTTCATTGAGGTGTCGCCGGTTGATTCTGATGGCATGGCCAGACGGACATTCCCCACATTCGGCGAAGAGGATGCAGCAGGTGCAGCGGAGGAAGCGGCAAGTGGGGCCAGATCCTGAAGAGCTGAAGAAGAGGCCGTTGCGGGTTGCTGACCCTGAACACCATCATTCTCACCGGTCGACATACGAAGCAGGTTTTGTAACTTCGCCAGGAACTGCTGAAGCATGTCTTCGATCGTCCCCATCAGGCCGCCTGAAAGGTTCTGATCCTGCAAGGGAGATGCGGCCATGACATTCGCCCCATTCAGCGCTGAATTACCCATGCTGATCGTGCTGGGGTTGACCTGTGAATCATAGTTCAGGGCGGAACCGTTACCCGTGGGTGAGGGCAAGGCGTTATTCATGGGCGGGAAATTACCTGGGCCGCTGGTGGCCGGTCCTGCTGGAGGCAGGTTCGGACTGAAGCCTTCATTGTTGTTAACGTTCATCGGGTTTCCTTTAAATGAGTGATCACATCGCCGGAATCAGTGACCGGCTTTTTTTATGTGAGAAAAATCCCCGAGTAGTTCCAAAGATCCGCACCGCTGGAACCTAAAGCGCGCTTTCTTCACTTAAATCTCATCACAATAGGAGGATAATGAAACGTGCAAGTGAATTTTTCAGCGCAGCTCTTCGCCCTTCTTTTTCTGCTGACACCGATGGCGCACGCCGACAGCTTTCAGCGGGTCGGGGAAAAGTTTCACATCAAGCCGCTGCTGCTTAAGGCTATTGCCCGAAAGGAATCCCATTTTTATAACCATGCTGTGAACCATACCAACAGCGATCGGACAGAAGATGTCTGTATGATGGGGATCAACTCAAGCCATTTTCGCAGGCTCAGGCAATTCAACATCACTCGCAATCGGTTACTCACTGAACCTGATGTGTGTGTGGCGGCTGGGGCGTGGATCCTGAATGGGTTCTTCGAGCGGTATGGCCGGTCATGGGATTCCGTGGGCATGTACAACACTGGACCCGCCTTGAAACTGAAGCAGGTTCGCGCCAACTATGCCGCCTCAGTGCGGAAGATCTATCGTGAACTCGCTCGTGAAGCAGGTGTTGCCCCTGATCCCTTTGGTTAGTTCATGGCGCGCAGCACAAACCCGGCTTCGCGCGCGGAATCCATCGCGGCGGTAATGGCGTTCTCACGCAACGCAACACGACCTTTAAGCACATAGCTTGCCGGGGTCATTTCATTGTCATCGAGATAGCTGAAATGAATGGTCCCTAAATGTTCGGTCATCGAAACCGACGCACCATTAGAGCCGCCCAGGATAAAATTCGGTGAGGCGAATCCATCCGATTTTCGCATTGTCTGGGTAAAGACCACCGACTTTAGTCGGATATTCCGGCGGTCCTTCAGCAGCTCGCCGATCTGTTCCTGCGTCAGCTTCTCTTGCGCCCATTCCCGCTCGATGCGTTCACGGGTGGCTGGATTGAATTCGAGATTGACCATTGCGATCGCGTGCGGGTTCTCTCTGAGCTTATCGATAAAACCCGCGAGCTGGTGATCGCCTTCCATCATTCCCTTAAGCCGGTCGGCATTACTGAGTGAGCCGCCGAAACCGGTCATATTCCCGACATAGTGACTGAAACTGTTGTGATCGAGACGCGCGAGATTCTGATAAGTGGTCTGAAATTCCGCCCGCGAAATGAGCTGGGCTTTCTTTTCGAATGCCTCCTGAGACCGAACCAGCGACTGAAGGGCCAGCAGGGCGGCTTTATGGCCATGCCCGCGCAGCTCGCCAAACCGGGACGGCGTGTTGGGATCGTGAGAGGGAAACCATTGCGCAAAGTGTGCGTTGAGTTCAGCGAGTTTATCTTTCGGTGAAACAACCGGCGTATTCGGTCTTTTACGCTTAAGCCTCGCCATCATCATCTGGGAATCATTGTCGGTAAAGTAACGCTCAAGCCGGGAAATCATCCCCTCAATCTGTGTGGTAGACACTTCCGGCGCGTCGGTGAGTTCAATCCTCAACTTATGGTTCGTGCGATTATCAAACGCGGCGGTTAATGCGGCTGTCGAAGAGGCATAAAGGGTCACGTTTTCAACGCTGCCATTACTGAAAAAACGGGGGCCGGTAGGCATGTCAATTTGTGCGGCCACACCGCCGCGATCGAATCCGGTCATACGGTTTGCGGTTCGGCTCATTCCCAGCCCTGCACCTGTTACCGAACGCGAACGCTCGCGGCTTCCGCCTGCAACCGAAAGACTCGCGCCCGCCTGCGCCCGAAATCGCACCATCGAGGTTTCATGAGGCACGCGGTTATCGACGAGCGGAAGGGTAACATAGGCGCTCGCCTGCGCAGACAATGACAGGTTCAGATCCTGCTGGCGGATCTTGTCCGTCTGGTGATGGCTTCCCCGGCTCATCACCTCAACCGGGTCCAGCTCGCCGGACACCAGCTGTTCGATAAAGGGCGTGAGTTCGGATTCACCGACCGTCATCGTGACCCGAAAGGTTTTCGAATCTCTCCCCGAAAGGGTTGCCCCCCCGCCTAACAGTAATGTCTTTGACATCGGGAAATGATGCCCCGCATCCAGAAAAACCGGATGCGCCGGATCGAACGCCGAAAACAGGTTATCCACCAGCGCGACACTCAGCGTTCCTGAGGCGGCAAACGACCGCGCAAACGAGACCGTGAAGGCATTTTCTGTTCGTCCGATATTCATCATAAAACCGCGATCGAGACGGCCTGTCGCATTCGCGCCAATAAACACCGCTGAGCTGAAGTAAGACGTGACCGAGGCATTCGCGCCATAGTTACGGCTAAAGGCAATGCTTTCGCCAGTCTCCATCGATTTCAGCGTGTCGAGCAAATTTTGTTGAAGTTCGTCCTGGGTGTTCGCCTCAAGAACGGATCGTGAGGTGATATTCACGCCATGATCTTCTTTGCTGAACGCTTTCGAGGTCTGTCGAATAGCATCATAGACCGCTTCCAGCTGGCGATGATTATAAAAGCCTTGATCGGTGAACGCCTTCACCGGGTTGTGGTCCCAGAGATTGAAACGCAACGCCGCCGCCTGCGCCGTCATCTTCTCTACAAACTCAGACCGGTTCACGCTGGGTAATAAACCATCCTGAATTTCATCCACGAGTTTATGAAGATGATAGAGACACAGACAGTCATGGATAAGACGGGATTTCACGAGGGCGATTTTGTCAAAGGCATCCCGGTTCATGCCCATCGGGATGACATCTTTTTGTTCGTTGATGACCACCTTCTTTTCAACCATCCTGGCCAGCAGGTTTCCGGCGCTGTTATCCACATCGACCGGGTAATATTGCAACAGGCGCTGGAAGCTTTCCCCGAGGTTCGTGGCGCGTGTCGTCGCAGGATTAAAACGGGATGAGGTGTTGCGTCTTATTTTTGGTCTGGTGAGTGGGCGAAATTCAGCATCAAGAAACCCATAATGCCTGCCCATAATTTTGCTGTAATGGCTGGTGGAGGCAGACAGAAGGTCTGCAAAATTATTCAGATCCTGAAACAGCTTTTCTTCTTCCGGCGTTTTGAAGACCTGACTCAAAGAGGAAATTTTCGTTTTAACCGGCGTCTGAAGCGGCGTATCGGGGCCGGGGATAGTACGGATCATCGTAGAGAGTTCGGGCTGAACCTTATAGAGATCGGCCAGGCCATCCCGACCCGATACCTGATGGTGAATCGCGTTCCCGAGATTCTTCAGGGGACGGGGCCATTCCATCGTGGGACGAAAGACAAAAGCATTTATGCGCGCGCTTAAGGGGGTTTTAACTTTCTGCTGTTTTTCCATTCCACCCAGATGAACATGGGATTTAAACCGAAGATTTCCCTTTGCGAACTGGGTGACATGATCGTGTTCTTTCAGGGCATCGAGCTGCTCGGTCATCCGATCGGGGTGAGGCTGGCGCGGCGCTGTCTTCACCCAAACCCCGCCGTCACGCGTCCACAGTTCCCGCTGAGGATCTTCACAGGCCACAATGCCGGGGCCAATGGTATGAAGCGCAATAAAGCGGGTCGGCACGCCAGCCGAATTGAGCGGTGGCTTGATGGTCAGCATTGGATGGATTTTCCCGCCTGACCACTGACGTTCATTAATCGTCATCAGCTCACCCCGGCTGGAGAGCATCACCAGATCGCGGGTATTTGTCATGGCGATTTCAGACACCTTTAAATCAGGCCGGTTGGCCATTTCCGCCAGCTGTTCACGGCTGATGATGCGGTTTGAACCTCCTGTGTGAAAATGAAGCTGGCCATATTGATTGAGCGTAATGACGTTTCCCGGATCGGCTGCGGCCACATCTCTCAGAAAATGGTTATCCTCCATCCCTGAGATCGCCTGATCGATACTCACGGATTTCTTTACCTGAGGGAGCATAAACACGGGATTTGAATGCGTGAGTTTGGTGGTTGCTTCCCGGACTTTAAGTTTTTTAACCTCAGAATTAACGCTGATCATCCACGGCTGGCCATCAAGACCGGCGCGCAGGCGTGACAGTTTGAGCCGGTCTGACCGATCTTCGTTCGTCAGTTCCCACTGGCCGGAACGTTCATTCAAAAAATAGGGGCGGTTATCATAGACCGTGACTTTGCCCATCCTGTCCAGATCGATAACGTCTTTTTCCTGAGGCTGATAGGGCGTCAGGCCTTTCTGGTGATCGAGGATCATCGCGTCCGTGATGTTCCAGCTGCTGTCGACCTCAACCTTCTCGCGATCAAGTTTTACCGCGATAAAGTGTTTCCTTTCCTGACTGTCCTTGACCACCACATGAAGCCGGTCATCCTCTACGTTGCCTATCTCTTCAAACTTAAATCCTGGCCCCACAATCTTTGTAATCGCCTCATTGATTTTCTGGGTGCGGACGTTCATCGCCCCCGAATCTAAATGCAATACACGGTCATGCTTACTGGGGAGGGGCGCGCATTGCAGCGCGCCACGGTAATCGAGCGCAAACACCGTTTTGTCAAAGATGGCCGTCTTCCGGCAACTCATTCCCTCGGGCAAATAGAGTTCCACCATTGACTGGGGTTCGCGAATATTCTCGATCCATCGGATGCGCTGAATTTTATCGTCATCGTTTGCCGTCTGGACGATGGCGTGACCTTCACGGCTCACAGAGAAATGTTCAACCTTGCTGTCGAGTTCAATCACCGGCTGACGGTTCTCGCTGGGGCTTGCCGTGGAACCGATGTTGCGAATCTGATCGCTCAGGGTTTCAAAGCCACCCTTGAGCGGTGCGATCGGCGAGATTTTTTTATCAGCCGTGACCGCCCAGACATTCCCGTCAGCCTGGACAGAGAGAAGGGATTTCTTCTCGCTCTGGTTGCCGTGTGGCTCCCAGGTGTCGGTGGTGTCGTTGAACCGGAAGAGGTGTTTCATATGCAGCCGGTAGCGGCCAGAGGGATCAGAGGTGGTTTCGGTCAGGGTTTCGTTCAATGCTTTTCCGGGTAGAGGAATTTTTTTTCCGGCGACTGAAACGAAGCCGTTATTCACTGATAAGGCAGGCGGAGGAAGGGATTTTGAACGATGAAACAGCCCCTTTTTTTCAACCGATTTCCAGGCGTCCGGCTGCTGGCTGTGTGTGACACCAATAAACCCTTCAGGCGTGCGCGCCAGAGACAGCAGCCGTCCCTGCTTATCCAGCAGAACATGGCGCTCGCGGTCGGGTGTGGCCTCGCAGGCCTGATACGTCATGCGATCGTTCGCAACGGTTTGTTTGAGAAGTGGCTCAAGGATTGGACCGCCTTCAAGAACCTCAACATCAGCTTTCCCTTTTCGGTTGAGCTGGATTTTACATTTCAGCGCGCCGGTTGAAGGTGCTGAGGTCGAAGGGGAAGGGGAAGGGGAAAAGGGCGAACTCTTTTTTTCATTAACAGCTGGGCGGATCGGCTTCTCAACTTTACGGGAAAATATCTGGGGCTTCAGGCTTCGCAGATGCATTATTCAACCTCAGGTTTGAGAGATCTCCTAAGGTAGGTAAAAAATTTGTTGAATTTGTTCCAATATATGCAATTAATTTCATCAACAATGTGAACGAATGCAAAAGAAGCCTGAATTTTGTTCAAAAAAAAGCAGGCGTTGCGAGGACGCCTGCGGAGCGAGGGAAGCTTTAAAGCGCTTTTAATAGTTCTGCAATCTGAGGGTTTTGTTCCACCAGCAACAACAGTTTACGCGCAGGCCCGATCGGTTTGCGAGTACAATTTACCCACCCGCTCGCAAGCGAGGGGCTTACCCCGAAAATATCTGCCAGCTGTTCTGAATTGACGTTGAGAACCTGTTTTATCCTGGCGATGTCAGGGCGGGTTAAAAGGCGGGTGACTGAACAGCGCTCGCTTTCTCTAAAACGTGTGGGCGTCTGACAGGCATAATAGTTAACTTTCTGCATAGCAACCAACTCCAGCTATATATGTAAATAATTATCTTCTCGTATTCCTACGATAACCAACAGAAGACTATCAGGTTCAATGACGATAAATCCGTCACTGTGAATCGTCGTAAATCCCTGAAAGGAATAATGACCTCGCGACCCAATCACCGAGGCCTTTAAGGGGCCGTTGTTGAGGGTGCGTAGGTGAATTTCTGCGTTGTAATAATTTACTGACCCTGACAATGAAAAATTCGCATTCCATGCGGTAAGTTCACCTTCAAGAACGGCAGCGCGAAAGTGCTCGGCGACACCGGTGGGGTGAGAAACAACTAATCGATAAATTCCGTCAAACATTCGTCACCTGTGAGATCTGCGGTTTTTGTAAATGTAATGTAAACCGGAATATCAGTATGATCATCCAGTTCAAACGCATAACCTTCGGCTGTTTTTTCAAGGCCACCTGAAAAACTGTAGGCCTGATAATCATCAAGAATGGGGGAAATATTGGTGGTGTTATTGCGTGCGACATTCAGGATCAGGGATGCCCCATAGAAGGATCCATAAACGGAAATGGATAAACCCCGGCCCAGAATATGCGCCTCTTTAACGATCACAGAAGCGGAAGCTGACGCGCCATTAGCATGAACGAATGTGACTTTATAAAACCCTTCTTCCACTTCATCACTCCTGCATTAACCATGAATGAGGATAATGACATTACGACAAAATGAAATTTATCAGACTGAGCGAAGTTATTTTTTGTTTTGCTTCCTGATGCGTTCTGCGAGGACGAGTTTTGGATGGTTTGCCGTGAATTGTTTGGGTTGCATCGGATCGATGCGAACCGCGTTTTCCTGAATGAGGTATGTGCGGCCATCAAGAAAAGGTGCCGGGTAAAGCTTGCCTTCTCTGACCCATCGCCGGACCTGTTCCATTGATCGGGGTAGAAGCTGGCGGCTGTTCCATTCTCGCAAAGTAATAAAAGACATGATTGCTCCCACGAAAAAAAGCGCCGGACATAAGCGACCAGCGAAAAGAAAAGGGGATGAGGAATTTCAGACATGAAAAACCCCGCCGGAGCGGGGGAAAACCTGACTAACACAACGAGGATAGAGGCACAACAGACCGTCAGGTTTTATTTTTCCCTGGTGGGGAAACCTTTAAACCGATTTGAGGGTGTCGCGGTTATTCAATGCCGCGATTACCGTGAACCATATCATAGGCATATTGAATGCCGATACCGAACGCGCCTGCATGGGCCTGAGAGATTTCCATTGTGGCCGGATAGGTCTCTTTGCGTTCCCAGTCACGCTGAAGTTCCAGCAGGTAGGCGGTTGAGGTGATCGGCACTGCGCCAGACTGGATCATACGGTGCATCGCCATAACATGCGCTTCATGAGACATGTCGCCTGAGGCATCAGCTACAACATACACTTCAAACCCCTGTTCCAGCAGCCCCTGAACCGGACCGTTCAGGCAAACAGAGGTCCACAGGCCCGCGATAACAATACGTTTTTTGCCGGTTGCATTGATGGCATTAACAAAGTTCTGATCTTCAATCGCGTCTGAGGTGGTGCGGTTGATATACTCTTTGGTGTTCGGAAACACCTTCGTGATTTCCGGGAAGACCGGACCGGCGAAGTCGCTGCGGCTGATGGTTGAAACGATGGTTGGGACGCCGAAGGCTTTGCCGGTTTCAGCCAGAATCGCTGCGTTAGAACGCAGAGAACCGATGTCGATTGACTTGACGTTGAACGCCATCTGAGACTGATGGTCCAGCAGAATCAGCGCATGGTTATGAGGATTCAGCAGGTTTTTAGGTTCAACGGCTACAGCTTTAATATCAGTCATGTGACATCCTTACAATTGAGTTTAGTTATTAAAAGGTCTTAGGAAAATCTTTAACGGAGGCTTTCCTGTCGACGGAAAAAACTATAACCCACTCATCACAACTTTGTTTTTTCAGTTTTGCAAAACGGGAATTGAAAAAATAAAATTAGATCCGCTCAGTTTAATAAACCGGTTCAATTCCTCTTTATATGACAGAAATATGACTGGAAACGAAAAAAGACAAAAAAAAGCCCGAACGTTTCCGTTCAGGCAATGGATTGAACTACACGACACTTCGATTATTATTATTTCCGTTTTACCGGATCAGAGGGGGCCACACTCCAGGGGATTTACTTTCAACTCAGCAAGGCGAGGAACCAAATTGAAAGCGGTCAGGTTATCCACCCCTCTGATAAGTACATTACGATCCCCTTCACAAAAAAGCGGATCAATTTAAGCGATTATTCAGCGAATATTTCCGCTTCATGTTCCTGGATATATTGCGCACAGTGATTAATGAATTCGCGAATTTTAGCCGATTTCCTGACCTGAGGATGCGCAAGGAACCACAGCTCCTCTTCAATATCCGTAAAGACAGGACTCAGGCGAACCAGATCATCATAATGGCGGGAGTGCATGACTGGCAGCAAGCCGATCCCCATGCTGTTATGAATGGCGCTTGCCAGAGACAACACTGAATCGCCTCGGTAAACTATATTGTCTTTATCTACGTTGCTCTCCACCCATTTATGCGCACGGAGACCAGAAAGAGAAGGCGTAAACCCGAGCCAGCGATGATTCTTCAGTTGTTCAATGTTGACGCTTACGCCTTCCCATTCGGTTTTGTTGCCATAAATCGCCCAGCGCGCGATCCCAACTTTCCGGCCTGATAACGTATCTGGAATGGTGTTCGTCGCCCTGAAAGCAATATCAGCGCCACCCGTCTCAAGGTTCACATCTTCATTTCCTACCGACACAAAGAAACTGATCAGCGGATTCTGGATTGAAAAGCTGGCGATGAGCGGCGTGAGATAGTCCTGAAGCAGGGCGTCATTCGTGGCAATACGGATTTCACCAATAAAACCCCGGACCTCTTCAGTCACATTGCTCAGCGTGCATTTCAGTTCTTCGCGCGTTTTCATCGCCAGGGCAATCAGTTCAGCACCTGCTGAGGTGGGAACATATTGTGTTCGGTGGCGAAGAAACAAAGTGAGACCCAGCAGCTCTTCAAGCGCACCAAGACGACGAAACAACGTCGAATTATTGATGTCAAGAAAAGCCGAAGCCCGCGACAGGTTTCCGAACTCCCCAATCGCCTGAATGATTTTCAGATCATCCCAGGAAAACCGGTTAAGTAACTTATTCATTAACTTCCCTCTGAATAGCTCTATTCGATAAATCAAGAGCATGTTCCCTAAAGCAACGCTAAAAAAATTCACGATCCAGGCGGATTTACGCATTAGCGCACAAAAGGATTAAAAAAATGAAGTGTCGGTGTATCACTGAAGTTCAGTGTGGCGCGTTTCATAAACCTCTGTCGCGACCGCTGAGAGAACGGAATCTTCCCCGATATGCGCGGTGCAGTAGTGATAGAACTGGTTCAGCTCCTCAATGGTCTTCGCCTTCTGGGCGGCATAGGTGAACGACTCCACCAGCTCGGCAGGTGTGCGGGTTTCTTTCTCGGTGGGTTCGGGCTGCGCCTCTGCTGATCGGTTGATGATCTGATTGAGATCGAGCGCACTTTGTGGCGCAGCAGCGGGCGGCGTCACATCCCGTTCAACCGGCTGACCCATTTCATCCGGCGTGTACACTCCCAGAATCACATCTGGCGTATAGAGGCGCGCCCAATATTTCACGGCGAGATAACCGAGCTGCTGCTTTGTCGCCGTGACCCATAGAGGGGAGTTCCGCACCTTCACAAACTCAAGGTAAAGCGGCTCGCCCCATGTCCGCTCGGTATCACCGGCAAGGATTGCGCCGACGCGCACGAACAAACCTTTCTCAGCGGCTGGTGTGCGATCGCCAGGGCGATGTTTTTCCCACGGTCCACCATACTCATATTCAAAGCGGGAACTCACCGCGCGCGAGCTGGTGACAATCGCGTTCACCAGCTGCGATTCATAACAGAGGTTGCCGTTCACTACGCTTGTTTTCTGGGCGACGGAATAGGGATTCATGTTCCATTGCACCGCCTGGAGTGCTACGGCCAGACAATCGGCAGGCTTTCCGCTCAGGTGTGCGGGGATGGTGACACGACTCAGCGCCATCTGTTCGGCAAACGCCTGAAGCTTTTCAAGGCTGGTGGGGTTAAAGATGGCCGAACGGGTATTTGAGGGATCGTGTTGAATGAGGTTGCTCATAAAAAATCGTTCCTTTTATCCCAGTCGGGACGGGTGATTTCTTCAATGCCGCCGAAATCCTCTCTGGCAATGGCATCGGCATAGGTGCGAAGGTTCGCCCGAAAGAGGTGTGTCCCAACATCGACATCATAAGGCGTCAGGGAAAAGACGCGCACAGGATAGCGGCCACACTCGATCGACTCGCTGACGACAATGAACACGAACATCGGAGTTTCGCCATAGTGCTCACGAAACCCTTCGCGATAAAAAGCATCCTGAACGTGATAACGAAATTCGGCGATGTGACGCGGAAAACGCGCCATCTCTGCGACTTTTTTCACATCAATGATGACCGGCATCGAGGACAGGAACTTATCAGGCCTGACCCGACATAACACATCCGTTTCCCTGTCGCGCCAGTAAATCGAGGCTTCAGCATGTCCGGCCTG
>Ga0157367_1000061_pt1 | contig 52913 bp, 43 predicted proteins | sample AttbisABBM2_FD_113142 | JGI IMG/M metagenome (GOLD analysis project Ga0157367, IMG submission 113142) | Fungus gardens microbial communities from leaf cutter ant in Botucatu, State of São Paulo, Brazil - Atta bisphaerica ABBM2 | ecosystem: Host-associated > Fungi > Mycelium > Unclassified ... | reverse complement strand
TCGCCGGCTATGCGTCCGCGAACCGGCTCGAAATCGCCGGCGTCGGAGCGGGCGTGACGCTGGCCGCACTCAGCGTCAACCTCGCGTATTCGAATACGCGCTTCGAGGGGCTGGGCTCCGCGTTGGGGCCGAATGCGCTGCGTTACGCAGGCACCGCGGCATTCAACAACGTCGAGATCAACGCGAAATACCAGTTCACGCCGTCGTTGCAGGCCGGTGTCGCGTACGACTACACGAGAAACGGCGGCGCTGGTGGCAAGGGCGGCGCGAACTACAACCTGTTCAGCGCGGGTGTCGATTATTTCCTGTCGAAGCGCACGGACGTGTATACGGTTGCCGTGTTCGAGAAGGCAAGCGGGACGGATTCGCTCGGGCAGCCGGCGGTTGCGCAGATCACCGGGTTGACGCCGTCCGCGACCGACAAGCAGGTTTCGCTTCGGGTTGGGGTGCGGCATAAGTTTTGAGCGAGCAGTGGCGGGCGCCGGGTGTAGCTGCGGCAATCGTACTGATTGTAGGCGGGAGGCATACGCACCAGGGCGTGGTCGCGGAATCGGGCATCGCTTCTTCGCAACGTGCCTAGTGCGACGGAGGGGGATGTTTGCTTTGCTTCGCTTCGCATGCCGGTAACCAAGCGTGCTCGACATCTTCTCGTAGGTTGCGGGCCGGTATCTGACGATTCGGGAACGATCGGTCAGCTCGATAATGGATTCGGGCGTCTCCACTGCGGGACGGTGCGGCAGCACGATCGCAATTCGTGCTGCCGCATGCTTACGGTTTCAAACGGGTGCCGTTGCCGACGATCAACGACGACAACACGAGTAGTGCGGTACCGCCTACCAGCGTTGCCGCGATGGACAGGTGGTCGAGCAGAACTCCCCCAAATTCAGCGCCGACCATAATGGATAACTGAATTGCAGCCACCATCAGGCCACCGCCGCTTTCAGGTTCGTCCTTGATGCCCTGGGTCAGCCACGTAGACCAAGCAACCGGGATCGCCGAATTGATCGTACCCCATGCGATCATTGCGACCGCCACCGCCCACAGCAGGTGGCCGATCGAAAGCATTCCGATGGTTACGGCGCCAAGCGCGACCGGGAGAATCATGAGCAGTCGGTACAGGCGCTTGGCGATCAGCGAACTTGCCCCATAGGTGCCCACGAAGCCCGCGAGCCCCAAACCCAGGAGCAGCATCGACAATTGGGCGACGTCGACGTGTGTATACGCTTCGAGAAAGGGGCGCAGATAGGTGAAGATTGCAAATGCGCCGCCGAACGTCAGCATGACGGCGAGCATCCCGAAGGCCACATTGCGTCGCTTGAGCAGGCCGATGACTTTGCCAATTGATTGGTTTCCTTGGGGCGGCATCGACGGAATGCTGAACCACAACCAGATCAGGTTGAGGACAACGATTGGCGCCAGTGTCCAGAATACGCCGCGCCACCCGATCACACCGCCTACGTAGCTGCCGATCGGCGCGGCAAAAGCGGTTGCAACGGCGTTGCCGGTGAAAAGGACACCGAGCGCCCGCGGAATAGAGTGTTCCGGCACGAGACGCATGACGGTTGCTGTTGCGAGTGACCAGAAGCCGCCGACTGAAATGCCGAGCAGTGCACGGGCTGCCATCAGCATTGCGAAGTTGTCTGCGTCTGCGATAAGGACAAGCGACACGAGCATCAGCACCGCCATTGCGGTAAGTACGTTTCTACGATCGAAGCGGCCCGCGAGCGCCGGAATCAGCAGGCTGGTCGCCACGGCGAAGAGTCCCGATATCGAAATTGCCTGACCCGCCATCCCGACGGTTGCATGAAGGTCCGATGCAATCGGCGTAAGAAGGCTCACCGGCATGAATTCCGTGGCGATCAACATTGCGGCACACATTGCCATCGAGCTAACGGCGCTCCATATATGCCGGGCGGAAATTTGAGTTTGTGCTGCCAATGTCGACATGGTGTTCCTTGTTGCTTCGCGAATACACAGCTGTCCGCGAACGAGTACAGATGAAATGATTGCTTCGCGCCGATCGGCATGACGTGTAGTGCCGCGGTCACGGATCCTGCGGACGGAAGCCGCAGTACGGCTTGTTCATCATCCGACAACTGCCTGGCGCGGGTAGACGCCGCGCAGACATTTCGGTCGCAACCCGCGAGCGTAGAGGGAATGATGGGTGCCGGAATGCCGACGACACGTCTGGCGGGTGCGAGCGTCACGGAGCCAAGACCGCATTAAACAGTGCTGCGGACAATCGATAAAGATGGTTGGGGTGATTGGACTTATGAGTGTCCGCCATAAATCAATCGGTGAAAACGCTAGTGTCGGGTGGATTCCTACGCCACCGTGCGATCCGCATGGGAGGGGCGAACCACTGCTTCCGCAAAAAGGCTACGCCGGAGCGTGGCCTTTGGACTGTCGGCTGCGGGTAGCCGCGAACCTCATCGACTAGAGGTTCTTCTGGAAGAACGACGTCAGCTTATCGAACGGAATCAGATTGACTCGATCGTAAAGGTCGACGTGACCTGCACCCGGTACGACGACAAGCTCTTTCGGTTGGCCGGCAAGTCGGTAGGCCTCTTCGCTGAATTCCCGAGAGTGTGCGTTCTCGCCCGTGATGAACAGCATCGGGCGGGGTGAGATCGTCTCGATGTCATTGAACGGATAGAAGTTCATGAACTTGACGTTGCTGGTCAATGTCGGGTGCGTCGTGAGCGCGCGGGACGATCCCTTCGGCGTGTACTCGCCCCGTGGTGTGCGGTAGAAATCGTAAAATTCGCGCTGAATTGGCGGAGTATCTGCGTCCAACTCATGCACCGTCCCGCTGGTGTACTCGGCTTTACCACCGGTGAATTCGACATAACGTTGTTCTGCAGCTGCGGCGATTGCCTGCTTCCGCTGCTCAACGGTCTGCGAATGCCGCAGACCGTTTCGATTGACGCCGCCCATGTCGTACATGCTGACTGTCGCGATGGCTTTCATGCGTGGATCGATCTTGGCTGCGCTGATGACAAAGCTTCCGCTACCGCAGATGCCGAGCACGCCAATTCGCTGTCGGTCCACAAACGGCCTCGTTCCGAGGAAATCCACGGCGGCGCTGAAGGCTTCGGCGTAGATGTCCGGTGCTACAGCATTGCGCGGCTGCCCGGCACTCTCGCCCCAGAAGGACTGGTCGATGGTGAGCGTGACGAATCCCTGTTCAGCCAGCTTTTGCGCGTACAGGTTCGAGCTCTGTTCTTTAACGGCGCCCATCGGATGCCCGACGATGATCGCCGGGCTCTTCTTGCTACGGTCGAGATTCTTCGGAACGAAGAGATTCCCGACGATGTCCATCTTGTATTGATTCTTGAACGTGACCTTCTGCGAAGCTACCCGGTCACTCTTGTAAAAATTGTCGGCCCCGTTGGACATGTCAGCCGCCGCTGCGGAGAGTGTACTGACAAGCAGACCAAGCAACATAATGAGCTTTTTCATTGACACGTCCTTCGTCTTGTGAAGTAACCTAAGCCCGATGGTGTCTACGATGTAGCATCGCGTTCATGCGGCCAAAGTCGCGTTGTCGATCACGAAGCGATATTTGACATCGCCCTTGAGCATGCGCTCATAGGCATCGTTGATCTGGTCGACCCCGGTCAACTCGATGTCGGCGACGATGCCGTGCTCGGCGCAGAAATCGAGCATTTCCTGTGTTTCGGGAATGCCGCCGATCATCGAGCCTGCAAGTGATCGCCGCTTGAAGATCAGATTGAACACTTCGGGTGAGGGATGTGGCGACGCAGGTGCACCCACGAGCGTCAGGGTGCCGTCCCGCTTCAGCAGCGTGAGGAATACGTTGAGGTCGTGAGGTGCCGCAACGGTGTTGACGATCAGATCGAAGCTCTTCACATGGGCGGCCATTTCGTCTGAATTGCGGGATACGACGACCTCGTTCGCCCCCAGCGCCTTGGCGTCTTCGCGTTTGGATTCCGATGTGGTGAACGCAACGACATGTGCGCCCATCGCGTGGGCAAGCTTGATACCCATGTGCCCGAGGCCACCGATGCCGACGATGCCGACCTTCTTTCCCGGCCCGGCGTTCCAGTGGCGCAGTGGCGAATATGTCGTGATGCCGGCGCACAGCAGGGGCGCGACGGCGGCGAGCTGTTCTTCGGGATGACGGATGCGCAAAACATAGCGCTCGTGAACGACGATCTGCTGGGAGTAGCCGCCCAGCGTCCAGCCGGGCGCGTCCGCAGTTGGGAAGTTGTAGGTACCGATCAGGCCATCGCAGTAATTCTCGAGGCCCGAATCGCACTCTTCGCAGTGCTTGCAACTGTCCACGATGCAACCGATGCCGACAAGGTCTCCCGGGCCGAATCCGGACACGTGTGCACCCACGGCGGCTACGCGGCCAACGATTTCGTGACCGGGGACGCATGGGAATTGCGTGCCGGCCCATTCGGCGCGCACTTGATGAAGATCGGAATGGCAGATGCCGCAATACGCGATGTCGATCAGCACATCATGCGGGCCAGGCACTCGCCGGGAAATTTCCATGGGCTCGAGAGGTTTGTCACCGGCATACGCGCCGTAAGCTTTTACAGACACGGTTTGTTTCCTTGATAGAAGGGGAGATGAACGTCAGTCGGCACGTCGTCTGGCTGACTCGGACTGCTCCGAAATACGATGTTGTCGCGCTACGCGGCACGATGGTCCGAATTTGCATGAACCGGAATAAATGTGTGCGCTGGTCCTTCGTTTCCCATGTAAAGCCGCGCCTTCATGTCATACAGCTGGCTCGCGATCGGAACGCCGTGAACCCATCGAGTTGATTTACGTGGCGGTGCGCGGTATTGACCGATCAGTAGCCTGGCCGCTGCCGGGCTGATCGCAATGGACCAGAGCCCTTGCGTTGCACAGTCGGATCGATGCAATCAGAAGTCAGTCGATCTCGAGAGCGCCTCGTGGGCAGCGGCATCTCGCCGACGTAGCTCGGTGACGTCGCGAATGATGTCCAGGACATCGCCTCCAACCGCGAAGAACCGCGGCGGATTTTCCAGGGCAGTCAACTTGACCAGCGCCTCGCCGAACTTGTCGGGGTCGCCTACCTGGGTGCCGTTGATGCGGGACCAAGACGTATTGACTGGTTCCTCATGCGCATAATCGGAAATCGACGGGGGCGTGTAGCGGACGTTGCTGTCGGCCAGCAGGTCCGTCCGGAACATGCCCGGCTCCACCACGGTCGACTTGATCCCGAATTGCTCGATTTCGCCCGCCACCGAAAGCGTGAGTCCTTCGACCGCGAACTTGGTCGCGCAGTAGGCCGCTACATCGCTGAATCCCATGATGCCGCCACCGGAGCTGATGTTCATCACATGCCCGGATCGCTGTTTGCGCATCACAGGCAGCACTGCCCGAAGCACGTGCATCACGCCGTAGACGTTCGTGTTGAACTGACGCTCGATCTCCTGCCATTCGAGTTCTTCGAAGTTTCCGAGCAGGCAAAAGCCGGCGTTGTTGACCAGTACGTCGACGCGACCGAAGCGACGGATGGCGGTTGCGACCGCCTCAGTAACATCGCCAGCTTTGGTCACGTCGGCTTTGATGATTGCGAGACTATCCCCGGTGAAATCGCCCAGGGAGCGCTCGATCTTGGCCGTGTCTCGTCCGACGGCTACGACCTTGTCGCCAGCCGTCAATGCCGCCTTCGCGACACCAGCACCGAGGCCGCTGCCGGCTCCGGTAATGAACCATACCTTGGTCACTGCATTCTCCTTATCAAGTGGCGAGTCTGCGGTTCGGCAATAAAGGCGATCGGCCCGGATTGCCGGTTTCGCTTGCTTACACGTGGTGTGTTGTCCCGGGTGGAAGATTCGAGTCACGAAACGCCGGAGTTTCGATCGCGGTTGCGGCGAATATTCGGGCGATTCCGTGGCCGGGAGTGCCTTGGACGCGGTTCGAATCGGGCCCCGTCGAGCCAAGCGGCTAGACGCTGATCACCGAACGTGTTGGTCGAACCGGCTGTAAGTAGGCGTCTGTAGTTGGACGTTCGCTTTCAATGATAGAGAGAGAGCCGCGATAGAAAACTCCCCGGAACGTGATTGGAGTCATGAGCGCAAGTAATCAATGATGTGTCATTCCTGCCTTATCGATCCCGGCTGAATATCTGCCGATACATTTTCGCTTGTCGTGTGCCGAGCCCGGCGTCAAACCGCAATCCGTCAACGACTTCATTACGGTAGTGGAGACTGAACCTGATTCGCTGTCCGCCACGAGTTTATGTTCGATATTCATGAGTGATGCTAATAGGGGCAATCTGTATCGATGGGGTAATTACAAATTCCTTGCGTGCTAGCATCGGCCGCATCCGCGAGGTACGTCGGCGTCAACGTGGGAGTCCAGAGCGCCGCGCTCGCAATTTCAGCTTTACGAAAAGATGGGAGTGCCATGCAGCTTCAAATCAACGGCAAGACCTACGAAGTCCATTCCGATGGCGATACGCCCTTGCTATGGGCGCTTCGCGATGAACTCGGCCTGACGGGCACCAAATACGGCTGCGGCCTTGCGCAATGCGGTGCCTGCTCCGTGTTGGTCGACGGCGCGTTGATGCGCTCCTGCGTCACGCCCATCGAAGGTGTCGTCGGACGCAAAATCACTACCATCGAAGCGATTGAGGAGGATGCGGTCGGCAAGCGCGTTGTCGCGGCGTGGGTCAAGCACCAGGTTCCTCAGTGCGGCTACTGTCAATCCGGTCAGGTCATGGCCGCGACCGCGCTGCTCAAGCAGACGCCGCATCCTTCCGACGAGCAAGTCGCGGCAGCGATGATCAATCTGTGTCGCTGCGGAACATACAACGCGATTCATGCGGCCGTGAACGATCTATCAGGCGGTTCCAACCCCCATGCTGCCGTCGCTCAGCCGTCCGGGCCGACGATGCAACACGCCGCCACGGCAGCGACCGCGACGCTGGCAGGTATCGCGGCGGTGGGTACGATCGCCTGCAAGGTGTCCGGCACCACCGAAGAAGAGCGGGGTGACGCATGACGAAGCTGGCTGACACGTCCGCACCGAGCGACGTCTTTCCGATTGACGAGCCGACCAACATTTCCCGTCGCCGTTTCCTTCTTGCGAGTGCGGGCACCGCTGCGGGCGCGCTGGTCCTTGGTTTTGGTCTGCCGATGCGTACCGCGCGCGCCGCTGTCGCTGCGGCGGCTACAACGCCTGGGACGCGTGTTCCGGCGTTTCTGGAGATTCGTCCGGACAACTCAATCCGGTTTCTCAGTCCGTTCATGGAAGGCGGACAGGGCGTCTTTACAGCGATGGCACAAATCGTCGGCGAGGAGCTGGATGCCGATCCTGCCAGCTTTGTCGTGGAAAGCGCGCCGCCTGGTGCCGAGTACAAAGTGATGGACAACGGCATGCGCATTACCGGCGGCAGCATGTCGGTGCGCATGAGTTATCCGACGATGCGCCGTTTGGGCGCGCTTGCTCGGCAGATGTTGCTGCAGGCGGCGGCGGCTCAAATGCGCGTCCCGGTCGATGGCTTGAGCACGGAACCGGGCAAGGTGATCCATCGCGCGTCAGGTCGCTCGCTCGATTACGGGCAGCTCGCGTCGCATGCGATGGACCTGCCCGTGCCCGGTCCCGCAAGCGTGAAGTTGAAGGATCCGGCGCAATTCCGCTGGATTGGCAAGCCGATCCAGCGTGTGGATGTGCATCAGAAATCGACGGGCAAGGCGATGTACAGTATCGACAGTCGCGTGGACGGCATGCTGCAGGCGGCGGTTCAGCATGCTCCCCGGCTGGGACTGACCGTGGCTGCAATCCGCAACGAGGCACAGGTCGGCGCGATGAAAGGCGTGCATTCCGTTCATCGTTTGCCGGGTGCAGTCGCGGTGGTGGCGGAGCGCTGGTGGGTCGCGAAACGCGCCGCGGAGGCGCTTCAGGTCGACTGGCGGGAGCCGGGTACGGATTCGACCGTGCGTTACATGCCGGCCGATTTCTCGACCGGGGAATTCGCACGGCGCCTCGCCAACGAGCCGGGCGTCGGTGACAACGCCGAGGTCGTGGGGGATGCGAACGCCGCATTCAAGCGCGCGAAGAAAGTCGTCAACGCGACCTATCACAGCCAGTATTTGAATCACGCGCAGCTGGAGCCGCCGTCGGCACTCGCGCGATTCAACGCGGACGGCTCGCTCGAGCTGTGGATACCCAATCAGGCGCCCGAGATGTTCCAGGCCGATATCGTCAAGCGTACGGGCTTGCCTGCCGAGAAGGTGATCATCCACTCTCCGCTGCTGGGAGGATTCTTCGGGCGCCACTTTCTCTACGACACGGCGCTCGTGTATCCGCAGGCGATTCAGCTGGCAAAGGCCGTTGGACGACCGGTCAAGGTCATCTGGAGTCGCGAGGAAGAGTTCCTGCGCGATGCGTTGCGGCCGATGGCCGCGGTGCGCTTCCGCGGTGGACTCGATGCGCAGGGGCTACCGATCGCCCTTGAGGCCGTCACGGTCACCGAAGGCCCGACCGAGGCGTTGAGCAACAAGCGCGGCGAGACAGTCGATCCCAGCGCCGTCGAAGGCCTGGCCGGCAAGAAATACGCGATTCCGGATCGCCGCATTGCCCGACTCTATGTGAAGAGTCCGATGGTGCAGGGTTACTGGCGCTCGGTCGGCAATTCGATGAACGACTTTTTCTACGAGACGTTCCTGGACGAGCTGGCCGACGAGGGCGGGCACGATCCGTATGACCTGCGGATGCGGATGCTGAATGGCAACAAGCGGCTCACGAACCTGCTGCGCGCGGTGGGCGAAATGTCCGGCGGCTGGAAACGCGGACCGTTTACGGCCAGCGACGGCACGCGCCGCGCGCGCGGCGTCGCGATGGCAAGTCCCTTTGGTACCGAAGCGGCGGTGATTGCGGAAGTGTCGATCGAGCAGGGGCAAGTCAAGGTACACGATATCTGGGAAGCGATCGATCCGGGCAGCATCGTCAACCCGGCGATCATCCAGGCGCAGGTGAGCGGAGCAGTGGCGCTCGGACTGTCCCAAGTCTTGATGGAAGAGGCGACTTACGAAAAGGGTGTGCCGACCGCACGCAATTACGACATGTATCCGATCCTGCCACCCGCGCGGATGGCGCGCGTACACGTCCGGATCATCGAGAGCGGCGAAAAGATGGGTGGAATCGGCGAGCCTCCATTGCCTGCCGTGCCGCCGGCCGTAGCTAATGCGGTTGCCAGGCTGACGGGGCAGCGCATTCGCAGCATGCCGCTCTCGCGCTATACCTTCAACACCTGAAATCTTGCCCGGAAAGCCACGCCAGACAATGACGAAAAACCGCTTCAAGAAGATCCTCGCCATCCTGCTGCCCACCTGCGTTGTCGTGGCGGTCGGGATCGCCTGGTTCTCGACCCGTACGCCGGCGTCGCCGTTCGACGGCGCTGCCGATACGGGTGTGCCGTCGGCCGAACTGATCCGGCATGGCGAATACGTCGCGCGGCTTGGTGACTGTGTCGCGTGTCACAGTACCCCGAGCGGCGCACCGTTTGCCGGCGGCCTCGAGATGGCCACGCCGATGGGATCGATCTTCGCGACGAACATCACGCCCGATAGCGCAACCGGCATCGGCAGCTATACGCTCGCCGATTTCGACCGTGCACTGCGCGACGGCATCGCACGCGACGGTCGTCGGCTCTATCCGGCGATGCCGTACCCGTCCTACTCGAAGCTCGCCGACGACGACGTGCGCGCACTGTACGCATACTTCACGCACGGTGTGCAACCGGTTCGGCAGGAAAACAAGCGCAGCGATATTCCTTGGCCGCTGAACATGCGGTGGCCGCTCGCGCTTTGGAACGCCGTATTCACCGAGCCGGGCGCCTATCAGGCGAAAGTGTCGGCCGACGTGCAATGGAACCGGGGTGCCTACCTCGTTCAGGGACTCGGCCACTGCGGCAGCTGTCACACGCCGCGCGGCGTGGCAATGAACGAGAAGGCACTCGACGAGCGCAGTGCACTCTATCTGGCCGGCGCCGAACTGGATGGCTGGTATGTGCCGAGTTTGCGTGGAGACGCGAACACGGGGCTCGGCCGCTGGAGCGAAGACGACGTCTTTCGTTTCCTGAGGGCGGGGCGGAATCCGCACGCCGTCGTGTTCGGTTCGATGACCGACGTGTTCAACAACTCGACGCAGTACATGACGGACGACGATTTGCGGGCGGTCGCGCACTATCTGAAGACGCTACCCGGCAATCCGGCGCGCGACGGCGCCCCGTGGCAATACGATGCCGCGTCCAACGGGCATCTCGCGCTCGATCAACGGCTGAAGGTACCTGGTGCACAGACGTTCATGGCGAAATGCAGCGCGTGCCACGGTATCGACGGACGCGGACAAGGACAATGGATCCCGCCCTTGGCAGGTGCCGCATCATCGATGGCCAACACGAACGTGTCGTCCATCAACGTGGCGCTGAACGGTTCCGGTCGTGTCGTCGCGGCTGGCGTACCGGACACCTATCGCATGCCGCCGTTTCGCAAGCAGCTGTCGGACCAGGAGATCGCGGACGTACTGACTTTTGTCCGGAGCTTGTGGGGTAACCGTGGCGGGCCGGTGACGGCCGATGAGGTGAAACACCTTCGCGAGCGGACGAATCCGGCCAGTAGTAATGTGATCGTTCTACAGATGCGTTGAGGCGGATCGCCTCGTCACTCGGTGGCAACAAACGGGGCGGTTCTGGCGATCAGCGTGGCGAGCGAGTGTGCACCGCGCGTAGCGCGGTCGACTCGCGGGACGGTTCCTCTGGCTGATGACTTTGACCGGTCGAATTGCAAGTCTCAGCGACCAATCTCATCGACCAGACATCACGCACGATGTTTCAGCGCGTCGATCACGACCGAAAATGCGCGCGATGCCTGGCGGCGGCTCGGATAGTAAGCGTGGTAGCCCGGAAATGTCGGGCACCAGTCTTCGAGGACGCATTGGAGACCGCCGCTTCGAAGATACGGCTGCGCCGCATCTTTCGGCAGGAATGCCAACCCGAATCCGTCCAGAGCGGCCTGCAGCATTTGCGGCTGTGTATTGAAGGTCAGTTGGCCACCGACACGGACTTGAATTTCGCGTTTTCCTTTTTTCAGCTCCCATGCATACACGCCTTTCATGGTGGTGAGCCGCAGTGTAATGCAGTCGTGCTGAAGGAGATCCTCTGGCGTTTCTGGAAGCGCTCGCCCTCTGAGATAGGAGGGTGACCCGACGATCACCATCGGAATGTCCGGACTGATCCTGACCGCGATCATATCCTTCGCTACCTGGTCCCCAAACCTGATGCCGATGTCGTAACGTTCCTCAACGATGTTCGCGAGACTGTAGTCGACCGAGATCTCGACTCGAATCTCGGGATACTTTGGTAGTAGCTTCCTCAATTTCGGCCAAACGACCGTATCGATCGGATGATCGGTTGCAGTAATGCGGACGACGCCTGCGGGTTTGTCTCGGAAGTCCGAAAGCGATGCCAGCTTCGCCTCGATCTCTTCGATACATGGCGCGACGGTCTGGAGCAATTCTTCGCCGGCATCGGTCGTCGAGACACTGCGTGTCGTGCGAGTGAGGAGGCGAATACCGAGGCGTGACTCGAGATCGCGGATCGTATGGCTCAGCGCTGACTGTGAGACGCCGAGTCGTGCTGCAGCGCGCGTGAAGCTCCTTTCGCGTGCCACGGCGAGAAACACTTGTAGGTCGTTGAGGTTTTCCCGAGTCATCGGCGATTCCCGAGTCGAAAGTGACAGAATCCTAACACCAATGAGCTTTTGCGCGCAGGCTGTACTTGCAGCTATTCATGAGCAAAATTAATAGGTCCTAGCGAACATAGCTACTTAATCGCGCTATCAGGAAAACGTAAACTCACGGTCGATATAACGCTGTCGGCCTACCGTGCGGGCTGAGAGCGACCATACCAAGCACGGCACCAGAGGGTACATTGAGCTGGAGACGTTGATTTTTCTGCCGAATGCGCTTTGCATGGTGAGCTTGCCGCCAGCGGGTGAGTCATCGAATATGGCGACGAACGGTCGTCGGTGCAGCGCAGCTATACGGCAGTCCTATATTCGTCTTTCTGGAATCAATGTCATGAAAAACCGTATCGCTCTTGTCGCCGCCGCGTCTGCTGTCCTCATTCCTGCGATTGCATCTGCCCAGTCGACTTCGCAAGGCCTGACCCGCGAACAAGTTCGCAATGAAATGATTCAATACGAGGCGGCCGGCTTCAATCCGGCACGTGCGAATCCGCGTACCTGGGTCAATGATGTTCAATCAGCGACAACGAAAGTATCGCTTGCGCAGCAGACGCATGCGCAATTTGCGGACACCGGCGCATCGCCGAAGTGCAATTGATATTTCCGCAGCACTTCCATAATGCTCGCAACGATCGGGGCGGCGCTGATAGCCCTGATCGCCCCCGGCACGCCAGACTCGGCGGGCACACCATCACTGGTCGATATGCGTTCGCGACGCGACGTTACGCCTACCGACATCACGGCGGTCACGCTAGTGCCCGGCGAATTTGATTCCCGTGATCGCCTCGGCACGTTGCCGTGCTGCCGATCGACGCACTCCAATCCTTGAAGCTGGTCCGAATGATTTCTCGCCTTGGCGGACCGGCCCATCCAGGCGTCTGCCGACTCGCTCGCTGTTCCGTTGCAGTCGTGCAACATGTCTCGATACCGGGCGCGTCGGTGACGATGCATCTTTACGAGTCGAACAAGTTAGTGAATGCGCGACGGTATCACCGTCGGTTTCCTGTTTCAAAGTGAAATAAGGAGTTCGGAAGAATATGGTCAGTCAAACTGGCCAGATATCGGAAGATCCTCAGGAAAAATATTACCATCAAGCACATCAGGATTATCGATTTCGATAGATGCGGAATAGACGTCCTTGAAAATATAGTCCCACTCAATCCGCTGCGAAGTGGATCGACGAAGGGGTCCATCGTAGACCCCTGTTTCGTGATGGTGGGGACGTCAATTCAAGGAAGTCATATGAAAGCGAAGGGATGGATTGGTCTTTCGTTGCTCGCGATTGCCTCTGGGGCATACGCACAGAGCAGCGTCACGCTCTACGGTCGGATCGACAACGGCATGACGTACTGGAGCGGGCGAGCCGATGGGCGTTTGATCGGCCTTGAGACTGCAGGGTTTGGGGAATCGTGGTGGGGGATCGAAGGGACCGAAGATCTCGGTGGAGGGACCAAGGCCCTCTTCAAACTCGAGAGCGGTATAAACACGTTGAATGGCGGCATCAACAACGGAAGTCTGTTCGGTCGCCATGCATACATCGGTGTCACCCATGATCGTTATGGCACGTTCAAGATGGGCAACATTGGCACCGGTGAGATCATGCAGGACAGCTACGACGCCGATCCGCAGGTCTTTCAACAGTTTGCGCTGGCGACGCTCGTGCGTGGTCGCAATTGGACGCAGGCGGGCAACGGACTGGAGTACACGTCACCCAGCGTCGGCGGATTCACGGTAAAAGGGCAGTACGACCTGACGAACAACGCGAACGGGTGGAACTCGGCGCCATCAAGCAGCGGAATTTCCGGTTCAGGGCCGAACCAGCTTGGCGGTGCTCAGGGGCGTGCCGATGGCATCAAGGCGATGTACAACGGCAGCAACTTTGAGGTGCTCGCAATCTACGACGAAACGCGCGATCCGAACGGAAAGTTCAGCAACGTTTACGTCAGTTCGCGATCCGTCATGGCAGGCGGAAATTTTACATGGGGGCCGTTGAAAGCGTATCTTGGCTACCAACATCTGAGTGCACCGGATGCATCTCTGGGCAGCTACGGCGTCTCGAGTGGCACATTGCCATCGGGAGCGAGAGGTGTACCGACGGCGGTTGACCATGAGTGGGTCGGGGTGACCTATACCGTGAACCCGTTTGCCGCGGTCACCGGCGCGGTTTACCACGCGAACGCAAACAACGGGAATGGCAACGCGACCATGTATACGCTCGGGGGCACTTACAGCCTGTCGAAGCGTACTTTCTTCTATACGGAGCTCGCGTATCTCCACAACAGCTCGACGTCAAACCTGGGGTTGGGAAATGGCTTCGCCGATCCGTACGGCCCGAGCCAGAACCAGGGTGGGGCAGCTGGAAACATTTCACCGAACTACGGTCACAGTCAGTTCGGCGTTGTCGCTGGCATCATGACCCTGTTCTGATTTTAGATTCACTCTTTCGGAGCAGCTTCATTGTCGCTCTAGTGTATCTCCAAGCGCAAACTTTATGCGGCACGAACGCCATACCCTGCGTCGTGCCGCTTTTTTTGATGGTGTCCCGTGCGGCGTGCGGCTCGCGCCTGACCTGATCAGGAGCTAGCTTGTTGAGGAGTCTGCGCCAGCACTGTACGGGTGTTATCGAGTCTTCTAAATACCAGCGCAGATAGAAGCGTAATAAGACCGACGCAGATGAATCCGAGTCTGAATCCGACGGAGACCGATTTCCATTGCCAGGAAAAAATGTGGACGAGCGCGCCACCAATCGAGACCCCCAGTCCAATCGCAAGCATCTGAACCATCGAGAAGAGACTATTGCCGGTTGCCGCATCCGAGCGAGACAAGTCCTTCAGCGTGACGCTATTCATTGCCGCAAACTGCATCGAGTTGGTCGCGCCGAACGCAGCCAACAGGATGATCTCGACGGCAAGCGGCGTGTTAATCGAAAACAGCGAAAACGCCATGATGAATGTGCCGACCATCAATGTATTGCCCAGCAGAAAGGTGCTGTACCCGTAACGTTTGACGAGTGGTGGTATCCAGCGCTTTGCGGTGGCCCCGGCGAGTGCAGCAGGAAGTAGCATCAAACCCGATTGCAGTGGTGTGAACCCAAGTTGCAACTGCATCATGAGTGGCAGCAGGAACGGCACAGCACTCGATCCGATGCGGCACACGAGGTTCCCGACCAGGCCAACGCTGAAATTCTGTTCGCGAAAGAGGGCTAACCTGAAGAGTGGGCTGGACCGGAGCCGCGCATACGGAATGTAGGCGAGTGACGCGACAAGTCCGAGCAGGAACAGTGCCGCCGACCGTGGCATATGGTGGACGTCGAATGGGGCATCTGTCGCGAGTGAGAAGGCAATCATCGCGAGCGAGAGTAGGGCGCAACCTGCAAAATCGAACGGTGGGGCTGCCCGCGCCGTATCGCGCGGCAGATAGCGACGAACGGCGAGAAGGCCGAAAATCCCGATGGGTACGTTGATCAAGAAGATCCAGTGCCACGAGATCATCTCCGAAAACAATCCTCCGAGAGTCGGACCGACAATGGGTCCGGCTTGCCCGGCAATCGAAACAAGCGCGAGCGCAGACACATACTGCTCTCCTGGCATGCTTCTCAGTATCGCAAGGCGCCCGATTGGCAACAGCATCGCCCCTCCGATCCCCTGAAGTACGCGAGCGGTTACCAGCTGATCCAACGTCTGTGCGCTCGAACAAAAAATCGATCCGATGACGAAGACAAGGATTGCAGCGAAGTAGACGTGACGGGTGCCAAAGCGGTCTGCTAGCCAGCCGGAAGCTGGCGTGAGGAGCGCCATTGTGAGCGTGTAGGCGACAACGATCGAGCGCATTGCGAGAGGCGACGCGTTGAAGCTGGACGCGATAGACGGGAGCGCGGTATTGACGATAGTGGTATCGAGCGTTTGCATGAAAAAGCCCGTTGCCACGATCCACAGTAGAGGTGCTTGCGCGGAGTTTTGATTCATGGTTGAGTTTGCATGTCGCCACCGGATGGTTCGATCTCGAATCTGTCCATTTCATTGACCTGCGTGAGGCATCCGCTAGCAGCGCAAGAAAACCGGCTGGATGGAAAAAGTACCGCTCCGTCGGAGCGAGATGCGGTGTGGCGCTACGGAGCGATTTGGTTTCTTGTTCTTATCTCTAGTCCCATCTCAGGCGAGATGAGCGTGGAGTCGAGATGAGCGCAAGCATGAACGACAGTGATGTTGAAGCGTCCAGAATCGACGCTTCGATGTAGTCAGGTGCAACGATGTCTATCGTGGTGCGCACGGCCCCGGACGTAGTCCAATTCGTTGTCAGCCCAGCGACCATTCGTGTGCGGAGAGTCGATGTGGGGCGCAGTGACAAGTGCGCCCCACGTCCCGGTTTGCGGCCGAGATTAGAGTCCTGCTGTCTGGCCACCGTCTACTACGACAGCATGACCGATCGCAAACCCGGCAACGTCGGAGCAGAGCCAGAGAACGGTTTCGGCGATCTCTTCAGGTTTGCCCAGTCGGCCAACGGGTTCCTGCGCGATCATTCGCTGACGACCTTCCTCGGTGCCTTGCGTGAATCGGCCGATCATCGGTGTGTCGATGATGCCAGGACAGACGGCGTTGATACGCACGCCGTCCTTCGCATACTCCAGGGCCGCCGACTTGGTGAGGCCGATCACACCATGTTTCGCCGCGCAATACGCGCCCTGGCCGCGAATGCCCACGACGCCGGCACCAGACGACGTGTTCACGATTGCACCGCCACCGTTCTTGAGCATCAGCGGGATTTGGTGCTTCATGCAATAAAACACGCCGCCGAGATTCACGCGAACGGTCCGTTCGAACAGTTCGTCGGATACGTCGGCTGTATACGACAAAGGTTGTTCGATGCCTGCGTTGTTGAAGGCGAAGTCGAGGCGGCCGAACGTCTCGATCGTCTTGTCGAGGGCTACCTTTACGTCTTCCGATCTCGAGACATCGCACTTCACTCCGATCGCACGTACTCCAAGGGTTTCGATCTCCCGTACCGTTTCCGCTGCGCCTTCTTGCGAAAGATCTGCGACAACGACATTGGCACCTTCTCGCGCAAACGCCAGTGCCGTGACGCGACCGATACCGTTTGCACCACCCGTTACAAAGGCGACCTTACCTTCGTAGTTCCATTTCCGATGAATCGTCATATTGCGGTCCTATCTCCGTTCCATTTGCTCGTTTTGATATGGTCAACGCGCGAGTCCTCGAGCATTTCAGGATTCGCGCGAACTTGGCGGTCGATGTCCCGACCGGCTGCCGGCCTTCTCTAGGGGCAAGGATTCGCAATCCGTGCGCGGCTTTGGCTGCGCGTTATATGTCGTGTCCCAGGGAACGGCCGGCAGGTCACATGCCCGTCCGGCCCGCCCGGGAGGCGGGGCCGGGCGATGTCACTTCAACTGTGAAGATCGCGCTGCGTGGAATCCGTGCCTGAAGCTCTTCGTCGGTTCCAAGGTATACGCAGCAGTAAAGAGTCGTGCCATCGTTACCGCCCAGCACACACGAGACGGCATGTCCGTCAAACTGCACGCGATCCGTGATGGCGCCCCCTTCGAGTACGCGTACGAATTCCCCGGTGTTGTAGCACCCTGCCCAGATGGCGCCATCCGCGTCTGCACAGATGCCATCCGGTTGTCGCTCGCCGAGATCGGCGTAGAGGCGCCGATTCGACAGATTGCCCTGCGGGTCCCTGTCATAGGCGGTGAGGTGTCCGCGCCATGTTTCGGCGACGACCAGTGTTCGCCCGTCGTCCTTGATAACCGCACCATTCGGAAATTCGAGTTCAGACGCGGCGACTCGTATCGACCCGTCCGGTTCGACGATATGCAGGTCCGTGAGAGCTCGGGGTGCGCCACCGAACAAGTCGTAGCCGAAATTTCCGACGTAGATGCGTCCGTCGTCGTCTACGACGAGATCGTTGAGGTCTCCGGTGGCGAGCGCGGAAAGGTCTGCGTAAATCGATACGTCGTTTCCGCACACCTTCATCAACTTCTTTTCCGCGCACGACACGACTACAGCCGTATCATCTGCGAGGAATCCGATCCCGGCGGGGCGGCCGGCGACATCGCAAACGAATGTTCGACCACCATTCTCGTCGACGGTATACAGCTTCAGATCGAATACGTCGGAAACCCACAGGCGGCCATTACGCCAGCGTGGAGCCTCCAGGAAAACGAAGTTGTCGGCCAGCAGACGGGCCCGATGTTCTTTCATGAATGTGCTCGTGTCGCGACAGGTCGGCCATCGAACTTTCCGATGGCCTTAGATGAAGGTTATTTCTCTGCTCTAGGTAGGTCTAGTCGATTTTTCTGGCGTGCGCGGTAAGTTTCGCTGAACGAGGGACGTCTTTCGGGATGTCTCATCCTGATGATAGGTACGCCCGATGAGCGCGGCTCCGCGAGTGTCCCGTTTCGCGACACCCGCTGGAAATTCAACTGACCGCAACAGTTTCGCTACCGTACCTTCCGAAGGACATGGATCGTATTTTTCTCAACCCAGCCAGCGACCTTTTCCAGGTAGGCGGTAACGTGCGAGGAATTGCAGTGAGCATCGAACGTCTTCTCATCTTCCCAACGCTCGATGAAAACGAAGCAGCGTGGTTCACGCATGTCGCGATGCATCTCGTACTGCAACATGCCGGCTTCCTTGTGTGTCGGCTCGAGCAGCCCTTCCAGAGCCTCTGCCAGTTGAGCTTCGTATCCCGGTTTCGCCCACGATATAGCTACTGCGGAAACTTCAGACATGCTGATTCTCCTAGATCGAAAAAGTGAGTGCGCAGCATAGCCGTTACAGCGTCCGAGAAAAAGGAGCCCCGACCTGAGGACCAAGGAGGCGATCTGATTCGCGACGATTTGGTTACGAGATTCGGATCAGGTTTTTCCCTGATTTTTGGGGAAGACGACAACGCGGCAGACCGCGTCGTTGTTGGCCGATGCCGTCTGCATCAGGCTTTGCGCGATGCGCTTTGCCGCCCCGTCCCGGATTCAGAGTTACTTACCGTCAACGCCAGAAAAATCGACTAGACCTAACGTCTCTCGCGGCAATAACCTTGGCTTCAACGGAGACAGCTTTTTGACGCAAGTAGGCAACCAGTGTGGAAATTTATGCTAGTAGCATCGGCGCGGCACTCAGTCGATGCCTTGGGATTCGTGGGGACCGGCATCTGTCATGCCTATCTGAACCGACGACGTCCGGCGCGTCGAATCTCTCCACCGCAGCGGCTACGGCCTTTACTTCCGCATTCGCGTGAACTGGAATTGGTTCATGGACCCACAATTGAGCGGTGTGCGGCCGACCGGAGCGGAACTGGCGAAGCTTATGTCCTGCTTCCGGTGCTCGGATTCGCCTACCGATAGGACGTTCGGCGTCAATGAACTATTTGCATGGACCTGACAACTGCGTGTCGGACCTTGACGGTCTCATGTAATGATCTGCGTTGAATTTGCTTTCGATAACTAAGGAATAGAGAGATGGTCAAGTTGAGCTCCCCGACTGCGGAAAGCACGCGACGATATGCGTACCCACGAATCGGACTTTTTATCGATGGCGAGTGGATCTACGATCGCGAGACTGCCGTTGAGGTGAGAAACCCAAGCACAGAAGAAGTCCTGGCAAGTGTCCCCAAGGCCACTGCAGGTGACCTCGAGCGCGCTCTTGCCGCAGCGGCGCGCGGATTCCGGACGTGGCGCGAAACCGCTCCCCAGCAGCGTGTTGCGGTGATCAGGAAGGCAACTGCACTAATGAGGGAGCGGTTGGAGGAGATCGCTTCGACGATCACCCTCGAAAACGGCAAGCTCTACGCGCATGCGTACGCCGAGGCCGATCGTTCGCTGAACTTCTTCGACTGGAATGCCGCGCAGTCGCTGCGGGATTATGGGCTCATCGTGCCGGGCGAGCCGCAAATGCAGAAGTTCGTGCTGCGGCAGCCGATCGGACCCGTGGCGGCCTTTACGCCGTGGAACGTGCCGATCAGCTCCGCGGCACGGAAGGTCAGTGCCGCACTGGCAGCAGGCTGCTCGGTCGTTTTGAAAGCTGCCGAGGAAACCCCGGGAGCTGCGTGTCAGGTCGTGCAGGCATTCGAGGATGCGGGACTGCCCGCTGGGGTGCTGAACCTCGTTTTCGGCAATCCGGCCGAAATTTCGTCGACTTTGATCGCGTCACCCGTCACCAGGCTGGTGACATTCACGGGTTCGGTACCGGTTGGCAAGCACCTTACGCAGCTGGCCGCGGCGGCCATGAAGCCGGTCCTGATGGAGCTTGGCGGCCACGCGCCGGTGCTCGTTTGCGAAGGCGTCGACGGAGCGGCGGTCGGCCGACTCGCCGCACAAGGCAAGACCAATGCGAGCGGCCAGATCTGTGCGTCGCCGTCGCGCTTCATTGTGCATCGCAGCGTGTATCAAGCATTCGTCTCGGCATTTGCCGATGGGGTGAAAGACGTCCGCGTGGGCGACGGGTTCCGCCAGGACGCGCAGATGGGGCCGGTTGCGAGCGCCCGTCGCCTCGCCGCGATGGAATCCCTCGTCGCGGATGCCCGACGGCGCGGCGCGCGCGTCGCCGCAGGCGGCAACCGGATCGGCGATCGCGGTTACTTTTTCGAACCCACGGTATTGGCCGATGTGCCGCTCGACGCGGACGCGATGACGACGGAGCCGTTCGGACCGCTCGGCGCATGCGTGCCGGTATCCGATCTCGATGAGGCCCTGACGGTAGCGAACAGTCTTTCCGTCGGGCTCGCGGCCTACGCATTCACGAATTCCTTGCACGACGCGGAGCGTATCGGTCGGGAGCTCGAATGCGGCGTGCTATCGATCAATCATTTCGGGACCCCCGATGCCGACACGCCGTTCGGCGGTGTCAAGGAAAGCGGAATTGGTCGAGAAGGAGGGCCGTCGACGCTCGACGCGTTCGTCGTGACGAAGACAGTTCTGCAGAAGACCGTGCGAGTCTGATTTCAAGCCTCGGTCCGGCATGTCGGCTGCCGGGCCGATAACAAGAACGCCGACGTTCGATAAAAAAGATGGAACAGGAGACAGCGATGAAATCGCAATGGAAGAAGCTCGGCCTGGCCGGGATGGCGGGTGTGCTCGCACTGTCCGCGCAGTTGGCCGGTGCCAAGGAGTTGACCGTCGGCTATGTCGCTGCAGGGATGCAGTACCCATTCAATGTCGCTGCTGCCAGAGGCTTCGAAGCCGCCGCAAAGGAGGCTGGCGTCAAGGCGGTCGTTCTCGACGCGAAGACGAGCGTCGAGCGGCAGGGTAATGCGGTCGACGATCTCATCGCGCAAAAAGTCGACGGTATAGCAGTGCTGCCGATCGACGCAGTCGTCGCGCAGAGCTGGGTTGACCGCGCGGCTGCGCGCAATATTCCGGTCGTGGCTGTTGCTACTCAGATCGGCGATCCGCAGAAGCATTCGATCAAGGACGTCTATCCGAAACTGGCCGGGCTCGTCGCAAGCGACGAAGTTCGAGCCGGCGCTGACGCAGCGCAGATCGCCGCTCGTCTGCTACCGAAGGACCGTGTCGCGAAGATCGCCATCGTGGAGGGCGCGCCGGGATATCCGACCGTGTGGCAGGCAACCAAGGGATTCAAGGACGGTCTCGAAAAAGCCGGCATCAAGTATCAGATCGTCGCGTCTCAGCCGACCGACTGGACGCCGGAGCAGGGCGAATCCGTCTGCCAGAACATTCTCACGGCCCATCCCGATGTCGATCTTTTCTATAACCAGGCAGACGATATGGTGATTGGTTGCGCCCGTGCTGTTCGAGCGGCCGGATCGCACGCGAAGCTGGTCAGCCGTGGCGGTTCCAAGCTCGGCATCAATGCGGTCAAGACCGGTGACGTCGACGGTACCGTGTGCATTCAGCCGGGCAAGATGGGCCGGCTTGCATTCAAGACCCTGTATGCGGCGATCACCAACCCCGGCGCGCCGAAGGGTAAGTTCGTCGATGTCGACACGCCTCAGGTGACCAAGACGTCGTTGTCGGCGTGCGTTCCGGAGTGGTGAGCACGTGAGCGACCCGGCGACATGGCAAGGAGACAGCAACATGACGAATAGCGTCCCGCTTCTGCGTCTTCAGGGAATTACGAAGACGTATCCAAATGGTCTCGTCGCGCTGCGCGGCGTGAATCTGGACATCGAACGAGGAAAGGTCCACGGGCTTCTTGGCGCGAACGGCGCGGGAAAATCCACGTTGATCAAGATCCTGTCCGGCTCATTCTCGGCGTCCGGCGGGCGGATCATCTGGAGGGGCGGAAACGTCGAGTACAACAGCCCGAAGGAGGCGAGCAACCTCGGAATTGCGACGATTCATCAGCACATTCCCCTCGTTTCGACGCTGTCGGTGCTCGAGAACGTGTTTCTCGGCGTGGACGGACCCTGGCGGCGGGATCCGGCGTACCGCAAGCGCTTCATGGAGCTGTGTCAGCGAATCGGGTACTGGCTCGCTCCGGACCGATTGGTCAGCGATCTGTCAATCGGCCAGCGCCAGATGGTGGCGATATTGCAGGCGCTTGGTACGGGCGCAGAGCTCATCGTGATGGACGAGCCGACGGCGTCGCTCGCGACCAGCGAGCGGGAAGTCGTGTATCGGATCGTTCGTCATCTGTCGCGCGTCGAGAACAAGGCGATCCTCTTCGTGTCGCACTTTCTCGACGAAGTCGTGGCGCTGACCGATTGCGTCACGATACTGCGGGATGGGCAGGCGGTCGTGCATGCGCAGACGAGCGACCTCGATGAATCGCGTATTGCGGAGGCGATCGTTGGGCGTCAAATCGCCGCGCTCGAGCATGCTGCACCGCAACCGATCCGTCCAGACGCACCGGTGCTTCTCGACGTACAGAACCTCGCTTCTCCGGGCAAGCTCGAACCGATTTCGCTGCAACTTCGCGCGGGCGAGGTGATAGGCATTGCCGGCCTGCTCGGGTCCGGGCGAAGCGAGCTGTTGCATGCAATCTTCGGGGCCGATCCGGATGCAACGGGTGTCGTCAAGGTGGAAGGGCGCGTAATGCGGCGCTCGCCGATCGCGGCGGTCAAGGCGGGCCTCGGTCTCGTACCCGAGGATCGGATGGATCAGGGCCTGGTTCCCGGCTTCGAGATCTGGCGCAATACGACGCTGCCGGCACTCGTTGGTGTGTCATGGCTCCGATGGCTGCCCCAGCGCGAGCGCGAGCGCAAGCGCGGTGCAGACGCCATTCGGCGGTTGCAGATCAAGGCGGATTCGCCGGACATCCTCGTGACCGAGCTGAGTGGTGGCAATGCGCAGAAGGTGACGATCGGCAAGTGGCTGTTCAGCGACGTCAAGGTGTTTCTGCTCGATGAACCGACAGCCGGCATCGATATCGGTGCGAAGACCGACATTCTGTTGCTGGTGCGTGAGCTGGCGGCCGCCGGCAAGGCCGTCATCATCGTTTCGTCCGAATTCGAGGAAATCCTCGCAGTCAGCGGACGCATTCTGGTCATGCGCGACGGTCGAGTCGTTGCCGAGCGGCGTGGGCAGGAGACCTCCGAACATGAATTGATCCTGCTGGCCGGCGGGCAGAGCGCCGCTTCCGGTGGTTTGCAGCAAAGCAGCGCCCATTCTTCACAGAGCGAGTAATGATGAACATGATCACTTCCACACACCATTCTGCTTCGACGAGCGGTGGTGCCGGCAACGGTCCCGCCGGCGGCCCCCCGGCGGGTGTCTCCGCAAGCACGGAACAGACCGGAACCGATTGGCGCAGATTGCTCAGTCTGCGGGAGATGGGCGTCTATTACGCGCTGATCCTGCTGGTCCTCGTCATTTCGGCTGTGACCGTGTATACGGGCCGGCCGAACTATCTGAGTATCGCCAACGTGTCGAACGTGCTGTACCAGTCTTCGCTGGTCGGCATCATGGCCGTCGCGATGACCGTGATCCTGATTACCGGGAATTTCGATCTGTCCGTCGCATCGGTCGCCGCGTTGTCTGCTGCCGTCCTTGTCGGCCTTGCCGACATGATCGGCTTCTGGCCGGCGGCTGGCGTCGCAATGATCGTATCGATCGTGGCCGGTCTCCTGAACGGCGCAATCGTGCAGTATCTGGGCATCAACGCGTTCATCGTGACGCTGGGAACGCTCACGGCGATCCGCGGCGTCGTGCAGATTTACACCGATGGCCGATCGCTGTCCGTCGAATCTCCAGACGTGCTGCAATCGATGCGTGCGTTTGAATCGGGGCGCATCGCGATCGCGATTCCGCTCGCGATCATCGGTGCTTTGCTCATCGCCGGTGGCGTCTGGTCCGCGCTGCGCGCGCGGCGCGAAACGCGCAGCCTGCCCGTCGCGTCTGTCGGCATGATCGTTGGCGGTGTATGTGCGTTGGCTCTCGTATGGGCTGGCGGCGTGTCGTTCGCGATGCCCAAGCCCGTGATCTATATGGCGTGCTTTACCGCGGTAGTCTGGTTCGTGCTGACGATGACGAATGTCGGCCGACGTGTCTACGCGGTGGGTGGTAATCCCGAAGCGGCACGGCTGTCCGGGATCAACGTCCGACGCTACAAGATGGCCGGTTTCGTGCTCTGCAGCGCCGCTGCGGGTTTCGGCGGCGTACTGTTCGGCAGCCGGCTCGGTGCGGTCAACCCGACCGCGATGCAGGGTGCCGAGTTGACCGTCATTGCTTCCGCGATCCTTGGCGGGACGTCGCTTTTCGGCGGGGCGGGTTCGGTGGTCAAGACGCTGGCGGGTGCATTGCTCCTCTTCACGCTTACCAACGGTTTCAACATCCTGAATCTCGGCGCGAACTACCAGGGAGTGATCGAGGGAACCGTCGTGGTGACGGCTGCCGCGATCTACACGGTCGGCGGGACTCGCCGCCGCGGAAAGGGCCGCTGAAACACGACGAGAGCCGCTGCTCGCGGCGGCTCTCCGAAGCATGACGCAAAGAGGGGGGACAAATGGCCAAAACAAACAAGGCCCGTACGCTTGCTGCTGGTTCCATCGGAAACTTCGGCGAGATTTATGATTTTGCCGTTTTCGGGTTCTCGGTACCGATTCTTTCGACGCATTTCTTTCCCGGAAGCGATCGGACGGCCGCGCTGCTGAGCACGTTCGCCGTCTATGCGGTCGCATTTTTCGCGCGACCGCTCGGGGGGCTGCTGTTCGGCTTCATGGCCGACCGTCTGGGCCGAGTCCGAGTCATGGCCACGACGGTCTGGTTGATGGCGCTCGGCACGGCGGTCATCGGATTGCTGCCGACCTATGCGGAAATCGGGCTCGCCGCGCCGATTTTGCTGGTCGTATGCCGGATTGCCCAAGGCCTGGCGTTAGGCGGCGAAACCACGGGCAGCACGAGTTTCATCCTCGAGTCGGCGCCGGACGACAGCCGCGGCAGATGGGTCGGTATTACGCTGATTTTTTCGCATCTGCCGAACGCGGTGGTCGCCGGACTGATGATCGGGCTGCAGTTTGCCGCAGGCTCCGACGCGTATACGAGTTGGGTATGGCGAGTGCCGTTCCTGGCGGGTGGATTGATTGGTATCGTCGGCTTCTGGTTGCGCCGAAACCTCGATGAACCTGAGGAATTCAAGCAGGCCACGCATCGCGGCGGCGGCCGGAATCCGCTTGCATCGGCGCTGCGGTCGGGCGGGCTGCGCGGCATGTTGAATGTTGCGCTGATTCAACCGATCCAGACGGTGGGGTCGTACCTGCTGCTCGGGTTCATGTACACCTTTCTCGTTCGCGTCGCAAAGCTTGATTCGATGGCAGCGCTACTCACGAACGGGATGGCGATCATCGTCCTCTCACTCGTCATTCCCGTCGGCGGCATACTCAGTGACCGATACGGGCGCAAGCGTGTTCTCACGATCGGAGCGGCGTGGATTGCGCTGTTTGCGTATCCTGCGGTCCAGCTGGCAGCGTCGGGCACGTTCCTGACTGCTCTGAGTGGGCAACTCCTCCTCGTTATCGGTGTCGGCTTGTATGGCGGTGCATGTTTCGTAGCAGCACCGGAGTTTTTCCCGACGTCGTTCCGGGCGACTGGGCATGCCATTTCGTATCAGTTGAGTGTTGCGATATTCGGCGGTACGACGCCGTTCGTCAGCGCCTTGCTTGTCCAGACCTTCAGTTCACCACTCGCGCCGGCAATCTATGTGGCGATCGTTGCGGTAGTGTGTCTGGTCACCGTGCAGTTCGTTCCTGAGACGAGAGGTGTTCGTCTGAGGACGTCGGTGGCGCAATCTTCCGATATCACGGGTGACCAGGCGGTGCGGGAATCTCGGTGATCGCGGGTCCGTTCCGCATCGCTGCAAGCCGCGAAACGAATCCCATCAACGGTCGATAAAACTTACCGTAAAGCACAGTAAACGCGACTCAACGATATGGATAACTGAACATAATCTAGCGGCTGAACTGTCCGAATTGGGACGTTCTTGGAGCGAAAACAAGGACAGCGGCGACCCGATACGAAAGAACCACACTTCGCCGCTCGTTCAAGATGGCGATTGGTCACCCCGGGGTGCCGGAGCCGCGCCGTTGGACGCATCACAGAAATCAACTAAATAGGAGACGCTCGTGCGAGCATTGTCGAAACTTCTCGGCGTGGCTGGATTGGCCGGCACGTTGGCTTGTGCTTCTGCCGCGGTCGCGGCGAAAACAGTCACATTGGCGCTTGTTGCCGCCGGGTTGAATCATCCGTTCGAGGTATCGGTCGCGAAGGCATTTCAGGAGGCTGGCAAGAAGGCTGGCGTGAATACCATCGTGCTGGACTCGAAAACGGACGTAGCGAGGCAGGCCAACAATATTGACGATCTGATCGCACAGGGCGTCGATGGAATTGCGCTGTTGCCGCTCGATAGCGTCGTGGCGCAGGGATGGGTGGATCGCGTCAGTGAAAACCATATCCCGATCGTCGCCGTAGCCGTGGATATCGGCGATCCGCATAAACGAGCGACCAAGGACGTCTACCCGAAACTGGCGGCGCTCGTAGCGAATGATCAGGTGCACGCCGGCGAGATCGGCGGGCAGATGGCGGCCGCGATGCTCCCGAAGAATCGAGTTGCGAAAATCGCGATCGTCGAAGGCATGCCTGGCGCGCCTCAAGTCTGGCAGCTCAGCAAGGGTTTCAAGGCCGGCTTGGACAAGTCTGGTGCGCGATATCAGATCGTTGCATCCCAACCGACTGACTGGACGCCTGAGCGCGGTCAGGCAGTGTGCCAGAACATCCTGACGGCGCACCCGGACATTGATCTTTTCTACAACGAAGCCGACGACATGGTTATCGGTTGCGCGAAGGCGGTGCGCGCGGCCGGATCGTCAGCCAAGCTGCTTGGTTGGGGCGGGTCGCATCTCGGCCTCGATGCGATCAAATCGGGAGCGGTCGACGGGACGGTATGTGCGTCACCAGGAAACATCGGGAGCGCGGGCTTCGATGCGCTGTATGCAGCGGTCACCAAGACGAATACCGCCAAGGCTCGATTCGTCGAGGTCGCGACCCCGCCGATCACGAAGGCGAATCTCGCCAGTTGCCCGCCGCAGTGGTAATCGGCGAGAGGGTGAGGCCGCCTGACGTGGCAGGGCGAGTAAATGGCACTTGGTAAGCGGGTGGCCGAAATCAAGAAACTATGGAGCGGCACGCATTCCCCGTGACGTGCCGGCTTCGGCCGTCGAGAGATGGCAGGGGCCATCGATCGACGTTCGATCAACCGAACCGGAGCGAAACGTGGTGCGAAAAGTATCGAAGGCAACGTTCAAGGCCAAGGCGTGCGAGCTCTTTCGCCAGGTGGAAAACCTCGGTGAGAGTGTGATCGTCACGGATCATGGAAAGCCGACGATTGAGATCCGTCGCTACACGAAAGCGCAGAGCGATCCGCTCGCGATGCTGTCGGCAGCCATTGTGAAGTTCGAGCCCGAAACGATGGCAATTCCCGTCGCGCCGCCAGCGAGATTGCGATGATCGTACTCGATACGCCGGCCCTCATTTCGTGGTTGAGCGGTCGAGGCGACTTGTGTGCGGGAACCCGAGAAGTTATCGATCGGTCGCTTCGGGCGCGGGAAATTGCGATTTCAGTGATCAGCGTGCTGGATATCGGGCAATACGTTCACGACGGTCGACTGGAGCTGTCGGTAAGCACGCGAAGCTGGTTGTCCGAACTGGCGTCGATCGACGGAGTACGTCTCGTGGCTGTGGATACGATCATTGCAGTACGCGCCGCCGCACTGTCGACAATGCTCTCGTCGCACCAGCGACTGATCGCTGCGACGGCGACAACGCTCGCTGGCGTGCTAGTGACGCCCGATACACGAATGCGGGAACTCGCATATGTCGAAACGATATGGTGATGTCGGTCGGAGGTGCGGCGACGCGAGCTTACCCCTATCGGTTTGCGACGCAGGCGAAAACTTAACGACCCAGGCTGTGAGGTTAGTTTTCCTTGCGTCAGCGGCCAGAAAATCCAAATGGACGCAGCAACAAGCTCGGGATAATTTATATCAACCGAGACCACAGCTACACCGCTGAGACTCACGTGCGATCCCGACCACGGAACTCGAGCGATATCGCGGTGAAAAGGGGCTCGATGAGCCTATTCGAATATCAGTACTTCTGTCAGCCAACATCATGACCACGATTGCAGTGATTCACACCGGGCCGGTTACGGTCCAGCCGATCAAGGAGCAGATCGGTGATCTTATTCCCAACGCCCGCGTCATCAACATCATGGACGACAGCCTGCTGAACGACGTTCGCGCGGCCGGGCACCTGACCTCCGATGTTACGAGCCGGATCTATACGTACATGTCGAATGCGCAAGCGATGGGCGTGGACATCATCCTGAATGCATGTTCGTCGGTTGGCGAAGCGGTCGATTCGGTGCAGAACCTGGTTCGAACCCCGATCGTGAAGATCGACGAGGCGATGGCCGAACAAGCGAGTGCGACGGGGCCGCGCGTCGGCGTCGTGGCAACGGTGCCGACCACACTCGATCCGACAGTGCGACTGATCCGGAAAAAGGCCGCGGAGCACGGTCGCACGATCGAAGTCACGGAGCGCATCGCGGAAGGCGCATTCGATGCGTTGCTTCGCGGCGATGCTGCGCAACACGACGAAATCGTCAAGCAGGCAATTTCGACGCTCGCGGAGCAGGTCGACGTGGTGGTTCTCGCGCAAGTGTCGATGGCACGTCTGATCCCGCAGCTCGGGACGCTGCCGGTGCCGGTGCTTTCGAGCCCGCGCAGCGGCGTCGAGGCCGTGAAGCGCGCGCTCGCGGCTGCCTGAGTTGCAGCGCGTCGTCAGATGCTGACAGGCGCGTGACGAACAAGTTGTAGCAATGTTGTATTCGAGCATTTGGGAGACGCAATGAAACTGGCGGCGCGGGATTTGGTAAGAAACAGGGTGAAGGAGAAGCTGGCACGCGATGAGGTCGCTCTATCGATGACCATCCGTATGGTTCGTACGGTCGAGATCGTCGGGATTGCACAATCGGCCGGCTTCGACTCGTTTTACGTCGACCTTGAGCACAGCGGACTGTCGTTGGAAACGACGGCCCAGCTTTGCATGGCCGGTCTGGCCGCGGGTGTGGCGCCGTTTGTGCGCTTGCCCAACATCGCGCCGGATTTCATCGCACGCGTCCTCGACGGCGGCGCACTTGGTGTGATTGCACCGCATATCCAGTCGGCGCAGGAAGCGCAGCAGGTCGTCCGCGCCGCCAAGTTTCCGCCGCTCGGCGAGCGGTCGCATGGCGGAGTGTTGCCTCATGTCGGTTTTCGCCCGATCTCGAACGCGGAAGTCGGCGATGCGATGAACGAAGCAACGATGGTCGTGATCATGATTGAGACGGCTGAAGCGCTGGCGGCAATCGACGACATTGCGGCGATCGACGGAGTCGATCTTCTGTTCATCGGTACGAACGACCTGTGCGCGTCACTCGGGATTCCCGGACAATTCGATCACGAATCGATCCGCGATGCCTATTCTCGCGGTATCGCCGCGTGCCGGCGCCACGGAAAGCATTTGGGAATCGGTGGACTCAATGCACATCCGAAGCTTGTTGCGCAGTTCGTCGAGATGGGCGCTCGATATATCTCGACGGGAACGGACATCTCGTTCCTGTTGAATGGCGCGACTGTGAAGGCCGCGGCAATGCGGGGCCAGTGACACCATATGCCGGCGCACACGGATGATTTGGGGCGCCGCCTTGCAGACAATACCCGGAAGGATCTGTTTCGATCATGAAGAAAGTAGTTGTATACAAGCCGTTGCCCGATGAGGTGATCAACTATCTGCGACAGCATGCGGAAGTTCAGATCGTTGACCCGAAGGAACCTGGGGCACTTATCGAGGCGCTGAAGGATGCCGACGGTGCGATCGGTACGGGCGTAAAGATGAACGCGGAGACGCTTGAAGGTGCGACGCGGCTCAAGGCACTGTCGACCGTATCCGTCGGATATGATGCGTTCGACGTCGACTATCTGAACCGCCGCGGGATCGTACTGGCGCACACGCCGTATGTGCTGACAGAGTCCACCGCAGATACCGCGTTCGCGCTGGTTCTCGCCACCGCGCGCCGTATCGTCGAATTGGCCGACTGGGTGAAGGAGGGCAAGTGGACGAAGAAGATCGGTGAGGATCTGTTCGGGGTCGACGTGCACGGGAAGACGCTGGGGATCGTCGGTCTCGGGCGCATCGGTACCGCGATTGCGCGGCGTGCGGCAGCCGGTTTCGGCATGAAGGTCGTTTATGTGGACCGTGTTCCGAATACCATTGCGGAGAAGGAATATGGCGCGAGGAAGGTCGAACTTCAGGAACTGCTCGAGACGTCGGATTTCGTTCTTCTGCAGGCGCTGCTGACGAACGAAACGCGCAATCTGATTGGCTCGGAACAACTCAAGGCGATGAAGCCCAGTGCGATTCTGATCAATGCTTCGCGAGGGCCGATCGTTGACGAGGCTGCGCTGATCGAAGCGCTGCAGAACGGGACCATTCGCGGTGCCGGTCTCGATGTCTACGTCGAGGAACCGCATCCGGTGGATTCGCCGCTGCTGAAGATGAAGAACGTTGTCGCATTGCCTCATATCGGATCCGCGACATACGACACGCGGCAGGCAATGAACTGGAACGCGGCGGAGAACCTGATTGGCGCACTCGACGGAACGTTGAAGAGCAATATGGTCAATCCGCAGGTTCTGAGCCGCTGAATCCAACCATTTGGTTCACTGCATAGAAATATGACTCCCCGGGTGGGCCTTGGTTTGCCCACTCGGCGGCGATATAGCGGGCGATCCAAGTTCTCCAAGTCAACACGTTGCTACGAGGACATGCGTACAGCGCATCTGTCACCCGCGGTCAACGACCGTGAACGGACCAGCGCCGCTGTCGAGTCTTCGAGGCGTCAAGCAGCCATGATTACCGCAGTGCGCGGCGAGATTGATAGATGAATACTTCCAATGTCGAATCCGACAGGGCGCGACCATTGCTGGGCTGTATCGCCGACGACTTCACCGGCGCGACAGATCTTGCGAATATGCTGGTCAAGAGCGGCATGCGTACCGTGCAGACGATTGGCGTGCCGACTGACGGCGCACCCATTGACGCCGATGCGATCGTTGTCGCGCTGAAGTCGCGCACGATTCCCGCTGCCGACGCCGTCGCGCAATCTCTCGCCGCCCATGAATGGCTGCGCACGCAAGGCTGCCGGCAATTCTTCTTCAAGTACTGCTCGACGTTCGACTCGACCGACGTGGGCAATATCGGGCCAGTCGCCGACGCGCTGCTCGACGCGGCCGGCGACGGCTTTGCGATCGCATGTCCAGCGTTTCCCGAGAATGGCCGCACGATCTTCCGCGGTCATCTGTTCGTCGGCGACGTGTTACTGAGCGAATCGGGGATGGAGAACCATCCGCTTACGCCGATGAAGGAGGCGAACCTCGTGAGCGTGCTGCAGCGGCAGACCCGGTCGAAGGTGGGTCTGATCCGCTACGACACGATCGCGCAAGGCGCGGCCGCCGTGCGTGCACGCATCGACGCGTTGCGCGCGGACGGTGCGCGCTTCGCGATCGCCGATGCATTGTCGGATCACGACCTGCACGTGCTCGGCGAAGCGTGCGCAGGCCTGTCGCTCGTTACCGGCGGCTCGGGCGTCGCGCTTGGCCTGCCGGAGAACTTCCGTCGCGCGGGGCTATTGCCCGAGCGCGACAACGCGGCATCACTGCCGAGTTTCGAAGGTCTGTGTGCGGTACTGGCCGGTAGCGCATCGAAGGCAACCAACGCCCAGGTCGCGGCGTGGCGCGCGAGTCGGCCAAGCTTTCGCGTCGATCCGCTCGCAGCTGCGCGTGGCGAACCCGTCGTCGAGCAGGCGCTCGCATTCGCCAGCTCGCATTTGCCGCAACCCGTGCTGATCTATGCAACCGCGACACCCGACGAAGTGCAGGCCGTTCAGCAAGCGCTCGGCGTCGACCCAGCGGGCCATCTCGTCGAGAGCTTGCTTGCTGCAATCGCGAAGGGGTTGCGCGCTCTCGGCGTCCGCAAGTTCATTGTTGCCGGGGGCGAAACGTCAGGTGCGGTTGTGCAGGCGCTCGACGTGAAGTCGCTGCAGATCGGCGCGCAGATCGATCCGGGCGTGCCGGCAACCGCAACGATCGATACGCCTGCGATTGGCCTTGCGCTGAAGTCTGGCAATTTTGGCACGGTGGACTTTTTCGACAAAGCGCTGCGCGCACTGCATGCGTAATGCCCGACGGATCGATCCGCATCGATTCCGACGGACATTACCGGTTGCGCGTCTGACGCGTTCTAGATAGCGGTATCTTGACGATGCCGCATCGACTCGGGGGCGCGTCGCGCCAACAATACTAACGTTGGATGAATGGATTGCCCGGCGCGCGCGTTGCCGTTGCGAGAAATACGCTCTTGGTCTCGAGAAATTCGTGTACCGCCTCGATTCCGTTCTCTCTGCCCATGCCGGATTTCTTCATTCCGCCGAAAGGCATCGTGACGCTGTAGGTTCGATAGGTATTGACCCATACTGTTCCGGCCTTGAGTGCCCTTGTCATGCGAATGGCCCGTCCGATATCACTAGTCCACACCCCTGCGACGAGACCGTAGATGACGCCGTTTCCGTGCGTTACGGCTTCCGACTCGTCGTCGAAGCCGATGACCGACAGTACGGGGCCGAATACTTCCTCCTGGGCGATACGCATGTCGTTCGTCACACCAGTGAATATCGTGGGTTCGATGAACTGCCCGCCCGTCAATCCGGGGCCCGTGGCCGGGCGGCCGCCGAGAATGCATTGCGCGCCCTCGGTTCGGGCGATGTCGATATACTCCAGCACCTTCTTGTATTGCGGCGGCGTAGCGATAGGGCCGACACTGGTTTCCGCTGCCATCGGGTCGCCCAATTTGATCGCCCGTGCATGCGCGACCAATCGTTCAACGAACGCGTCCTTGATGGAGTTCTGAACCAGCAAACGGGATCCTGCGATGCACATTTGCCCCGCCGCGCCGAAGATGCCCGAGACGACGCCGATGGCGGCAGCATCGAGATCGGCGTCCGCGAACACGATGTTCGGCGACTTACCGCCCAATTCCATCGATACGCGCTTCATTGATCGTGCAGCGGCCTCATAGATCCTTGCGCCCGTGACGTCGGAGCCGGTGAAGGAAATCGCGGCGACATCCGGGTGCTGGACGACCTCGGCGCCGACCTCGTGACCCAGTCCGGTGACGACGTTCAGAACGCCGTCGGGAAGACCGGCTTCCTTGGTCAACTGGGCGAATTCGAGCGAGCTTGCGGAGGCGAACTCCGACGGCTTGACGACTACCGCGCACCCGGCGGCCAGCGCGGGAGCACACTTCAATGCGAGAAACTGGAGTGGCGAATTCCAAGCGGTCAACGCGGCCACGACGCCGATGGGTTCGCGAACGGTATAGGCGAGCAGGTCGGGTTTTTCGACCGGCATGACCGATCCCTCGATCTTGTCCGCGAGCCCGCCGTAGTAGTACCAGTACTCCGGAATCGTCTTCAGTTGGCCCTGCATCTCGGCGAACACTTTGCCGTTGTCCCGGGTTTCGATCTCGGCCAACCGGTGCGCGTGCTGTGCAACGAGATCGCCGATTCTACGCATGATCCTTCCGCGTTCCGTCGCGGACATTCGGCTCCACGGGCCAGTGTGCATCGCGCGATGCGCAGCTCCGATGGCAAGTGCGGCATCTCGTGCGTTCGCACGCGGGATACGGGCCCAAGCAACGCCGCGGTAGGGATCGACGGTGTCCAGCCATTCACCGCTTGCGGGCTCGACGTGCGCACCATCGATCCACAGTTGATACGTTTTCATTTCGGGGCTTCTCCTTGCGTCGCCTGGCACGCGTCTTCGGCGTTGGTTGAACGTTCTGCCGCGAGAAATTCGGCATCGCATCCGGTCGCGCTTCTTCGGGCGAAGTAAATAAAGGGGGATCGGCGATTTTGGTGAGGCCGGCGCGTAAAGTCGAGTTCGTTCTTCTGACTGCGTGGTCAATATTGCTGACCGCCCGGGACTCGGTACGTGCGGGTTCCCACCGAGAGGAAATGCGTTAGCTGCGCTTACCGTGGAGACAATCAAAATCGACTGTACATGCAGATAGGCGGCGAGCAAACTTTCCGGTAAACGATGGCGGTACGCCCAGCCTAGAGGTGGAGACGCTCCCTGCGAGTCGAATTGCATCGGCATGAAAATGCGCATGAAGCGGCAGAGTGACGCCCCATCGATCGCGGACGTCATCGAAGCAGTACCGCGCACCTTGTCAACCACGCGTCATTTTTACTTTCAGAGCATCGTCGATGTCCAACACACCTGATATCTGCCACAATTTTGCCGACAACGTAGCGAACACTCGTTTCGAGGATCTGTCGCCCGACGCGATCGACGGCGCGAAAAAGAGCATTCTCGACACGTTGGGCGTAACGCTCGCGGCGAGCGGAATGGAACCGGCAGTCGGTCGCCTCGTCGAGATGGTGAAAGAGAACGGTGGGCGGCCGGAGTGTTCGATTCTCGGCTTCGGCGGACAGGTGCCGGCGGAACAGGCTGCATTCGCGAACGGCGCGATGGCGCATTGCTTGGATTTCGATGATCAGACGCCTTGGGGGGCGCATTCGGCCAGCTCGATCATTCCGGTCGTATTTGCGCTGGCGCAACGCACCGGCGGTGTGTCGGGACGTCAACTGATTACCGCAGTCGCGTTGGGCCAGGATTTGTTTGTCCGGTTGCGTTGCAACGTGGGTTGGCAGCAAGGGTGGAATCTGTCCTCGATGGTCGGCGTATTTTCGGCGACGGCAGCCGCCTCGTCCATACTCGGACTGTCTCGCGAAGAAACGGCGCATGCGCTGGGCATCGCGAGCATGCAATCGTGCTGCACGATGGAGGTGATTCTCGGCATCGGCAGCGACTTGCGCGGCATGTATGCGGGCTTTACCGCTAAAGGCGCGTTGATTGCCGCGTTGTTGGCTCAGCGCGGTATTACCGGTATCGATTCGCTGTTCGAGGGCACGGCCGGTATCTTCAACACGTACTTCGGTGGCAAGTACGATCGCGACAAGATGCTCGAAAATCTCGGCGAGCAGTATCTGGGTGGAACGACACTCTACAAGGCTTGGCCGGCGGTTGGCAATTCCCACACGTACATCCACGCGACGATCGAGTTGATGAAGCAACACGGTCTTTCCGCGGACGATATCGAAGAGATTCGCGTGTTCGTTGGCGACTTCACGCATCGTATGTGTATGCCCCTCGAACTGCGCCGGGCGCCGAGAACACTCGTGGACGCCAAGTTCAGCCTGCCGTTCCTGGTCGGGATTGCCGCGGCAAAGGGCAAGATGCAGATATCGGATTTCAGCGTTACTGGCCTGTGGGACCCGGATGTTCTGGCGATGGCGCAGAAGGTGGTGCCCGTCGAGGACAAGAACCAGGACTGGAAGATGAAGTTGCCCGATGGCCGGGTGGAAATCGTGACGAGAGATGGCCGCACGTTCGACCGTATCGGTGACAACATTCCCGGTAGCCCGGAGGCGCCGCTTACCTGGGATCAGCTGTCGGAGAAATTTCGAGCGTGCGCTTCGGTTGCGGCAGTGCCGCTGTCGGCGGACGGTATCAGTGCCGCTCCGGCCCTGGCTCGCCATCTCGAGACTCTCGATGATGCGACCGAATTGATGAAGGCGTTGACCTAACGTCGAATATCATGCGCGGCTCGGCGACATAGCCGACCGCGCATTCGGCCATGGGCGTCGTAGTTCTGGCTGGGTTTACTTCGAGAGCTCCGTGATGATTTCGATCATTTTGTCGAGAATCGGGTCGTTCTGCCGTTTTACCCATCCGAAGATGAAGCGAGGGGAATAGTCGACGTTGGCGAGCGGCACGACGACGACGTTGCTCGGATAGCTGAAGTTCTTTCCCATCACCGCAAGTCCGATCCCCATTCCGACCGAGATCAGATTCATTTGGGAGGTGATCGTGCTGACTTCCTGGACGATCTTCGGTTCGAATCCTGCCGTCTGACAATACGTGTAAAGCTGACCGTAACTGAGGTTGACGCTCGAGCGCGGTACCGCCACGAATTCTTCGTCGGCCAGCTCCTCGAGAGTGACCGACTTCTTGCGCGCTAGCCGATGCTCTTTCGACACCGCGACACCGAGTGCGCTCGTCTGAATGCAAAGTGAATCGAGGACGATCCCTTCGCGTGCCTGATTGATTTCAGTGCGTCGCTTGCCGGGGGTAGGGCTAGGCCCGAGATGCATGAAGCCTGCGTCGATTTTGCCGTCGGCGAGGGCCTTCGGCTGCAGCGTCGTCGACATCTCGACGAGCGACAGCGTGACCTCCGGATATTTTTCGTGGAATTCCTTGATCGCCGCGCGGAAGATCGAGTGCATGAGGGTAAGCGATCCGTAGCCGATTTTCAGCGTGCCGGTCTTGCCTTGCCCCACACGCTTGGTCAGGATGACGGCCTCATTCAGCTCGTCCATGACGCGCGTCAGATACGGAAGCAACGTGCGTCCGGCGGCAGTGAGCTTGACCGTATGCGCAAGTCGTTCGAAGAGCTGCGTGCCCAGTTCGTCTTCGAGGTCTGCAATGATTTGCGATACCGCGGGTCGGGTGATGTGCAGACGGACCGCGGCGCGGCCGAAATGCTCTTCCTCGGCCGCCGCGATGAAATAGCGTAGGTGCCGAAGTTCCATTGTTGTGTGTCTCCTCGCAGTGCGGGCAGTGAGTATGGTGGATGAACGTGCCCAGACGAAGAGCAGCAATCCAGCCCTAATTATAGCGAGACATAGGGTCATATGGCGGGGGCGCCCAAGCAACGCCGTCATATCGCCGTTCGCGCCGTTTCGCCGGTCGGTTAGTCTCGCTTACCGGCACTCCATAATAGCTAACTTGACCCTGAGTCGGGGCGCTTTCAAACTTTGAACCTGATGCTGACGATGTCGCGCTGCTCCTGATTCAGCTTCGAACAGGGGCGGGAGCGACATCGAGAGATGCTGCATGAGCGACGTTCGTCTCGACTCGCGGCGCTCGGCGTGTGCGTGGTGATGAGTGGGAGTTAGAGATGGGCGCTTCTGGCAGATCTTTGCGCGCAATCATCGAACGATGGATGGGAGCGTCGGTAAGCGTGCGTATCACGCATTTCAGCCACTCACCGGACAGGCGACGCAGATTCGTTCGTGTCGAGGTGACGTCGGATAGTGGGCCTGTTGCGCTTGTCTTCTTTCGTCACGACGACGGTCGATGGTACGTATTTCCACCGGATCGCAAATTGCCTTCGATGATGGCCGCGTAGTGGTCGAGCGGTCGCGCTTCAACGCCTTCATCGGGTGACTATTGTGCGTTGCCGAAGGATGGCGGTGCATCGATGCATAGAAGTGTGCGACGGGGCCATTAGCGAGCCGATCGAAGGCACGCGATTTCGTTGCCCGGAAATAGAAAAATAGAACGTAGAGATCGACGAAATCGCCATATGTATGGATAGAGCGAATTTGATATGGATGCACGGTGAGGAATCGCGCATCCGGAAAATGAATCATCAGGAGGTAGGAATGAGATCGTACGAAAAGTGTTATATCAATGGAGAGTGGGTTCATCCGGTCGCACCTCGCGAATGGACGTTGGTCAATCCTGCAACTGAAGAACCGTTTGCAACGGTCGCATTGGCGGGCGCAGGTGAAGTCGATGCCGCGGTGAGGGCCGCACGCGCTGCGTTCAAGTCATTCGGTACGACGACGAAAGCCGATCGCGTCGCACTGCTGGAACGAATCATCGATCACTTCACGAGGCGTGAACAGGAACTGGCGGAAACCGTCACGCTTGAACTCGGTACGCCTGTCAGTCAGAGGATTCATGCGCCTGCCGCGCTCGCATCGTTCAAGCAAGCGTTGTCGACGCTTCGCGATTACGAATTCGAAACGCATCTCGGACCGAACCTCGTCCGACGCGAACCTATCGGCGTATGCGGGTTGATCACCGCCTGGAATTGGCCGCTTCAGTTGCTCGCAACGAAATTGGCCTACGCGCTGGCGGCGGGATGTACCGTGGTGCTCAAGCCGAGCGAATACACGCCGCTCAGCGCGATTCTCCTCACCGAGATTCTGCACGACGCGGGTGTGCCGAAGGGCGTATTCAATCTCGTCGTCGGCGACGGGCCGACGGTCGGCAACGCGATCAGCAAGCACATGGACATCGACATGGTGTCGTTCACCGGCTCGACTCGCGCGGGTGTGATGGTGGCGGAAGCAGCGGCCCCGTCGGTCAAGCGCGTCGCACAGGAACTCGGCGGGAAGTCGGCGAACGTAATCCTCGACGACGCTGACCTCAAGGCAGCAGCCCAATGGAACGTCACGCGGGCGTTCTCGAATACGGGGCAGTCGTGTCACGCGCCGAGTCGCATCCTAGTCCATCGTGGTCAACTCGAGGAAGTGGTGTCGCTGCTCGAAGATGCGGCGAAGACGGTACGCGTCGGTAACCCTCTGGATCCTGAGGTTGCGATGGGCCCGGTGGTCAGCAAGGCGCAGTTCGATCGGGTCCAACAATACATCGCGATCGGGATCGAGGAAGGTGCTACGGTTTGTACGGGAGGTCTCGGTCGGCCGGACGGAATCGAGCGCGGTTACTTCGTCAAGCCGACGATCTTCTCCGATGTGACGCCCGACATGCGGATCGCACAAGAGGAAATTTTTGGTCCGGTGCTTGCCGTCATTCCATACGACTCGGAAGAGGAAGCAATCGAAATTGCCAACGGGACCGAGTATGGTCTCGGCGGATATGTGTTCTCGTCGAATCGCGAGCGAGGGCTGTCGGTTGGTCGTCAATTGCGCGCGGGTCGTGTGTTCCTGAACGGTATGGCGAGCAACACAATGGCACCGATGGGCGGCTACAAGCGCTCTGGGAATGGTCGCGAGATGGGCGTATTTGGTCTTGAGGAGTATCTCGAGGTCAAGGCGATGATCGGCTTCGAGTAACCCGTCAGCTCGACCTTGCACTTCGGTAGCCGGATGCGCGCTCATCACATATGCGCGTCTTAACGATCACGACACCGGCATCGTCACCACATTCGACCGACGCGAGCGCTTGATTTCCCGAGTACGCGTCGGTTGTCAATTCTCCCGACTCAAGTGGCCTGCCTGGCAGCGAATGGCAAACCTGAAATGCCGCTTGGACCGGACGCAGACGGCGATTCCCGTTCGACACGAAACTACCGGCCACCGATGACGTTGACGGTCGTTTGGGACCTGGATGCAGCACATTGCTGAAGAGGAAGCGCGGAGGTCGAGCGGCAGCCTGATCAGGTAAGTGAAGCTTACGTGTAGGTCGATCAAAACCAACTGTACACGTCGTAAGTCACTCGGCACACTTGTCGAAAACGAAGGCAGTTGCCGAAACGATTGGGACGAATCTTGAACGCCGAGCATGGCGAAAGTCTGTCTCTACGATGCCCCGGACTGCTGAAACGGCGGCTCCGCAGCATGACGAGTACCAACCATAATTTCATTCTCGTCGTTGTTGCAGCAACGCGCATTGACGGCAATCAATTGATTGCCCCATGGCTGGCGTCACGGCATTGGTATGGATCGCGTTGCTCGTACACCGTCGCCGCGCAGCATGTTCGCCGAAAGAATGTCGCGTCGGATCATAGCCTATCGAATACAAGTGCCCGATACGGGGGAGACATGCAGATACATCGTCGACGAGTTGCTGGCAGTTTATCCGAGACAGGCCGTGCTACTTGCGTCAACAATGCACTGTATCTCGCCCGCAGTCGGTTTGTTTTTCCGTCGTCATCCGTGCATGTCCGTTCCTTGTGATCGGTCGCATGTCGGGCAACGTGAATCGAACAGAGCGGATATCAGTACACCTTACTGAGGAGCGAGACAAGTGATGATCAACAGGGTTAATGCGGGAGCGCGACTCGATCGCCTTCCGATCGGCACCTTCCACCGGCGCGTACTATGGCTGGTCGGCATGGGGATGTTTTTCGATTCGTTTGACAACACATTGTCGAGCGCCGTGCTCGCGGCAATGTTGAGCAGTCACTGGTCGACGTTGCAGATGAATTCCGTGTTCATGTCCGCAACATTCGCCGGCCTCACGATCGGCGCAGCGCTCGCCGGATGGTTGAGCGATCGTTACGGCCGATTGTTCGCGTATCAGTTCAATCTGGCGATTTTTGGCGTAATGGCGCTCGCGTCGGCTTTCGCTCCGTCCATGGAGTGGCTGATTGCCATCCGCTTCGTGATGGGCATCGGGATGGGAGCCGAATATGTGATGGGCTACGGTCTGGTGATCGAGTTCGTTCCCCCGCAACAACGTGGCCGGTATTTGGGGTTACTCGGAATGATCGCTGGCGCCGGCGTGTTCATCACAGCGCTGGTCGGCATGGTGGTGATTCCGTGGCTGGGCTGGCGTGCGATGTTCGTGATCGGTGGGATCGGCACATTGTGGGTTTGGTGGCTGCGCCGCCATCTGCCTGAGTCGCCGCGTTGGCTGGAGCGGGTGGGTCGCGGCGCCGAAGCGGAGGTGATTCTGCAGCGGATCGAGGCCGAAGCGGGAGTGACCGAACCGCTGCCGGCGTCTCAGCAGAGCGCAGCCTCCGAACCGCGCAACGTTCCCGTGTCGGTGCTGTTCACGCGTCCCGTGATTCGCCGCACGTTACTGGCGATTGTCGTGAACGTCACATGCCTGTTCGGCTCGTACAGCTTCACCGGCTGGATGCCGACATTCTTTGTCAGCCAGGGGATGAGCGTGACCCACTCGCTCGGGTTCCATGCGGCGATGATGGCTGGCTACGTCGTTGGCCCGCTCGTTTGTGCGTTGATTGCTGATCGTGTCGGGCGCCGTTGGGGGTTGGTGATGTTCGGCGTGATCTGCGCAAGCCTTGGCGCTGTATATCCGTTCCTGACATCGCCGCTTCCGATCGTGATCTGCGGCTTCTTCCTCGTTGCGTCGGTCGCGGTTTTCCTGACGCTCGGTCTTGGCGGTACGCCGGAATTGTTCCCGACGGAATATCGGTTCCGGGGTGGTGGCGTCGCGCAAATGATCGGCCGGCTGGGGCTGGTAGGCGCGCCTTTCATCGTGCTGGCATTGTTCCGACATTACGGCATCGCCGGCGTCGTGGGCGTGATCTCCGGCGTCTATCTGGCGATTGCGCTGCTCATGGCTGTCGCCGGCATCGAGACCAACCAGCGATCGCTTGAGGCGCTGGAGCCCGACGCGGAACCGGTCTCGCCGGACGCAGTACCGCATCCGGTTCCGAGAACCTGACCTTCCGGGGGGAAGGCGCTCGCATCGACGGCAGAGCAAGATTTTGTGATCGGCGCACTGCACCGGCAATGTGCCGAGCGCCACTGTTCAATTGGATGCTATCGAAAGGGAGGCAGAGGTACCATGCGCGGCATAGTTTTTCGCGGAGACTGCACGCTCGAGCTCGTCACCATTCCCGATCCAACGCCGGGCCCCGGGGAAGTCGTTCTCGAAATGAAGGCTTCGGGCATGTGCGGCAGTGATCTGCATTTCTACCGTCGTCCGCGCAATGCGTTGGCGCCGCCGATCATTGCAGGTCACGAACCGAGTGGCGTGGTAGTTGCTGTGGGGCCCGGTGTGACGAGTTCGCATGCGAGGATCGGTACGCGCGTGATGGTGCATCACTATCACGGTTGCGCCGGGTGCGAGGATTGCCGGGCCGGATGGCCGCAGATGTGCAGCACGACTTCTGCGGTGGTCTACGGGACGGATGCACACGGGGGCCACGCGCCGTACATGAAAGTGCCGGCGAGTACGTTGGTACCTCTCGACGATCGCTTGAGTTTCGCGGCCGGTGCCGCGATTTCATGCGGTACCGGTACCGCATGGGGCGCTTTTGAGCGCATGGGGCTAACCGGACGCGATACGGTTGCGATCTTCGGCCAGGGGCCGGTCGGTCTGTCAGCAACCATCCTCGCGAAGGCACAAGGTGCGCGTGTCATCGCGCTCGATCTTGACGAGCGCCGTCGAAATCAGGCAACCGCATTCGGTGCTGAGCACGTTCTTGATCCGCACGATGGCAACATGGCGGACGCGATTCGGGAGCTGACCGGCGGTAGGGGGGCAACTATGGCGCTCGAAACTGCCGGAGCTGCGCCGGCCGGCCGCGACGCGCTTGCCTGTGTGCGTCCATGGGGAACAGTGTGTCTCGTCGGCATCGGTGCGGAGATCAGCTTCTCACTTGCGAACGTGCTTCGCACGCAACTTCGCATTCTGACTTCGTGGACGATGTCGATTCAGGCGCAGAAGGCCTGCGCGGACTTCGTGGTCGAGCGCGGAATCGATCTTGACGCGCTCTTTACGGACCGGTGGATGCTAGACCAGGCCGACGAAGCCTATCGACGCTTCAATCGCCAAAGTGGCGGTAAGGGCGTATTTCTCATGTAGCGCGCTTTGGCGGCGGCACGACATCAGACGTGCTTGAACTTCTGAGTGCGCAGGCGGACGTCATTGTGACAAAAAGCGCAACTGCAGCTGACCCTGGGTTGGCGCGCCATTTTCTACAGACTCGAACCATCAAAGATGCAGTTCGCTGCATCGCATCTTCAACGTGATCGAAAGCCCCATGAACCAGCACGTATCCACAATCGCTCTCGGCGATGCGACGAAGCGTTTCTTGTCTCGCGAGCAACATGGAATCTTTGTAAACGGGGAGATTGTCACGGCTACATCGGGTCGGACATTCGAGACGATCGATCCGTCGACTGGCAAGGTACTCGGGCGCGTCGCAGAAGGTGATGAACGGGATATCGATCTGGCCGTACGCGCCGCTCGAACCGCGTTCGAAGGTCCATGGAGCAACTGGACGCCGTATGAACGGCAGGCATTTCTGTACCGCATGCACGACACGATCGAGCGTCATTTCGACGAGTTGGCGGAAATCGAATCGATGGACATGGGTGCGCCGATATCACGCACGCGTAGCGTGAAGGGTTCAGTGCTGAAGATGATCCTGTTTTTCGCGTCACAGTGCAGCAACATCACTGGCGAGACGCTACAGAACGGGCTGCCCGGAGAGGTGACGACATTATCGATGAAGGCGCCCGTCGGGGTCATTGGCGGCATCATTCCGTGGAACGGATCGCTTGTTAGCCAGTGGTGGTTGCTGGGAGCAGTGATTGCCACGGGGTGCACTGCCGTGCTGAAGCCGGCGGAGGACGCGTCACTGACCGTGTTACGCATGATCGAGTTGCTGCATGAGGCAGGACTTCCGGCCGGAGTCGTGAACGTCGTCACCGGTTTCGGAGGCGTAGCCGGTGAGGCGCTCGCGCGGCACCCGGGGGTCGACCGGATTGCATTTACTGGGTCGACCGTGACCGGCCGCAAGATCATCGAGGCGTCGGCCGTCAATATCAAGAGACTTCAACTGGAGCTGGGCGGCAAGTCACCCGACATCGTCTTTGCGGACGCTGATCTGGACAAGGCCGTGCCGGGTGCGGCGATGGACGTGTTTTCAAATTCCGGGCAGATATGTTTTGCTGGTACGCGGGTGTTCATCCAGCGTTCGATCGTCGACGAATTTTGTCGACGCGTCGCGGCCTTCACGCAGAGCCTCAGGATTGGACGCAGTCTCGATGCGAATGCGCAACTCGGACCGTTGATTTCAGCGCGCCAATTGGACCGCGTAATGAGCTATATCGAGATTGGAGCGCAAGAGGGCGCCCGGCTCGTCTGCGGCGGTGTGCGCGTTGGTGGAGATCTGGCGGGCGGGTACTTCATCACACCGACGGTGTTCGCAGATGTCGACAATGGAATGAGAATCGCACAGGAAGAGATTTTCGGGCCGGTTCTGTCGATCATTCCGTTCGATACCACCGAAGAGGCGATCACTCTCGGCAATCAGTCGGAATACGGGTTGGGCGGAGCTGTCTGGACTCGCGATATCTCGACGGCGCTCGAGGTCGTGCGGGGAATTCACACGGGCGTGATGTGGGTGAATTGCTATGGTTTGATTGATCCGCTCGTCGGATTCGGCGGAACCAAGCACAGCGGATACGGTGCGAAGGGCGGCCGAGCCCATCTCGACACGTACTTGTACACGAAAACCGTCTACATCAATACGTAACGCAAAGGAGATTTCGTGTGCGGTCAGTACCACGGCGGTGTCGAGCCGCTGGTTGTGCGCTAAGGCGTTTCTGTGCCCGTTTGTATCGAAGGCATTTCGACGTCGCCGCCTGGTAAGCGAGTCTTACCACGCTGCATGGAAAATTCGACTCGACCTCGATTGCAGACTGGCGCAGCATAAAGGAATTGTCACGTAGATTCCGGCCGGCTTTCTGTCGGCCGTCTGAGCGCAACGGAGGAGATACATGCGCGTTGGTTATATTGGCTTGGGCGCCATGGGTGGCGCACTCGCGCGGCACCTTGTCGGGAAATTCCCGTTGACCGTGTTCGATCTCAGCCCGACGATCGTCCAGAGTTTTGTAGATTTGGGGGCGGGCGCAGCCGCGTCCCCCGCGGATGTCGCTCGAGCAAGTGACATCGTCCTGTTGTGCCTGCCGCGAAGCTCGGACGTCCAGAAGGTCATCTTTGGAGCTGGCGGTCTGGGAGAGGGGCTTTCCCCGGGCAGTATCGTGGTCGATCAAACCAGCGGGGTACCGAGCGAAACACGCGAATTCGCTCGTCGACTCGCTGAGATGGGTGTCGCGTTGTTCGATGCACCTGTTTCCGGAGCGATGGCAACGGCAATCGCCGGGACGATATCGATCATTGCGTCGGGCCCGTCCAACGCATTCGACAAGGCGCTCCCGATCCTGAAGGCAATCAGCCCGAACGTCTTCCATTGTGGTCAGCGTGTCGGCAATGGCCAGACCATGAAGACGGTGAACAACATGATGAACGTCAGCTGTCGCTTGGCGACGCTCGAGGTCGTGGCGATGGGGCGCAAGGTCGGTCTGCCGCTTGAAACCATGACCGAAGCGATCAACGCGACGACCGCACGCAACTATACGTCTCAGGGGATGTTGCCGGCGATTGCGGAGGGGCGCCAGTCCACGAAGTTCTCACTGGCACTGCAGGTCAAGGATATCCATCAGGCCATTTCGCTCGGCGCGGAGCAGGGGGTGCCCATGCCGATCGGCGGCGCGGCACGCGCGATACTGCAAATCGGCTTGAACTCGCTTGGCAAGGACGCCCAGCTCGAGGAAATGATCGGTGTCATTCAATCTATGGCCGGGACGCAATTTGTCGAAAAGTCTGCCGACTCGCAAGCAAAGGAGGTGAAGTAATGAATATCGGGCTGGCAGGGACCGGCGCACTCGCGGCTTTCGTGTCGCGTCGGTTGGCAGGAAAGTATTCGGTTTTTTTCGTCGACATCGCGCATGGGGATTCGTCTCCAGCATTGCGCGTGGAGCGACTCGACAGTCTAGCCGCGCTGGGCGAACGTTCGGATGTCGTTCTGTTGGCCGCGGATTCCGAGACGCAGCTGGATGAACTGCTCTCACAAAATGGATTGTTGGCTGGCTTGCACGAAGGGAAAATCGTCGCGAACCTCGGGCAAGACGATCCTGATCGGGCGCGCGAACGGGCGGTGAACTTGGCGGGACGCGGAATTGCTTTCGTTGACGCGTCGCTGCATACCGAGAATACGGAATCGATCCACGAAGCGTCCGCGATCTTGTTTGGCGGGGCGCCAACCGCGTTCCAGTATCTTCACACCGTACTGGAGACCATCTGTCCGACGATCGTGCAGTGTGGAGATGCGGGCGACGGGCACGCCACACGGTTGGTTGTGGCGGCGATCGCGGCTTGTAACCGGCTTATCACCTACGAATGCGCCGCGATGGGTGTCAGCAACGGCCTGACCATCGGCGACATGGCAACCGTACTGAACAAGAGTTCGGGCTATAACAGTGCGTCCGCGCGCGTACTCCCGGCGCTTGCGTCGACCGGCCATACAGCCGATGCGACGCTGGGGGATTTTGCAAGCGACGTCAAGTTGGCATCGGCAGTCGGTATGCGCTATGGCGCGCCGATGCTGATTGCGACGCTTGTCCGTTCGATGCTGGATGCTGCCTGTAACCGATTGGGCAATTCGGTCAGCATTGACGAATTGGCCTCCGTCTGGGAGGCGGACGCTCGTCTGCCGGTTCCTCGGCGCCTCTGATAGCAGAACGAGACCGCAGGCCACGCGGAACAGAAAAATCGCGGCGACGATGCCTGATGGACGCATCGCCGCCGCGTTCAAGTACTGTCAAGCGATGTTGTCGGAGGGCGCGCGTGGTGCCGATTCGTCACCGATCGACACCATCGCCGCCGATTCGCTGCGAAGTGCGTTGAGAAAGTGCGAAACCAATGGGCTAGCGCGTTCGGCATCCCAGATCGCACCGATGTCCGGGAATCGGATGGCGGGTTCGAGCCGCACTCGGTCCAACCCAAACGGTTTGTACAACTGGAGTTCGGAACCCAGCAGCGTCGAAAGATAGTTGCCTCCATCCATCAGAAGCTGGGCTCGGATGGACGAACCAGCTTCAACACATGGCTTCGGTGCAGGAAGATGCTGTTCCGCAAATGCTGCATTGACGAGGGTCCGCATTTCCGCTCCCGATGGCGGAAGAATCCATGCTTGATCGAGGAGGTCGAGCCAACGTGGGGGCGCTTCTTCCAGGCATGGATGCCCACGCCGCGCAACGATCTGGATGCTGTCGGCGAGCAGCGGTTCGGTCGCGAATCCGGTTCCAAGTGCTTGGGCGCCGAGTGCGCCGATGATCACGTCGATGCTTCTGTTCGTCAGCATCTCGAGCAGCGTGGCAAACGGTGCTTCTACGACTGAGACGAAAATGCCTGGCCACGCTTCTTGGAGGCGGACGATAGTCTTCGGAAGCAACACGCGCGGCAGACCGCTGCCCACGTGCAGGCGACCATTCAATCCGGATTGCACCGCTTTCAGATCCGCGTCGGCACGATATACCTCACCGAGCATGCGCTCCGCGTGCGAGCGCAGCACTTCTCCGGCCCATGTCAGCTCCAGCCGGCGGTGTCGGACAAAAAGCGCATGGCCGATGACGTCTTCCAGATCGCTCAACCAGTGAGATAGCGCCGGTTGGGTCATGTGCAACTGCGCAGCGGCCGCCGTCATGCTCCCTGTCTCATGGAGCGCGAGGAATACCTCGAGATGGCGCAGTTTCAGTTTGCGCGCCCACGGAATGCTGTGAAGGGTGTTCTCCATCGATCTATGAACCTGGCCATGTGATTTCGTTTATGGACACATCCAGTTTATTCATTTCCATCCCGGCAGGCTAGCTTCGATAATCGTTCGCATACCAGACGAACATGGTGGAATACGGTGATCGATTGGATGGATGAGGTCGCCGAGATTACAAACAAAACGACGTACCGTAGGTCGCGATCGTCATAAGGAGACAACGTGAGTAGATCGAGCGCAAAGCGCACATTGAGTGCTGCATCCATTGGAAACTTCGGCGAGATATACGATTTCGCTGTATTCGGATTCTCGGTTCCGTTCATCGCAACGCATTTCTTTCCTGGCACCAGCCCGGCGACCGCCATTCTCAAAACTTTTGCCGTTTATGCCGTTGCGTTCGTTGCGCGCCCTCTCGGGGGTCTGGTGTTCGGTTACTTGCTGGACAGGGTGGGGCGCGTCAAGGTGCTGGCAACGACGATCTGGCTTATGGCGGCCGGAACCGCGATGATCGGACTGTTGCCGACTTACGATGCGATCGGCATTGCTGCGCCGATTATCCTGGTGCTCTGCCGGCTTGCCCAAGGCTTTGCAATGGGAGGGGAAACGACGGGGAGTACGAGTTTCATTCTCGAATCCGCCCCCGTCAAAGGTCGCGGGAGATGGGTGGGCATCATCTGGTTCTTCGCGCATTTGCCGAACGCACTCGTTGCGTTGATGCTGCTCGCGATGCAGGTGTTCATCGGTAAAGAAGCTTACCTGGATTGGGCGTGGCGCGTTCCGTTCGTCATCGGCGGCCTGATCGGCATCGCCGGATGGTGGCTCCGCAGCTCGCTGGACGATCCCGAGGAATATAAGCTCGCAACGCGCGGCAAACCCAGCACGAGTCCACTTCGTGCTATGACCCGTTCCGGCTGGAAGTCGATGATGTATGTGGCAATGATTCAGCCCGTCCAGACGGTCGGTTCCTATTTGTTGCTCGGCTTCATGTACACCTTTCTCGTCAGGGAGACCGCTCTGGACTCGATGCCCGCGCTTCTGTCGAATGCCGGTGCGATCGTGGTGTTGGCCGTTTTCATTCCTGTCGGCGGCGCGTTGAGCGATCGTTTTGGCCGGAAGCCGATACTGTCAGCGGGTGCGCTTTTCATTGCGCTCGTGGCCTATCTTTCCATTCGCCTTGCCGCCAACGGAACGTTCTTCGATGCAGTCGTCGGACAGATGCTTGTCGCGATCGGTGTCGGCATTTACAGCGGCGCTTGCTTTGTGACTGCAGCCGAGTTTTTTCCGACACATTTTCGAGCAACCGGTCATGCGATCTCGTACCAGGTCATCGTGGCTGCAATGGGCGGAACGACGCCGCTGATCAGCACATGGCTCGTGCGCACGCTCGGATCGCCGTTGGCCCCCGGGTGGTACGTCACGGCCGTTGCCGTCGCTTGCTTGATTTTGATTCAGTTTGTACCGGAAACGAAGGATGTCGACTTGAGCAGATCGGTCGACGAGCAGGACAAACGTGTTGAGCGTGTGCCGGGCGCCACGGCAGCCGTTCGCATTGAAACGACCAAATGAGAAAGGTAGCAGCCATGGAAATCTACGATTACATCATCATCGGCGCCGGTTCGGCCGGATGCGTCGTTGCGCGGGAACTCAGCGAGAATCCGGAAAACAAGGTGTTGTTGCTCGAAGCAGGGCCACCGTCGGACAAATTCTGGGTGCATACGCCAGCGGGGATGGCGAAGTTGTACTTCAATGACAAGCTCAACTGGAACTACTACACGGAACCCATGCCGGCGCTACGCGATCGCAAGATGTATTGGCCACGCGGAAAGGGGCTGGGAGGGTCGAGTTCCATCAACGGCATGATCTATATCAGAGGGCATCGCGGCGATTTCGACAAGTGGCGCGATCTGGGTAATCCGGGCTGGGGCTATGACGATGTTCTTCCGCATTTCAAACGCATCGAGCATAACGAGCGCGGCGCGGACGAGTTTCGAGGCGCCGGTGGCCCGCTGTGGATCAGCGACCCCGCGGTGAAGGTTCCGAGTTCGTACGACTTCATCGAGGCGTCGCGGCGCGTCGGTATTCCAGAGACGGAAGACCTGAACGGTGCAGTTCACGATGGCGTCGGTTTTATGCAGCATACGATTCGAGACGGGCGTCGGCAGTCGGCGTACGTTGCGTTTGTCGAGCCGGTTTTGAATCGACCTAATCTAACCGTGAGGACTGGTTGTTTGGTCCGGCGTATTCTTTTCGACGACGATCGCCAAGCGACGGGCGTCGAGATTCAGTGCGACGGGGCCGTTCAATCCATTGCCGCCGCGAGAGAGGTAGTTTTGTCGGCGGGTTCGTTGAATTCGCCCCAGATCCTCATGTTGTCTGGCGTGGGGCCCAGTGAGGAGCTTCAGCGGCATGGAATCCGACAGGTCGTCGATCTTCCTGGGGTGGGCCGTAATCTTCAGGATCACTTCTACGTACACACCGCCTACAGATCAACGGGTCCGAGCTCATACAACCGAAACATCCGTGGGCTGTGGAAGTACTTCGAAGGTGTCCGTTATCTGCTGACACGAAGCGGATACCTGGCCCTCGGATCGTCCCAAGTCGCGGCATTCGTGAAAAGTCGGCCGGACGTTGACTACGCCGATTTGCAGATCAGTTTTCGACCGATGACGTTTACCTATCATCCGAGCGGGCACGTCGAAGTCGACAGCCAGCCAGGCATGGGGGTATCGGTATTCATCTTGCGGCCTCGAACGACCGGAGCAGTCACACTCCGATCCGCAAATCCGGCCGACAAGCCGATGTTCACGCCAAACTTCCTGACCGACGAGGACGATGTGCACGTCATGATCAGCGGCATCAAGCAGATTCGGCAGATCATGGCGACGGAGCCGATTGCATCGAGAGTGATCAACGAGCACGTTCCGGGGGCGCAGGTGCAGACCGACGAGCAGCTGCTCGACTTCATGTCCGAGACCGGAAACACTGCAGCGCATCAGACCAGTACCTGCAAGATGGGCCGAGATGCGCTCTCGGTGGTCGATGAGCGTCTTCGGGTCCGCGGAGTCGGGCGGCTGCGCGTCGTAGATGCGTCGATCATGCCCCACGTTACGTCGGGGAACACGAATGCGCCCACACTCATGATCGGCGCCAAGGGAGCCGATATGATCGGCCGCGATGCCGTTCCGCGACGCGTTATGCGCGCATGACCGTGCATGCACAGTGATGGGTGCTATTGGTAGCGTCGGCGTTAGGGCAGTTGGTACTCTGGCGCCCATGATCGACATCGGCGCGGATCCGCGGGCCGCGCTTTCGCAGCGCTGATGTCGACGCCCACATGCGATGTGGTTGGTTTATTTCTGCGCAGGCGGCGCACAATCCGGGGCGAGCATCAGAAAATGCGCCCACCTTTCCTCGCCTACTACCGGGAGATCAATTCCAGCGCACGGGTTGTTGCGGAGGCACTCCGTTAGCCCTCCCCAAGCAACGTGGTCTGAATATTTGCATGCTTCCGCTTTGTCAAATTCGTAGCAGTGAGCGCCGCTGTTGTTAGCGAAACTTACCAGGCTATCGATGAAATCGAACTGTACTAAGGCAGGCGCTACGCGCAGAATCAGCAACATGGTAATTGTGCTGATCGTATCAAGTTGGACATCAGATCTGCCAATTCCCCCTTCCAGGAGCTCTGTGGCCGGTCAAGGCACAATGCACTTGTTAGCCATGTTGCAGTGAAGGGGCGAGCAGAAGAGAAATAGCCACGCATGAGCAACGAGCGTCTGGACGTCGCGACGCAAGCAGGTATCCGGACGTTCATGCGGAAAACGTGCGCGACATGGGAAACGAAAATTCGGCAAGACGCCTTGCATATATTTCGGACACCATATCGAATGCGCTGTCGTTTAGTTTCGAGGCCTATGGATGGCCTGACAGGTACCACAAGGAGGGGGTAAATGCGAATTTCCGAAGCTTCGTCGACGGATTATGGCCGGATCGGTAGCAATATGCGGGAAGGGGTGCTCGAGCAGAAATTTCTGTTGCAGGGGAAGCCGGGCTCGCCGAACAACTATCTGATTAACGTGGGTCGCACCGGCGCCGGTGGTTGGGTGGCACCGAGTCACCGACACAACTTCGATCAGGTACGTTACGTAATCAAAGGCGATTTTCCCTATGGGCAGGGAAAAGTGCTGCCGGAGGGGTGGGTGGGTTACTTCCCCGAAAGTGTGTACTATGGGCCGCAAGAACGTCCCGAAGGTCTTGAAGTGATGGTTTGCCAGTTCGGTGGTTCGAGTGGTTATGGCTTCGTGAGCGTGGAAGAGCGCGAGGCGGCAAACCAGGCACTGAAGAGCAAAGGCGAGTTCAAGGATGGAATTTTTACGTGGTACGACGAGTCCGGCAAAAAGCACAATCAGGACGGTTTCGAGGCGTGCTTTGAATATGTGAAGGGGCACAAGCTGGAGTACGCGAAGCCGCGGTATGAAGATCTCGTACTGATGAACCCGGCGAGCTTCGAATGGATCCCGAGCGGTACGCCGGGAGTCTCTACGAAGTTGCTTGGCTCGTTCACGGAACGCAATACGCGGATCGGTTTCGTGAAGCTTGAGGCCGGTGCTTCGTTTGCGGCTGGGATGCAGTCTTCGATCGAACTGCTGTTCCTCAGCAAGGGGAGAGTTGTCGTTGAGGGCAAGGAGTTCGGTCTTCATACCGCGTTCGAGTTCGAGGCCAACGAAGGCCCGGTGTCGATCAAAGCGGTGGAGGAAACGGAACTGCTGAGTCTGGTGCTCCCGACGTTCTGACGGCGTGGCGAGGGGCACGGCGGGTGCCGGGTCAACAGGTAGGCCGACGCCGATAGGGCGTCGGCATCCGTGCTCGCACGGTCCTAAGTCTTGAGTGAAAATCGGTTTTTGGAGACCTATGGGATCGATAGTCGATCTGGTTACGATTCCAGTGAAGGGTAGCTGCATCAGTCATATGGTTTCCTAAATCTAGTGCCCGCGTTGTCGCCACTTAACAGGGTTCTCGGATAATCTTGTTGGCCCCGTCTTGCAACAGGGGGGCGGCCATATTAGCGGGCGCGGAGTATTTCGCAGTTTTGCCTGCGAGGGCGTTCAACGTTCGTGGCTTTCTTTCAGCACGGACGTCTTTTTCATCAAGCGAGCACAAGCTGTCTTACCAAGGCACCCGAAGCGAACATTTCGCGGGCATCGGTACCAAGTGAAGCAACTGCTCCGCATCGTATACCTCAGCGATTCAACATCTAGCGTCCCATTCAGACGGACTGTCGATGCTCGTTCGAAGATGGTGGGGACACTAAGGAATAAGCAACGCGAATGGACCAGCAACTCAAACAAAACGCACTCAACTATCATCAGTTTCCCCGCCCCGGCAAGATTTCGGTCACCCCGACCAAGCCGCTGTCGAACCAGCTCGATCTGTCGCTCGCGTATTCGCCGGGCGTCGCCGCGGCGTGCGAGGCGATCCACGCCGATCCGCTCGACGCGCAGAAGTACACGTCGCGCGGCAACCTCGTC
>Ga0157367_1000060_pt1 | contig 53042 bp, 44 predicted proteins | sample AttbisABBM2_FD_113142 | JGI IMG/M metagenome (GOLD analysis project Ga0157367, IMG submission 113142) | Fungus gardens microbial communities from leaf cutter ant in Botucatu, State of São Paulo, Brazil - Atta bisphaerica ABBM2 | ecosystem: Host-associated > Fungi > Mycelium > Unclassified ... | reverse complement strand
CGCATTCAAGGAACCGGTGATGCTGTTCGGCAGCCCGTCCGGGATCGGGATGTCGACGCAGCAGTCGGTGCACGTGGTCGCGAACGATCATGTGAACGTTGCGAGCGGGCAGAGCGTGCATGTTGCGGCCGGCAAGTCGTTGCTGGCGAGCATCGGCCAGAAGCTGAGCCTGTTCGTGCAGAACGCGGGGATCAAGCTGTTCGCGGGCAAGGGCAAGGTCGAGATCCGGGCGCAGTCGGACAACGTCGAGGTGACCGCGCAGAAGACGGTCAAATTGCTGTCGGCGACCGACAAGATCGATGTTGCCGCCGACCAGGAAATCCTGCTGACGAGCGGCGGCGCATACATCCGCATCAAGGGTGGACAGATCGAGATCCATGCGCCGGGGAAAATCGACGTGAAGGGCGCGTCGCATACGTTCAGCGGGCCGGCGAGCAAGGGGTATCCGCTGCCGAGCCCGAGGCCGGATCAGCCGGGGCAACTGGAGTTGCTGCACCAGTACGCGAACGGCGAAGGCTTCAAGGGTGGCAAGTTCACGGTGCTGGATGCCAATGGCGGCGTGTTGCGCGAAGGCGCACTCGACGCGAGGGGGCACACGATCGTGAGCGGCCTGCCTGCCGGCGCCGCACACGTTCAGTTCGGCGAGGATTCGCGCAACCAATACGATCCGTCGAGCGTATTCAAGGCGGCGCAATGGCCTGCGAAGCCTTCGCAGCCGGCCGACGCGGCCGCGACGGCCATGTCGCAGCTGGGCGGCTTGTTGCCGCCGGGCGCGATGGGCGCGGTGTCGGGGGCCACGAAACTGGCTGGCGTCGCCGGACAGGCTGCGCAGGGCGGCATCGGCCAGGCGATGAGCGTTGCGCAGGGTGCACTTGCCAGCGCGTTGCCGCAAGGCGCAATGAGCGCGGTCTCGGGCGCGACGCAACTGGCGGGTGTCGCAGGTCAGGTCGCCAACGGCGGCATCGGCCAGGCCTTGGCCGGCCAGGCGATGAGCGTTGCGCAAGGCGCGCTTTCCCAGGCATTGCCATCCGGCGCGAGCGCGGCGCTGGCGCAGGCGAGCCAGCTCGGCGCCGCGGCGAAGCAGGTCGGTGCGCTCGCGCAAGCGGCACGTAGCGCCGCACCCGCATTGACCTCGCTCTGACGAGCCATTCGCGCCGGACGCGACCCACACACTTTCGAACACAAGAACCGTTATGACCGATTCTTCGGGCGTCATTCTTCCCAAGCCGACGGAGGTTTACGTCGCGCCGTTGCTGCAGATCGAAACCGCCGACGTCAGCGCCGGCATCAAGGCGTGCGACCGCTGGCTGCGTGGCATCAGCGACGATTTCATCACCATCGAGCGGCTCAAGATGGTCGCGAGTTCGCTGCCCGTGGTGGCCAACATCATGGCGGCCGTCGATCTCGTCCTCGACATCAAGGACATGGTCGAGCATGGCCAGCATGGCCGGAATCCCGACGTATTCGATTATCTGAACCTCGGCCTCGACCTGATCGGCATCGTTCCGGTGCCGCCCGGCACGGCCCAGTTCCGCATGGGCATGCGGCCTGTCATGAAGCTGGTACGGCAGAAGGTCGTGCAGAGCGGCAAGGCCTTGGGTGAGGCATCGTTGCAGGTCATGCAGACCGCGCTGCTGCAGGCGCTGATCGACAGCCTGAGCGAGCAGTTCGCAGGCAAGATTCAGAGCTTCGTCGACGGGGTGACGAAGGAACTGAACAGCGTCCTCAAGACGTGCGCCGAGTACATCGAGAAGTTTTTGATCGGGTTTGCGCACCTATTCGAGGAAGTCGCGGGCGAGAAGCCGATCAGTGCCGCGCACAACGTCCGTGCGGCGGAACGTCACGCGAGCCAGATCGCGGCGGGATTCGCCGCGCATGACGCGAGCAAGACGTTTTCGAGCCTGGGACACCTGTTCGTCGATTTCGTGAAGATCGAGGCGAAGGGGGTGATCAATGCCGGGACGCGGGCGGCGAAGGTGCTGGACCTGAAGTACCGCGAGCCGCTGCTGAAGATGGCGAAGGCATTGCGTACGATGGTGCCGGTGGTCAAGGAGAAGATCCTTGCGCTAGGCGGGGTCGACGCGGGCAAGATCGGCTGGCTGATCAACCTGATTCAGGTCGCGATCGAGAAGAAGCGCGACATCCTGCGCAAGCAGAAGGTGCATTCGACGGGGATCAAGGAGCAGGGCGCGACGAAGGTTCATCGCCAGGAGGGCGAAGGGCAGAAGGAGACGGTGCGGCATACGGAGCCGGCGAAGCATCCGGGGCCGAATGACAGCAAGGTCAATTGTCCGGTTCGTTCACCGTCGGTCGCGACGAAGCGTTCCGTGGGCTTCGCGCTTGGCGACGAGCGGCTCGAACATCACGATTTTACGGTGCCTGGCGTTCTTCCGATGGTCTGGACGCGCACCTATCGATCGTTCTTCGACGCCAACGATGCGCAGGGCGAACTGGGCGCGCGCTGGATTACGCCCTATACCACGCGGATCGACGTGCGTCGTGACGGATTCGTATACCACGATGCGACAGGGCGCAGCATCGACTATCCGCTGCTCGCGCCTGGCGAAGCGCATGTCGACCGGAGCGAAGGACAGACGCTTTTGCGGCTCGATGAAACGTGGATCACGCTGACTCGCGGGCACGAACTGCTTGAAGCATACGAGAAGCGGGGCGACGCGTTTCGCCTTGCCTTTGTCAAGGATCGGTCTGGTAACCAGATCACGCTTGCCTATGACGATCACGATCGGCTGATCCGGCTGATTGCACCCACTGCCGCCGTTGCCTTCGGCTACGACGACAAAGGCCGAATTGTCGAAGCCTCGCATCACGATGCCGAAGGTCGGCGTATGGGTACGTTGGCACGCTATACCTATGACGTGGACGGGGATCTCGTCGTGGCGACTGACCGCAACGGCGACTCACGCGAATACGCGTACCGGCATCACCTGATCACGCGCTATACGGATCGGACCAGCCGGGCGATGAATCTCGAATGGGATGGTATCGGGCCGAAAGCGAAGTGCGTCCACGAATACGCGGATGACGGCAGCTTCGACACACGTTTCGCATGGCATCCGGATTTCAGGATGGTCAGCGTCACCGATGCGCTCGGTAGTGTGACGCAACACTACTACGACCTGCATGGTTATACGTTCCGCATCGTTCACCCTGACGGCGGCGAAGAATGGATGTATCGGGATGCGAATCACAATCTCGTGCAACACACTTATCCCGACGGTGGCGTCGAGCGAATGACCTATAACGGTCATGACAACCTCGTGCGGCATGTGCGCGTCGACGGCAGCGTCATCGAGATGGAATACGACGAGAAGGACCAGATGGTCAGGATCGTCGATCCGCAAGGCGCGGTGTGGCTGCGTGAATACGATGATGCGGGCAGGGTCGCTGTCGAAACCGATCCGCTCGGCCACAAGACAACCTACAGCTATAACGCGCAGGGCTTGCCGACCGAAGTGACCGATGCGAAGGGCGGCACGAAGGTCCTGGCGTATAACGACGCCGGTCAGTTGATTTCGCATACCGACTGTTCGGGCAAGACGACAGCCTGGGCCCACGACGCGCAAGGCCGTCTGATCAAGACGACGGATGCGCTGGGCGGCGCGACGATATACCAGTATGGCGGCAACGGGCGACTCGAATCGATTCGCACCGCAGCAGGTGTCAAGCGCATTCAATACGACGCCGAGGGGCGCCTGATCGTCGTCACGGACCCGTTGGAACGTACGACGCGTTACAGCTATGACGGTGCGGGCCGCGTCGCGACGCGAATCGATGCGCTCGGACATTCACTGAGCTATGGCTATGACCGGCTCGGGCGGCTCGTGCGGCTGACCGATTCGAATCACGCGAGCTATCAATGCAAGTACGATCCGGTAGGCCGGTTGCTCGAGACGATCGGTTTCGACGGGACGGAAACGCGCTATATCTACGACGAAGACACGGGCTATGTTTCGACGATCGACACGGCAGGGAAGATCACGCAAGTCGAATTCGATCGTGGCGGGAGGCTGACACGACGCGCATGCGGCGATGCCGAGGAACGCTTCGCGTACGACGCGCTCGGACGACTCGTTGACGCGCGGAACGCATGCAGCCGTGTGCAGCATTTCTTCGATCTCGCGGGGAATCTCGTGCGCGAGCATCACGCGTATGACCTCTTCGGCGTGCAGCGCAGCTACGTCTGGCATCACACATACGACGAACTGGGCGTGCGTATCGGCACAGTGCGCCCGGACGGCCACAAGATTGATTGGCTTACCTACGGATCCGGGCATGTCCATGGCATGGTACTCGACGGCGAGGCGCGCGTGCATTTCGAACGCGACGACCTGCATCGTGAAATCCATCGCAGCTATGCGAGCAAGCTCGAGCAGCGGACCGAATATGATTCCGCAGGGCGTTTGCAGCGCCATACCCTACGGCGCGAGAATGCTCCCGCGCCATTGAGCGCGCGTCATTATCGTTACGATGCCGCGGGCCAGCTCATGCACGTCGAAGACAGCCGGCAAGGGTTATTCGACTATCGATACGATCCGGTCGGACAACTGATCGAGTCGATCGGCCATGGCGGAACCGAGCGCTTTGCGTTCGATCCCGCGAGCAACCTGATCGATGCAGGCAGTCCGGAACATGCCCGCACGCTCACACCGGCGAGCCCGGGTCGATCCAACAGTACGTTGCCACCCCAGGTGCCGAGAGTACTCGGCAACTTGCTCAGGGAATATTCTGGCGCGCATTTCAGATACGACTCGCATGGGAACGTGATCGAAAAGCGGACACCAGGCGGCGTGCAGCGCTTCGAGTGGGATGCGTTCAATCGACTGGCTCGCGCGCGAATCGAAACCGCAACGCGGCAAACCGATGCACGATATTTCTACGATGCGGCCGGAAGGCGGATCGCGAAAGAAGTCGACGGTATCGCAACCGTGTTCGGCTGGGACGGCAACAAGCTCGCCTATGAGAGCGACGGCGAGCGCAGTACGCATTACGTCTATGAAGCCGGGTCATTCGTGCCGCTGGCGCAGTACGTCAGTGCGCCAGTCGGCGGGATGCCGACGCCTTCGCACGATAATTCGGCGCGCTATGCGCCCGAAGACGATCCGTTGCAACAGATTCCGGATCCAGGGAGGGACGCCCACCTGTATTACTACCATTGCGATCAGGTTGGTACACCGCTGATGCTGACGGATGAACTGGGCGATATCGTATGGGAAGCGAGGTACAAGGCGTGGGGCGAAGCGAAGGAGATCATTGCGCGCGTGTCGCGCACGACAAGGCACGCAGTACGGAACGCGATTCGCTTCCAGGGACAGCAGTTCGACGAAGAGACCGGGCTCGCCTACAACCGGCATCGCTATTATGATGCGACGACGGCGCGATATGTCAGCGCCGATCCGATCGGGCTGTTGGGTGGCGTCAACCCGTTCCGCTATGTTCTCGCGCCGACGGGATGGGTCGACCCGCTCGGATTGAGCGAAGACCCGTGCTGCTCATGTGGGGGCAAGGCAATCATTCGGCACTATCGTGTCGAGAATTCGGCAACCGGACATTACACGGTCGAAGTAGAGAGTGGTTACATGTCGCTTCATACGCATCAGGTCACGCGCACGGAGGCCGGCGACACGACGATCGTGAACGAACGGCGCTCACGTTTGATGGATGGCGATCCGATTCTCCATACGGCTGAAGTGCCGTTGCCCGATGCAAGGGCCGCGATCGCCTATCAGCAATCGCAGATCGGTAAGGATATCGGGAAATATGATGAACGCACCAATAGTTGCGTTGATCACGTGGCGAGCGTGCTGCGAGCAGGCGGCGCCGATGTTCCGCAAGGACCGTTGGGACAGATGAGATACCTGGGGAAACTGGGGTTCAAGGCAAAGGTGAAATGATGCCATTAGTAAGTTGTTCGTATCACGGGTATACCGGTGGCCAGCTTGTGACGCAGGCCGTACTCGATCTCGTCAATGATCGTGCCCGCTGGAAAGGTAGCCACCGGGTACTGCCGTTGATACTCGTGCGTGACGATATCGAGTTTCCGGGTTTCATGCTCGAATCCGAGGAAGTGAAAATTCTAGAGTTAGGTGGTACACCCGAGGGCGGCGGAATTTATCGCTTCAACGATGATGAATCGATGGAATCGGCAATTGGGTTGCTGACGGCAAGCTGTGGCGGCTGCCTGCGTGAGTTGATGGAGTTGCAGGAAGGCGCGTAGGCAGCGTCATGCGAGAAATGGCCGCGGATCTTGAATTTGTCGAACGTCATCCAGGTTACGACACGCTGAATAATCCCAGGCGGCTGACCGTTGCCGAATTGATGCCGATCGGCTTGACGTGGCGGTCAGGCGGCGTTCGGCGTGAGGTTACCAGCCAGGCCGGAGTAGCCGGGAGGCTCCTGGGCGATGCCAGTGGGATTGCAGTCGTGGAAGCGCCATATGACCTCGCGACAAATTGCGCCTATATCGTCAATGCAGACGGCTCGTTGCGAGCGCGCATTCCGGCACAAATCGGCGCCGACCGTGTCGCCTTTTACGACGTGATCGATTCGGGAGGTTCTGTTGCGTTTCTTGCTGCGGCCCAGGGAAAAGACCTTCGCATCGAAATTCGCGAGACAGATGGCGCCGTGGTTCGTGTTGAGGAAAGCAGGTAGGGCAGTCTGCTGGCGGTGTTCCTGGATGTCATGAGTGATGTGGAAGACTGATCCGGCCTATCGTCCATGAAATTTCTTTCGTCGCTTTTTCTGCTTGTGTTTCCGCTACTTGCCATGAGCGAGTCAATTTTCGGCACGATGGACAACACTCACGTCACGCTCAATACGGCCACGGTCGTCGGCCTGCGCTTGGCTTACGAGGATTTCGAAAAGAGCGGACAGGACATCAACAACTTCGAGGTCACGATATCCGAGCGAAAGGCATCGAATGGCGAAGGGGTGGACGGGAAGGATGTCATTGGCGTGACTTTCCTGGCAAAGCTGATTCCCGGAAAGCGCGGGCTCGGCAATGCGAATCGTCTCGGGCAATCGATCAACTACGTCATCTCTCCGGAAAGCGGGAAGATTCTCGGGGTATACGGAACGAAGTGATCGCAAGACGGGCGGCACTTTGCAAATGGTCGCTGGCGGCCGAAGCTGGAGACCATGATCGTGATTGCGAACTTGACGACGCTACTGGATGTTCTTGATATCGACGTCGTGACGCAGCGCCTGCAGCAGCATCCCGGCGGCATCATCCTCGAACAACGCGTATCGATCCCCGAAGCTGACGTCTTGTGTTGCCGCTACAAAGGCGAGCGGTTCAACGTGAAGTTCGATCTCGACTACGGGGTGTTCGTCGACCGGATCGGCGCATTGTCGGACAGCGACATGGCCGAGATTGTCCGTTTACTTGTTGCGTGAACGAGGGAACACGAATGTCGGTAGTCAATTGTTCGGCACATGGCCGCGCCAGCGGCGTCCATCTGACGCGCACTGCGGCCGCGGTGCTATACGGCGATCGCGATCAATGGGCGGCCGCCAGCCGGCTCGTCGCGCTGACGCTCGAAGACGACGGCATGGAATGGCGGTGCTTCATCCTTGAATCGGACGGACCGACGTTCGTCGCGCTGGGCGCGGTGCGTGATGCCGGCGGAAACTACCGCATCACCGGCGAGGACGCGGCGTGGGCGGCGCTCGACCTGATGACGGCGACGTGCGACGGCTGCCTGCTGGAATTGAAGCAGACGCAGGAAGACGCGCGCAGCGGAGATCGGTGATGGGGCCGGTGCTGTGTCATCGTCACGGGATCCGGTTTTTCAAGCGGGCATCGGCCGGGATTGCCGCGCGCATCCGCACGCGCGGGCAATTCGCGCCCGGCGAACTGGCCAAGGTATCGCTCGACCGACCGAAGGGCAGCAAGATCGCGTGGATGCTGCGTGCGGATCTCGATGCGCATCAGGTCGATGCGACCTACGTCGACAACGTCGCGCATGTGACCGCGTTTCCGCAGATCGCCGCGCTCGAGCGCGCGTGGACGCTTGTCTGCCCCGCGTGCCTCGACGAGCTGCTGGTGAGGTCCGGTGAGGTGCCCGATGCACCGACGTCGGAGAAGCAGGCGTTCGATACGTCGGTGGTGGCCGAAGGGGTGACGTGCAGCGGGGCGCTCGCGCAGTGCGAGCTGCATGGGTTGATCTTTCCGACGCGATCGTCGCCGGACGTCGAGGAGGCGATCCTGACGATCGACGTGCTGCGCGAGGTTCGCGTGGTTCGGGTCGTCGATGCGTCAATGGAGCATGCGCCCGTGTACTGGTTCGACGAAGCGTTTCTTCGGAAGGTATTCGGGCCTGGTGTCGAGATCGCCGATTCGACGTTCCGGCTGGAAAGCCGGGCGGATTTCGTGAAGCTCTGGAATGCGGGGGAGCGGGTTTGTCCGATCTGCTTGCGGGAAGTGTTGCGGCGTAGCGGCGTGGTGAGTGCGGATACGCCGGCGTGATGGGCGTGCAAAGACGATGACATCCTCGTTCATGACACCGGCGCCCTTGTGTGCCGAACTCGACGCGATCCTGCGCAATGAGCTGCGGCTCGGCAACGCGGTGCAGGAAGGGCCGGTGCGTGCGCAGTGGCCAAGTGAGGATTCGGTGTTTGCGGCGTTGCGTGACGATCTTCATCTTTCGGCGATCGCGCTGCCGCCTCATATCAAGCACACGGTCTGCGCGGATCCGCATTACGGGTGGCATGACGAATGTTTCTGCGAGCTCCATCGGCATCTGCTGGTTGCTGGGCAATCCAGGCCGCCGAGGCCATGACATGAGCAACCAAGGCAATCGCATGACGCATCGACGTCTCGTCACGGACTACGCGATCATCGAACGTCGGTCAGGTTACGACGCGGCGAACAATCCGCTGCGATTGACCGTCGCGCAATTGACGCCCGTCGGCGTGACGTGGCGGGCGGACGGCGTGCAGCATGTCATGCGCAACGAGTCGGGCGTGATCGCCGTCGCCGTCGTCGTCGAAGCGCCTTTTGATTCGTCGGCCAACTGCGCGTACCTCGTCGACGCGCACGATTCGTTGCGGAGAAACGTGTCGGCGGGGAGCGTTGTAGAACGTCTCATGTTCTACGACGTGGTCGAATCGATGAACGGCGCGGTTGCGTTTCTGGCTGCCGCATGTGGAAAAGATGTCTGGCTCGAGGTGCGGATAGCCGATGGCGCCGTGACGCGGGTCGTGAATATCCGGCAGTGAAAGCGAATGAAAATGCTGTGCCGGATGTGTGAAGCGGTATGTCCTGCGGCGCGAATGACGTGAGTTGTGGATAGCGGCGGCAGAACAGCGTGAAAACGCTGTGAGCGTCACATAATTGGGCCAACGGTTCGATTGCGATTTGAGTAGCGGCTGCCCGAAGTGGCCGTCGAGGTACGCAAGACAGCCAATCCTGCCGCTCGAGTTGTGGACAACCCCGCCCAAGAAGAATCGAAAATGCTGTGCCGGGCTCCATCGCAAGCATGCGACGTCTTCGGTGACGAGCCGACCGGCGTGCTTCGCCGGTCGACGCTGAAGCGTATCGAAAAACCCGTCAGGAGAAATTCGACGTCGCACTCTCGATGTGGTGAGGGAGATAGCCCGCCGCATCCGCGCCTTTCAGGCCGCCGGCGCCGAGCGCTGCCGTGCTCGCGGCAAAGTGGGCCGCGCCATTGCGCAGGAAGCCTGCATTGGCCGCAATGGTGTCGGCCGTTGTCGCCTCGCCCGGCTTGTTTGCGTAGCCGTGCTCCAGCGCCGCGAGTTTTTCCATGTTCTCGGCCGTGGCCGGCTGCTTGCGCAGCGCCTGCATTTCCGCGCCTGCCACGACCTTCGGCGAAACACCGGTCGTCGCTGCGAAGAATGATTTGGCGGTGTCCTGCACCTGGCCGACGGTATGCGGTGCTAGCGGCGGCAGGCCGCTCAACTGCGGATTGCTCGAGCGCGGGCTCGACGGCGCGGGGGTGCTGCCTTGCGGGCTGGTGCCTTGAGATTCCGTCGTGTATGTCGGTTGGACATGGGAACTGCTCGAGGTGCCTTGTACGGGCACGGTTGAACTCCATCGATCGATTAACGTGGCGGCAGGACGCGCGATGGTCCCGCCGTGTCTGAACGACCTTCGTCGAGCGGGCGTTCGGTCACGTCGTGGCCAGGCAAAGCCAACTCGATGAAGCGTCAATCGATATTAGAGGCGTGAGCGATCCTGTCCGCGCGCGATGCGAAGCCGATGGAACGAAGCAGAACGGCGGCGACGTGACAACCGACGTGTGGAAATCGACCCCAAAAGCAGTCTGAAACGCTGTGTGTGGTATTGTGCGCGGCCGCGTGTGTTGGGCAGGCGTCGGTTCTTGTCGAAGAGACTGCTTCGGTTCAAGCGCGAATTGCTGGCGCGTTGTCGGTTCCCTTGTGGATAACCGACCGTCAAAACGACTCGGCGCGCTGTGAATCGCAATGGTGAGGAACGACGGCCGAGGTCGAGTGCGCCTTGTTATTCGGTACTCGCAGGGCCTTTTGGTGCCGATGAACGGGCGGTTTCGATTAATGCGCAAGCGGCCGGATGTGTTGTGGATATCCGCCAACCAAACCACTCGAAACGCTGTGCCAACCCAAGGTGAGACTGAGCGCGTTCGGCAGAAAACATCGCGCCGTCGATCCCGTTGTGGATATCCGACTCGCAAAACACTCGAAACGCTGTGTGTTTAAAGGGTGAGGGTGATCACCTCCGCTCAGTTGTGGACAACCGGCTTCCCGAGCGACTCGAAACGCTGTGCAATCGAATGGTGAGAGCACACGCATCTCTTTGAATACATTGCGTTATTGGCGTTGAAGCCGTCCGCTGCAAGCAGCGCGCCGATCACGTCTGCTCATCGAGCGCACGCGCGACGGCCTTCTCGCCGAGGCTATCCGCTTTCCCGACCACCGCATAGTTGAGCCCATGCCGCGACCCATAACGCGCGAGCAGCTCGCCGTCGACGCGTTCGCCGGCTGCGAGCAGCCGATGCGCGGATTCTGGCGGTCGCACGTAGAAGCTCAGCTTGCGCCCTGCGTCGTCTTCATAGAGCACCATCGCCGCGGCCCCTCGCTCGGTCGCGAACAGACGCCCGCCCACCGGCCGAAACCCCGCCGCGCTGAGATCCGGCAACTTCGCCCCCGCCCCGACCCGACTGGTGAGCCAGGTCTGCAACTCGCCCGCACGCGTCGGCGTGACATCCACGCGCGCGCTGCGATCGACCACCATCAGCTTGTATGCCTCCACGGCATCGCTCATCGGCGCGACCGGCGACGGCGCGTTCCACCCGCGCGCCTGCCATCCGCCGAACGACCCGAGGCCGACGCAGAGCACAAACGACGCAGCCATCGCAAACCGCATCCGCGTGCGCTCCGCGCGCCGCGCCCGAATCGTCGCCGGGTCCAGCGCCGGGTTCTCATACGGAGGCGCCACGCTCGCGAGCGCCGCCCGCAGCCGCTGCGCGTCCTGCCGCCAACGCTGCACCTGTTCGGCGCGGTCCGGATGATGCGCGAGATAGCGCTCGATGGCGGCGCGTTCGTCGTCGTCGAGGCGGCCGTCGACGTACGCATGCAGGTCGTGTTCGTCGGGAGGAATGTTCATTTCATCAAGCGAAGCGAAGGAGCGGGGATCTCGCCGTCGCCGAGCCGGCGCAGCGCCTGGCGCGCGCGGGAGAGCCGCGACATCACGGTGCCGATCGGCACGTCGAGCAGGTCGGCGACTTCCTGGTAGCTGAAGCCCTCGACCGCGACCAGCAGCAGCAGGCTGCGCTGCTCGTCGGAGAGGCGGCCGAACGCTTCGAGCGTCGCGCGCGCGGCCACCTCGCGTTCGGCGGACGGCCAGTGCGGCTCTTCCGGTTCATGGAGGCGGCCGAGCAGCCACGCGTAGCGCTTCGCGCTGCGTTTGCCGTCGAGGAAGCGCCGATACAGGATCGTGAAGAGCCAGCTGCGCAGCGACGCGTCGTCGCGGCGGCTCGCCCAGCGCGACAGCGCGCGCTCGAGCGTCGACTGCACGAGATCGTCCGCCGCGTGGACGTCGCGGGTCAGCCAGAGCGCGAAGCGGCGCAGCCTGGGGATGAGTTCGCGCAACGCGTCGTCGTCGAGGGCGGTGGAGGGCATGGCCTTGCCGGTTGCCGAAAGGGTCGTGATGCCGCGTAGGACGCCGGCGGGCGCCGCTTATTCCATCAGCATACGAGAAATTTTTCATGGAATAAGGTGGCGCGGGCGGCGTCCTACGCGGGTTCGACAATGACCTGACGGTCGGGAGTGACTTTCATGGAGCGATCTTCTTCCTCTTCTTCGCCGCAGCGCGAGCCCGGGCGCGGGTGGTGGCGCTGGGCCGTGATCGGCGGCGCGGTGGCCGGCGTGGCGGCGGCCTTCGGGTATGCGGGCGGGTGGCTCGCGCCGGCGCGGCTCACGCCGCACCGGCTCGTCGACGCACTGCAGACCAACAGCGGCCTGCATGCCGGGTTCCGGCGCAATCACGCGAAAGGCGTCTGCGTGAGCGGTTACTTCGAAGGCAACGGGGCCGCGAGCGCGTATTCGGTCGCGCCGTTCTTCAAGGCGGTGCGCACGCCGGTGGTCGGGCGGTTCGCGCTGCCGGGCGGGAACCCGTATGCGCCCGACAGCAGCGTGCCGATCCGCAGCCTCGCGCTGAAGCTCACCGCGCCCGACGGCGAGCAATGGCGCACCGGGATGAACGCGATGCCCGTGTTTCCGGTGGCGACGCCGCAGGCGTTCTACGCGCTGACGGTGGCAACCCGGCCCGATCCGAAGACGGGCAAGCCCGATCCGGTGAAGGTGAAAGCGTTTTTTGCCGCGCATCCGGAGACGGCGGCGTTTCGCGCGTGGGTGAAGGGTGCGAAGCCGAGCGCGAGTTACGTCACCGAGAGTTATTACGCGTTGAATGCGTTTTACTTCGTCGACGCGAGCGGCAAGCAGCAGGCGGTGCGGTGGCGGGTCGTGCCGGAGCAGACGGCCGGTGCCGGGGATGTTGCGACGGCCGCGGATCCGAATGTGTTGCAGGAGGATGTGACGCGGCGCATTGCGGGCGGTGCGCAGAAGTGGAAGCTGCTGGTCACGCTGGCGGAGCCCGGCGATCCGGTGGACGACGCGACGCAGGTCTGGCCCGCGCAGCGGACGACGATCGATGCGGGGACGCTCGTGCTCGATCGGGTGGTGCCGCAGGACAGCGGGCCGTGCAGGGATGTGAATTACGACCCGACGGTGCTGCCGCGGGGGATTCAGGTGTCGGGGGATCCGCTGCTGGCGGCGAGGTCGGCGGCTTATGCGGATTCGTATCTGCGACGGACCAGTGAAGAGGCTGGGGTGGCGGGGGCGGCCAGGTTGAGTGGGGAGGGACGGTGATGAAGACGCGTTTTGGGTTGCCGGCGAGGGTGCTGCATTGGGGGATGGCGGTGATGGTGGTTGCCATGCTGTTTATTGGGGTGGGGATGGTTTCGTCTGTTTCCCAGCGGCATGCGGTTTTGGTGGCGATTCATAAGCCTTTAGGCATTGCCGTGCTGGTGTTGGTTTGTGTGCGGATCGTGGTGCGGTTTTTGTCGAAACCGCCGGCGTTGCCTGAAGATTTGCCGGGGTGGCAGAAGGTTGCTGCGCATGGGTCGCATCTCGTGCTGTATGCGCTGATGGTCGCGATGCCGCTGATCGGGTGGGCGATGCTTTCGGCGGGAGGGTATCCGGTGACGCTGGGTGATGGGGTGCAGTTGCCGGCGATTGTGGCGGCGGATCCGGTGGCGTTTGCCTGGCTCAGGGTCGCGCATCGGGTGTTGGCTTATTTGTTCTTTGCTACGTTCCTCGCGCACTTCGCGGCGGCGCTCTATCACGGGTTGATTCGGCGGGATGGGGTGGTCCGGGCGATGGTGGGGAGGTGACGACGGAAGGTTGCGTTCTGCCGTTGTGACGGTTGTTGAAGGTGGCCGTTGAAGAATCGCGGCGGTCTCTGAGCCAAGGAAATGGCGCATGCAGACTCGCTGAACGTTGAGCCAACCATCAATGCAATAAGGGCCGCGTAACGCGGCCCTTGCTTGTTACGCCGGCTGCTCTGCCTCGGGATGCTGATGGTAGGGCTGCTCTCGCTGATTAAGCTCGCTGTAGTCGGGCGTGATGGTGATTTTCCGGGTGACGTGGTTGATGTCGAGGAAGACCCGGTCGCCCGGTTCGAATCCGAACAGCTTGAAGTGCATGTCGACGACGTGCATCCATGGCAGGTATGGCCAGCCTCTCTTGGGCCGGTCAGGCGAGTTGCGGAGCATCATCGCAAGGATGGTGTTCGGCTTGCGAGGTTTGCGCTTCTTGGGACGTGATTTACTATTGGCGTCAGCCATTTCCGACTCCTGTACTGAGTTGGTTGTGGTCAGCGGGTCGTATGGGTGGCAGCCCATGCGGCCCGCGCTTTTTTTGCGGTGTTGCAATTCGAGTTTAAGGGAAGAAAAGCGCTTGATGATGGGCGCGGGGCGCAGTGCTTCCGACATCTGGTGACAGAAAAGTATCGATTAGCTTATTGTGCCTCGCTGTTACTTCCCATGGGGCGAATCACGTAATTCGAAAGCACGATTCGTGCCTTTTTCTGATAGCTTCGGTACCCCGGTTGCTCGTGTCGGGTGTCATAGATCGTGAAAAGTACGCCATTGATTTTATGGAAGTTTTTCACTAAATCTGACACGCCCATCCAAACCATGTGTCACGATTAGTGAAAAAAACCGGCAGGCGCGTCACAAAAGGTGAAAATTCCCGAGGGTGGGCCGCCGAGCCCCGTGGGACAAGGCTTCGTGACGAACCATTGCTCCCGTGATCGCGGTCGGCGGTCATCGCGAATCCCTCGTGGAGCCTGCCATGAAATCGGACCGGATCTGTGCCGCCTGCGGCGCGCCCTTCACTCCACTCGTACACGTCCCGAATCAACGCTACTGCTCGTCGAAGGCATGCCAGCTCTCCCGGCGACGCATCTGGCAGCACGAGCATTTGCGCACCGATCCCGACTACCGCGAGAACCAGACGCGTGCGCAGGCCAGCTGGCGGGCCCGGCATCCCGACTACTGGCGGCGGTACCGCGAGACTCACCCGGCCTATCACGATCGCAATTGTGCGATGCAGCGCCAGCGAAATTCGAGGCGCACCGCTAGTCCTGTTGCAAACATGGACGTGTGGCCGGCCTGTCGGCCGCTCGCATCTGGCTTCTACATCCTGCGCGACGCGGTTGAAGCCAGCGTTGCAAAGATGAACTCGTGGACGGTGCACATCGCCGTGCTGTCTGAGCCGAAGCCCATACCCGTGTGATTGCAAAGAGATGACGTGTTCGACAATGGTCTATCGCCTGCTACCTTGCCTGTGTACTCGCTCGCTTTAGCCGTCGTTGCACGCAGCGACGCGTCTGCCGATATGGGTCCCCGGGATTGACGCCGGGGATGGCGCAGCGAGGAGTGTTTGCTGGTTGGAGTTGGATCGTGGACGTCGATTGCACATGCGAATCCGTTGTCGAGCAGGCTTGCAGGATGCGGGCCGCCGAATACGTCCGGATGTCGACCGAGCACCAGCAGTACTCGACGGAGAACCAGCGTGACCGCATTCGCGACTACGCAGCGCGTCGCGGTCTCGAGATCGTGCGGACCTACGCCGACGAGGGTAAGAGCGGTTTGCGAATCGACGGGCGCCAAGCGCTGCAGCAACTGATCCGGGACGTGGAAAGCGGCAAGGCCGATTTCCAGGTGATTCTCGTCTACGACGTGAGCCGTTGGGGACGATTCCAGGATGCGGACGAGAGCGCCTACTACGAGTACATCTGCCGGCGCGCCGGGATCCACGTTGCCTACTGCGCCGAGCAGTTCGAGAACGATGGCTCGCCGGTTTCGACGATCGTCAAAGGCGTCAAGCGGGCGATGGCCGGCGAGTACAGCCGCGAGTTGTCGGCGAAGGTCTTCGCTGGCCAGTGCCGGTTGATCGAACTGGGTTTCCGGCAAGGCGGGCCAGCGGGCTACGGATTGCGCCGAATCCTGGTCGACCAGCATGGCCTCATGAAGGGGGAACTGCAACGCGGCGAACACAAATGCCTGCAGACGGACCGCGTCATCCTGATGCCCGGCCCGGACAGTGAAGTTCGGACCGTCAACCTCATCTACAACTGGTTCATCGACGAATCACTGAACGAGTACGAGATCGCCGCTCGCCTGAACGGCATGAACGTTCAGACGGACCTCGGGCGACCCTGGACTCGGGCAACCATTCGGGAGGTGCTGACCAACGAGAAATACATCGGCAACAACGTCTACAACCGTGTGTCGTTCAAGCTGAAGAAATCGCGGGTCACTAATCCGCCGGAGATGTGGATACGCAAGGAGGGTGCATTCGAATCCATCGTACCGAGCGAGACGTTCTATACGGCGCAGGGCATCATGCGGGCGCGTGCCCGGCGCTATTCGGATGAGGAGCTCATCGAACGCCTGCGCAACCTGTATCGAAGCCGAGGCTTCTTGTCGGGCGTCGTGATCGACGAAACGGAAGGCATGCCGTCCACCTCGGTTTATGTATATCGCTTCGGAAGCTTGATCCGTGCGTACCAGACGGTTGGTTTTACGCCCGGGCGCGACTACCGTTATATCGAAACGAATCGCTTCCTCCGGCAACTGCATCCCGAGATCGTTACCGAGACGGAGAAGAAAATCGCGGATCTCGGCGGTAGCGTGTCGCGCGATCCCGCGACAGATCTGCTGACCGTGAATCGGGAGTTCACCGCCTGCATCGTGCTGTCACGGTGCCAGGCGCACGACAGCGGTCGCAATCGCTGGAAGGTGCGGTTCGACACGAGCCTGCTCCCGGACATCACCGTGGCGGTCAGACTGGATCGGCGCAACGCAACAGCGCTCGACTACTACCTTTTGCCGAGGCTCGATTTCGGTCAACCCCGCATCCAGCTCGCAGATCAAAATCCGATCGAGTTCGAGAGTTATCGCTTCGACACGCTGGACTACCTATATGGCATGGCGCAGCGTGCGCGGCTGAGGAGAGCAGCATGACTCAGCGTGAACAGGCCGGTGAGGTTCGGATGATTCCCATCGACCTGATCGAAGTGATCAATCCGCGCGAACGCAACGGCCGCGTGTTCGAGGAGATCGTCAGCAACATCAAGACGATTGGCCTGAAGAAGCCGATTCTGGTCACGCCACGGGCCACCGCTAGTGGCATCGAGAAGTTCCTCCTCGTGTGTGGTGAGGGACGGCTGAAGGCTTTCCGATCCCTCGGTGAAACGACAATACCGGCACTTGTGGTGAGCGTAAGCGACGAAGATGCGTTCATCATGAGTTTGACGGAGAACATCGCGCGCCGGCAGTGCCGGCCGCTCGAGTTACTCGCCGGCATCCGCGAACTGCAGGAGCGTGGCTACGCACCAAAAGCCATCGCCGAGAAGACGGGACTCACGCAACAGTACGTACAGGGAATCCTGACGCTGCTGCATCAGGGGGAAGAGCGGCTCGTCATCGCGGTGGAGAAAGGACGAATTCCGCTCAATGCTGCCCTCTCGATCGTCGGCGCTGGCGATGACGATGAGGCGATTCAGGCTGCCCTTCAGGAGGCGTATGAGTCAGGCAAACTGCGCGGTCGCCAGTTGATGGATGCCCGGCGCCTAATCGAGCGTCGGAAAGCACTCGGTCGCACGGCGAATCGAAACATGACACGAAAGGTTTCCGATGTGACCACGTCCAGCCTCGTTCGGACCTATCAGCACGAAGTCGAGCGACAGAAAGCCATGGTGAGAAAGGCCGAGTTCACGCAGCAGCGGTTGCTATTTGTGGTGGGCGCGCTCAGGCAGCTATTTGCCGATGAGAATTTCGTGAACCTCCTGCGCGCTGAAGGGCTCGCGACGTTGCCAAAATATTTGGCGGAGCGGGTTTGGCCCAGTGGGAGTGCAGCATGACAGGCGTCGCCCTCGGGTTCATTCCTGAACCACTGACCGTTTCGATCGCGAGCATTCTGCCTTCACGGCGCACACCTGCTGGCATGATCGCGTCTCGCAAGTTCAAGCAGATCAGAAGCTCCATTGAAGAGGTGGGGTTGATCGAGCCGCTTTCGGTTACGCCAGTCGATCAGGCGTCCGGCAACCACGTACTCCTCGATGGGCATCTGCGTTTGATCGCGATGCAAGACCTCCATTTCAGCACGGCCGCCTGTTTAGTTGCAGTCGACGACGAGAGCTATACGTACAACAATCGTGTCAATCGGCTTTCGACGATCCAGGAGCACTTCATGATTCGTCGTGCCGTGGAACGCGGCGTCTCTCCGGAGAGGCTTGCAAAGGCTCTTGCGGTAGATGTGTCGCAGATACTCAAGAGGATGGCATTGCTGGACGGGATTTGCGCTGAAGCCGCCGAGTTGCTGAAGGACCGACAATTTTCGCCGGAGCTGGTCCGTGCTCTACGCAAGATGAAACCCACGCGGCAGGTCGAGTGTGTCGAACTGATGGCCGCTGCGAGCAACCTGTCCGTGTCGTATGCCGAGGCGCTGCTCGTTGCCACACCGGCTTCTCGGCTGGTCGACGGAAAGAAACCCAGGAAGCTGACTGGTGTGAGCCCCGAGCAGATGGCGAAGATGGAACACGAGATGAGCAATCTGCAGGGGCAGTACAAACTGGTCGAGCAGACCTATGGACAAGACGTGCTCAACCTGGTGCTCGCGAAGGGATATCTTGCGAGGCTGCTCGAAAACGAATCGGTGCACCGGTACTTGAAAGTACAGCAGGCGGACTTGCTTGCGGAGTTCCAGTCCATTGTGGAAACGATCGCGCTAGATCCGCCTACGCTCGAAACGGCATAGAGATTCACAAATTGGTTGAACATCCTGATGCTTGCCATTTGTCTATCCGTTTCCGCCTAACAGGCCGAGCGCTTCTCGAAGCAAGGCTACCGACATTTCAATCTGCGGCGTGGATGTTTCGCTCCGTCCGGTGAGCGACAAATACGCTTCATGGACTGCGGTCGAGTGCTTCGCAAGCGCCACCAGATGTGGTCCGCTTGGCCCGCGAACGGCGGAGAGCCAGTTCTGTACTGTTCTCTCGCTCGCGCCCGTCCACCGCGTGAGCGTTTTTATTGTGCGTCGCGAGTCTCCCATTTCTCTCTTCAATGCCAAGGCGATGGCGAGCGGGTATTCGGTACCCACCTTCGACATCTCATCGCAACGCAATTTTTTGCTTGTTTTCGGCAACATATTTCGCGCCTCCAAAACTATAGTCGATTGACGGAGAGTCTTGACGCAGGCCGACGCGGGGCCGGCTTGCCGAAAAGGAGGCATGCGTGGTCCGCTCGACGCGACAGAAAGCGCACGACGACTCAGAAGTTAAGGGCCGGGCCGTCGCTTACGTCCGTATGTCCACGGAGCATCAACAATACTCAACAGAAAATCAGCTAGATGTGATTCGCGTGTTTGCGGAGACTAGGAACCTCAAAGTCATTCGCGTCTACGCGGATGAAGGCAAAAGCGGTCTGCGCCTTGATGGCCGCGACTCGCTTAAGTCGTTACTGCGCGATGCCGAGTCTGGCAGCGCTGACTTTTCCGTTGTTTTGGTCTACGACGTCAGCCGGTGGGGGCGTTTCCAGGATCCGGACGAGAGCGCAAGCTACGAAATTCGATGCAAGCATGCAGGCGTGAAGGTGCTCTATTGCGCCGAGCAGTTCGAAAACGACGGGAGTCCAGTCTCAAGCATCATCAAGAGCGTAAAACGCACCATGGCTGGCGAGTACAGCCGAGAACTCAGTGTGAAGGTCCACGCCGGTCAATGCCGGCTGATCCGCAGCGGCAATCGGCAAGGTGGACCAGCGGGATATGGCTTGCGCCGAACGCTGGTCGACCACGCGGGAGCAATCAAAGGCGAGCTTGCGCGTGGGGAACAAAAATCCATCCAAACTGACCGTGTGATTCTATCGCCTGGCCCCGCAGAAGAGGTGGAAACCGTTCTCGGCATTTATCGGGCCTTTGTCGAGGATGGGCGTACGGAGGCTGAAATAGCGACCTCGTTGAACGTCGACGGGATTCGCACGGACCGAGGAGCGCAGTGGACGCGCGGTACGGTACATCAGATTCTCATCAACGAGAAGTACGTCGGGCATAACGTCTGGAATCGCACGTCGTTTAAACTCAAACAGCAGCGTGTCCGTAACCCACCAGAGCAGTGGGTTCGAGCTGACAATGCGTTTGTGCCGATCGTCAGCCCCCTGCTATTCGAAGCAGCACGTCAAATCATCATGGCGCGCTCGTACCGGATGAGCGATGCGGAAATGCTTGAAAGCTTGCGTCGGCTCCTTCTGAAACATGGCTACCTGTCAGGCATCGTTATCGACGAAGCGGTCGGATGCCCATCGAGCAGCGCATACACCCACCGCTTCGGGAGCCTGTTGCGGACCTACGATTTAATCGGCTACTCGCCGAACCGGGACTATCGGTATATTGAGATCAACCGAAAGCTGCGCGAACTTCATCCTGAAATCGTCGCTCAGGCGATTCAGGCCATGAGGGATGCAGGAGCATTTGTAGCGAAGGACGTTGGGTCCGAATTGCTGTGGGTTAACGACGAATTCCGTGTCTCACTTGTTCTCTCCCGTTGCCGCCCGACCACCGCCGGAAGCAACCGTTGGGTGATTCGTTTCGATAATGCGTTAACGCCCGACATCACGGTTGCGGCGCGCATGGAGTTCGATGCCAGATCGATCAGGGACTACTATCTCCTGCCGGCTGTCGACCTGCGAACCAACGTGGTTCGCCTTCAAGACTACAACGACTTCGGGTTCGAGGCGTATCGCTTTGACAACCTTGATGTGCTCTGCCATCTGGCGCGTCGGGCGCCGCTCAAAGGAGTCGCGTATGAATGATCGATTGGACAGGCTAGCGTCCACACTCACCCTTAGCGACGAGATTGTGCAAATTCCAGCGAGTAGGCTTCGGGTGCTCAACCCGCGCACCCGTAACCCCTATTTCTTTTCTCAGCTGGTGGAGAATATTGCATCCGTAGGATTGAAGCGGCCAATCACAGTTGCCTACGGAGGCAAGGATGAGGTTGGGGATTGGCACGAAGTTCTTTGCGGACAGGGCCGTCTAGAGGCGCTTAAAGCGTTGGGCGAGACAATGATTCCCTGCTGCGTTGTCGAGGCCAATCAGGTCGATCGGTTTTTGATCACGCTAACGGAGAACATTGCTCGGCGCCGACACTCCGCGGTCGAACTCATGAACGGCCTTCAGGTGTTAAAGGCGAAAGGCTACACCACCGAGCAGATTGCCAGAAAGACGAACCTGGACGCGACGTACATCAATGGCATCCTGCTATTGCTCGAAAGAGGCGAGCAGCGGCTCTTGCAGGCGGTCGAAAAGCGCGTGATGCCATTGTGGCTCGCTATTGAGATTGCTCGGTCGTCCAGCGAAGACGTGCAGGTGGCCATGCTTTCCGCCTACGAGTCGAAGACGCTCAAAGGAGAACAACTGATTCGCGTGCGACGAATCATCAGCAAACGCGAGGCTACAGGAAAGAAGCTTCATAGCAGACTGCATACGAAGGAGAAGACAACGCCGCAGAAGTTGCTGCGAACATATCAAACGGAAGTGAGACGGCAAAGGCTCGTGCTTCAGAATGCGAACATTCAGGAGCAACGGCTGCTGCTCATCATCTCTGCGATCAAGCGTTTTTTGTCTGATGACCATTTCCGAACGTTGCTTCGAGCGGAGGGGATAAAAGATATTCCCGAAGCTGTTGCCATTCGGCTTCCGCAGGAGCTATTGCCATGACCACGGTCAAGCGCGGCTTTAGGGACCGAATCATCGATATCCCGGTTGAGTTGATTCGTCTGGGCGCGCCGTTGTCCAGGGGTATGCTGAAAACCCCCAAGTTTGGCTCGATCATGACCTCGATCGAGAAGTTGGGTGTCATCGAACCGCTCGCTGTTTTTCCCTCGACCGAGCAACTAGGAAAGTATGAGCTTTTGGATGGCCGCTTGCGACTTGAAGCGTTGAAGCAGCTTGGGCGTGCCACTGCGCCTTGCATGGTGTCGACGGACGATGAAGGCTTCACATTCAATCGACACATCACGCGCCTGTCTGCGGTTCAAGAGCACAAGATGATCCGAGCGGCTCTCGCAAAAGGTGCGTCTGAGGAACGTATTGCAGAAGTGTTGAAGACTGATGTTCGTAGCATTCGTGAGCGGGCGGCAATGCTCGACGGAATCGCGCCAGAAGCAGTCTCCATCCTCAAAAATCGCCAGGTACCTCCCAAGGTATTCTCTATTCTCAAAAAGATGAAGCCGTATCGGCAGATTGAAGCAGCCGAGATGATGGTCGCAGCGAACAAGTTCGCAGCTTCCTACGCGGATATGATCTTGGCGACAACCCGGCCGGAAGGATTGAACGACTCCGCCAAGCCGAAGAAGAGCAAGATTTGTGTAGAGGATCTAGCTCGCATGGAGGCAGAAATGGAGCGCCTGCGGCAAGACTGCCAGGCCGTTGAGACGGAAATGGGCGACACGATGCTCGCGTTGGTGGTGGCCAAAGGGTTCATGAGCCGCCTACTTCGAAACGAGAATATTCATGGGCACCTTAAACGGTATCACGGTGATTTGTTGGAAAGCCTCGTCTCGACGATGGCTGCCATAGCGGCAGACAATCGAGCATCAGAGCAGGAGTAATGCGGTTGATGTCGTGTTCATCGTGGTATTTGTAATTGGTTGCTGCTCGAGTATGCACGTCGAATGTGTCATGCATCAGCTCAAGCGTTGGGTCGGGGGAGTTCGCATAGGTGCGGCGACCTAAACTCGATTGGGGAGTGCGTTTTGGCCTGTCAAGCGCGGCGTGTTAAGCGTCGCGGCTTTCGCACCCAGCAGCTCGTCATTGCTCACCTCAAAGCGACGGAACCACTCGGCCGTCGAAATGGCCGTGTTGTAAGTCGGTGCGCCTTCGTTCACCGTGTCGCGTTGCAGCGCGTCTAGTGAGTCTGCGCGGATCGCGCGCAACGCGTGGTCGAGGATGATGTAGGGAGGCGGCACGATGGGTGGTTGCCCCTCGTCGACCGACGCGCCCGAGTCTGGCAACTTGCCCGCACGTATGATTATTCCAGTGCCGTAATCGCCGTGCACATCGCAATGGCGAATGGTAGTTCGATAGAGATCGACTAAGGTGCGAGGCTGACCCGCGTCGGCGGAAGCGTCAGGGGCTGTCTCGAGGTTTTCACTACGACGCCTGAAGTCACGCCACAAACGAAGGCATGAAGCCGTCTGGGCGTGAAAATCAATTCGAGTCGAGATGTCAATTGTTAATCTTGGTTAGGTCAGGTCGACGAACATTGATTATTGTTGATCGACTTATAGCGCCCATTTGCCGATTTGCTATGCTTTCTGCCTAAATTAGGCGGTGTGTCCGTTTGCGAAACGGGATTCGGCCGCCTGAATCGAATACGAATTCAACGATATTGAGAGGGCGGCTGTGTCATTAGAAGAAACAATGCGCGGTTTCGCTGCGGGCGCCGTGGACTGGAACAGGCGTCCGGTCGGATTGAACTTCGGTAAAGCGCAAGGTGCCTTAGGCCACCTGCTTGCGCTTCAGCACGCCAGCGTGCGCGAAGGGTTGATGACTGGCGTCCACGGCTCGCTAACCTGCGTCTCGACCCGAGATCGCCTCACGCCGACGCTATTCATTGGTCTGCCGGTCTCGGTCCGAATCGTGACCGACCGTGGCCAATTGCACACGATCAACGCAATCGTCCAGGACGTGCAGATCGGTCAATCAGATGGCGAACTCACGGTTTATCAGCTCACGGTGTGCGACGCCTTGTCGTTGATGGACAAACGCACCAATTCCCGCGTGTTCCGTAAGCTGAGCGTCGTCGACATCCTCACGACACTGTTCAACGAGTGGCGCCAGCGCAGCCCGGCGCTTGCCCGCGCGTTCGAATTCGACTTGTCAGGTCTGAGTCGCGATCGTTACCCGTCGCGCGAACTGACCAGGCAAGTCAATGAATCGGACGCGAAGTTCTTGCGCCGCCTGTTGCGTCGCGAAGGTATCACGGTGTTCGTCAAGGCAGGTCCAGGCAAGGACTCGCGCGACATCCATGACGAGACACCGGTGCATACGCTCGTGTGCTGCGATGACCCGATGTCCTTGCCGCAAGGTTCGGCGGGCGCGGTGCGCCTGCATCCACGTGATGCTGGTACTGAGGAGCGTGACACGATCACGCTGTTTGCACTACACCAGCGACTGATTCCGGGCAAGGCGGGTCGCCCTTCTTGGGATTACAAGAAGGCGCGCATCGACGAATCGATGGTCGTCGCCAGCGTGGATCAAGGCGAGTCGGGCAACGATCTGGCGAAGCTATTGACCGACGTCGCGATCGACATACCGCACGTCGGCGACTCATGGAATGATCACGAACGCCTGACGCGTGCGCGGATGTTCGCACATCAGTTCGAGGCTGAGCGCTACGACGGCGTGAGCGGCGTGCGCGACCTTGCCGTCGGCGCGTGGGTTACGTTGACCGGTGACCCGGAGTGGGACATGCAGCCGGCCGAAAAGCGGCAATTTGTGATTACGTCGATCGATCACGACATCTGGAACAATCTGCCAAAGGGCCTCACCGAGCGGGTGCAGGAGCTGTTTGCGGCGAGTCGGCATTTCGCGTATTCGGCGCCGACGCGAGGGCTCGCGTCGACGTCGGAACAGGATACTCGTTACGAAAATTCATTCACCTGCGTGCACCGCGGCGTCCCGCTCACGCCGGCCTATGACCCGAAGATCGATCTGCCGCCGGTTCACCTGCTGACTGGTGTGATCGTCGGCGAGGAAGGCGAGGAGGTGTTCTGCGATGCTGACGGCCGTGTACGCGTACAGATTCAGGGACTCGACCCAGCGGATCACGCGCATGCGCAGGGTATAGGCACGAATGGCAAGGCGGCAGATAGCGCTCCGGTGCGTGTTGCGTCGTCCCTCGCTGGTACGCAGTTCGGTGCATCGTTCTTGCCGCGCGTTGGCATGGAAGTCCTGCTGGGCTGTCTGGGGGGAGACCCTGATCGCTTAGTAATTATCGGGGTGCTTGGAAACGGGGCAAATCCGCCCGCAACGTTCAGTCACACCGGCTCGCTGCCCGGTAATCGTTTCCTGTCGGGGATTAAGACGAAGGAAATTAAGGGGCGGAGATACAATCAACTCCGACTCGACGATACACCGCAGCAAATCAGCGCCCAACTCGCCAGCGAACACGCGCACTCGCAACTGAATCTGGGTTATCTGACCCAACCGCGCGAGAACGGTGTTGGGCAGGATCGCGGCGAAGGTGCGGAATTGCGCACCGACGCAGCCGCGGCGCTGCGTGCGGCGCAGGGCATTTTACTGACGACCTACGCGCGCACGCAGGCCGGCGGCGGCCAGCTTGATCGCGACGAGTTGCTCCAGCTACTTGGCGAATGCACGGAGCTGTTCAAGGCTTTGGGCGATTACGCCGGCCAGCATGGCGGACAGGCAACCGATGGCGCAGGCCAGCAGGCTATCGCCGCTGCGTTCAAGAACTGGACCCCGGGCAACGGGTCGCCGGAAAGTGGCGCCGGGGCGGCTGCCGGTTCGCAGGCACTAATGGCGTTTGGAGCGCAAGCTGGTTCGGTGCACATCACGCCGAAAACTCACGTAACGTACGCGGGCGAGAACATTGATCAGGTCGCGCAGCAGCACCTGCAACTTGTAGGCGGTCAGCGGATCCTCGCATCGGCCGGACAAGGCGTACACGTGTTCGGTCGCGGGGAGGGGGTGCGTGCGATTGCCGGTGATGGGCCCGTGATGTTGCAGGCCCAACAGGACACGCTTTCGGCTACCGCACAGAAGGCCGTACACATTACGTCGATCGGCGACGAAGTAGTGGTTGCCGGCAAAACAATCCGGCTCGTCGCCGAGGACGGTAGCTACGTGAAGATCGGCGGTGGCGTCCGGGTCGGCTCCGACGGTGCGTTCGTTGCGCACACGGCCGGTCACGATTTCCTCGGTCCCGATACCGATCACGTGACGCCCCCCGCATTTAGTGCCGCGGGCGCCGACCAGAAGTTTCGGTTGCGCTATCCGGGTACCGACAGTAGCGAAGCTGCACACACGGTACCGAACCGACCGTACAAGATCACCTTGCGCGACGGCCGGGTGGTCCAAGGCGTCTCCGACGGTAAGGGACTGACGGATCTTACGGCGAGTGACGCGATGCACATCGCACATATTCAGGTTTTTGACGCGCAGGGGTAATCGATGAGTGCATCCCAATCCAATTCGTATCGTGTAGTCGGTGAGCGCAAGGCGCTTTTGGTGCCGAACCGTCCACAGGAATCCCATGCGAACGTCGATGTCGAGCCGCGCTATCCGTGCACAACGATCCTGATCCACGGCGTGAACGATCTCGGCACCGACTTCGGGACCGTTGAGAGCGGCCTGTGTGAAGGGCTAAACGATCGACTCAATCGCAAGGACTTCAAGGGAGCGGAGTACACGCACGGTCGGATGGCGAACGATGCGCGCAAGGTAACGGTCGCCGACATGATGAAAAATCTCGACGACGTGGTTTATCGCCGGAAGGAAACTGCCGATACCCGTAGTCCGTTGATCCCGTTTTATTGGGGCGTTCGTGTTGAACCCAAGGATCTTCCTCAAGGTCAGTCCAAACAGACCGTGAACGGGCAGTACGTCGACAAATTCGGCAATCGGCTGGATGCCCATCGCGCGAAGAACGGCGGAATGTTTGCAAATGCGACGAACAATATCCCCGACATGTTCAACACGCATTTCAAGGGTGGGTGGAAAACGAAAGCGCTCGACACGCTTCAGGGCGATCCGACGCACCCGTTGCGCGAATCGCCGAATCGGCACTATATGGTGCTGGCGGCCAAGCGGCTCGCTGCCTTGGTGCGCCAAATTCGGCTGATCGATCCGAACGAGACGGTGAACATCGTTGCGCACAGCCAGGGCACATTGATTTCACTGCTCGCACAGGCATTCCTGATGGAAAAGGGTGGCCAGGCCGATCGGCCAGCCGACTCGCTGATACTAATCGATTCGCCCTATTCGCTCAGCGAAGAAGCCATGGATCAATTCACGCAGCGTGGTGACGAACAGCAAACGAGCTACGCGCGTGCTAAGACGCTGGCGAACCTGGCGGGGCTGGTCGCGCAGAGGAAACATCCCACGCCCGCACTCGATACCCTGAAGATCGATCCGACGGGGAGGCGTGACAACTATGGAACCACCGGACCGAAGTGGTCGCCCGGAGCTCAAGCGGTGCGTATGACCGGACCACACGATGTGCAGGGTAACGCACAAATTGTGTTCGCGGAACGCGATAACCGGGGCAAGGTCTACCTGTACTTCTGCCCGGAGGATGCGACTGTCGGCCTTATGGGCGTGAACGGGATGGGCTGCTCCGGGCTGGCGGACACGATCCAGGTGACAAAGACGGCAGCGAAGCCCGAAACGGTCAAGCTGCTGTCAGAAGGCCTGCGACAGCGCATCTTCACGCGCCGTAAGCGACAAGGTAAGCCCGTGCTGGTCGGCGGGCATCCGGGGCCGTTCACCATGCGTGAAGATGGTGAGAGCGCACATGGAACCAGTTGGGACGACCAGTTTGAGAAGCGAACAAATATTCCCGTCGGCCTGCAGCGCACCATCAATGGCGAGGCGTTGCCGCCGCCGTTCGCGCCCGAGATGGAGGGAAATGTGCTGCCGGGTAGCGAGACCAAATCACTATCAACGGGCGAATCTTTGCCGGGCAAGCAATCGATCGACCAGCTAGAGGCGGAAATCGCGTTGAGCGTGACCGACTTGCGGGAGTTACCACCGCAACCGATGAATTGGCCGGGGTTTGAATTGGGTAAAGGCGCGCCGAGCGAAGCTGACGTTGAGCGCACGTTGAATCAGGGCAAGCAGCCAGACGATCAATGCAAGGTGTTGAGGGTGATGGTGTTTCTGCCTTACACGCCGGGGCGAATCGGGATAATTCGGCAAGAGACGCCAAACGAGGCGAAAGTGCGGCTGATGAACACACACCAGTCGGACAGTTCGTATCACTCGGCGGTGATGAGCGGTCGCCGCAATCATCGATGCGCCACGGCGTTCGACGTGTCGATTGGCCAGGCCCGCGCGCTCGACGATCCGGACTGGGCAAAGCTCCTGCGTGCGATCGCGGATTGGCGCATTCCACTTATGAAAGTGAAACAGAGCGCCGGTGAAGGTCGTTACGGTCAGCTTGACTCGGCGACGCGCGAGATCGTCGAGGCGAACTGTACGTACTACAAGGACGGGACATTTCCGGCCGAGAAGCTTGTGCCAAAAACTCCGCCGACACCAGTGGTGAGCGAGATACTCCGGACGCGAACCGATCACTTCATTCAGCAGGTTCGATCGAATCCGCTGAACAACATTCCGTTGCCCTGACGCGCTATGACGACTTCCATCACGCGCCCGTCGGGCGCCCGCTTACTCCTATTTGCGCTACTGATTCTGACGCTGGTCTGGACCATCGTGCTGAAGCTGCTTACGATGAATGGTTTTTCGCCTTTGGGAGATACCTCGATGATGCAACGCGTGCTGCTGTGGATCGTGCCTGTGCTGGTACTCACGGGTGGCGTCTATGCAGGCTATCGGGCGTGGGCACGTCACGATGAAGCTCGGCGGCAAGCTGATCCCGCCACCTTGCAGGTAGCGGCAGCGCAATCGAATGCGGCGATATCGGCGGCGCCGCGCGATCCGCGCTTCACACTTGAGGTGCGGCGCATCGGCGTGACCGTAGACCGGTTTCGGCAACGTGCGCTGTTGTTGCGTCTCGACGAAGCGGGCGTCAAGGGTACGCTGCTGTTGCAAGATCCGAAGGACTATCCTTGGTCGGATGATGAGAGAACTCAGGCAAGTAGCCAACGGGAGAACAACGTGTTCGGCTACACGCTTCGGGGGTGGGTCGGGTTCTGGCCGATTCCAGTGATTGCGGCGGGCCCACCTCGAAATGAAAACAACAAAGACGCTGATCGGATGGCAAGCCATATCGGGTATGCCGATAACGGTGCTGGCATTGGCAACCCCATGTACATTCGCCTTGACGAACTCCACACGGAGCATGGTGATGAGGTGGTCTCGCGGCTGTTCGAATTGTTCGATCAACATCCGGATTTGCCCGCCGCAGTGGTGTTGATGGAAGACGGGCTGAATACACGTGCTTATCTGCGTACGCCGGGCGATGACTACTTGAAGCAATCGAATGCCAGGGGCAATTTCGTGCCGAAACTGCCCGACAGTTTCGTAGCCCTGTTGGTCACGCGCAAGGATCGAGTGGACCGTTTGATTCGACCGTACGTTGTCGATGCACCTGAGGCTATCGACAACGAGAAAACGCAGTTCGACGTGATCAAGCTGTGGAACTACTTCTGGGATCAACAAGCCGCTTACCCAAAGCCATCGTCCGACGTATCGGAAATGCCGTGGGACTACTGGCAAGCGAAGCTGCCTGAGTTTTGGAAGACTGCGTCACTGAAAGCACCCGAGGGGTTCAAACCGAATCCTTGGGTGCCGGTACCGTGGACGACATGGCAACTGAAGGAATACGACAACTGGCCGGTGCTCGCGTACCTGCATCGGCCGGTACGGGTCGACCTGAGCGATGGGAATGGAGAACTGTTGAAGAAGGGCGAGCGCCTTGAAAAGTTGCGAGCTGGTTGGACAGAGGCACTTCAGACGCTTATGCCAGGCGAACAGCCCGGCCGGATGTTCTACGATACTGGCGCGTCAACTCAAAACCTCGCGCTGCTCGTGCAGGCGCTGCACGACAATCCGCAACATATTGACCTGGACGATCCGAAGGACGCGTTCGATATGCAACGCCGCATCGGCGGAGATACGGGCGCGAGTTCGACCTTGGTGCAGCTCGCGCTGGCGTTGATGATGAGTTATGGCGACGGCAAGGCAAATGCGCTCATTAACCTGCGCGATCCGTCGCGTGCGACGATCGTGATGCTGACGCCCCCGGATTCTGCGTCACGGCAGGCGCATCCGCAGTTGTTTGGCTGGGATTTCTAGCGCGCGTCGCCAGCTATACGAATTCGCAACATGAGCCAGAAAAAATACATCGTCGAAGGCGACACCCATAGCCACGGCGGGCGCGTGCTATCCGGTGCACCTAATTCGTGGATCAAGGGCAGGGCGATTGCCCGCTTACATGACCCTGCGATATGCGAGATCCACGGTCAGACCTTTATCGCGAAGGTGTCCGGTAACGCTCGATTTGATGGGCAGCCAGCCGCGTGCGATGGTGACGAACTCGCATGCGGTGCACGGCTGATCGCCAGCCAGTCGTGCACCGGGGGATGATGTTGCGAAACGCATCGTCGTCGCAGATGGCTGCTAGGACAAGGCGTCGCGCCGACTTCCTGTTGTCTTAAGAGAGACGGGTGCTCGTCATAACGGGAGCGCACGGCTCTGAAATCGGTGCACGTATGTGACGTGGCGCCGGCGAATCGCGCATCACCACTCACGTCATCCTCCGAATCTAAGGCGCTCGTTATGCCGGCGACGAGCTGATGCGGAGCGTTCGTGTGCCAGATGCGTTTCCGATCTCCTACGCTATCCAATGAGCACTTCGGCTGGGATTTTCAACCCGCGATTGAGACGGCGAATCATGGCAAGGCTCAGCCCGCGTTTCCGATTGAGCACTTCGTAGACCCTGTTCAGATTGCCGAGATACGGCTGCATATCGCTGGCCGACAAACCGGCCTGCTCCATGCGAAACTTGATCGCTTCAATCGGATCGGGCAGACCGAGCGGGAAATGCTCAGCTTCGTAGCGTTCGACTAAGATGGCGAGGACTTCGAGCCGGTCCCCTTCCGGCGTGCCGGGAGCTGGGTCGGTGTCGACCAAGGCCGATACGATGTGCAGGGCCTCTTTGTAGTCGAGTTCGTTGTGAATCGGGCGGATTTCCATGTTTGCTGCTCCATCTCTAAAGTTTCCGCATCGGCTCTGTCATACTCACCGTGAGCGCCGATGAACATGATGTAGACGACGCCGAAGTGGCAGGAGACTGCCACAATGAGGCTGTAGTCGTTTTTCTTGATGTTGAACATCCCCCTGTTTTGCCCGACAAAACTCACAGGCGAATACAGAGTTCCACTCTCAAACGGACAAGCCGAACGTGATGCGCGTCAGCAAATCAAGAACGCAGTCATAGCCAGGCTGCGAATCTAGAACCTCGAGAGGGCGCAGGCCAGCGAGTTCAATATTCGGTCTCAACATCCATTCGGCTGCCAGCGCTTCGTTTTCAAATACGTCGACCGCTCGGTCGAACGTATAAAGCACCCTGGCGATACGGTCGGATTCGATACCTGACAGTCGCTGTCTTTGTGCGATCTTGCGTAGGATCGTCGAACTCGACCATCCGAGGCCAATCAACAACGTCTGAAGTGGTATGTGAAGCATTTTCTGTGCGATCCGCGAGACAATCATCGCGGCCATCCCCTCTCGAATTTGGCGGCGCTGCTCGAGGGGAGCCATTTTCCGGAAGGCTTCGAAGTCTTTCGGTCTCGCGCCAAGCCCCATGGTCTCAATAGACGCATTGGCCGCCTTGTGCTTGGTGCTCACGGTGCACTTTACAGTATTGCGTCTGCCCGGTTGCTGGATAGACATAGATGGCCTTTCGTGTCTTCGGTCCTTAGAGCGTCAAAGCTTAAAAGAATGTATTCGCCATTCGCTCAATCGAGGGCTAAGAGAACGCCCGCATAAATTCAGTTAGCACTATCCTCGGAATGGCTCTGGGTAAATGCGACGCTAATTCTCGTGGGATTTAGACGTCAACGCATTGATCAGTTCGATGCGAAGAAAAAAGTACTGTCTGCAGCCGTCAACAGTCGGGCCGATCGCCGGACGGACTGTCGTTGACTTGAGGACGGCCTTCGGAGATCGTCCCTGGTTGTGAGCTAGTTGTGCTAGGGAGACATATTTCTGACGAAATGTCTCGATAGCAGATGTTGAAATTCGTCTCGTGTTCGTGCCCGATTTGAATATGTCGCTGTCAAGGGCCTTCAGCTTGACGAGCTGGTAGGCGACCTCTTGCTTTATTCCGAGCAATTGGGCAGCTGTATCGATCGATACATGCCGATTGTTCTGCGATTGCCATTCCTCATGCCAGCGGCGTACCGACATCCGGTCCAGGCTAAGATTTCCCACGCGGAAATCCTCCGTCTCGTTCGTAACGCACCGAATCTCGCCGCGCTGAAGTGCTCGCAGCATTGCGGGAAATTCACCGGGGGACAATCGCCATGTCTTAAGAATGGTCCTTAGGGATACGATAGAATAACCGCAGATGACGCGCCTCGGAAGCGCGTGAGCCGAACAATCCTTGATGATTGCGTCGAGCTGCGTCCTGGAGAGAAGCCATGCGCTGGCGAACCCCTTGCCAGCGCCAATCACAGAGATGAGTGATCCAGCGGTCAGCAGCTCACGTATGCGCCTCCGAGGTAATTGGAGGTACGCGGCAGCATTCATGAGATTGATTCCGTCACGGATCAGCTCAGACACCGTGGCGGCTTTCCTCTCCGGGATCGACCAGCTCTTCCTGCCGCTGGGTAGAGTAACCATTGTCGCATCGAGGTCCCCGAGCTCGCAGAGATGCTTCACTATAGCCGGCGTCGCCCCAGACTCTATCGCCAAGCGGCCAACCGATGCGTTCCGATATTCGGGGTGAGGATTGATTCGGCGATTGCGCCGACATATGGGGCCCTGCCAGTGCAGGTTGAGATAACTTTCGAAGGCATCGCGCAAAAACTGAAATGCTGGGGTGTCGAGTTCCACATACAGCCATCTGTACAGCCGTCCAAAGGTCTTCTGGAGACTGAACGATGGCTTGGTTACCTCCCGTCTTTTGCGGAGCAACTCGTGAAATTCAGCCGGCCAGTCTCGAAGGAGCAGAGCTGTTCGAAGCCACAATTCGGTAGAAGTAGTGACGCGCTGTAGACCAGCAAGACGCCCGGTCTTTCCTGAAGACTCTGCCACTGCTGCAAACCGGAAGAGCCGAAGCCAGTCGGAAAGCGAAAGGCCACGAAAGGTGGCTGCGGAGCGTCCATCTAGCGCGCTTGAGAAGCACGCGTGGCTGTCCAGCAGCTCAATACGCGCCGGCACCGCTGGCGAGTTAGACAGATCGAAGCCGCACCTGCACTGAGATATCTTTGCGCGCTCCAGTTTTTGAACGTTTCCGCACCGGGGGCAACAATCGAGCAATGCCGCTTTATGCTCGACGCAAACACATGAGAATTTGACACTCCAGGCCATCCGAAGATACGGAGCCGATCGCAGGCAGTCTGGGCACCACCGCATTACGTCGTGGCAGAAGTCCTCGCTGGTCATTCCATCAGGAACATGCCCGAAGAATGGACAATACGCTGGCGCCCAGCCTTGCAGTCGAGCCGCCTCTTCAGTAGTCAATCCAAGCGCACTGCGTATATCCGCCTGCGTAAACCCGTGTCTCTCCGCTACGGCCTTGCAGAACTGCCGCGGAGTCCGATAGCCATAAGTCTCGGCAAGGCGGGCGAGGTAGCTTCTAACGGACTCCTGATCATAGGGCTTTAGCCGGAGGGGAAGCCGACGTGATTCGGTTGCCGATCTCATTCTACGTTCCAGCTAAAGGACTCGAAACACTCACGGAGATATCGAAGTCGCGACAACGGCGTCTCGTACAGCGGCGCAATAACATGCGCAAGCCATTCCTCGCCGGTTCCTCCAGCAAAATCTGGAAGTGCCGGCCAGGCACGAGCGGCCCTGCGATAGTCAAGAGGCATGTCGCCACGCAATATGGCATTCGTCAGTGAGGTGAGGAGAAGCCGGAGTTCGTTCCGCTGCTGATCAGTCGGCGCCTTAGGGATACCCTTTTTCGCTTGGTCACGACCTCGTATCGATGGGGGCGCGCGCTCCACGTGGGACGTAAAGATGTTCAGCCAAGCTATCAACAACTCCCTCTCAACATCGGCCCGAATCAGGACTATGCTCGGCCAGCTCATTGGGACCAGATACTTTCGGATAATCCGCGTCACCTCCGCGGAGCAGTCTTTCGCTGTGCCCTGGAACGTATCGGGATTCTCGGCGTCGTTTAATAGGCGTGTAACGGGAGACTGTGGTGGCAACAAGATAGCGGGTGTCGACGTCCCTTTCGTGTCGAAAAAACTATTCAGCCATGCTTCAATGTATTCCCGGAGAGTCCTTTGCCAGCTTTGGAAGAATCTGCCGGTTGAAGTACCCGGGGACCTTGGTGCCCTGCGTCGGGCACTCTGGCCAAAGAGGTAGCGCACCTGCAGTCTATGCAGGAACTCGGCACGCGCATATACGTCGGCAAGCGACAAGTTACTGTCTTCGGAATCGAGGTTCCAGTCGTCAACCTCCGAAGGCGATGTTCGATTGTTCGTCGCCCTGTAAACCACGCGCGACAGGGTTAATGATCCCTCATCCGCTTGCTGGGGTAAGAGGTTGCGCAGTGAAGTTCCACATCTGCATCGCCAATCGGCTTTGAGCGCCTGCCAGCTGAACGATTTCCCACAATCGCACGTATCGCGTAGGTTGATTCGATGTTGTGGGCAAGCGTGGACCAGCGGCAACTCCCACAATGCGAGGTGAAGCCCTCCGTCACTCAAGCAAACCGGACAAATTCGCATGTGGGATGCACTTTGGCTCCGCCATCCGCGATGCTCCTGCCAGATAGGCCAGTCGTCGTCGGAAACGGAGCCCACAAGCTTTGCTACGACGTGTGCTGCCGCACGCCTGGTGTTGAAATCCCGTGAGCGGTAAAGAGCCGTGAGTGCCTGTCTGACGCTGATCGGTACCAGGTGCCCGTTCGCATTACACACGCGGTACGCATAGCCCGGCAGGCTTTCTCCTCGGGACCGAGTCGGCCGTATCGGCAGATCCGCAAACTCAAAGACGTGCTTCAACTTGTCTCCCGCGACGATGAGTGGTTGCGAAAACGCGCTCGAATGGTTCACCAACGCGATCCAGCGACCTGAATTCGAAGCGCTCGTCAAACGGATTTAGTGCTCCGGTTCCGGCGTCCCAGATTCCGTTGGCAAAAGCTGCGTGGAGAACTGCGGGGGTGATCTCCTTGAGCTCCTGTTCGAACACTAGGTTCACCGCGGCTTCCAGCAGGAGTTTTACGTAACCGATCCGACCATCAGTCGCCGCGTAGAAACGACGTCCCATTTCCTCCATGTCATAACCACCGAGGGCCAGTGGTACGGGAAGCACAGGGCTTAGAGAGGTGAATAGCTGGAGGCATTCGACATGCAGCGGGACGCTTGTGTTTTGTCCGATCGACATACCCACTCGACGCGTGAACCGTCGCCGCAATTGGTCATTAACGCGTAAAAGTAAGTCAGTGCGGGGCAACCCCAGCAGAACGGCGGGAATGCCCATATGATCAACGAGCATCTTGAGGAAGTCTCCCACCTTATATCGGGTTGCATCCTTTCCTCGATCATGGATCTGTTGTCCCTCGTCGATTAATATCAATTCAACGCCGCAACCTTTAGCAAGTTTGAGGACACGGCTTTCCTTTTTGTGGTTTGAACCTGTGAAGGGATCCGGGTCGCCGAGCAGTTCCAGAATCGTTTCGAGCGTGGCTCCGATAGTGGCATTCGACGGAACTTCAACATGCAGCACCGGAATGAGATCGCGATCCGGCATGCATTCCTTGGGGTACTTGTGGACCAAAGTCTTGCACAGCGTCGTCTTCCCCGTGCCCGACTCGCCTTGGACGAGGAGATTCCTTGCCTTACCGGTTTGCCGGTACAAGTGCAAGAGCCCATCAATTTCACTCATGGCTTTCGCAAACGGATGGAATGCAAGATATGCGCCGTCTAACCGTGCCAGTACATCGAAAAGATTCATGGGTACGACTCCATCAGGTGAGTACGAACGTCGGAAGCAAAGGAACCGGAGACTGTTCCGACTCGACGCTGCTGCGCGGCAATTCGGGAGCAGACATTGGCTCGATAACTCGGCTGGCGATAGATTGGTCTTTCTCTGCAACCAACTGAGCTAAGGGTCTGTCGCTAGTCTTTCCATGCATGTGTGCGGCTCGGCGTCGGTTCCGTTGCTTTCGGCTCTTGAGCATTTCGTCGACCGAGAGCGCCAGTTCATATTTGGCATCTGCCAACGATTTGGAATCCTGATCAGATAGGCCATTCTCTCGCACGCGTTGACGGATTAATTCGTGCTGATTCAGGGTAAGTCCGGCTGCATAGTCGAGGTCAACCGCAGGAACCTCAATAGGATCCTGAGCGTCCGGTGGCCAAACCTGTGTTGAACCAAGATCGTACGGGTCGAACACCAGCCTGACTTTGATTCCCACGCCCCACTTTCTGATGACGGGCTCGAGCATCTTTCCCGAATACCGGATCCCTTCGACGGTGATCCCGTCGTGCCGGAGACTACGCTCGCGTACCAAACCGATTCGCCTTTGGAGATCCTTTACGCTGTATGGCAATTCCGGGGGGCGCTTTGCGATTCCCTCATGCCATTTGGCCCATGGGGTCGTTCCCAAGCCCCGATGTATCGTTTGCGCATACACATCTAGCAACCACTTCTCGAACAGATGCTGAAATTCCGACATTGTCAGAACGGCATGTTTTTCGGGATCGTAGTCGCCGCGCTGAGTCATCTTGGCGAGACTTGTTCCGGGCAGCTGGTGAGCAAAGGAGTAATTCACCGTCTTCTGATATCGCTCGATTACCCCCTTGAATCGCGGTTGCTTCTTCGGACAAAAGAGTAGGCCGAAGCCAAGATCAAACGCTACGCTCTCGAGAGCGTCGCTATGGAATTCGAGTCCGTTATCGAGAACCAACGTATCCATAATGCCGTAGCACGGCCACTTATGGTGAACGTGCAAATCCGGAATAACTTCCTTTGCTTTTTGCTTGGGCAGTACCGCGTTGCGCAAGGCTCCCATCACTGCGGCCGTCGATGCTCCACCGAAATTGAGGAAGTATCCCAGAGGGAAACGACTATAAACGTCAATCAGTAATGTGAGAATGGGGCGGCCGAGCGGCAGGGAGGTAGCATCATCAATCAGAAACAGGTCGAGCGGCGTGTGGTCCATTTCCACACGTTCGAGGATATCGCTAACCTTTACTCCAGCCCCGACGATCCTGTATCGCCTGTCCGCAGCAGTCTTGCCGTCCTTCATTACTTGAAGATCGTATGCTTCGATACGATTTAGCAGGCGGTAGACGGTCCGCAGGGAAGGGGGGGCCAATTGCTGGTCGGGTAAGCGGCGCTGGTTTTCCGCCTTGATTTTTCCAGCGAGCCGATCATAGATTGCGCGACCGGAAGCGGCCGGACTTGCATCGAATGCCTCCTTCGTCGCCTCCTCAGCGAGTTCTAGCACCCTGTCGGCCTGAGCCACGACTCGGCCACGCAAGTCATAGCGGGGAACTAGCGAACGCAACTCGTGGTGTGCCCGGTATCGCCTGTACCAGCGATAGAACGTCGATACCGACGGAGGTTTATCGTCGCCAAGCTTTAACGCAGCTTCACGCAAGACGGGCTTAAGGTAATGTGGCGTGAACACGCATGGCCCGCATTCTTCGATGGCTTCGACATAGGCCGCACGACGCTTCAGTTCGCTGAGTACGTGTGCGGGGAGGTCCTGAATTGGTCTGCCATAGTGAATCACTTGGGACGAACCGGCATCCGGCCGCTTTGTGGCGACTATACCTTGTAGGTAGCTGGCTAGCAGATCGTCGCGTTCGCTTACGATGATCTGACCATCGGACTCGCGCTCGATCACTACCTGGTCATTTGGAGAAAGACGAACGATCCGGTGCGGGATGCCGTCGAGCTCAAAAGCCAAACCCGTCCGAAATGCGAAACCACTCATCGCTGTTCTCCAGGTTTGCGTACAGGTGGGTATCCAAGGTAAGGGGCGTGCTCAAATCGCAGATCAGGCTGCCCGCCATGAGCAGGCTGTACGGCTCGAGACCCATAGGGGATAGTCGAGCCACAGCATCACCAATCGAGATCGGGAAAGCCGTTGCCAAATTTCTAACGGCCATCAAGCCTTGCTCGGCGGAAGGCGGTATCCGCCGTGCCTGGTGATAGATCCTCTGAAGATTCGTGAGCCTCGGTTCGATGCAGATCTTCTCGTCTGTCAGGATATGGAACCGACGTCCTCGCATGTGGAAGGAGTCGGCCACCGCACTCAGCTTGTCGCGGATCTCGGGCCTGATCGCATTCGCTTTCGGCTTCACTTCGATCAGCATGGAGGAACCGTCGCGCAAGGCCAGTTCAAAGTCTGGCGTGTAGCGTCGCAACCGACGCCCGTCTGGGTAGCGAGCAGTCTCCGGTTGTTCGGTATAGCTCAGTACGGCAGGTGATGCTTCGAATAGATACAGCGCGCGCCATTCCAGCAGTCCCTCGAACGTGACCATGCGTCCCGTCTTTCGGCTCGGAAATTTGCCTCGGACAATGGCGCCAGTCGGCCGCACGGTATCTCGAGCTGGTTGGTGTAGAAGCCCGTCCGGGGATCGTCCCCGCCAGGTTCCTCTCCAGAGCGTTTGTGACATAGCAACTCCTCCCAAGTGCGGGAGCGAGGCACGAGCGCGCTCCCGGCACCGTAACCCGGTTCCAAAATTGCCGATTTTTGGGCGCAGCTACGCCCGTCCTCGGTCATAGAGATCGAGGGAAGTCGGCCTGCGTAAGATGAGAGTGGCTTGACGCGTTCGGGGAGGGTTGCGATACTTTGCTTGTCAGAGCGGACCGCAAGGTCCCCGTAAGGGCGGGCAAGCCGTAAGGTTTGTTCGCCTTTACATTTTTTCCTCCTCGAATTTGCGTCTCTTGAGGCGCGCCGCAGGCGCGGGCTTGCGTTCAATCAGGGCATCGGATAACTCAACGATGTCCGTAATCATTCGTATCTGGGCTGGGTGGAGCCTTGGCAGCCTCTCCCGCAGCTTGGAAAGCATCCAGAACAGTTCCTGAGGGGAATCCCGATCGATCACCAGCTTTGGGTGGGATGCTGTGACGGCAGCGTGCAACTCATCCTGCTCGCTTTCGGAAAGATCTAACGCGCGGATCACCTTCTGAACGAACTCGGCGGGCGGCGGCCCTTTGGCGCCGATTTCCAACGCGGAGATATACGTCTGGTCGTAGCCGATCAGAGCTGAAAGCTCGCTTTGCCGGATGCCGAACCGCATTCGGAGGCTATGAAGCAGATGGGCGAACGGACTCATTTCCTTTGAAATTTGGCTGAGCAATTTGCCTGATAGCGTACGTAGCAACGCCCCTTTCGTCAACTATGAGTTGATCGTAAGTCTTTGAAAAATAAGATATATTGACGGTCAATGGATCGGCGCATTCTAACTCGCTGAATTCATGAAGGTTCTTTGCCTAATGTTCAGCAATGGATGCGCCCTCGGCGCCTATGGCGAAAGCGCGCGCTATTTCATGGTCTAGTGAGGGCAGGAGCCGGTGACCAAAATATGCTGTTTGAATCGTAAAACAGAGATGACCCAAGACTGTCTTCGAAATAGCAGCTGAGGCGCACGGCACTACCAACTTGGAACGTGCATTGGCGAGGCTTGAACGTAAAGCTTCCCTGAGTATGTGAAGCTACTCCAACGCCCACAGCGATGAAGGCGGGTCATGTGGTGAGGGGCGGGAAGGGAGGCAGTTGGTGGATTTGCTGGTGGTCTCTGGCTGCGATGTGCTGCTGTTCCCCGACAAGCGCAGCGGGTTTTGTTTGGGCGTGAAGATCAAGGTCACCTGGTCGCGTTGGCACGAGCTCGCCATAGTGAAGTCAGCAAGGTGGCTTGCGGGAGCCGAAAGCTTCCTGCGTCGGTTCCGAGATCGCGTGCTGGTCGACACGTCATGTCAGACAAAATTTCCCTTGGCGCTCTTGCTTCGGGTAGGCGGCGGCCGAGAGCCGCCTACCGACATCTACATCTACATCTACATCACTCGGGCCATTGGAGCGGCGGCTCAACGTCATTGAACTCAAACTACTCGCTGAGTGAGCGCGTGTATCGAACGGATGGCGCATGCTGAGATGCAGGTTCGTCCGGCCAGATCGTGTGCAACATATGATCAGGGTCCGGAGCGAGAGCTTCGCATTCGTCGTCGAGCGGGTAGTGTAGGCGGTGCTGCGAGTGCTGGCGTTGCGGCGGCGGCCGATGGAGCAACGGGCGGTGTCGGATCGGAGGTTGTCTCTAGGTGAAGAACGCGATCGCAATAGTCAATGCGAGAAATCCGCCAAAGCAATCGAGAAAAATGTTGGGGAAGGCGTGAAAGCCTCCTGAGCAAGATGCGCCTATACGGAATCGCAGCAACGAAACCCTCCAATGGCTGGCTAGGGGAGGCGATATTTTTGGCGATCGCATCAGTCTGAGCTGAATTGCCGCACGTGGACCTTCAGATGTGTCGGGCGAGGTATGACATAAGGGGACTGTTGCGAAACAAACATATCGGGCTCAGACTGTTCTAAGTTAATATGTGCCCATATTTCAGCCCTGATTTTGCCTTGGTGAGTACTTTATGAAGGTTCATTTCGGTACAAAAAAAGTACAGAAAATGGGTAGGGTCGCCCTTACTGAAGCTTTGCTGCGGAATGCAGGGATCCAGGAAGGCGACTCTGTCGATCTGTATTTCGACTCGACGACCAAGGCCATCATTATTGAGCGCACGCCAATCTCCGGGGAGCCAGAGGCTGCCGCAAGGATTACACGTGTTGCAAGCAAATCCCAAACATCATGACGATCACAGACCGCTTTTCCGGACATGAGTCCTTCGTTTGCCGATATGGCTGGCTACCCAAAGCCTATCAAGCAGTGTCAGCGGAGCCCGATCTCCTTCGAGACGAAGTGCGGGCGATGCATCAGCTCGGTATCGGTCGCAACATGGTGAAGTCGCTCCAGTTCTGGTGCGAGGCAATGGGGGTATTGACGTTTGTATCGGGGCAAGGCCACGTTCCGGGCCCGATCGGACGCAAACTGCTTGATCCTGATCGTGGCTGGGATCCTCATCTGGAGTCGCTGGAGTCGCTATGGCTGCTTCATTGGCGACTGTGTACTGATGCTGCGCTCGCGGCTTGGTCAGTGGTGTTCGGAGAAGCTCGACTGGTGCGCTTCGACCGGCAACGGCTGATTGCCGCTCTGGCGGAGCGGGCCGCAGGTGCGGCGAGGCCGCTTGCACCCAGCACGCTGGAGCAACATGCCTCAATTTTTCTGCAAAGCTATTACCAGGCAGAGCGCAGCAGCGACGATACGTCGTGGTGTCCGCTGCAAGATTTGCTCCTGGTGCGCGCCGCGAAGGAAGAAGACGGTCGCGTAGTCTTCAATACTGATCTGCGCGCTCCTGTTGGCCTGAGCTTGAGAGTTTTTGCCGTCGCATTAGTTGAATACGTGACATCAAATAACAACGGTTCGTCTTCCGTCGAATTCCTTCATCTGCTCAAAGGCCCAAATAGCCCAGGGGTGGTTTTCCGCCTGGACGAACACCAACTCCGTGCGTTCATTGAGAACCTCGCAGACGGCGTTTTGCACGGAGCGCTGCGGTTCGTGGACACGTCCGATACCCAGAGCGTCGTGCTCGATCGAGCTTGCATCGACCAGCACTACCTGCTGAAGGCAGACAAGGAGACTACCGCTCATGCTTGACCGAATCATTGATGGCCTTGAGCTTCGTGCGCAACATACGCGGTCTATTTCGCTCAGCAGGGATCTTCATGACGAGGCGGCGATTGCCAGCTATTTGCCAACGCCTAACGCCATCCAGGCGCTTAAGCAGATCGGCACAGCGTTGGTACACAATAACTCCCAGCGCGCATGGAAGGTAGTCGGCCCATACGGGAGTGGCAAGTCGGCTCTTGGTATTGTCCTCGCTCAGTTGCTCCAAGGGCCAAGCGCCCGTCCGGCAGTCCACGAAATGTTGCATAGTGCGTCCGCGTCGGTTGCCGGTTTATTCGCGGCGTCCAATCGGTTTGCGATGGCAATAGTGGGTGCGCGCCTATCTATCGGACTGGCTCTTGGCGCGGAAATTCATCGCTCGCTGGCTGGCTGGCCCAATGGAAAGGGTGTGAATGCTCTTAAGAAGCAACTCAGCGAGCCTGGGTACTACAAAGGCCGCCCGATTAACGCGGTGGCAGGCGAATTGATGCGCGACTTCTGTTCAGTCGTTTCCGCGCAGGGGTTCGCTGGAACGGTGTTGTTGATCGACGAAGTGGGGAAGTTTGTCGAACACGCCGCGATGCATCCGGACGCCGGAGACTTGATCGCGCTGCAGCAGTTGGCTGAAGAGGCATGCCGACCGACTGACGATTCGCTGGCGTTGGTGGTGATGCAACACCAGCATTTGGCTAGCTACGCAGCTGGCATCGGGCGCTCACTGGACGACGAGTGGCACAAGGTTGCGTCGCGGTTCGAGGAAATCCCTTTCGACGAACCCGTCGAGCGCTACGTTCATTTTGCTGCTCACGCGCTTGAGGTTAAGCCGACCTTGTATCGTGATTCGACGCTCGCGCAGTCAGCGCGCGCTGTGTTCGATATCGCATTGGAGCAGGGCATCCTGCGCGCACCGACCTCTGCTGACCGACGCTTGTTTCAGCATCCGGAAAAGCTGTATCCCCTTCATCCGCTGACCCTTGCTGCGTTGGCAATTATTTCGAAGCGTTATGGTCAAAGCGAGCGCTCGTTTCACGCTTTCCTCAACAGTAGTGAACCGGCCGGCTTGCGCGACTTCGCGCAAATAACGCCTGTTGACGGCCACCCTTGGTATCGCCTGATAGAAGTATTCGATTATTTGGCATCTGGTCACGGCCTGCGCTTTCGCGATCTGGCTGCCGAACGGCGTTGGGCATTTGCGGTAACTGCCATCGATCGACAGGGAAATGACGCGGATGCGCTGCCCGCGCTTAAGGTCATTGCGGTGCTGGAACTAGTCCAGACATCCTTGAGGCTGCGCATTACTCCGGAACTGGTCGCTTATGCACTTGGACGGCAAGAGGTGGCGGAGACGAAGGAACGGCTCGATCGCTTGGTATCGGAAGGCCTGCTGATTCGCCGCCACAATCGGTCGGAATACGGCTTCGCAGTTTCCGAGGCGGTCAACATCGAAGCGCTGTACGACGACGCTGCGCAGATCGCTGAAGGCGAGCTAGTCGTTCGCGGAGCAACACACGTGCTCGGCAGCCGGTTCGTTATCGCTAACAGGCACTACGACCGCCGGGGAACCATCCGCACTTTGGCAATCGACGTCGGCACCGTGTCGGCGTGGCCTGGCGCCGCTTCGTCGAAGAGAGACAGTGAAGGGCAGTCCGATGGATGGCTTCGTCTCATTCTGGTGACGGCGGGTTCGAAAGAGCAAGGCGAGGCACTGGGACGTATTCGTCGTGTGGACGATCCACTGAGCGTTTACTGCTGTCTCGCTTTGTCGGCGCAGGGGCGTGCTGCGCTCGCTGAGCTGGCGATATGGCTGGCGGTGCAGCAGGATGTCACAAGCAAGCGGCTGGATCCGTGGACGAGCCAGTATGTAGATGGCCGGCTTCACCAGGCGAAGGAGGATGTTGACGCGGTTGTGTTCTCCGCACTTGCCGCTGGACCGGGTATCGCCGGCCCAGCATATTGGTACCAAGGCAAGGTCATCCCGAATTGCGAATCGATGAACGTAAACCAGGTGGCGTCCTGGCTCTTTGAGACGGTCTTTAAGGACGCACCGCGAATCGTCAACGAACTAATCAATAAGGATCGGCCGGCGTCTGCTGTTGTCCTGGCTCGCCAGCGACTGGTGGACTTGCTGCTGGCCGGCCCAACTGGTAACTCTATCTTCGGTGATAAGGAATTCCCGCCGGAACGCTTAGTCCACGCAACATTGGTGCGCGACACAGGCATCTGGGAGGTCGAGGGTAATAACTGGAAACTGGTCCCTCCACGAAAGGGCGCTACCGTTGATATTTGCGTGGTCTGGGCCGAGATTTCACGCGTCATGACGTGTGAAGATGCACCAACGTTTGAGCAAGTTCTGCGTGCCCTTGCTGCGCCCCCGTTCGGGGTGCGCAACGGGCCAGCCAGCGTGTGGGTTACGTTGTATCTGTTGATTCACCGTAACCGGTGCGCCATATTTGAACGCGGTACGCTGGTGTTGGAGCTCACGAGCGAGTACATCCAGCGCATGTACAAGAACCCTCACACTTTCCAGTTGAGGGAGTTGTCGCAGGGGCAGGATAGCCTCGATTTGCTGCGCGACTATGGTTCGGTGCTGGCCTCCCTTGGGGCTGCACCTACCGGCGAAGTAACGTATTTGGCGCTGGCACGCTCGTTATATCGGTGGTTCGGTCAACTTTCGGAATTCGCGAAACAGACTGGGAGGATCGGCAAGGACGCAGTGCTGGTTCGCGCACGCTTGGGCAAGGCTCAGGATCCCATTGAGTTACTGACCACAACGCTTCCGCAGGCACACCTGCAGAACAAGGCGAGTAGCTCATTTGTAGAATGGTTGTCCTCGGCCCTGACAGACTTAGGTATGAGCCAGCGCAAACTGCAAGAGACTGTCGCCGTCGAGCTTGGACGGGTCTTTGGGATTGCCGGGCAGTTGGGCAGGATTCGCAGCCAACTGCAGGCCGAGTGTTCGGGCGCAGCCACCGGACTAGCAGATGCTCGGCTCAAGAGTTTCATTTTGCGTTGCACGGACGTGACATTGACAGACGAGAAGTGGCTTGATTCAGTAGCGAGCCTGCTCGTGCATCGGCCACTGGATACGTGGACCGATGAAACAATCGAGAGCTTCGCGCAAGCGGCTACAGATATAGGCGGCCACTATCGTCGATGGCTGCGCCTCGTTATGCAGCGGAAGGAGGCGCCTCGAGCGGCAGAACGTTTCGTTAGCGTAACGTTGACTAGCGCTGCGGGACAGGAGTCCGCTCTGTTTGTTGCGAAATCCGAAGAGTCCGCGAGGCTTGCTTACAGCATTCTGGACCTTCTTGAGAAGCAGACTGCAATAGAACCTCACACGGCTGCCGCAGCTTTGGCAGAGGCGCTGCAAGGCCTCAATGTCATGCAGATACAGTTGAATTCGACGAAGGAGAAAGGTCATGACGAGCGGGAAGCGGGTTAGGCATATTCTCAGCTTGTCCGGGGGGAAGGACAGTGCTGCGCTGGCCATCTATCTTCGCGACCGAATTCCGGAGATGGAGTACATCTTTAGCGATACGGGAAAGGAGTTGCCCGAAACGTATGCGTACCTCCAGCGCATTTCGGATTACCTCGGCAAGGAGGTGACGCACCTTAACGCCGATGTTGGCTTTGATCACTGGTACGAGATGTACGGTGGCATGATTCCATCCAACCACCGGCGATGGTGCACGCGGGCATTAAAGCTCAAACCGTTCGAACAGTACTGTGGAGACGATGAAGTGGTTAACTACGTCGGCTTGCGCGCTGACGAAGACCGGAGCGGCTATATTAGTCACAAGCCAAATATCAGAGCGGTCTACCCGTTTCGCGAGGACCGGTTGGTGCTGCGTGACATCGAGGAGATCCTCCGAAATTCCGGTGTAGGTATGCCGCCCTATACACGGTGGGGTCGCACGCGTTCGGGCTGCTACTTTTGCTTCTATCAGCAAAAGATCGAATGGGTACGGTTGAAAGAGACGCATCCAGATCTGTTCGAGAAAGCGAAGGCATATGAAAAGCCTTATGAGAAGACCGGCAATTTCTTCACGTGGAGCCAAGGCGAAAGCTTGGCGGAGCTCGAACAGCCGCGCCGTATGGAGCAGATCAAGCGTGAACACGTTATTCGCGTCGAGCGTAAGGCGCAGCGTCGCGAGAATGTGACGCTGATGGAGGTGTTCGCTCAAGCGGACTCTGCTGAGGTGCCGGAGGACGATGATGATCAAGGCTGCCTTGTATGTCAGCTATGAACTCCCGTAGACAGCGAGTTGTTTTGCAGTGAAACTTCTGGTTTCACATCCAGCGTCCGGCGCCGCCTTATAATTTCGATGCTACTATTTGCGACAATAGGTAATTGCCTGTGGCTATAACAGTCAAAGCTCGCGTTCTGCTTGAACTCGGCGCGGAGTTGATTAGTTCGGATCAGATCGCGATCTACGAGCTGGTGAAAAACTCGTTAGATGCGCGCGCGACGCGTATTGAAGTACGCGTTCGCGTCACACTCCCACGCAGCGAATACCTCAGTATTCGCCAAAGGCTTGAGCAATCGGTCGAGAAGAAGGAAAGTCTCTCTCGCGACACGGTTCGGCAAATGCTCGAGGCAGGCATGGAGCTCACGGTAGGTCAAGAGGATCGCGACGCCTTTTTCGAGATCATGTTGTCTCCCTCAAATGATAACTACATCCAAGCGTTGGACGCTGCCTACACTCAATTCAATTGGGTGGAGATTATGGATGATGGCGGTGGGATGTCGTTTGAGGATCTGAGTGGCGTCTACCTGACTATTGGCACTACCCACCGTTTGGATGATCGACTGCGAGGGGGGGGGCATACAGTACTTGGGGAAAAAGGTATCGGCCGCCTTTCTGCCGTACGTTTGGGCGATCAGCTTCATGTCTTAACGTCCAAGAAGGGCGATAAATCGCTGCATGAACTGAAGATCGACTGGTCTACGATTAAGCGAAATCCACACCTTAATCTGGACGAGTTTCCGGCTGCGCCTCACGTCGGGCCGAAAAAGGGCAAGGCATCTGACCATGGCACGGTCATTCGCATGTCCAACCTGACGAGCGAATGGTCCATTGAAAAAATGGAGTCCCTTGCGAAGACTGACTTCGCAAAGCTGGTGGACCCGTTCCTCAATACGTTCAGTCGGCCAAATGTACGGTTGTACTTTAATGGTCAACCAGTTGACATCCCATCGTTTCAGACGCGACAACTCACGTACGCTCATGCTCGATGTTCTGCCAGCTTTGCGCTGGATGATAATGGCCAACCTGTTCTATCGGGCGAGGTGGTCTATAAGTCGTACGGGCAGAGCAAACCCTTCCGCTTAGAGGGGATGCATCTTCTCAGCGCATTGACCTTGAAGGGTAAGCGTCCAAAGACCGGTGAGACTCCGCGGCCTCCGGGCACGCTCATGCAGGGGCTTGCGACACTTGGTCCCTTTGAAATGGAGGCGCACTGGTTTAACCGGCAGAAGCTTCGACTTGATAAGCCGGATGGCTATGAGGCGGCCTTGCAGTGGCTGACGCACTGGGGCGGAGGGCTGCTACTTTATCGCGATCACTATCGTGTGTATCCATACGCAGAGGCACGCGACGACTGGCTTGATCTGGACGGAAGTGCATTGGCCGCGCAGGGCTACAAGATGAATCGGAAACAGCTGGTCGGTGCCGTTCGCATCTCCAGCCGTGGTAATCCACATCTGCAGGATCAGACCAATCGAGAAGGCTTGCGCGACACGGAAGAGAAGTCAGCGCTGATTGCATTATTGCGCCACATCTTGGTGATTGAGTTCAAGAGCTACCTCAACGCTGTTGAGGGTGCGCAGGACGAGTCGGCGGCCAAGGAGTTTCCGAAGCTGGAGAAGCGCTTGGAGGAGGCTCAGAAGCAGGCGCTGAAGCAGGTTCAGCATTTGAGGACTAAGGTGACGGCTCCGGAGGACGTTGCTGCGATTAACACTCTGCTTGCTCGCATGACGGACATGTCAGAAGCGTGGGAGCGTTCGAAGATGACTGTGCGTGCCTATGAAGAGGACATTGACAAATATGTCCATCTCGCTGGCGTCGGATTGATGACGGAGTTCATCTTCCATGAACTGGCGCGACTGTCCGCAAATGCCTTGAAAGTTTTGCAAACCTACAAGCCGAGCAACTCTACTGAGAACCGCCAGCTTCGGAATCTGCGCGATCAGCTGAGTACTCTAGAAAGGCGAATTCGAGTCCTTGATCCATTGTCTACTCCGGGGCGCCAACGGACGGAATCGTTTGATTTGGTCCAGATGTTGCGAGACATCGGGGAGATGCATGAGCCGCAGTTTGGGCGCCATGGAATCAAAGTCGATCTTTCCGGTCTCGGCAAGTCGCCGGTGTTGATCAAAGCCGTCCGTGGGCAGCTTCTGCAGATTGTAGAGAATTTTGTTGCTAATTCTGTTTATTGGCTAAAATTGCAGGCAACAATGAAAAAATTTGAGCCATGCATTAGCTTCAGTATTGATCGGGGGGCTAAAACATTCACAGTCTTGGATAACGGCCCGGGAATCCCGGAAGATCGCGGGGATGAAGTTTTCAACGCATTCTTCACGACCAAGCCCTCCGGCGACGGTCGCGGGATGGGCTTGTATATTGCGAAAAAGCTTGCGGAAGGCAATTCGATGGAAATCGCACTTGCGGAAGCAGATGAAGATCGGATCCACCATGGATTCGTCGTGACCTACGGAGGGGAAGGGGATGGAGACTCTTGAAGCGGCGCTGATTAAGCCGTTGAAGAGGGTGGTTGTGATCGATGACGCGTATGCGCCAGCTGATCCTACCGACATTGATGGGGAGGCGGTATCCCGGTTTCGTGACGCTTTAATTGATGTCCCGAAACGGGTGACGCAGGTGAAGAGAGAATTTCGTCTTTCGGCGCTTGACCCTTCAATCCCAAAGCACGTTGACGACCTTCTTCAAGACGCGGCGATCGTGGACAGGCTGTGGTCTCTGTGCAAGAGGGAAGCCTGGTCCTGGTTGGACGACACCCTTTTTCGAGAATATGTCGCGGACATTGGCGAGAAGCGGCAGGCTCTCGAAGGGCTTGAGAGCTTCTTGGGAGCGCAGAAGTGGCGCGTTACCCGCGTTTCGAAATTTGACCCCTCGACGCTCGATGTCACCGGATGCCAGATCATCTTCTTGGATTTTTATCTCAAAGGCGAACTCGACTCAGAATCCTCCCTCGAGCGAGCGGCGAAGCTTGCCCACTTAATCATTCAAGCGAGACAGGCCGGTACACTGAACCAGTACCCACTGGTCGTGCTGATGTCATCGAGACCTGGTGCGGCGGATAAACAGGGCGAGTTTAAGGAGCGCACGGGGCTTCGAGCTGATTTCTTCTGCTTCGTCGAAAAGAACCAGATCTCTGCACAGATTGCACCAAAGCTCAGCCGTATGCTCGAAGGCTACGATGGCAAGCAATCTTGGGCACACATGCTCGACGAGTTTTGGCTAGGTGCCATTCGCGCTGCGACAGTGTTGCGCCAGAACCTATCAAAGATCGAGCCTTCCGAGATCGCACTCCTTCACGAGGCAGAGCTTGCTGTCGAGGAGGCTAGACTGCCCGATTACCTGTCATGGCTTGTATCAGAGTCGCTTGCGAGCAGCCTTCTGGAGGATGCGAGCGTCCGAGCTTTAGCTGCGAAACTTCCAGATTTGATTGGGCACCACGCTCTGCCCGGTGCGGTTCCTCCAGGCAGCAGGCTAGCAGAAATGCATGTGCGTTCAGTTATGCGGTTGGACATCACTGACGATATCCCAGAAGCCAAGGGGTCACCGGTCCAGTTGGGTGACCTCTTCGCGAGATTGAATGGCGACGGAACACCGCGTGAATTTCTCCTTGTGGTCGATCAGAGCTGTGACCTTGCAAGGCCTACCTCAAGCCAAAAGACCACCGTGCTGTGCCTGCGTTGCGATCCCCAAGAGATCAGCGATGTGGCACTTGCTTTTTATCGATCAGCGCATGGAACTGCACATGGATCGATGGATTTGGTCGGTATGGTCATTGACGAGGTGCAGAGGTATTACTTGGCGAATTGGGATCTGGTAAACCCTACTACACCGAAGCTGGCAGAACTGACCCAGCGCGACGGCGGCATCAAGCGACTGGCGCGATTGAAGCCTATCGCTGCGCTGGCGCGCCAAGAAGACTTAACTCAGCGTGTGGGACGCATCGGTCAGCCCGTCGCACCGCCGTCGGTGTCAGCGTATCGCGCAAAACTAGTGCTGATCGGTAAAGATGGCTTCCAAAAGGAGTTTGATGCAACCAAGAAGGCTTGGGCTTCAGTGATCGTCGTGCAAGGACGCCATATGCCAAAGTCAGACTCTGTCGACGGGGCAGCGGGATCAAAGAAAAAACCTCAGACAACGACTACCTTGAGCTTGACGTCAGACTTTAATGAGTGGCTTTCCGGCAAACTCGGTCAGGCGCAGGTGTCAGACTTCCAAGCTTCAAGTCAAGCCGCCTTGTTGAAGCAGCACTTGGATGCGGGAACGGTCCAGCGCGTGAATTTAGCTGCGGTCGGTCAGCAGGCGCGCGAGAGCCTTGGGCAGCGGTACAGAAAGGCGAGCCTCAAGAACCCATCAATTGCCATCCATTGCGTCTTTGACAAGACCATACCGGCGGACCTGACAGATGCAATGATCGTATTGCTCTTAACCTCTTACGAACAACATTCTTGAGCGTCGACGGCGTATGCCGCCACCGCTCAACCACACCGAACCTAACATAGGGCAGGCGACGCGGTCGGAGGAAATTTAGAAGCAGGTTAAGGTGAGAAGTGACTGTGCTGAGATGGGCCGACGTTGATCGATATGGGCGCAAAATGCCTAGATGTTGCCTACACGGCACTAGAAATGACAAAGGGTTACAGCGCGAACAGCGCTGTAACCCTTTATTGTAAGAGATCTTTTCCGCGCCTCTAAGGACGTAAGACTGCACGTTGTATGGTTCGGATATCAGTGGACGGTATAGGCAGTCAGGCGATCCGGTCGATCTGTATAGAAACCTGCAATGTCGCTCATTCGTAAAAAAAACTGTGGCGCCAGCCGCACTTGCTCTGGCGCCGCCCTACGGCCCGGTGTGCCGGGCGTTCGTTTTCGACGATCAGTCGAATTTTTTCACTATATGTGGCAGCAGTTTTTCACTTATTTGGCGCAGTTTGCACTTTATGTGACACCCGACAGCTCGCTTCAGACGTCAATGTTCCCCGCCCTCAACGCATTGCTCTCAATAAACGCCCGCCGCGGCTCAACCTCATCCCCCATAAGGGTAGTAAAGATCCCATCCGCAGCAATCGCGTCCTCGATCTGCACACGCAGCAGTCGCCGCACTGCCGGATCCATCGTCGTTTCCCACAGCTGCTCGGGGTTCATCTCCCCCAGCCCCTTATACCGCTGCTTCGACACGTTGCGTTCTGCGTCAGCAAGCAACCACTTCATAGCACTCTTGAAGTCCGCCACAGCCATGCTGCGCTCCCCGCGCTTGATGACCGCACCTTCCCCTATGAGCCCCTTGAACGTATTCGCGGTGTTCACAAGCTGCTGATAATCCGCCGTGTGCTGGAACTCTTCATCGATAACCGAAACCCGCACATTCCCGTGATGCGCCCGCTCGACGCGCAACGACCGCAGCTCACGCACCGGATCATACGAAGGCACCACCCGCACTTCATTCTTAAGCGCTTCATCATGCAGCGCAGCGTGAAGAGCCTTCGCCGAAGCCTCCGTCGACTCCTCGCTGGACAGATCGATCACAACCCCATCCATCACCGCCTCAAGCGCCGCCGGGTCATACAACCGGCTCAACCGCCCGATCACGCTCTGCGACATCAGATACGACCTAGCAAGCTCCCCAAGCGCATCCCCCGAAATCGCGGCCGCGTTCTCACCCGGCACCAGCTCCGACCCTTGCAGCGCCAACCGCAGCATGTGCGCGTTGAGCTCCGAATCATCCTTCAGATACCGCTCATCCTTTCCCGCCTTGATCTTGTAAAGCGGCGGCTGCGCGATATACACATATCCGCGCTCTATCATGTCCGGCATCTGCCGATAGAGGAACGTGAGCAGCAGCGTCCGAATATGCGCACCGTCGACGTCCGCGTCGGTCATGATGATGATGCGGTGATACCGAAGCTTGTCGAGGTTGTAATCGTCCTTGCCGATCCCGCACCCGAGCGCGGTCACGAGCGTCACGATCTGTTCCGACGACAGCAGCTTGTCGTACCGCGCCTTCTCGACGTTCAGCACCTTCCCGCGCAGCGGCAGGATCGCCTGGAACTTCCGGTCACGCCCTTGCTTGGCCGACCCGCCTGCCGAGTCACCCTCGACGATGTAGATTTCGCACTTCGCCGGATCCTTCTCCTGGCAGTCCGCGAGCTTGCCCGGCAGCCCGACGCCGTCGAGCACGCCCTTGCGTCGCGTCATCTCACGCGCCTTCCGCGCCGCATCCCGCGCACGAGCCGCCTCGACAATCTTCCCGCAGATGATCTTCGCGTCGTTCGGCGTTTCGAGCAGGAACTCTTCCAGCGCCTTCGCGACGACTTCCTCGACCGGCGCCCGCACTTCCGAAGAAACCAGCTTGTCCTTCGTCTGCGAGCTGAACTTCGGCTCCGGCACCTTCACCGACAGCACGCAGGACAAACCTTCGCGCATGTCATCGCCGGACGTCTCGACCTTCGCCTTCTTCGCGATTTCGTTATCGGCGATGTACTTGTTGATGACGCGCGTCATCGCGGCCCGCAGGCCGGTCAGGTGCGTACCGCCATCCCGCTGCGGAATGTTGTTCGTGAAGCACAGCACGTTTTCGTTGTAGCTGTCGTTCCACTGCATCGCGACTTCCACGCCCACGCCGTCCTTCTCGCCGTTCACGTGGAAGATGGTCGGGTGCAGGTTGCTCTTCGTCTTGTTGATGTACTCGACGAAACCCTTCACCCCGCCGGCGAACGCGAAATCGTCTTCCTTGCCGGTACGCAGATCGGTGAGACGAATCCGCACGCCGTTGTTCAGGAACGAAAGCTCGCGCATCCGCTTGGCAAGAATGTCGTAGTGATACTCGACAGTCCCGAAGATCGTCGGATCGGCCATGAAGTGCACTTCGGTGCCGCGGTTCTCGGTATCGCCGGTCACCAGCATCGGCGACACTTCCACGCCGTCGACCATTTCGAGCACGCGATCCTGCGCGACGCCGCGATGGAACTCCATGAACCGCTTCTTGCCGTCGCGGCGCACGGTGAGGCGCAGCCAGCTCGACAGCGCGTTCACGCACGACACGCCCACGCCGTGCAGGCCGCCCGACACCTTGTAGCTGTTCTGGTCGAACTTG